>Ga0247844_1002005_pt1 | contig 34627 bp, 43 predicted proteins | sample LaCtaG_FD_192421 | JGI IMG/M metagenome (GOLD analysis project Ga0247844, IMG submission 192421) | Freshwater microbial communities from meromictic Lake La Cruz, Castile-La Mancha, Spain - LaCruzMarch201714.5m_1 | ecosystem: Environmental > Aquatic > Freshwater > Lake | place: Spain: Castile-La... | reverse complement strand
GGTGATTAATAGAGGTTTCTCTTCTCATTATGAGAATATTTTAAAATAAAAAAAACGTTTGGGGAAGGCCGAGGATGAAGATAAATTAGACTATTTTTAAAGAAGTTTCCCGACAGTCACTATTTATGGGCAAGGCTCTGCTGTGGTGACACCTTTGATGGCTTCTGGGAAAATTGATGTGCTTGCGTTTATTGGTACATCCAAAGTGGCAAACCTTATTCGTTCTCAACATCCTAAACCTAATCGTCTTCGTTGTGTGCTTGGCCTTGAAGCAAAAAATGCTGGTATCGTTTTAAAAGATGCTGATCTATCAATCGCTGTTCGCGAATGTGTGCTGGGTTCATTGTCTTATAATGGGCAACGTTGTACGGCCTTAAAAATTCTCTACGTTCATAGAAGTGTTGCTGATGAGTTTTTAAAGATGTTTGCGGCCCAGGTTCGAGAATTACAACTGGGAATGCCTTGGGAGAATGCTCAAATTACTCCACTTCCGGAAACAAATAAATGTCAATACTTAAATGAGCTTGTTAATGATGCTCTTTCAAAAGGGGCAAAAGTGATCAATGAAGGCGGAGGATTGTTTAACCAAACAATTTTTTCTCCAGCAGTTCTTTATCCTGTTAATGAAAGTATGAAAGTCTGGCATGAGGAACAGTTTGGCCCAGTCGTTCCGATTGTTCCATTTGATGATATTAGTGCGCCAATTAGCTATATTGAAAATTCTGACTTTGGCCAGCAAGTCAGTGTTTTTGGAACAAACCCAGATCAAATTGCCTCTCTTGTAGATCATCTTGTTAATCAGGTTTGCAGAGTTAATGTGAATTCTCAATGTCAAAGAGGGCCTGATGCATTTCCTTTTACAGGAAGAAAAGACTCTGCAGAAGGAACACTTTCTGTTTCGGATGCACTACGTGCATTCTCGATTAGAACTCTGGTGGCCACAAAAGAAGATGCTATTAATAAAGAACTTTTAACGAAAATCACTTATGATCATAAGTCCAATTTTCTTTCGACAGATTATATTTTGTAACTTGGGGCTGTCCTTACTTATTGACGTCGTTACTTATCAGAGCAAAACGTATAGGAAATGAGACTGCGTTGTTCAGAGGGATAAGAGTACCATCCCTCATTTGTTGTTTTTCTGTATGAACATACGGCATCCCTATCAATGCATTGTGAAGCCACTGTGATACCGTCAATAAGCCATGCTTGCATTCCATTTTTTAAGTCGATACATTCTGGTTTTTTTTCAAAATCGCACGGCCCTTTTTTGAGGACAATTTCATTATCGAGGGGGTAGGCATACCAGCCTTCACTACGTGTTCCATGAAAATTACAAGCGATAATTTTATTTGAAGTATTAATAAAGCGAGTGCTTGTGAAATTTATCTCTGTCGGATTGGGATTAAGCGATAGGTTTAAAAATAGAGCACTAATAAAAATGTTCATAAAAACTCCCTATCGGGGAAATGTAAAGGCAGAGTCGATTAATTATCTTATGCTGCGATACTCTTTTCTATTTTGTTCGCCATGCAGTCGCCGGTTGTCGTTCTCTTTATTTGAGAAGATTCCCAACGGCAATTTTCAAATTCTGAAGCATTAAAACTGCATTGATCAAAGCAGGAGAATTGAAAATTGCAATTAATGAATTTACAGCGATGAAAATTGCAGCATTCTAATTGACTTGCAAAAAAGACACAAGAGTCAAATACAGTAAAATTAAGCGTAACAGAAGAGAGAACACAGCCAGACACAAGAGTGTGCTCGAATGTTTCTTTGTCGAACATGGTGTTTTCAATTAGACTGTTGGCCTTAAAAATGAAGTCTGATTTAAAGCCGTTTTCAAGAGGGAGAACATTGTTTTTTGTTTTTGTCATAATTTGCTCAACCTTAAAAAAGTTAATACTGTTTACGACAAAGATGATTTTTTTTTAAAGATGCAAACTTAATACACAAACTCAACTAGAAAGCGTGAGACTTTCAATTCGTATATTAAGTTTGCATAATTGGTAGTTGCTAATCATTCATCAATCCTTGATGAAACTAGCGAACAAAATCAACCTGCTCACTTCAACATCCTGTCGCGAAAACAATTATCGCGCTTTTTTTTATTTTAAAGAGGATATTTTTAAGAAGGTTATATTCGATCTCTTTAATTCGTGAAAAATAGATTCATAAAAGAAGTTATTTTTTAAAAGAGATCGTACTTTTTATACGCAAGACTCTTTTTTTTGGCCATTATGATGATCGATTATTTTTTTAAAAAAATTACTGGCTACTTTTCACAATAGTGTTGAGAACCATTGTGTGGAAAGTGTGGATAACTTGAGGTAAATTTTTTTTGCGATCTTCTTAAGGCTTTTTATTTTTGCAAAAAAATCTGTTTTTCATTCTATTCATGACGAAATGAAAAAAAATCAAAAAAAACTCTAGACCGCCTTAGCGAGAGAGGGTAAATACTTTGATGCCAAATTGCAAAGTCAAATCTAGAGACGGTTCATAGTCATCGCCTAGAGATTTGTTCGCACAGCTGAAATCATGATGATTTAGGGCTTTGGTGAGGAGTGTTTGTGAATCTTTTTTTTATTATAGCTTCTTTAAGTTACTCGCTTGCCTCTTTTTCAAGTGATTTTAGTGATTTAAATAATGGTCTTGTGACTAATGATAGCCAAATAATTGCTTGTAATTTTTTTGGGACTCGCAGTGAAGGATGGTACGCGTATCCGCGAGATAATGAAATTTCTCTTAAGCTAGGGAATTGTGACTTTGATAATAAACCCGAATGTATTGACTTAGAAAATGGTAAGCAAGCATGGCTTATAAATGGCCAGACCGCTGCCGTAGATGAATGTTCTAATAAAGACGTAGTATGCTCGTACAAGGGAACAGTTAATGAAGGCTGGTATGCCTATCCTTCACAACAGCGAAGTCTTGTTTCCTATAGTTTTTGTTCCGTTAAGTGATGTTTAGTTCTACAAGAGGTAGTAACTATTTTTGTGCAATAGTTTATTAACAAACAAAATAACAACGAGGTTGTTTTGGCAGAGTTTGTTGCATTAAGTTTAAGTAAAAGAATAAATTCTCGATCAGTGCAGGAGCGCTGCTTAAATACAAGTATTGCGTCTTCTTCTCGCCCTAGTATTGCTTTAGTTCCTTCAAATAGTTCCGAACCTGTTACACAGACGAGGGGACCTGAATTAAATCCACAAAAATTTATTATGCTTTTTGCTCGGTTTGTTGATTTTGTAAAAATTCTATCAGCGCCAGAAATTTGTTTTTTGATGATTGTTATTCATAAAACAAATTACGGGGCTTTGACTGAAGTTCCTATCCCTCGATCTGATATTATTCAAAATCAGGCCATACCTTCGCTTGCAGTTAAGCAAATTAGAGAAAAACTGGCAGCAATGGGCCTGATTGTTGTATCACAAAAACGCATTGGCCGTGGGTCTGAAGCTTGGCTTTATTCACTTTGTAGTCATAAGTTAAACTCAATGTTAACCGGTAAAGAGACGAAAAACTGTTGATTTACCCCTTTGATCATTCCAGCATGGAATGCCGAATGTCATCATCTTTTCCTTTCATTTTTTACGATTGAATTGATACTTGTCTAGTTACTAGGAATAAATATGTTAAAAATTTTTACTATTTTCTTTTTATATTTTTGTTTTATGGCAAACACATTGGCGAATTCATCAATTGAAGCACCTCCAGAGATTTTGATTTCTGCTGCCACAAGTCTTAAAGATGTTTTCCAAGAGCTGGGCAAAAATTTTGAAAAGAAAAATAAAGTAAAGGTCTTATTTAATTTTGCAGCTTCAGGACAATTAAGAGCACAGATTGAAAATGGCGCCCCTGTTGATCTTTTTGCTTCGGCGTCGTTTTTCGATATAAATCTTCTTGAAAAGAAAGATTTGCTTGAAAAAAAGAGCATCACGAATTTTATAAAAAATACGCTTGTATTGGCCCAGGGCCTTCATGTAAAAAAGCCTCTAAAAAACTTGGAGGAACTCTCAACGACAGGAATTAAAAGTTTGGCCCTTGGTAATCCAGAGTCAGTTCCTGTAGGGCGATATGCGAAAGAATCTTTGTCTTATTATAAGATGTTTGATTCTCTTAAAGAGAAAATAATTTTTGGAGAAAGTGCAAGACAAGTTTTAGATTATATTGCAAAAAATGAAGTAGATGCAGGCATTGTTTTTGTGACTGATGTGATAAGTGATAAAAAGGTAAAAACAGTTTTTGAGTTTTCGGAAGTGACGCACAGTTTGATTGCTTACCCCATTGCCACTATCAAATCTTCTAAAAAAATAAAAGAAGCCAAGGCATTTATAGAATTCATCATGAGTAAGGAGAGTCAACAATTATTTGCCAAGTATGGTTTTGTATCAATTAAATAATTAGAACTTCATAAAAAAATGGAATCATCACTTCTTCACTCTGCCTATTTATCAATAAAAGTCGCTACTATCGCTACTTTCTTTGTGGCCATTTTTGGTCTTTTGTTTTCGTATTTTTTGGCCACAAGAAAATTTAAAGGAAAAGAAATTATTGAAGTTATTTTAACTTTGCCTTTGGTCATGCCACCAACGGTGACGGGATATTATCTCATCATCCTTTTTGGGCGCAATGGTTTTATCGGAAGTCTCATTTACAATTATACAGAATGGACGATCATGTTCACTTGGTATGCTGCTGCTCTTTCTTCTTTTATTGTTTCCCTTCCTTTGATGATAAAAACCACACAAGCATCGATTGAATCAGTTGATAAGACAATGATTGATTCGGCCTATATGCTTGGCCATTCGGAAACAGAAACTGCTTTTAAAGTGATTTTTCCGCTAGCAAAAAAAGGGATCATAGCAGGAATTATTCTTTCGTTTGCAAGGGCCATTGGGGAATTTGGGGCAACGTTAATGTTGGCAGGAAATATTCCAGGCAAAACTGATACGATGCCTCTGGCAATCTACGGACTAACCTCCAGTGGCGAATGGGGAAAGGCCCATATGATGGTACTTATTTTAACACTTATTTCTGGGGTTTTCCTTTACGTGGCCAATCGTTTTAGCAAGAGGAATTTTTGATGGCCGTATCAGCAAAATTTCTTAAAAAATTTAACGATTTTAAATTAGATGTCGAATTTTCGATGGGTAATGAAACGCTTGTTTTTTTTGGCCCATCTGGTGCCGGAAAATCGCTTACGCTAAAATTACTTTCGGGGCTGATTTGTCCGGATCAAGGAATATTAAAAATTAACGATCAAGAAGTTTTTAATAGTGAATCTAAAATAAACGTCAGACCACAAGATCGCTCGATTGGTTATGTTTTTCAAAATCATTCACTCTTTCCCCACATGACGGTGGAACAAAATATATTGTTTGGGGCGAAGGGCGCTCAAAAATCTGTTGCTTATTTTGAGATGAAGGAGATGCTGCACACTTTTCATCTCGAAAGTTTGGAGAAAAAATATCCGCGAGAAATTTCTGGGGGACAAGAACAACGAGTCGCTTTGGCCATGACATTAATAAGAAAACCAAAGCTTTTACTTTTAGATGAACCATTTTCAGCACTTGATAATCATTTAAGAACGACGATGCGAGAATCTTTAAAAGAAGTAAAAGAGAAATTTAATATTCCTATTATTTTTGTCACTCACGATGAAGGAGAAGCTAATTTTCTTGGGAATCGAATCCTGGTTTTTAAAAATGGAAAAATCATTGAGGAAAAAAAGGGCCTATAAATATTTTTTAGAAAATCTAATTCCTAGTGCCCCTAAGGGGGCAGTAACAATAATACTTAAAACAGATAAAGATAAAATAAGATCCCCGTGAGGTAAGCCCAATGTTAAGGGAATAGCGCCTAAAGTGGCCTGTAGCGTGGCCTTGGGTGTGAGGGAAATAGCACAAAATAAATTTTCTCCAAAAGTGAATTTTTCTTTGTAAAGTGAAACAAATACTCCAATTGATCTTCCGGCCAAACCAATAAAAATGAGAAGAAGTCCTGATAAGCTTAAAGAAGTAAGAGAGCTTAGGTTGACTTGGGCCCCTATTAAAACGAACAAAACGATTTCTGCTAATATCCAAATTTTACTAAATTTATTTGAAAGCCTATGGGCCAGTGATTCGGCATTTTCTAAAATAGTAAATCCCATAACGATGATCGCGATAAAACCAGAAACGTGGAATGGTAAAATGGTTTCTATTTTCAAAAACAAAATGGCGACTGTGAGAAAAATAATGACCTTTTTTGTATCTCGCACGTGGTGGCGCTTAAAAAAAGAGATGAATAAATGACCTGATCCCATCCCTAATAAAATACCTAAAATGATTTCGATAGGAACTTTAATCAGGGAATAATAATACCCTATATGACTCTGGTTGATTTGAATAAGTGTATTAAATGCTGTAATTGCAAAAAGGTTATCAAGAGCTGCTGCGGCCAATAAAATAGTTGGAATGTGTTTTTTATTTTGATTGAGAGTGTCTTTTAAATTCATCATTTCGGGAACAATAATGGCAGGAGAGATGGCAGAAATAATGAATCCTAAAATGCTGGCCGTTATAAGTGGCATCTTGAAAAAATAAAAAGCAAATAAACTGATAAAAAGAGTTTCAATCATTATCGGGATGAGACCTAGTTTTACTGAGATCGGGCCAAGTTTATTTAACTCAGTCTTTTTGACGCTTAAACTTACACGAATTAAAATAATAACGAGAGCAACAGATCTTAGGTCAGATGAAAATTTTAGAATATCTTGTGAAATAAAATCATAACAACTTGGGCCTAATATTATGCCCGCAAGGATCATTCCTAAAATTCCAGGTGCCTTTAGCCTTTCGCAAAACCAGTTTAAGCTTAAGGCCACGATAAAAATGATGGCGATGTTAAAAAGCATCTCGTGTTTATCCTCACCTTGAATTGTGGTTCGTCATCTGCATAATCATAAAAATGTAATGTTTTAGGCTCAACTTTAACTACTTTTTAATGGTCATTTTAAGACTATAACTTTATAGCATCGAGGTTCACTATGCAAACAATCCATCTTGGTACAGGTCAAGTGAGAAATATTATTGCAATCGCGAGTGGGAAGGGCGGGGTAGGAAAATCAACCGTCACAACAAATTTAGCTCTTACTTTAAAGCAGCAAGGGTATCAGGTTGGGGTTTTGGATGCTGACTTATATGGCCCAAGCCAAGCTCTTATGTTTGGTCGAAGTGAAAAAGCAAATATTGAAAACGGGTATTGCCTGCCTGTTGATCGTAATGGCATTAAGTTTATATCGATGTCGGCGATTAATGCACAAGATGGGGCCGTCGTTGTGAGGGCACCGATCGCTCTTAAAATAATTTCACAATTTTTAAATTCTGTTTTATGGGGAGATCTTGATTACCTTCTCATTGATTTGCCGCCTGGGACCGGTGATATACAGCTAAGTCTCGCGCAACAAGTGAAATTAAATGGTGTTGTTATTGTCACTACACCACAAAAGGTGGCCATTGAGATTTCGCGCAAAGGCCTTGAGATGTTTAACACTGTAAATGTTCCTATACTTGGTGTTGTTGAAAACATGAGTGGTTTTACTTGTTCACATTGTGAAAAAGTGACTGCTATTTTTAAAGAAGCTGGTGGCGCTAAATTAGCACAAGAGCAGCACGTTCCCTTTTTAGGTGCAATTCCTCTTAATCCTTTGATTATGATGAGTGCTGATGAAGGCGTTTCTCTTTTTGAGGCAAATGAAAATTCTCTACCTGCCCAGGCCTTTAAACATATTGCTGAAAGATTAAATGAAGAGCTTGAAAATGTTTCTTCTCCTATTGTCCCCATTGAAACAATTGTAAGCAAAGATACTGGGAAGCTAAAAATTCGTTGGAGCGATGATCAGGAATCAGAACTTGATCCTTATTCTCTTAGAGTAAAATGTCCTTGCGCCTCTTGCGTTGATGAAGATACCGGCAAAAAAATAATAAAAGAAAAAGATGTTTCTTCGAAGATCGGAATCAAAGAAGTAAGAACAGTCGGTCAGTATGGTCTTGGTGTCACTTTTTCTGATGGACATTCGACGGGGATTTATAAGTATTCTCACTTGCGATAAATATTTCGTAACTGCTCGCCTTTTCGAGCACTTTAAGAAAGAGTGTGAGCAGTTTAAATATTTCTTTGGGAAAGTATTAAAATTTTGATCCCTTGATAATCTGAATGATTTTTTTACTCAAAGAGTTGTTATGTTTTTCTGGCCTGTATACTAAAGAAACTTCATCTTTAAAGAGAGGGGCTTCTTTTATTTTTTTAAGATGAGGATATCTTAAGGCCACCCTTGTTGGAAGTATTCCATATCCAATTCCTAGTGAAGTAAGTTTTGCGACGACTTCAATATTGGCAGAGCGAAGTACGCCACTAAAGTTTGATTTTTTATGAAGTTTATTGAGTATGTGTTGAGACTGGGCCAGGTTAGGGTCATAGATGAGTTTGTCTTGAGCATTTTCAGCATGAAAAATACTTATTTCATCTGTACATAATTTGATAATGACAAGATCTGGATGTTTTATGGGATTTACAACAATCCCAAAATCGGCCTCCCAACTTATAACTTTTTCAGTCATTTCCCTTGAAAGTCCATGAATGAAATTTAAATCGAGTCTTGGAAACTGAGCTTGAAGCTGAGGCACAAAATGCTCAACAGTATAAAGAGCAACAGAAGGGTGAAGGGCGAAAGTATAGCTCCCTTGAATAAAATCAGAATCAGCATTCGACAAAATTTCTACTTGTTCCCACTCATATAAAAGACGGCGAGAGCGTTTTAAAAATTCTTCACCGAGTTTTGTTAACTGTATTCCATTTTTAAGTCTAATGAGTAAGGCACCACCAAGTTCCAATTCTAATTTTTTAATAGCATAACTTAATGCCGGTTGAGAAATACCAATAATTTCTGAAGCCCTCGTGATGTTGAGGGTTTCACTTACAGTTATAAAGTATTTTATATTATCCATGATTAGTGACATAAATTTTTTTTATCACAATCATTAAAATAAGTCATTATACTTATTTCTTGAAAGTCTATAATTTTCTATTAAGGAGAAAAATTATGAAAAATTTAGACTTTGTCACAGGAAAAATTAAAAAGCCTTATCTTGAAAATTCAGCAAGAGAACTTGCCAAAAAAATATTTGGTGATTTTATGCTCTATCGTCGCGTTCCAAGAGTAGGCGATGAATGTGCCAATGAAAACTGTGAACAATGTACTTCTATGCATTTGGAGAAAATTATTTCTGCGGTCGTAAGCAATGAAGCAGTCACTTTTGTTCTCCCTGCCTTTCCTGGTAAATCTCCCAATCCAGAAAAAGTGTTAGGCCCTTTGCCAGATTTTGCAGAAGAACTATCGCTTAAGTTTTTAAATGGTCTATGTGAAAAGATTAAAACCTACTATGAACCGGGCGTTAAAATTATTATTTGTTCTGATGGAAGAGTCTTTAGCGATGTTGTCGGGATGAGAGAACATCATGTTACGGAATATCAAATGAGACTTGATGAAATGATTACAGAGCTTTCTCTTTCAGATATTTCGACTTTTAACCTTGATCATGTTTTTAGCGATTTAAATTTTTCACAAATGCGTGATGAGCTTATGAAAAAACACGGAAAATCGCTTGAGTTTCTTCAGCATAAAATTAGAAGTGGAAATGATAATCAGGGGACTGTTGATGAACAAGAGGCGAATCGTATGTTTCGTGGGATGACACGTTTCATGTTAGAAGATTCAACTTTCAAAGGACAAACCAAATCAAGGGCCGCTCTACAAAAATTGGCCAAGGCCAAGGCCTATGAAGTGATACGAAGAAGTAATGCTTGGAGTGAACTTATTGCTGAGCATTTTCCTTATGCTGTCCGCTTATCGATTCACCCTCAAGCTTGTGGTGGAAAAAAATTAGGACTTCGCCTTGTGGGAAATGAAAGTTGGATGACCCCTTGGCATGGTGTTGCCCTTGAAACTCGAAATGGATTTGTCTTAATGAAACGCGCTGAAGCTGAAGCTTTAAATGCTGAACTCATCTTTTTTTCTGATGGGCGGCCAAGTCACTTTAAATTACAAGATGAAAAAGAGATTTTGTTAGGAGGATTTTAATATGAATTACAAAGTAACTAGACTTGATCCCTTTGGTGTTCTCCTTGAACCCAAGAATCAAAATACTTATATAATAGATATCGATGTAGAAAATTTACGCCAATTATTTCATAAGGAGCAACTTCTTCTTCTTCGAGGTTTTAAATCATTTAAAGATGCGGACGATTTTTCAAATTATTGTGACTCTTGGGGTGAAATTGCCCTTTGGCCTTTTGGAAAAGTTCTGGAATTAATTAAACATGATAATCCGGAAGATCACATCTTTGATCATAGTTATGTGCCTCTTCATTGGGATGGTATGTATCGACCACAAATTCCTGAGTATCAAATTTTTCATTGCGTAAAAGCTCCTTTAAAAGGGCAAGGAGGAAGAACTACTTTTTCTAACACCATTTTAGTTTTAAAAAATAGTGCTTCAGAAGATTTGAGTTTTTGGAAAAATGTGACTGCTAGTTATGAAAGGAAAATGGAGTTTTACCACAGCAAGATAGTCTCTGCTCTTGTCACAAAACATCCCTACAAAGATTATTATGTTATTCGTTATAACGAAGCTCCTTCGATTGAGAAGGGTGATTTTATTAATCCTCCTCTTATTAAATTCAGTGGTGTCAACGATTTAGAAAGAGGGCTTTTTGAAAAAAAATTAAGCCAGGCGCTTTATCATGAAAAAAATTTCTATGCTCATGAATGGCAAAATGGAGATGTCGTGATTGCCGATAATTTTTCACTTCTGCATGGAAGAGAAAAATTTAGCGCAGAATCACCTCGCCATTTACGACGAGTTCAGGTTTTAAGCAATCCTCCTATTAACAACTCTGAATTGGAGTCTTACAAATGATCACAAAATATGTTGACCTCATGATTGTAGGTGCAGGCCCTGTTGGGCTTATGTGTGCCTATCTTGCGAACCTCTGTGGAATGAGTACAGTAATTATCGATAAATCAACTGGGCCTCTAGAAGTAGGAAGGGCCGACGCCTTAAATGCAAGAACATTACAGCTTCTTGAAGTCGCGCACTTGTTTGACGAGCTTTATCCTTTAGGAAAACCTTGCAACACAAGTTCTGTCTGGAGTAATGGTCAATTTCTTTCTCGTCAATCTTCATGGTGGAATGCTTTGGAAGGTTGTTTGCATAAACACTTTCTTATGCTTGGGCAATCCTATTTAGAAAATTTATTAGACGACAAGCTAAAAAAACAAAAGGCCCAAGTGTTGCGGTCGATGAGTATTAAAGATATTAGAGTCAGTGATGATTCTTGTTTTACGACCCTTTCAAATGAAGAAATCATTCAATCAAGGTTTCTCATTGGAGCGGATGGAGCTCATTCTTTTGTGAGAGATCATTTCAAGATTCCTTTTGAGATAACTAGACCTGAAATCATCTGGGCCGTTATTGATGGTGTTATCGAATCAGATTTTCAAAAAGTTCCCGAGATCATCGTGTTTCAAGCAGAAACTTCTGATGTGGCGTGGATACCAAGAGAAGGAAATATCGATCGATTTTATGTAAGAATGGATCGCTTTGATTTTGAAGTAGAAGAGGCGATTCAAAAGATCAATAATGCAATGAAGCCTCATTCTTTGACTTTTAAAGAAATTGTTTGGTTCTCCGCATTTTCTGTCAAAGAATCTGTGGCGGAAAAATTCTTTACACATGATCGCATTTTTCTTGCAGGCGACGCTTGTCATATTCATTCTGTTAATGGAGGGCAAGGTCTTAATACAGGTGTCGCCGATGCCTTTAATCTAATTTGGAAACTTAATATGGTTATAAATTTTTCTGCGGATAAAAAACTTTTAGAAACTTATGAAAGTGAAAGAAAACCTGTGGCCAAAAGTGTGATTGAAAGTTCAGGAGAGCTTGTTCGTTCGACAAAGTATTCAGCGTCAGGAACTCATGCTGAGGATTATGTAAAAATTGTTGAAAAGCGTGCAGGCAATATCACCGGAATGGGAATTCGTTATGAGAATAATGGACTAGAGGGTACACGGATTTATGACTTTGAAGTTTTTCAGGGAGAAAGCAAAACACGACTTTACTCTCTTCTTGATTATACAAAATTTACTCTCATCACGTTTGGGAAATTAGAAAAAGAAGTTTTACTTGCTCCTTTTATAAAACATATTCATATTCATGAGAAAGAAGATGAAAAAGATTCGACAAAGTTTTGGACAAAAAACTCGCCTTATAAAAACCAAGCCGTATTAGTTAGGCCTGATTCTTATATCAAATCAATTGTCCCGATTGAAAAAGTTGATTTACTTTTATGAGCCTTCTTTTATTTTTAGCTTTAGGGCTTTTTACAATTGGAAGCACTTCCTTTCTCGTTCCAGCTCTTCTTCCACAAATTGGAGAAACACTTGGAACGAGTCTTGCCTTAATCGCACAAGGGGTGACTTCATTTAGTCTGGCCTATCTTTTATCGGCCCCTCTTTTTGCGATCATTCTAGCGAATCACTCGATAAAAAGAAGAGTTCAAATAGCTCTTCTAATTTTCATCATAGGAAATCTTTTTAGTTTTCTCTCAACAAATATAACTTTTTTTTTAGTCGCACGAGCCATTACAGGAATTGGTGCCGGAATTTTCACTCCACTGTGTTTGACTCTTGCAGGTATGCTAAGCAAACCTCACACGAAAGGAAAATTTTTAAGTCTCCTTTTGGGTGCCAATAGTGCAGGTGTTGTCTTTGGTGTTCCTATTGGATTATCGCTTTCTAAAATGTATAGCTGGCAACTCCCCTTAGCTCTTATTGCTTTTTTTGCAGCAGTTTCACTCTTGGGGTTTTCCTTTGAAAAGTTAGATCAAAATTTTCATAACGAAGCGACTTCTGGAAATCGTTTTAGCTTACTACAGCGTTTTGAAGTGTTTTCTGTTTTAGGAGTGACTTGCTTTATTTCCTTTTCGAGTCTAGGTCTTTTTTCCTACATTGCCCCACTTCAACAGGGAGCCTATTATTCGCTTGAGCTCAGTTTGTTTGTCTGGGGATTAGGTGGTTTTTTAGGAAGTTCATTTATAGGTTTTGTCATTGATCAAATTAAAAGGCCAAGCCTCATCATGTCCTTCATCGTTTTTGGACTTATGCTTAGTCTTCTTTCTCTTTCATTTACAAAAATGATGCCCTATGTGGAGTTGATTTCATTTTTTTTCTGGGGACTTTTCGGTTGGGCCATAACTTCTCCCCAGCAATATATTTTATCAAATTTAGATAAAAAAAATGAAACGATACTTGCCGCTTTAAACTCTTCGGCCTTAGGGCTTGGACACGCACTTGGAAGTGGACTTGTTGGACTCGTTATTGCCTCAGGATTTCAAATAATAAAACTTCCCATTCTAGCTTCACTCATCTTATTTGGTGTTTTTGTTTTTCAATTTTTTCTTACTCAAAAAAAGGAGTTCTAATTATGAATAGACCCGTTGTTATTGTTCATCCATTTTCTTCAGGAACTGAACTCGCGCCAGCTTTTAAAAAAGAAGGAGTGCCGGCAATTGCGATTTCGGTCAAGCCAATTGAGCGCATAGGTTATGGAACAAAAATTCAAGTTAATGATTTTATCGAAGTCATTCCTGAACAAGAAAATCTTGTTGAGATACTTCGAAAATATAATCCATTGGCCGTGATTGCAGGAAGTGATTCAGGTGTTCTCTTAGCAGAGTCTCTTTCTGAGTCCCTTACTCCCCAATTTGCAAACGATCCTCAAAAATCACTTCATAGAGTTCATAAAGCCTTTATGCAAGAAGCTTTAAAAGAAGCAGGAGTTCCTTCTCTCGCTACAATAAATACGGCCTCTGAAATTGAAGTAGAAAATTGGATTAAAGAAAATGACTTAGTCAATTCATCTCTCATTGTAAAACCTCCTCTTTCTGCTGGAAGTTACAATGTCTTTCACATCCCGATAAAAGGAGATTGGAAAGGGCACTTTCGGAAAATTTTATCAGAGGTCTCAACAATTACAGGCAAACAAAGTGAGACAGTACTTGTTCAAGAAGAGGCCATCGGCCCTGAGTTTGCAATTGGAACAGTGAGTGCCAATGGAAAACATTACTTATCTCATATAATAAAATATAATAAAGCATCTTTACATGGCCGAAAAACTATTTTTGATCATGTTGAGTTTTCACCTTATCTTGAAGATGTTCATGGTGAACTTATTCATTATACAAATAAAGTCTTAGATGCCTTGGGAATTCATTGGGGGGCCGCTCACAATGAAGTGATACTTACAAATAAAGGGCCACGTTTAATTGAAACTGGAGCACGTATGTGTGGAGGCCCTGTTGTTCATTTCTCCAGAGAAGCGACAGGATGTAGTCAAGCTGATAGGCTTGTTGAAATTTACACAAAGGGTGATGTTCTTACGAAAGATTATTCATTTAAAAAAACAGTCGTTCCCATTTTTCTAAGATCACTTCAACATGGACGTGTGTCAAATGTTGAGGCCCTCTCTGAAATCTCAAAACTCCCCACACTCTTTAGAGAATTTATCTGGTTTAAAAATGGAGATACTCTTGCGCAAACGGTAGACTATATTACAAGCATTGGCATTGTGGCCTTGAGTGGAGAGCGTGAAGCGATTTTTTCAGATTATAAAAAAATTAGAGAGATGGAAAAAAAATTAATTATTGAATGAATATTTTTAAAATCGACGGCACTGACTGAGTTAGAAAAAATTTTATGCCACAATTTTAATTCTGAAAACGTGCCCTCTTTTTTTGTCAGTCAAAAACTTGCTGATATTTTGTCGGTAAGAAGTACATGTTTCGAAGGATCTCTGAAACACATTCGACATCATGCGATTGCGCTTAGCGCAATATGCTATAAAAGAAAATGAAGCAACATCTTGTGAGGTCGCTATGCAGAAGGTTTTATTAACAGCATTGTTTTTCTGTTGTATTTTTTCAGGCCCTACTTTTTCAGCAAGTCAATTACGTCCTGTTTTTGTAAGCGACTGGTGTGAAGAGCTTGAAGATGTGATCCAAGCGGCATTTAACGATGTCAATGAGGGGGTTAATGATCCTCAGTTTTCAAATTGCTTAATGAGACAACCACTAACTTTAACACAAGGAAAGAGTAATAAACAAATTCTCGACCTGATTCTCTCATCTCCCAAAAAGGAAGTGCAGATTGAATGTTACACTCGTTCATTTGATCGGCCAGATGCGGTGGTATTGGCAGAACAAGCGAATGGGTTTTATGATTCGAATTTCCCTAATCAAATATTTTTAAATAAGGAAATGATTGTCTTTTGGGCAAGAGACATTTTAAAACTGAAGGAAAAGCATCCCAAAGAATATGAATTTGCGATGACTCATCCTGCTTTTAGTAGCACTGTGGCCCACGAATTTATGCACGTTTTAGGCTTTGCGCATCCTCGTCTTCCCTATGGCTCAGTTCCCGGTATCACGTATAAAAACTCCGTTCCTTGGCAGGTTGGGAGATGTCTAAATCAGGCCATTTTAAATAAGTATTCTGATGGATTTAAAGTATTAATTGAAGCTGACGATATTGACTGAGGATGGTCCTTAGTTAAGTTTTATAATAAATTTTTATAGGAGATTTTATGGAAAAAAAATTAATGTTATCTGCTGCTCTTGTTTTGGTTTCATTTTCACTTTTCGCAACGGATAAGGAATGCGATCTTACTTTTCAAGAAACAAAATATCGTATTGTTTCCAATCAAACAAATAACTATGCTGGGAGCAATTATACTCGTGCTTTTACGGAGCTCAAAGAGCAGTGTTCGACTGGAGAATTAACTAGTCCAGTATGGGTAACAACATCGATATCTCTTGGTGTTCAATATGGAGTTTGGAAATCTGATTGTATAAAGCATTTAACTCCAAAAGAAATAAAAGACTCAGTATGTTCAAAACTTTATGTTTGTATTGCTGAAGCTACTCAAAATGAAAATATCGATTGGCTCACAAAAAAGTCTGATGCTTTAAAATGTAGTGTTGAGTAATTTTCTAAGGCTTATACTGAACGCATTTTAGTTTTCCAGTATGGAAACTAAAATTGCCTCGTGTATGCCTCCTAAGTTTGCTTGAAAAGCAAACTGGGTTCGGTATAATCAGCAGTTAAAATGTAATCAATCGAAATTTCCAAGTGACTTTGTTTTTTAATAAATCAAGAAGAAAGACAAGAGGTGGTCACAAATTGTGACCACCTCAATGAAATTCATTTTTCATCAAGACTGCCCTATGCTTTTACAGAGCATGCTGTTGTCATGACTGTAAATCTGCTCAACTCCGAGAAGGCCATTGAGACCAGTATCTATGTTGTTCGGGCCTTTGTTAAAATGAGACAAGCAGTTATGATGAATAAAAAAGTTACAGAAAAATTAAGTGAGCTTGAAACAAGAGTAGAAGTTCATGATGAAGCCATCAGCAGTTTATTTAAAGCTTTACGTGAATTACTGGAACCTGTTTTGCAAGAAGAGAGAAAGAAGATTGGTCTAAAATAATTTGATATCTTCAAAATTTGCTCACACTTTAATTTACCTATTATATTTTACGTCAACTTTTAATTTGCCGCACAAGAAGGTGCTTTTTAAATTTTAATAAGTTATCAGTTCTGAGATTTTCTTCTTTCCCAGTTGACCTTGACGCTACGGAAGGCCTTATGCTGAACTAGTGGCTTAATAGTTTTAAGAGGAATTCGTTGATGTACACAATCAGTGAAGTTGGGAAATTATCAGATTTGACGCCAAGAACTTTGCGCCATTACGAAGAGCTGGGATTGATCACCCCAAGTCGACGTGGATCAAATGGCTACCGTTATTATGCAGGAGATGTTCTAACAAAAGTCCTAGAAATAAAAAAATACAAGAGCATGGATTTCTCGCTCGAAGAAATCAAGTCGTTTTTAAATTTCAAAGGATCAGAGTTAGAAGAAATTTTAAATTTTAAATTAAATGCAAAGCTTAAAAGTATTGAAGAAGAAGTTCAAAGACTCACGAAAAGTAAAAACGAAGTAGAATTAAAACTTTCGGCCACAAAAAATTTCTTTAAGGGAAAACCTTTAGAGTTAAACCAGAGGAGGGTTTTTGTGGAAACGATTAAGAGTGAAGTATTGCAAGAGTTAAAGAAGAAGCGTCCGGTTAGTCATGAGGATTTAAAATATTTAAAGAGAGAAGATATTCTTTTTGATACGGCCGAAAAACGCGAGTTTTTTGATGCTTTAAAAAAATGTTTGAAATTTGCTCAGGATGAAGGAATTAAGCTTGGACCAACGAGAGGGAATGCCCCGGCACTATTGTCTCTTTATGCTTTAGGATGGAGTGATTTTGATCCAAGCAAATCTAATTTAAGCCCTTAGCGGTTTGCAATGAGTAATTTTGATTTGCATCTTGATGTTGAATTTAAGAATGGAAAAAAATTTATTGATTACTGTAGAAAAGTGACGAGCAATTTAAAAGTAGGAAAGATTGAAGCTTTTAAATTACCCATCATTGATATTTTTGAAAATGTTCATGCGCGCATAGGTAAAAAATTAGATTATGATTCAATTAGTGATGATGCTCCAATTATTTTAGATCAATTTAGAAAAGGAGATATTGATAGAATTTTTTCTTTTTGCATCCCCAAGAACACACTCATGGCAAAACATTTTGATAGTCACTATTATAAAGATGGAAGCTCTGTTGAAATGATGAGTGATTATCTTAAATCTCAAGAAATTTTTAATTTTCAAGATCTCTTAAATATTGATGCTATTTTTCGCGTCAATAATTTAGATACGAAAAAATTTATGCGTGAATATATTGATAGATATCCTTTGGCCAAAAAGAATGGTTTTCGTTATGAATGTTTATCCTCTTCGATTAATGAATATTTGAAACCCAATTTTGGTGTCATTATATATCAAGAAGACATTGTTCATATTCTTCATGAGTATACTTCGTGGGATTATGAAAAATGTGATCGCTTTAGAAGATTATTAGGTCTTGGGAAAATAACGGAAGAAGAAAAAACGGAACTTAGAGAATATGTGAGTGAAGAGATCCTTGAACTGTTAATCAAAGAAACACCAGTAACTTTTTGCAAGGCCCATTCTTTGGGGGCATGGCCTAAGTTAATAAAAAAGTCGGCAGTACTAAAAGCCCTTCATAAAGATATTTATTTTGAAGAAATCGAAAAGTGGGAAAAAGAAAATGGGTATTCTTGGGGAGACTTTGGATTCATCTCAGGAGGCGTTTCGCTTCTGCAGCAATAATTATTAGAAAAAAATAAGGTCACAAGTTCAGCTTGTGGTCTTAATGATAAATGCTGGGCCTAAGAGGCTAAAACCCTCAAAACTTATCTTGCTAAGATTTGACTGAGTAGAAAAATTTCGCGGCCAATTTCACTTGTGAAAAACTTGATCCGTTTTGGAAGTTTAGAGTAGGAAATGCTATAAAAATATTCGATGCTCCACGTTTTGTGACAAAGGAGCCATTGATGTCTGATTTAGAAATACCAATAGAAAAACGTATTCTTGTTATTCGAGACCATCGCGTTTTGATTGATGCTGATTTAGCTGAGCTTTATGGGGTGATGACAGGGCAATTGAACCAACAAGTGAAACGGAATCGCTCAAAATTTCCTGAGGATTTCATGTTTCAACTTACGAATGAAGAGAAAGAGGAGGTTATCACAAATTGTGATAACCTCAACAAAATTCGTTTCTCAGCGCATCTTCCTTATGCTTTTACTGAGCACGGTGTTGTTATGGCTGCAAATCTGCTCAACTCAGAGAAGGCCGTTGAGACTAGCATTTATATTGTTCGGGCCTTTGTTAAAATGAGACAAGCAGTTATGATGAATAAAAAAGTTACAGAAAAATTAAGTGAGCTTGAAACAAGAGTAGAAGTTCATGATGAGGCCATTAGCAGTTTGTTTAAAGCTTTGCGCGAATTATTGGAACCTGTTTTGCCAGAAGAGAGAAAGAAGATTGGTTTGAAGTAGCTCCGACGGCATTCTCGTGGATTGAAAGACAATTTGGTCCACCCACTAATCAACAAAGAGATAAAAAATGATCAAAGTATTTATTTGCTTATTATTGATTGCCTGTACAAATGAACCGATTGGCGTATCTCACCAGAAGATATCCCTAAAAGATCTCTATTTTCTTTTTCAAAAAAATCAGAATGCAGGTCAAGTGGAAAATCTTTGGGGCACGCCTGATCAAAAAGTAAAAAATAGTGAAGGTGACCAGAGATGGACTTTTCATTACTCTGAGCATGAGTGGCGGCCCATTCTTTTATTTGATGACAAAAATAATTTGCAGTTTGGGATTTGGCGTATCTACGATAATGATCTTGAGGTTAGACTCGATGTTGCCAAGTCTGTCTTTGGAGAAATTACTTGGAGCGCACGAAAAGTTGATACAGTCATGCCTGATGTCATTAAAAATGAAGTTGTCTATACTTCGAGCAATGCCCGTTATGAAATTTTTTACTCAGAAGATGTTAAAAAGGTTTTCGAAATCCGATTCAAATACTGAAAAAACAAGAGGTCGAACTTCTCAAAAGAGTGACTCTTTATGTATTATTTAGTATTATTAGATAATATAATCAAAAGGAGAGTTGAGATGAAGACCGTGAAGAAATCAATAAATATTTCGGAAGATTTGGTTAAGAGAATTGAAAAATCATTAAAAGCTTACCCTGGATTAAATTTCACATTAGTTGTAAATCAAGCATTAGAGCAGTGGCTTCAAGGGCCACAGTCGATTAATTTATCTCAGACTCATCAAAAATTTATAATTGATAATTCACAAGGGTTTGGACCTCAGTTTAAGAAGTAATTCTTCGGCTTAATGAGTTGATAAGATGGTGGGGCAGAGTGGAGCAACTAGGACAAGATCACCATGTTGACTCAAATATCAAATGGGATATTCTGCTACAAGTTGTGACAGAAATGGTAAACCTAGACAAATTATCAGCAGCGTGGTAAGATAATCTTACTTTCAAGGAGGGCTAATTTATGAACTTTTCAACAACTAGGATGTCTTCAAAAGGCCAGATCGTTATCCCCGAAGAGGTGCGCAAAACTTTGCATCTGAAAGAGGGAGATCAATTCTTTATCATCGGACGGGGAGACACCGTTATTTTAAAAGCCATAACACCTCCAGATGCTGAGGAATTAGATGACTTCTTAAAGGAGGCTCAAAAGGCAGCAAAAAAAGCGGGAATTAATAAATCTGACGTCAAAAAAATGGTCCAAAAAGTAAGGAAGAATAAGTGAAAGCAGTTGTTGATACCAATGTGTTGGTGTCAGCGCTGATTTCTAAAGGTTCTCCCTACAAAATATTGGTAGCGTGGAGAAATAAGGAATTTACGCTGGTTCTAACGCCCGAGATTTATGTTGAATATGTTCGAATCCTCGAAGAATTTTCGAAGAAGGCGAGTATCAATATAGAAAACTTTCTTGATTATATCAGTTCCAATTCAGAAATGGTTGAATCTGTGGCGTTAGAGCATGCAATTTGCACCGACCCGGATGATGATAAATTTATTGAAGCCGCCCTTGCCGCTAACGCGAGATTTATTGTCTCTGGTGATAAAGCACTTCTAAAGGTAGGTCGGTTCCGGGATATCGAAATTGTTACGCCTGCCCAATTTCTTAATAATCTAAAATAAAAACTCGAACTTTCGTAAGCACATGGTTTAAAGTTTGCGTAGGGCCTGAATAGTGGGACCAATAGTTCCGACGACTCAACGATTTAAATCCTTGAATTTCTACTTTTGTGATCTTGTCTTCAACATTACCTTATGCGTTTACAGAACATGGCTCTCCCTCAAAAATAGAAGTTCATGATGAGGCCATCAGCAGTTTGTTTAAAGCTTTGCGCGAATTATTGGAACCTGTTTTGCCAGAAGAGAGAAAGAAGATTGGTTTGAAGTAAAGTGGGTAAGAAAATGACCCTTGGCCCAAGGCGGTTAGATGTTTACTTCCAAATTCTTGATATATTCATCAATGCTATGTCGATTTCCAATTCATTCCACCGTAATAGAAAATTGTTAAGACCTCTCTTGGACATGATGGAAAGCAGTAGAATATGGCGCCAGGATAGCCTATACTTTCTGAAACAACCTTAAGTATGGGGGCAGGAGCAACTTGATGAAAATCACTCTTTTTTTTATAGTTTTTTTAAACTTTTTTTTCCAGACTTCTGCAAAAGCTTCTCTGTACGATGAGGCTGAAGAGTGTCTTCTTTCACTTCGAAAGATGGATGATGTAAATACTCGTTACGTGAATGCTCAAAAATGCTTTGAGAAGGCCAGATTTTTTTCAGATAAATTAAATATGCGAGGGCGCTCTATTTATTTAATGTTTATAAATGAAATCGACCAAATCGCTTATAAAAGTAGGATCATAGATTATTATAACAAAGAAATACGAAACCACTTAGGTGAAAATAAAATTATTTCTTTTGATACACCAACACTTCTCACCCTTTTTGATGCTCTACTGATGGTTTCATTTGTAAAGAAGGATGAAGAAACGGTGAGCCAGCTTTCATTTGTATTTAATGAGTTGCTAAAAAGAGGACAAGTTAATGATCAGCACTGGCTTCGTCTTTTTGAGGAATATGTTCATATTCGTCATTTTGTTGCTGCTGAAAATATTCGACAAAGGCACCCTCTCCCTGAAATGGAGTACCTTCCAGCGCTTGAGAAAAATATTGAATTAAAATTTTCGGATGCTAGTTTTTTGGACATTTCCACAGATAAAAAGAAAATGACGGTGAGAAAAATTGATCTTAATTCAGAAGTAAAAATTATTGTGACAATATTACTAGGTTGTGGATTTGCAAAAAAGAGTTTGAAAATAATTGCAGATGATCGAATCTTGAAAAATATTTTCTCAAGGAATGGTGTTTTTTTAAATTTCAACGGGAGGATTGATGCAAATGAGATCATTTCATGGAATACAATTCATCCAGAACTTCAGATTTATCCAATATACAACGAGCTAGGTTGGTTTAATGTTGAGTTTAAATCGTCTCCAACTTTCTTTTTTCTAAAAAAAGGAATGATAAAATATCAAACAGTGAATGGTTCGAAAGAGGAGATTGTTAAAGGATTAAATGCAATTGGGATTTTATAAACTTTAATCTAAAAGATTGACTTAAAGGACCCTCTTGATAATCTAATAAAGAGAAAAAACGTAGTGCCCAAGAGCACTGCAAAACATTGTTATTGGGTTAGGGGTTAAACGTATGATCAAAAACTTTAAACAATCACTTCCCACCGCAACCTTTATTTTGACCAAGGAAAACAAATCGAATCTTCTAGGTTTTGTCATCTCCTATTTGCTTATTCCTTTACTTAGCCTTTTTGTCGTTTTGTCGCTAGGTCTTCTTCAACCCAATTCAACCGCAGCTACATTAATTGCGTATCTAATTTTTGTAACTTTAAGTATCGTCGTAGGAGGAGGCATTATTCTCTTTAGAAATGCAATCTCGTTGCGTACAAAATCTCTTATACACATGGTTTTAAGTTTTAGTCTGCCATTTCTCATTTGGTATATCTGGACGATGACTCTCAAGTTCTAAAACGAAGAGTAAGTTCTCTGAAAGATTTTAAGGCAATGTGTGCTGTCGATGAATTTGGTCTTAGGTATGACCGCACCAAATGAGATTCTTGTATTAAAAATTAAAATTTTAGAAATTTTTTTATCCATCGATTAAAAGGTGCAACGAGCGTTGTTTTTCTTTGTAGTGAACAGTGAACTTAATCTTTTTATTTTTAGAATAGTGGGGCCACAAGGATAAAATCCTCAAAACTTATATTACTGATTTTTCGACTGAGCTAGAAAAATTTCATGCCCAATTTCACGTGTGAAAAACTTGGCTGCATTTTAAAGTTATGAGTAGGAAATGTTGCAAAAATATTCGATGCTCCACGTTTTGTGACAAAGGAGCCATTGATGTCTGATTTAGAAATACCAATTGAAAAACGTATTCTTGTTATTCGAGGTCATCGCGTTTTGATTGATGCTGATTTAGCTGAACTCTATGGGGTGACGACAAGACGCTTAAATGAGCAGGTCAAACGTAACAAAGAGAGATTCCCTGAAGCATTTGCTTTTCAATTAAATCATGAGGATAAAGCGGAGGTGGTCGCAAATTGCGACCACCTCAATAAAATCCGTTTTTCCTCAGCTCTGCCTTACGCGTTTACTGAACACGGTGTTGTTATGGCGGCCAGTGTACTTAATTCCCCGAGGGCGATTGAGATGAGTATTTATGTTGTAAAGAAATTTATAAAAATCAAGGAAGCCATGCTTGTTCATAATAAATTTGCACAGAAATTAAGCGAACTTGAATTAAAAGTCGAAGTTCATGATGAGGCTATTACAAGTTTGTTTGAAGCTTTGCGCGAATTACTGGAACCTGTTTTGCCGGAGGAGAGAAAAAAGATTGGGTTGAAGTAGAGGGTGGCTAAAAACTTAATATTTTTTTGAGAAGGATTCCGAATTAATTTTTCAACATCCTCAACATCTCTTTTTGACTCTCGTAAACCATACAGCTTAAAAAATTAATGAAGTTAGAATTATTACCCTTGTTGCCCTGATAAGCGCAAGCAACATACTCTGCTCGATAGAGAGGGGGAATGATCGTAATGGAATGCCCACTTTTTAAAAGAATTAAATTCATGAGTAAGCGTGCTGTTCTTCCGTTCCCATCTAAGAAAGGATGAATAGTGACAAATTTATTATGGATGATGGCCGCGTATTCGACAGGATGATGTTTATCTTTAAGATTTATTATTTCTTTTTCAAATTCCCTCATAAGTTTTGAAACTTCTTCTGGTGGAGGTAATGTGACATCCATTCCTGAAATAAAAACTTTTTTTGTTCGATAGCTTCCTGCATTTTCGGGATCTATGTTTTGGTAAAAAAGCTTATGAATATTTAAAAGATCAGAGAGGGTGATGTTTTCATTTTTTATAATATCAAAAATAAAATCATAGGCCCTTGCATGACCGGTAGCTTCATCAATTTCTCGTAATGTTTTGCCGCCAATGGTGAGGCCGTCTTCAATGATGACCTTTGTCTCAACTAAAGTGAGAGTATTTCCTTCAAGAGCGTTGGAAGAATAAGTGAGGCCGATTTTAAAATGATCTTTTAACGCCTTGACCTGATCAGGTGAGAGGGGACGAAAGCTGTCGAGTTCTTTTTTTTGCTGGTCGCAAAGGTGAATTTTATTTTCGAACATTTGTCCCTCCGTTCCCTAATTTCTCATTGCAAATTTTTTCTTTTTTAATTTTTTTGATAATTTTCGAAGGTTTAATCAGTTGGTAAGGGAACTTGAATGGTGGGACCAAGAGTTCCAACGACTCAGCTCCTTGCATTTCTGTTTTAATGATCTTGCACGTGGTTCGTAAAAATGACAAGAAAATACACGAGGGTTCCTCTATGTTAAAGAATTAGGGTAGAGGTTATGAATTGAGTGGTTTGACTGAGTTAGAAAAAACTTCACGCCCAATTTCACTTATGAAAAACTTGGCCGCATTTTAAAGTTATATGTAGGAAATGTTGCAAAAATATTCGATGCTCCGATTTCTTAAACAAGGGGGCATTGATGTCGGAATTAGAAATACCAATAGAAAAGCGTATTCTTGTTATTAGAGGCCATCGCGTTTTGATTGATGTTGATTTAGCCGAGCTTTATGGGGTGACTCGAAAACGATTAAGAGAGCAATTAAGACGCAATGAAAGTCGCTTTCCTCCTGAGTTTGCATTTCAACTTACTTTAGAGGAGCGCTAGGATGCCGCCGCAAAATGCGGCACATTAAACAAAATTCGTTTCTCTCCAATACTTCCTTACGCCTTTACGGAACACGGTGTTGTCATGGCGGCGAATGTGCTCAACTCAGAGAAGGCCATCGAGATGAGTATTTATGTTATTCGCGCTTTTATAAGAATGAAGCAAGTACTTAGCTTAAATAAAAATGTCGTTGAAAAATTAGGAGAGCTTGAAACAAGAGTAGAGGTTCATGATGAGGCCATCAGCAGTTTGTTTAAAGCTTTGCGCGAATTATTGGAACCTGTTTTGCCTGAGGAGAGAAAGAAGATTGGGTTGAAGTAATTGTTCGTAAATTCTAATATTTTCGAGCAAAGGATTTAGTCAATGCACCTTCTCTCTTTTCGATGCCAATACACAAATGAAACGGCTTTAATCTATTCAAGGATTAAAGATTTTTGAAATCGGAAATGATTAAATTTTTTCTCAAATGAATAATTATGGGATTCTTAATCTGACTATTTCACCACTTTGAAGTTCAAACGACATTTCTTGATTTGGCTCAATCCATGTAAAGCTTTGTGATGGTGCATTTCGAATTGAAGACCCAGATGCACTTTCGAGAATTGATACGACTTGGCCAGTTGCTGAATTATGTTTTAAGAATGTGATTGGAGCTTGAAGCCAAGCTGCTCTTTCAATGAGACTTGATATGTCAGTATTTTGCCTTGGGGGATTGGTACGAAACTCCAATTCGCTTTCTATCGTTCGCAATACTCGAACTGTTTTTCTAAGAAAATCAGTGATGACAAAAAGGCCAGAGTCGTAAGATATTTTTGTAAAGTAGGTTGCTACATTATTGCGATCTCCAAATATGTGAATTGTATCTTTTGGAATAGCTACTTCTGTAGACGTCATTTTAAAACCAAGAAAAGCGCCACCAACTGATATGGCTTGATTCATCGTTGCTGTTCGTAGTTGTGAAGAGTAACCCATACAAAGCATTTGAGTTGCAACTGAAAGTAATGTTGGATCTTGTTGACAACTTTGTATAATGTCGTTTGGGATATAGTTTCCAATATATTGAACACCGGTGCCTTGAATGTTTTGAAAAACTGAGTAGGGGAGACTTGCCCCATCTCAGTATTGACAAAAATGTTGCCGTTGCGTTGAACAGTAAAATTACTTCGAATAATTTCAAGATTGTTTGAACAAAACAGAAGAGATGTTACTGTTCCTTGATCTTTGCTTGAAGGGGAGAGACTTTCTTTTGATAGTTGAAGTGCCTTGATTAATTGGTTAGCAGTAGTGATGGTCTCTTTATTCAGATAAGGACTTTCCAAAAGAGAGTAACCAAACTCAGCATCTCCAGCGATTCCCATTAAAAATGAGTTATTGAGAATTCCCACCTTGCAAGCATTTTCAGAAAAAGTGAGGAGCTGATCTCTTTCAGTTATTGGCTGATAGATTTCACCATGAGATGTAATCCCTGTAATGGGAGTCCCTAATTGACTGCCTGTATAGGTAACAACAGTGTCGGCAAAAAGAAAAAGTTCTCTACCCGTGATGGTGTTTGCAATGAGGGTTGTCATCAGTGATTATTTTCCAATAAATTCTAGATGGACTTTCCATCCTCTTGCTTGAATCTCGTTCGCAAGATCATTAAGTGAATAACTTGCGAGGTCTTTATTCTCAGACATCGGGGAACCAATGTGTTGACCCAGGATTTCACTACCATCGTCTTCGAGTCCTTTTTTAAGAAAATAGAATTTTCGAAGTTTTTTGTAATTTTTTTCTGAAATAACACCACCGTCATAAGCTCGGTCAATTGATGTACGAGCAATGCCAGTTTTTTCAATTACAATTTGTCTGTTTCCAATTGTATCGACCATCAATTTTATTTCTTGAACGGGGCGATTGAGCATTCTTCCAGCCATATGAGACTCCTTAATATAAATGACATAAAACATATCGGAGAAAAGGAAGAAAAAGTTAAATAAAAGTTGGAATTATTTAGTGAGAGGTGTGCTACTTAGGAAAACGATGGTTTTATGTTGAAAATAAATAAAAAACTAAAACGTGTAAAAACTTCTATTTTTACAAATTAATGTTAATCAACCTTGATCCAATCTCGACCTACATGTAGAACCACTTTATTGAAACTGACGGGATCGTCACAAACAAAAGGAGTGTTATGGAAAAGATAAAGGGAAAAGAGAATCTGACGACTGAAGAAAAGATTATAAGGAAAATTGAGCAAGGATTTAACAAATCATCTCTGAAGGTAGTTGACTGTTTCCTTCGAGATCCAATGAAGTATTCTCGACTGTATGGAGTGGATAGTTATCTCCAATCTGGGGAAACTATTATCAAAGAAGGAAATCTACATCAATATTGTGGATTTCTTGAATCTGGATTAGGTCTTCTCTTGTCCAGAGATCTTGTTCGCCTTGGAACGTTCGTTATTAATAATGAACCCGTCTTGTGTCCATATGTTAATCCAGACATTTTACAACGATTCTATGGGAAAAATTGGATTCGACCAAAAGAGCTCACTCGCCTCGAGTATTTAGAAATGAAGGCCGTTGAAAAAGTAAATCTGGTCTATAAAAAAATGGAGAGATACTACGACGATTATCATATGGAGTATGAGTTTCATGAATAGTTTATCCTTAGACCTGAAAGGAGGAATTATGCAGCAACAAATTACTGCAAAGCAGTTGTTTAAAATTTCAATGAATGACTGTTTTTCAGTTAAACAGCGTCACGTGCTTCTCGTTCTTGTCGCAACTTTTGGGACAAATTTTTACCCTACGATTTCCAAGTTGGCATCTTGTACAGGCTATACGTGCAAAGAAGTGAACAAAACTCTTCAGGAATTGCAAGATATGGGAGTCATTCAATGCAGAGGGAGCGTTATGTATTATTCTGACCTCCCTCGTATTCCTGTTTTTTATTTTGACAACTCTTTCTAATCAACTGGCAACAAAGGAGGTAATCTATGCTGCCACTTTCAATTGATGACTTGCGGATAAAACCACAAGTCAGGTGTTGTACTGCAAAGGTACAAGCAGACATCACTGTACGTAAACCGAACAAGCAGGAATTTTTCCGCGCTCACTCCGAGGAGACCCATCTTATTGAAGTGAACCTTCTTTGCGATAAAGCTGAAGGAGAATTTTATTTAACAGCTCCTTCTCTTGCAGCAGAAATATCGGATGCAATTCCATACAGGCTTGTTCTCTGTAGTAATCGTGAAGGAAAGATTTTTCTTCATCCACTCAAGCTTGCTGGTATAGATGGCAGGCTTGACCACTGGAGTGAAAGTAGTCACAACATCGTTGAACTCGCGAAAGAAAAATGGGTTAGGGTTGAGTCTTCAAGATCAGCAGGTTGCTATGAGGCCTATGTGGCACGGAGTGATCTTGGTGAACCTCAGTGGGGAACAAAGACTTTTGACGAGATCATTCGTGTTGCATTCTCAAAACGCTACATTGATTCGCTCGATCATCCAGTACTAAAAAAACTTAGAGGAGAGATATGATTATTCCACAGAGCTTTGATGCTTTTTCAAAAATATATTTCTGTGATTTTGAATTTACAGAAGTGAATGGCGAAAAGCCCATTGTTATCTGTGCTGTCGCAAAGGAATTGCGATCAAACAAAACGATTCGGTTGCTCCATGAGGGGGCTTCCGAATTTTTACATAAATTCCCTGTGCTTGGGCCAAATGAATTGTTTGTTGCTTACTCAGCATCAGCAGAAATGAAGTGCATCGAAATTCTTGGAATAAAAATGCCTGAGAATGTATTGGATCTTTTTGCAGAATTTAGAAAACTAACGAATGGAAGTCTCTCTCCTAAAGAATCAGGACTTCTATCGGCACTTAGGTTTTTCGGTCATGAAACAATGGAGAATGCAGAAAAAGAACGAATGAGAAGTCTTGCGATTCGTGGCGGGCCATTTACCGAGGAAGAAAAAAGCGCATTGATCGAATATTGTGAAACTGATGTTCTCGAACTTGAAAAATTATTTCTTTCAATGAAGGATAATATTGATCTACCTCGGGCCTTGCTTCGTGGGGAATACATGAAAGCGATTGCCAAAGTTGAATTGAACGGAATTCCAATTGATGAAGATAAGTTGAGTGAATTTAATAGCAAATGGGATGATCTAAAACTTCGTCTTGTTGAAACAATGGGAAAAGATTATCCCGTGTTTGATGGGATTTCTTTTAATCAAAATCGTTTTGAGAATTTTCTAGAGAATCATGCGATTCCTTGGCCAAGGCTTGAAACAGGGCGACTTGATTTGAAAGATGATACATTTAAGGAAATGAGTGTGCGTTATCCGATGATAGGGGCGCTTAGAGAGTTGAGAAAAATTCTTTCTAATCTCAAGCTTCACGAGCTCCCTGTCTCAAAAAGTGACAATCGGAATAGAACTTCATTGAAGCCTTTTATGAGTATTACTGGGCGAAATCAACCAAGTACAAATAAGTTTATTTTTGGGTTACCTAAATGGCTACGAGGTTTGATTAAACCCCCCATTGGGAAAGCTCTTGCCTATATTGATTATTGTCAGCAGGAATTTGGTATAGCAGCGAAGCTCTCTGGGGATGAGAATATGATGGAAGCCTATCGATCAGGTGATCCCTATCTTGCTCTTGCTGTACAATCTGGGGCCGTACCAAAAGATGCAACAAAGAAAACACATCCTGAAAAACGAGCACTTTTTAAGGAGTGTGTGCTAGCTGTTCAGTATTGTATGGGCCAAAAATCCTTGGCAGAGAGAATTGAGTTATCGTTGGCCCATGCGAAAGAGATTCTTGATTTACACAAGAGGACATATTGCAATTTTTGGGAATTCACAAGAAATCATCTTGATAATGCATCTCTTGAGGGAAGGGCAGTGACCACTTTTGGTTGGGTCATGCATTATCGAACTGGTGAAACGAAGCTTGCTACACTCCAAAATTTTCCGATGCAGGCCAATGGTGCTGAGATGCTTCGGTTGGCGATCATTTTACTAAACGAAGCAGGTATAAAAGTCTGTGCCCCAGTTCATGATGCAGTTCTTATTGAATCTGATATAGATACAATCGAATTGGATGTAACAAAGGCTCAAGGGTTAATGGCTAAAGCAAGCCGTGTTGTTCTTGATGGGTTTGAGTTAAGGACTGATGTTGAAATCGTACGGTATCCAGAACGGTTTATGGACGAGAGAGGTTTGGAAATGTGGACAAGAATTAATGATGAGTTGTCGCAAATCACAGCGAGGGGATGATGCATGTTGAAGCACCTGTACCGTGTAATAGTATTTTAAATTCTAATATTAGTATGACTCGAGGGTATGCGTATTTTTTAAAAGGGCCAATAGCTTTGTCATGGTTGGCAAGTGCATCTAACATTTCTGGTAAAGCAATGAATGTAGCAGTTCTCTTGGCGTTTCTGCATGGATTAAACAAAGGCAATAAGTTTAAAGTTGAAAAAAAATTTCGAGATTATTTTGGGATTCATCGTTCAGCATTTTATTCTGGACTGGAAAATTTAGAAAAAGCAAAGTTGATCACATTAGAAAAGAGTGCAGGACAAACTCCTTGGGTTCAGATTCTCTTCCCGAAGTCGCTGTTGTAATCGAAGATGTATTTTTACATGACAATATCAGCATCAAGCAATGAATCTATTTTATCTTGCAATTTTGTAGCATCACTTCTTGAACAACAACTATCTTGGAAACAGTGTGTATGGAATTCACAATCTTGTTAACGAAAAAAGATGGGCATTTTTCTAAAAACCTCCTCATATTTAATTTTAAGAAGGTGAGGTTGTATGACAGCAGAAATAAAATTAAATAATATTCTTGGTTTTGCACAGAGGCATGATGAGATAAAATCTCCTCTGCAAGATGCCATCCGCTCGCTTGTGCGGGAAGTGAATCGTGAGAAATTTTCTTACGTCCAGCTCAAGTATGTTTTTCGTGAAGTCCGGCGCAGGTGTGAGCTGAAGGATACACAAACAGGCCGTAGATTGTATGAACTTCCAAAGGATGATGAGGTTAAGGCCTTCTACTCTGTCGTCAGTAATCCTATCCACAAACTCATATTTGAAGTACTGGAAGGAACAGGGCTTCGCATTGGAGAACTTGTTGCTCTCAAAATTGAACGCATCGACTTTGCACAAAATATTATCTTTGTTTTTGAGGGTAAAGGAAAAAAGGATCGTGTAACGGTGATGGGAAATCGTCTCAAGGAAAAGTTGGCCCTCTATCTCCAAGGGCGTAAGAATATTTATCTTTTTGAAAGTAATCGTCACACTCGGTACTCTGTGCGTTTTATGCAGGAGCTATGCGCTCACTACAAAGCTTTGGCCTCTCTTGATAAGCGTTTTACGTGTCACACTTTTCGACATATTTTCTTTTCTCGTTTGGCTTTGAAGGGGATTAGCAAAGAAAATCGCATGATATTAGCTGGACACAGCTCTGAAAAAGTTCAAGACATTTATACGCATCTTAGCGTTAACGGAATCAAAGATGATGTGATCAAGTTACTTGATGATTGAATGCAATTCATAAGTTCAAAATAGGGCCTGTGGCGGTTATTTTGTATCTCTAAAGAGCAAATACTCGAAAAAAAAAGGAGCTTGTTTGATAATGCTTGTTATGACGATGAAGTTACAAAAAACATTGAAAGCTCTTATGGCCAAGCATGGTTTAAATATTCCAAGGCTCTCCAAGCTAACAGGAATTTCTAGGCAAACTCTTTCTAATTGGGCCACAGGACAAACGCCAAGAAATATTGAGCAGGTTAGAATTGTAGCTAAACATTTTAACGTCTCAATGGAATATCTATGCTTCGAAGAGGAAGTGCCAAAGAAAAATCCTATCGAGGAATATCAAGACGAAATCAATGCGGGCACTTTTGACGTGATCTTAAGGCGAAATAGAAAAACATAATTTGGAGTTGATATGAGGATTTTAGTACTCACTCTTTGCCTTCTTTTTTCTATCGTGGGTTTTGCTTTTGATTGGAGTTTGGGAATAAAAAATCATGAATACTTTACAAATCATCCAAAACTCCAACCACTACTTCAAATAATCAAGAAGACTGACAAATGTACGTTTGCCGTTGCTCCTATTCCTCGATCTTCTTGGGATGGATATTCTAACAATGCTTTTTGGCCAATCGGAGCAATATGTATTGGGGATGTAGTTCGGTTTAAAGATACACTAAAAGAATCTCGTGGTTGTACAGCATTTCTGATGAATGGGGAAACATTGAACGTAACTCCTCTTAATCCATCTGGACCTCTAAATATTGTTAAGAAAAATTGCAAAGAAGGTGGTTTCGAGGAGTTGATAAAGGGACTTGTATATCGCGATTGGACTGTTTTGAATTCCCTTGTTAAATCTAAAATGTGTGATGCTGCCTGGGAGATGCACCTGATTAGGGCACCGAATGAAGGATTTAAAAATATATTTGTTCAAGAAAAAATTAAAGCGGAAATGAGTACGCGTTATGATTTTTATAAATTCATTAAAAATAGAAATTTAAGAAAGGATAAAACTGACGAAGAGTTTCAAGATTTTTACTCGAAAATTAGTGGAGATGAATGGAATGCTAGAGCATGTTATGTTAAATTAAAAATCACAACAATAGTTTCTGATGATCCCCTTGTGAAAGATCAAATAAAATTTGATCCAAACTCTGTTCAACCTGATCCCACTCCAACACCGTTGCCAACAAGTAAGCATGAAATTGAGGCCGAAGTTAAAAAGCATAAAATGGATGAAAAGAGGAAAAAGATAAATAAACTTGTTGAGTAAGGGGGAGATATGAGTGCGCCAAGAAAAGTTTGTGATTTTCAATCGGTTCAAGTCCGATGCGGAGAAGGCTTAGCAGGTCGGCCGCTACTTAATGTGCATTGGTAGAGGTAACCAAATCAATGAAGCCACAAGATAGAATTCACCAGACCGCAACGCAAGTGAAGGTATTGAGCCCCGTAATTACCCATGTCATTGAGGCCGACTGTTTTCATATGCAGGAAGGCAACAAGGTGAAGTTCGTAATAGCGAGAACTGCATCTCTCATTCGGGGTCTAAGTCCGTGGTATGGTGAAGAAGGGAAATCACAGAAACTTGGGAGATCCAAACAACTCTCTTGTAAGGGAGTATTCACTGCCAATCTGAAAAAGAAAGAAAGTGGAAACGGTTGTTTGGAAGTCGGACTGCTTCGTAGTAGAGGCGTAATAGGGGTAACTTCCTATGAGAGCGTGAGCGATGCTCACTCGAAGGGGGCAGCGATAGTATGTAGAGGTGAAGTGAAACATGATCCGTACAAGGAGATGGATTAATCATGCAGACGAAACTAAACCTCATATCGGAGATTGCGAAGAGAGACGGAACATGTCAGGTGAACAATGTTGCTTATCTTTTAAACAAGGAGAACTTGAAAGAATGTTTTGGATTGCTGAAGAAGGGAAAGGCCGCAGGAATTGATGGCGTAGGTCTTGGTGAATATGAAAATAATCTAGAGAAAAATCTAGACGATCTAGTGATAAGAATGAAGTCACAAGCATACAAACCACAACCAGTGCGCAGAACTTATATTCCCAAGGCAAATGGAAAACTTCGTCCGCTTGGAATTCCAGCAGTCGAAGATAAGATCGTTCAAAAAGGAATGGCGCGAATACTTGAGGCCATTTATGAAAATGATTTCCTAGATCTTTCCTATGGTTTTCGTCCCAATAGAAGCTGTCACGATGCCCTTAAAAAGCTCGATCAAGTGATCATGACAAGGTCAATTAATCATATTATTGATGCTGATATAAAAGGCTTCTTCGATAATGTGAATCACGACTGGCTCAAAAAGTTTCTAGAGGCACGAATTAGTGATCCAAACTTTCTAAGATTGATTAGTCGCTTTTTGAAGAACGGATACATGGAAGAAGGCGTGGTTTATAACTCTGAACAAGGGACACCCCAAGGCGGAATTATTTCACCAATTCTTGCGAATGTATATCTTCACTATGCTCTTGACCTATGGGTTGAGCGCGCAGTGAAACCGAATTGTAGAGGTGCAGTAGAAATCATTCGTTACTGCGATGATTTTGTTATTTGCGTCCAATACAAGGATGAGGCCATAAAAATTCTTCAAGAATTAAAAGAGCGATTAAAGAAGTTCAATCTCGAACTTGCAGAAGATAAGACGAGGATTATCGAATTTGGAAGATTCTCGAAGAGAAATGCCGAGGCAAAAGGTCTTCGTGCACCAACTTTTAATTTTTTAGGTTTTACTCATTTTATAGATAAAACTCGAGTGGGTAAATTTAAACTTGGTCGAACGACTGACAGAAAGAAGTTCGTGGCAAAAGTGGCAGAGATGAGTGAGTGGTTAAAGAATATTAGAAACATGCTCACTCTTAAGGAAATTTGGAAAGTGCTCAAAGCGAAACTTCGAGGACACTTTCAATACTATGGAGTAAGTGGAAATTATCCAAGCTTAAAAAGATTTTACTCCCTAACTCTTCGAATGGTCCTGAAGTGGATGAATCGAAGAAGTCAGAAGAAGAGTTTTAGTTGGGATACATTTGTAAAATACATTCAGCGATATGAACTCCCGACGCCGAAAATTTGTCACAAGTTTTATGATCTCAAAGCAGTCTACTTGAATACTAACGAAGAGCCGTATGTGGGAAAACTACAAGTACGGTTCTGTGAGGGGCATGGTCTTCCTCATAATGGAAAGTTATAGGAGTCTATATGTCTACTCGACAA
>Ga0247844_1001995_pt1 | contig 34713 bp, 33 predicted proteins | sample LaCtaG_FD_192421 | JGI IMG/M metagenome (GOLD analysis project Ga0247844, IMG submission 192421) | Freshwater microbial communities from meromictic Lake La Cruz, Castile-La Mancha, Spain - LaCruzMarch201714.5m_1 | ecosystem: Environmental > Aquatic > Freshwater > Lake | place: Spain: Castile-La... | reverse complement strand
GTCGACTACCCGGTGGAGCGGATGATGCGCGACGCCAAGATCACTCAGATCTACGAGGGCACCAACCAGATTCAGCGGGTTGTGATGTCGCGGGCCCTGTTGCGCTGACGGTCCTATTCGAATAACGAACTGTCCAGTAAGAAATTCGCGTCGGCAGGTTTTTCCATCAGTCCGAACTGCACGCCGACATCGTTGATTTGATCGATTGCCGACTTGAACTGGTCGATATCGGTTGTCATTAACCTTTTGGATTCATCGAAGGTGATCAGCGTGACGCCGTTCAGCATGTCGCTGACCTTCGCCGCTGTCGTGCCCAGCGCCTGCGCCACGATCTCGGTGCCGTCCTCCTTGTTCTCAGCGAGGTAGCCGACGCCGTCGCTGATACCCCTGACCAGGTTCAGCAGGCCTTCTTTGCGGTTCTTCAGCGTCGATTCTCGTGTCACCAGCACGTCGGCAATGAGTTCCGGCGCATCAGTAGAGGAGTAAATGAGTTTGTTACCTTTGGCGATTGCTTCAGCCAGGAATGGTTCCCAACTGACGGCAGCATCAACCTTTCCGGCAATGAGATCCGAACCAGCCTGCTCGGGCGAGGTATCGATGATGTTCACATCACCGGACGTCATACCCGCTTTCGCGAGTGCGTGGTTGAGCAGGACATGGTTGACCGCACCCACCGTGACGGCGACATCCTTGCCCTTCAGATCCTTTACCGAGGTGATGCCGGGAGAGGCGACGATTCCGTCCGCGCCGGTGGACAGATCAGTGACGGCGAACACCTTGATCGGATCATCCTGTGCTTGGGAATTTTGTAGCATCGCGGCGTCGGCTAACGTCCCTTTCGCGACATCGACCTTTCCGGAGATGAGCGCTTGAACCGATTCGATCGGGTTTGCGAATCGAACCATTTCCACGTCCACCCCGGCTTCCGAGAACAGCTTCTTCTTATCGGCGACGAACACACCCGCGTCGCCGACCCACAGGTTGTAGCCGAGTTTGATCGGTTCTGCAGCAGGCGTTCCGGAACCACACGCCGCAAGTGACATCGCAGACAGCAGCATCGGCACCAACATGAGAATTGTCCAGCGCCTCTTGATGGAGTCTCGGCGGCCGGCCTGTCCGACGAGTCGGCGGGCAGTGGCAGTTACCGTTGAGCTCAGGCTTGAGTTGGGCATGGGACCCCTTAGACGAGTTGGATTTGCGGGGAGCATATCCGTCACACGCCTGCGTCCGGTATCCGTAAAACTACGTAATTATTGGCCCCGCTGAGGACTATTGGCCGCGCTCAGGGCGCAGGTGGGTGATATCGCCCGCCGATACCGTCACAGTCTGAGCGCCGGTATCGATGGACAACTGGCCGCTCTCGTCGAGGTCCGTGGCGATTCCGACGATTTCACGGTCACCCGGCAGGATTGCGCGGACCCGGGTGCCCAGCGTCGAACTCAGGCGGCGGTAGTCCTCGACCAGGAGCGCGTCGGGTCCGCGGGCTGCTCGCCAGCGGTCGATGCGGACGCTGAGTTCGGCCATCACGGCACCCAGCAGTGCGCTGCGGTCCAGCATCGTCGAGCCCAGCATGAGCAGAGACGTTGCGCGCGGGTCAGGCGCCTCGGCGGCGGTCATTGTCACATTGAGGCCCAAGCCCAGCACGATCACCGGATCGGGTGCGGCCACTTCGGCCAGGATGCCGGCCAGTTTCCTCTCGCCGACAAGAACATCGTTGGGCCACTTGAGTTTTGCGTCCAGTCCGGTGGTGGACCGGACAGCATCGACCACCGCTATGCCGGTGAGTAGCGGCACCCAACCCCAGGCTGTCGCCGGAACTCCGCTCGCGGCTATGCCCACCGACAGTGCGATCTGCGATCGGGGTGGGGTCGACCATGCGCGTCCGTTGCGGCCTCGGCCGGCACTCTGATGTTCGGCGATCAGCACCGCTGCGTCGATGTCCTCCCCGGCGGCGTGCCGGGCCAGCAGATCAGCATTGGTGGACCCGGTGGTCTGGACCACGTCTAGGCGGTGAAACGGCAGGTTCGGGCCGACCAGATCGCGGCGGACCGCAGTGACATCCAGCCGGGCCCGGGTGCTGCTCATCGTGGAAAGCCTAGGACCACCGGCCATAGGTTAGATTGACCTCTCGTGAATACCTCTAACCTTCTGCGCCGCTCCGCCACTGTGCTCGGCGCGCTGTCCATCGTCGGTCTGGCTCTTCCCGGAATCGCCGCGGCCGACGAGCCCAACGCGGTTCCGGCCGCACTGCTCAACACCCAGTGCTCGCTGGATCAACTTCTGGCCGCGACAAAGGTGGTCGACCCGATCGCCTACGGCGCGATCGTGGAGAAGTACAACTCCGAACCCGGGTGGATCCAGGGTGGCGTGGTCTATCACTTCAACCTGCTGCTGCAGAAGCCGCCGCAGGAACGTCAGGCCGAGGTGGATCAACTGGCCAATGTCTTCCCGGTCTATATGGATCTGTTCCGCACCCAGGAGCCGACCGCTGACGCGGTCGCTGCCAAGTGCCCGACCTTCCCGGCCGAGGATCCGTCGGTGTGGAATCTGACCTCGTAATTCGCCCAGCGGGGATTGTCCGTGCGATTGACGTCGGTCCGTCAGGTCACGGTTTTTTGCGCGATCGCTGCACTGGCCGAGGTGTTGTTTTATACCGCGATCGCACCCTTGCTGCCCTCACTCGACCGTGAGTTGGGTCTGGGCCACGTCGGGGGTGGCCTGCTTGTCGCCACCTATGGGCTCGGGTTCACCCTCGGCACCTATCCCGCGGTGCTCCTCACGGCCCGGCGTGGCCCACGCGCGACCATGACAGCGGGCATGTTTTGCGTGGCTGCGGGGACTCTGACTTTTTCCGTGAGTTCCCAGAGCGTGGTTCTGTTCGCGGGTCGTACGGTGGCCGGTTTTGGCAGCGCACTATTTTTCACTGGCGCCATAGCACTTGCCGCGGGGTACGCCGGGGCTGAGCATCGCGGTGCCACCATCGGCACTTTGTTCAGTGGTTATGACGCTGGATCAGCCGCCGGGCCATTGTTGGGTACCGCCGCGGCGGCCTTCGGGAGAGCACCCGTTTTCGGGCTGCTGGCTGTGGTTCAGCTTGCAATGGCCGCAATGACCCGGTGGGCACCGCAGGTTACGGCGGAGCCGAGGTCGGATTTGCGGGCGGTACTCGGTTATCTTCGATCGGGACGCGTCCGACTTGGTGTGTGGATCACTATGCTGCCCCAATTTGCTATCGGGATGCTTGTGGTGTCGGGTGCCTACCGAATCGACGAGGCAGGCGGTTCTGCTCTTGTGATCGCCGGGGCTTTCATCGGCGTCGCGGTGCTGAGCATGATCGGCGAGCCGATCATCGGTCGCGTCAGTGATGACAGTGGCCAACGGCTGCCGCTTATTGTTCTGATGCTGCTGGCCGCCGGATCGCTCGCGTTTCTGATCCCGGCGCAATCCCCGGTCGCGATCGCCGTGCTGATCGCCGTAGTTGGATCGCTCTTCATGTTGGCGGCGACGCCCGGTTTGGCTCTGCTTTTCGACGCCGTCGAGGAGCGCGGGGGCAGCGTCGGCGAGGCGTCGTTTTTGTCGAACCTGTTCAACGGACCTGCCGACGCGTTCGGTGCGGTCCTCGCGGGTCTGTTCCACAACGTGATCGGTGCCGATCTCTCGTTCGGCGTTCTCGGTTCAGTAGCCCTTGTCTCGGCGTGCGTGGTCTACCGCTATTTGCGGCCCGGAAACCCGCCGACCCCGTAACACCTACTCCAGCGTCTGGGTGACCTTCTCGGTCACCCGGCGCCGCTCGAGCAGTGCGGGGTCCGGGTTGGTGACCTGAACCAATGAGGCACCCGCGGCGAACACCGCGAGCAGGTTATCGACCATCTGACGCGGGGTGGTCCACACCAGCATGGACATCACCCGGTCGGTATCGCTCAGTCCGCGATCCTGCGCGCTGCGCCCGGCGGCGGCGAGTACCTCCGGTACCGAACGGCCGTCGAGCGCGGGGCCCGGGGAGTGTTCGGGTGTCACCTGGTCGCCGTGCACCCGCACCGCGGTGGCGTAGTCGGTGACGCCGATCGGTAGGCCGTCGGCCGGTTTGCCGAAGGGATCCAACGACAACACCGCAACCTCGCCGGTCTGATTGCCATCGGCGACCACGTCGTCGGCCTCGGCCAGTCGGTCGGCGGTACACAGGGCGATGTCAGCGCTACCGCTGCAGACGACTTCGGCACCGATCCACCACACCCCCAGCAGCACCGCCGCGGTCTGCCAGTGCGCGGGCAGCAGCACGGCCACCCGGCTGCCCGGTCCGGCGCCGAGTTCGTCTCGCAGCAGGTTGGCGGTCTTGGCTGCCCAGTTCGCCAGGGTCACCGTCGACAGTTCGATCCGCTCACCGGTGGCGTCGTCATAGAAGGTGATGCGCGGGCCCATCGGGTTCGCCGAGAGCAACGGGGTCAACAGTGCGTCGGTGAGGTTGGCCATCAGTTGACGCACTTGGGGTCATCGGACCCCGCCGTGATCACCGGCGACGGCGGCGGTGTGTCGGCGCCGTCGGCGGACTGCTGCTCGACCTCGGCCGCCGCCGTCGGCAGCGTGCCGTCGAGGCCTGACCCCGGCCCGGCGTAGTCGTCGGCGAGCACCACCCGCACGGTCCCGGGCGGGATCGACGCGTCCGCCACCACCGGCAGTCCGCCCAGTTCCTTCGCGACCGCCAGGGCACCGAGATCATCGTCGGTCGCGGCGTGAACCTGGGTTTCACTGACCTTGGTCTCGTCGCCGTTGCCGACGGAGCCGGTGCCGAATCCCATGGCGCTGAGTCGATCCGACACGGCGCCGGCCAGTCCGTTGATGTCGGTGTCGTTGATGACCTCGGTGGTGGTCTGATCGCGAGAGTAGGCGACCTTCTCGATCTTGCCGGATGCCTGGTCCTGCAGGAGGCCGGACACCCATTCCTTCACCTGCGCCGGATCGAGGCGAACGACCGACTGCATACCGTCATCGCTCCAGCCGTCTTCGGCCAACACCGGGATGGTGGCGAAGGCCACGTTGCCGGCCGCCAGCTTCTGTAATTGCTTCAGGAAGTCCATGACGTCCCAGCCCGAGGAAATCACCACCGACCGCTGAATCGCGCTCTGCAACCGACTCAGAGTTGCCGGGCTGCTCAGGGTGCGCCCGGAAATCACCTGATGAGCCAGGGACGCCATCACCACCTGCTGGCGCACCACCCGGTCGAGGTCGCCGCGGGGCAGATCGTGGCGTTGCCGGACAAAGCTGAGAGCCTGGGGCCCGTCCAGGCGCTGCCAGCCCGCCGGGAAGTCGGCGCCCGAAAGAGGCTCGTAGACAGCGTCTTTGAGGCACACTTCGACGCCGCCGAGTGCATCGGTGATCAGCGAGAACCCGAGCAGCCCGATTTCGGCGTAGTGATCGACGGTGACGCCGGTGAGGTCGGCGACGGTCTCGATCAGGGCGTTACGACCGGCTTCGACCGCTATCGGTTCGGCCTGCGCCGGATCCATGCCCTGGTTCTCGACGAGTTCCTTCATCCGCTCTAACTTGACCTCGCCGTAGACGCCGTTGATCTTCGTCTTGCCGAATCCCGGCGCCTCGACATAGGAGTCGCGGGGGATGGAGATCGCGGTGGCGGAGCGGCCGTTGTCGGGAATCCGGACCAGGATGATGGTGTCGGTGTTGGTGGCGACGTCGTCGCCGGCGTGCAACTGGGCCAGTTCGTCTGCGGGGAGCGGGTTGCCGTGCGCGTCGGTACGGCTGTCCATCCCGACCAGCATGATGTCCAGGGCGCCGTCCTTGCCGCCGCCGGCACCGAGGACGGCGGTGGCGAAGTGGAAGATGCCGCCCTCGAAGGAGCGCACCGAACCCCAGGCGACGCCGGTGCCGAGGACGATCATCACGGCGACCAGTGCGAGCATGGCGCGCCCCAATGGCCACCCGTGCGTCACTGCTGTCACTTCTGTCTCACGCGGCACCAGCCCAGGCTACTGGCGATACGGCCGGTTGCGCGGTAGCCGAAACCGGCGTGCCAGACTCGTCGGCGTGGCTATGCGAATGGTGATCACCGGCGCGGGAGGCCAGGTAGGGCGGTTTCTTGCTGGTGAGGCGGCGTTACGCGGCTACGAGGTACATGCTCTGACCCGCCGGGATTGTGACATCACCGACGCCGCGGCGGCCCTGCACCACGTCCGGACCGGGGATCTGGTGGTCAACTGTGCGGCCCTGACCAACGTTGACGACGCCGAGTCCGATCCGGTCGGGGCGCATGCGATCAACGCCGTCGGCCCGGCCAACCTCGCCGACGCCTGCGCCCGGGTCGGCGCCCGACTAGTGCACCTGTCGACGGATTACGTGTTCAGCGGCGACCGTGTCGACGATCCGCTGCATGCCGGCGAAGCCCCCCGGCCCTACGAGATCGGCGACCGCACCGGCCCGCTGAGTGTCTACGGGCGTTCGAAACTGGACGGCGAACTCGCGGTGCACGCCGTGCTGCCGGATGCCCACGTGGTCCGCACCTCCTGGGTCTACACCGGCGGTGGCGGTACCGACTTCGTCGCGGTCATGCGCAGGCTGGCCAGCACGGACCGGGTCATTGACGTCGTTGATGACCAGACCGGGTCTCCGACGTATGCCAAGGATCTGGTGGCGGCGCTGCTGCAGATCGCCGGCGGCGGTGTCGATGCGCCCGTCCTGCACGTCACCAATGCCGGTTCGGCTAGCCGGTTCGAACAGGCCCGCGCGGTATTCGAGGAAGTCGGCGCCGATCCGGACCGGGTCCGGCCGGTCGGCACCGCCGCAGTCCCGCGCCCGGCTCGCCGCCCGGTGTTCTCGGCGCTGTCGATGGCGGACTCGGTCCGTGCCGGGCTGACCCCGTTGCGGCCGTGGCGCGAAGCCCTTGCCGAGGCGGTTGCCGTGCCGATCCAACAGTGACCGATAACCTCGACGCCGTGAGCGAAGCGGCCCTGACTGTGGTCACGGTGACCTACTCGCCCGGCTCGCATCTGGAGAGATTCCTGTCGTCACTGACGGTGGCCACCGACCGGCCCCTGACGGTGGTGATTGCCGACAACGGTTCCACCGACGGTGCACCGGAGGAGGCCGTCGAGCGTTTTCCGGGCACCCGGTTGCTGCGCACCGGCGCGAACGTGGGGTATGGCACGGCGGTCAATCGCGCCATAGCGACCGTGTCGACTGCCGAGGAGTTCGTCCTGATCGCCAACCCCGATGTGGTCTGGGGGCCGGGCAGCATCGATGAGTTGATGTCGGCCACCGGACGCTGGCCCGGCGCGGGGGCCTGGGGCCCGCTGATTCGCGACCCCGATGGCGCGGTCTATCCCTCGGCCCGGCATCTGCCCAGCCTGATCCGCGGCGGGATGCACGCGGTGGTGGGTTTCGTCTGGAAAGGCAATCCCTGGTCGAAGGCCTACCGTCAGGAGCGCACCGAGCCGAGCGAACGGCCGGTGGGTTGGCTGTCCGGATCTTGTCTGCTGGTGCGCCGGACGGCGTTCGAGTCGGTCGGCGGGTTCGACGAGCGCTACTTCATGTACATGGAGGACGTCGATCTCGGTGACCGTCTTGGCCGGGTGGGCTGGCTCAACGTCTACGTACCCGATTCGGAGATTCTGCACGACAAGGGGCACTCGACCGGACGTGAACCGGCCCGCAACCTCCGTGCCCACCACGACAGCACGTATCGCTACCTTGCTGATCGCCACGGTCGCTGGTGGCAGGCGCCGCTGCGATGGACGATCAGGGCCGCGCTGGGCGTACGGGCCGGCGCGGCGGTGCGTCGTTCGCGCCGGATGCTGGCCAAGGGCGCGACGCCGACGAGGGGCCGGGCGCTGATGAAGGGCCGGACGCCGACGAGGGGCCGGGCGCCGGGGAAGGGGAAGCGATGAACCCAGTCGACGCGATCGTTCTGGTGGGCGGCAAGGGCACCCGACTGCGGCCGCTGACCCTGACGATGCCCAAACCGATGCTGCCGACCGCCGGGTCGCCGTTCCTGACCCATCTGCTGTCCCGCGTCGCTGAGGCCGGCATCGATCACGTGGTGCTGGGCACCTCCTACCGGGCGGCGGCCTTCGAGGCCGAATTCGGCGATGGTTCGGCACTCGGACTGAACATGGAGTACGTCACCGAGGAAAAGCCGTTGGGAACCGGTGGCGGTATCGCCAACGTCGCGTCGCGACTTCGGCACGACACCGTGATGGTGTTCAACGGCGATGTGCTCTCCGGGGTCGATCTCTCCGCAATGCTCACCGCGCATCACGAGCGCGGCGCCGACGTCACGCTGTATCTGGTCCGGGTTGCCGACCCGCGCGCGTTCGGGTCCGTGCCAACCGACGCCGACGGCAACGTGCTGGCATTCCTGGAGAAGACCGAAGATCCGCCGACCGACCAGATCAATGCCGGCTGCTATATCTTTAAACGTGAAGTGCTGGAACGCATCCCGCGCGGCCGGGAGGTATCGGTAGAGCGGGAGGTCTTTCCCGCGCTGCTAGCCGATGGCGCCACTGTCTGCGGGTTCGTCGACTCCGGATACTGGCGCGACATGGGCACGCCGGAGGACTTCGTCCGGGGCTCTGCAGATCTGGTGCGCGGGGTGGTGTCCTCGCCGGCACTAGCCGGCCGCCACGGCGAGCAACTGATCCTCGACGATGCGACGGTGGCTCCCGGTGCGGTAGTCATCGGCGGCACCGTGGTGGGCCGCGGCGCACAGATCGGCCCCGGGGTCCGCCTCGACGGCGCGGTGATCTTCGACGGCGCCCGGATCGAGGCCGGCACGGTCGTCGAGCGGTCGATCGTCGGTTTCGGTGCGCGGATCGGACCGCGTTCGCTGATCCGTGACGGAGTGATCGGCGATGGTGCCGACATCGGTGCGCGGTGTGAACTGCTGCGCGGGGCCCGGGTGTGGCCAGGGGTGGTCATCCCGGATTGCGGTATCCGCTACTCCAGCGACGCGTGACGCTGCCTGCGGGCGGCGTCGACGAGACGAGACAGTCCGGCGTCGGTTCCCTCGGGCAGATCATCGATCGGCCACCAGCGCAGGTCCAGTGACTCGTCGCTGATCGCGATCTCGGCTCCGGCGGTCGCCGTGGCGATGAACTGCAGATCGAGGTGGCGGGTCGGCAACCCCAGCGAGCAGGTCACCGGGTGCACGTGAATTGCGGCCAGCGTCGGATCCAGGCGCAGCCCGTCGATCCCGGATTCCTCGGTGGCCTCCCGCAGTGCGGCGGTCGTGATGTCGGCATCGGTGCCCTCGCAGTGCCCGCCCAGTTGGAGCCAACGTCCGAACCGGGGATGCAGCGTCAGCAGGACCGACTCGGCCGCGGCGTCGACGACGAGTGTCGATGCGGTGACGTGGCCCGCGACGCAGGCGCGGTCGCAACCGTCCGGCCGGGCGTACAGGAAGGCCAGCACGGCATGGCGCAGCGCATCCTGGTCGGCGTCGGGGGCCTGCCAACCGGTCAGCATCGAGATCGCCGAGTCGCGCACGCTCATCGCCGGAGCAGCCGATCGCCCGCCGGGGCCGGCTCGCGGGGCCGCGGCGGTTCATTCGGGTGACCGATCGCAACCGCGCCCAGTGGCTGCCAGTCCGGCGGTAGCTCGAGTACGTCGCGCACGATGTCCGGGGCGAAGATCGTCGACCCGATCCAGCAACTGCCCAGGCCTCGCACGGCGAGGGCCACCAGCAGACCCTGCACCGCCGCACCGGCGGCGACCGTGAACATGGTCTGTTCGGCGGTGGTGCGCGCCGCATCGGGATAGTGATGGGCGCCCTCGGGCACCAGGACCGGAATCAGGACCTCGGGGGCGTCGTAGAGGATCTGCCCTCGATTGACCCGCCGCTCGATGGCGTCGGCCGCGCGGCCGTCGGCGGCGAGATCGGCCCGCCACGCCTGCTTCATCCGATCCAGCAGGTCGATTCGGCGATGCGGGTCGGTCAACCAGACGAAGCGGACCGGACGGGTGTGATGCGGAGCCGGTGCGGTGAGCGCCTCGGCGGCCGCCGCCTCGATCAGCTCCGGGTCCACCGCCGCGGCGGCGAAACTGCGCACCGAGCGGCGCAGTAGTTGGGCCTGGCGGCGGCCGAGTTCGATCGACTCGGCGGTGCCGAGCCAGAACAGGTCATCCTCCCCGCGGCGCACCAGCTGCGCGGCGCCGGATCCGTCATCATGGAATGTCAGGCCGCGGACCACCGCCACCGGCACCGCGGTCAGCTTGCCTTTCACCAGATCGGCCGCCGCGGCGATCTCGTCGGCCACGGCGACCTCGGTGACCAGAAGTTCGTTGCCCTGGTCGTCGATGGTTCCGGCATAACCGTGCAGCACCGCAAGGCCGGCCGATCCGATGGCGGCATCGGTCTGACCGTTGCGCCAGGCCCGGCCCATGGTGTCGGTGATAACGACCCCGACGTCGGCGCCCGGGCTGCGCCCCAGAGCGGCGCGCAAGCTCCGCGCGCTGGCGTCCGGATCGGTGGGCAACAACGCCAATTCCGTCGGGGCGACATTCGAGCCGTCGACGCCGGCGGCAGCCTGGATCAGACCCAGGTGATTCTCGGTGATCCACGTGCGGCCCTTGCGCGCCAGTACTCGCACTGCCTCGGCGTCGATCAGCTTGCGGCGCAACGCATCCCGCTCCTCAGGATCAGCCGGCGCAGCGACGATCCGGCCCTCACACTTGGACACCACCTTGCTGGTGATCACGACGACGTCGCCGTCGCGCAGCCACGGCGCTGCCGCGGCGATGGCGGCGCCGAGGTCGTCACCGGGTCGAAACTCCGGGAGCCCGCCAACGGGCAGGATCTCGACGGCCGTCGCAGTTCCATGGTCCCTCGGGCCGTCGGTCGACGGCGGTGTCCCGGTCATTCCCGACGGCGGCGTCCCGCTCATTCCCGACGGCGGTGTCCCGCTCATTCCCGACGGCGGTGTCCCGCTCATTACAGTGCCACCCCGGCCAGGTTCAGGCCGGCCCGAACCATTGTGGCGGTGGCATCCGGATCCGACATCAGCAGTGGAATCGACGCGACCGTCACCCCGGGCACATCGGCACGGTCCTGTTCGTCAACAAGCCAGTAATCCAGTAGGCCGGTCGCCGAACGCGCGCCGTAGTGCCGGCCCACCGCCTCTGAACTGCTCGCCACCCCGATGACCCTGAGGCAGTCGTCGGCCATGCCTCGCAAGGGCTTTCCGTCGATGATCGGTGAGTACCCGATCACCGGTGCCGACGTGGTGCGCAGTGCACCCCGGATTCCGGGGATCGTCATGATCGCGCCGATGCTGACTACCGGGTTGGACGGAGCGAGCATGACGACATCCGCCTGTTCGATCGCCGCCACGACACCCGGCCCGGCGGTGGCCTTGTCCGACCCGACGAAGGCAAAGCTGTGGGTGGGGATCTTGGCGCGGTGGCGAACCCACCATTCCTGGAAGTGGATTGCCTTGTGGTCGCCGGTGTCCGGATCGGTCACCACGACGTGGGTTTCGCACCTGTCGTCGCTGGCCGGAAGCAGCGTTGCGCCCGGTGACCAGCGGGCACACAGCGCCGCGGTGACGTCGGACAACGGGTATCCGGCGCGCAACATCTGGCTGCGCACCAGATGGGTGGCGAGGTCGCGGTCGCCCAGGCCGAACCAGTCCGGCTGGACGCCGTAGGCCGCCAATTCCTCTTTCGCGTGCCAGGTTTCGTCGCGATGGCCCCATCCGCGTTCGGAGTCGATACCACCGCCGAGGGTGTACATGCAGGTGTCCAGGTCGGGGCAGATGCGAACCCCGAACATCCACGCGTCGTCGCCGATGTTGACCACCGCAGTCAGGTGGTGTTCGGGATCGGTTGCGGCTCGGGGGAACTGCCCGGCAAACTCGCCCAACCCGAGCAGTCGTTGCACGCCCAGCAAGAACCGGGCCCCGCCGATTCCGCCGACGAGAACGGTGATCTTCACACCGACCGACACTAGGCGGTCGATCCCCGAGTGGTCACGGGTGAGTCACCGCACAGACACCCGCGAGTGTCGACACGCCGCAATTGTGGATTCGAATGGTAGAAACTTTCGCCGAACCCTTGACCGGGGCACTGTGACAATGTCTAATCACACCAGTGTCATTTCCCGGTCTACCTGCCGATTTCGCTGTCGCAGACCGTGATTCGACCACATGTTCGAATAAAGTGAATCGGCACGACACGAACTAGGTGAGGAGGGGCGGATATGTCCTACGACAATTTTCTCGGCGACCAATTACTCGGATCACTGGGCGAGCCGCGCATCGCAACCGGGTCATCGCATCTTGACTTCGCGGCCCGCGCGCATTTGAGTCTGGTGCCGGATCCGATTGATCTGACGGCGGCTTCCACTGATGAGGATCAGTGGCAGGAGCGCGCACTGTGCGCGCAGACCGACCCGGAAGCATTCTTCCCCGAAAAGGGCGGTTCGACCCGCGAAGCCAAGCGCATCTGCCTGGGTTGCGAGGTCCGGGATTCGTGCCTGGAGTACGCCCTGGCCAACGACGAACGTTTCGGCATCTGGGGTGGACTGTCGGAACGGGAGCGTCGTCGGCTCAAGCGCGGCATCGTCTAGTCGCGTTCGAGATTGGGGTCGATCACCGAGGGGTCGACGCCGAGATGGGTGGCCACCTGGGCCACCAAGATTTCATGAAGTAGATCAGTCAGGTCGTCTGCGTTCTTTGCCCGTCGTTCGATGGGCTTGCGAAATAACACTATCCGCGCGCGCGTGGGGTCACCGCGCACATCCACTCCGGCCGGGATCAGTCTGGCCAACGCGATCGGTCCGTCCGCCACGACCTCCGGTGGCCACTGCACGCTGGCGGGGTCCCTGGGCGCAATGCGAGGGATCTCGTCGACGGCGACGTCGAGTCCGGTGAGTCGTTGTTGCCATCGCCGTTCGATCGGTTCGTAGGCCTCAAGAACTGCCATATCGAACCGCTCCGCGCGACTGCGCCAGCCGGGTACCGACTGGGGTAGCAGTGATCCGCGCATATCGCGACCGCGACGCGACCCGCCGTGGGCTGCGCCGCCACGCCCGGGACTTCGGGAATCGGCCACGAATGCTGATCGTAACGGTTGGACATCAGCACGTCGGTGGCTGCGCGTGTCCGGCGTCGGGGCCCATTTGACGGGGTTAATCTCGCGAACGTGAATGTTCCCCGTCGTTGCAGTCGGCCCGGGTGTCCCCATTTCGCGGTGGCGACGCTGACGTACGTCTACTCGGACTCGACCGCCGTCGTGGGACCGCTCGCCGTTTCCCGCGAGCCGCACTCCTGGGACCTGTGCCTTGGACACGCCAGTCGGATCACCGCGCCCCGCGGGTGGGAGCTGATGCGGCATGCCGGTCCGTTGCCGACCAATCCCGATGAGGACGACCTCATCGCCCTGGCCGATGCGGTGCGTGAGGGTCGGGTACCGGGTGCAACGCCGTTGGCGGGGTTCTCCGACTCGCACGGCGCAGTGCACGCAGGCGCGCCGGGTGCCGGCGTTTCCGCCGGTGCTCATCGCCCGACATCTGCGGGTCGTCGGCGGGGGCACCTGCGGGTTCTTCCCGACCCCTCCGACTGACCAACGGCTAGGCTGGCGAGACACGAAAGTCCCCTCGCTACAGGAGCCCCCGCCATGCCCAGGCCCGCCGACCAGGTGCGCCGCGTGATCAAGGCCTACGACGTCCGCGGCCTGGTCGGCGTCGACATCGACGAAGGCTTCGTGTGCGATGTCGGCGCGGCGTTCGCCCGGATGCTCCGGCAGGAGAACGCCGGCGCCGCCGGCCCGGTGGTCATCGGCCATGACATGCGCGACAGTTCGCCGGGCCTGGCAGATTCCTTCGCCGGGGGAGTCACCGGCCAGGGACTCGATGTGGTGCGCATCGGGCTGGCCTCGACCGACCAGTTGTATTTTGCCTCCGGCCTGTTGAACTGCCCCGGTGCGATGTTCACCGCCAGCCACAACCCGGCCGCCTACAACGGCATCAAACTGTGCCGGGCGAAGGCCAAGCCGGTGGGTTCCGACACCGGCTTGGCGCTGATCCGCGAGGAACTCATCGACGGGGTCCCGACGTATGACGGCGCCCGGGGAGAGATTCGCGATCAAGATGTGTTGGCCGACTACTCCGCGTTCCTACGGTCGCTGGTCGACGTCAGCGCACTGCGACCCCTGCGGGTGGCCGTGGACGCCGGCAATGGGATGGCCGGCCACACCGCCCCGGCGGTGCTGGGAGCGATTCCGGGCCTGACCCTGCTACCGCTGTACTTCGAACTCGACGGAACCTTTCCCAACCATGAGGCCAATCCGCTGGAGCCGGCCAACCTGGTCGACCTGCAGCGGTACGTACTGGCGAGCGGGGCGGACATCGGCCTGGCATTCGACGGCGACGCCGACCGCTGTTTCGTCGTCGATGAGCGCGGCGACGCGGTGTCTCCGTCGGCGGTGACCGCGTTGGTCGCCGACCGGGAACTGACCCGCGAACCGGGCGCGACGGTGATCCACAACCTGATCACCTCGCGGGTGGTACCCGAACTCATCGCGCAACGCCACGGAACCGCGGTGCGGTCGCGGGTCGGGCACTCCTATATCAAGGCGCTGATGGCGCAGACCGGCGCCATCTTCGGCGGGGAGCATTCGGCGCACTATTACTTCCGCGACTTCTGGGGCGCCGATTCCGGCATGCTGGCCGCCCTGCACGTCTTGGCCGCGCTGGGAGAGCAGCCCCGGCCATTGTCTGAATTGATGAGCGGCTATCAGCGCTACGCGGCATCCGGTGAGTTGAATTACCGGGTGGACGATGCACCCGCGTGTGTCGATGCGGTCGTGAAATCCTTTCAACCGCAGACTGTTTCGCTGGATCACCTCGACGGTGTCACGGTCGACCTGGGTGACGGGGCATGGTTCAATCTGCGCACGTCGAACACCGAGCCGCTGTTGCGGCTCAACGCCGAAGCCCGCACGGTCGCCGAGATCGACCGCATCGTCGCCCAGGCCGCCGAACAGATCGCCGCGCCGTGAGTTCGGCGCAGGCCACCGTCGACCTCGACGACACCGAGGGGCTGCTGGAGGCCGATCGCGACGGGTTCCTTCGTGCCTCGGCGCAGGCGGGTGCCCAGGTCCGTGCGACCGCCGCGGCTGTTGACGAGGGCGCACTGGAGTCCATCACCGGCGGCCAGCGCCCCCGCACGGTGATCTGGGTCGGCGCCCGCGGAGCGGCCGAGGCCGCAGGTGCGATGCTGACCGCGGCCCTCTCGGGATCAGCGGCCGAGCCCCTGGTGATCCTCTCCGACTCACCACCGTGGGTCGGCCCCCTGGACGTGCTGGTGGCCGCCGGCGACGATCCGAGCGACCCGGTGCTGGTGACCGCAGCCGCGACCGCCGCGCGCCGCGGCGCCCGGGTGGTGGTGGCCGCGCCCTACGAGGGACCGCTGCGGGAAGCCACCGCCGGACGCGCCGCGGTTCTGGCGCCGCGAGTAAGCGTGCCGGAGGAGTTCGGCCTGTGCCGGTACCTGGCCGTCGGCCTGGCCACGCTGGCGGCCGTCGACCCGGCGGTGAGCACCGACCTCGCCGCCCTGGCCGACGAACTCGACGCCGAGGCACTGCGCAACAGCGTCGGTCGCGACATGTTCACCAACCCGGCCAAGGCACTGGCCGAACGGATGTCCGGGCGTCACACCGTGCTTGCCGGTGACGGCCCGGGGACCCTGGCGCTGGCCCGGCACGGCGCGGCGGTGCTGTTACGGGTGGCCGGTCACGCGGTCGCGGCCGCCGGCCTGGCCGACACCGTCGTCGCGATGCGCTCGGGCCGCGGCGCCGCATCGGGTGGTTTCGACGACCCGGTGCAGGCGCTGTTTCATGACGCCGAGATCGACGGACCGCTTCCGGCCCGGCCCCGACTGCTGGCGCTGGTGCTGGCGCTGGCGGCCGAGCGGCAGCTGCTCACCGCGCGGCTGTCCGGAATCTCCGATCTTGATCTGGTGGGCGTCGCCGACGTCGGAGACGCCGGCACCATCCCGGCTGCCGGCCGGCCGGAACAGCAGCTGGCCACCCTGGCTCTGCGTCTGGAGATGTCAGCGGTGTACCTGCGACTGGCCGGGGGATAGCGGCAATCGTGCAGCTATTACGCGGAGCAATTCGTACCTACGCCTGGGGGTCTCGCAGCGCGATCGCCGAGTTCACCGGCCGGCCGACCCCGACGGCCCACCCCGAGGCGGAGCTGTGGTTGGGCGCCCATCCCGGCGATCCGGCCCACCTGCAGGACACCGGTGGTGAGACGTCACTGTCGGGGGCCATCGCTGCCGATCCGCAAGCCCAGCTCGGCACCGCGGTGCGGGACCGGTTCGGAGACGTGCTGCCCTTTCTGGTGAAGGTGCTCGCGGCCGACGAACCTCTGTCGTTGCAGGCGCACCCGAGTGCGGAACAGGCCGTCGACGGTTACCAGCGCGAGGACCGCCGCGGCGTGCCGCTGAATTCGCCGATGCGCAACTACCGCGATCGCAGCCACAAGCCGGAACTGCTCGTTGCGCTGTCGGACTTCGAGGCGCTGGCCGGCTTCCGGCCGGCCGCACGCTCGGTTGACCTGATGCGCGCCTTTGAGGTTCCAGGTCTGGAACCGTTCATCGGGCTGCTCGAAGGCCAAGCCGATGCCCCCGGGTTGCGTGCACTGTTCACCACCTGGATCACCGCGCCGCAAGCCCAAATCGACTCGTTGATTCCGATGGTTCTTGAAGGAGCTGTCGCCTACATTCGTTCCGGTGCAAAGGAATTCGCCGCTGAATCCCGCGCCGTTCTGGAACTCAGCGAACGCTACCCCGGAGACGCCGGTGTGCTGGCCGCGCTGCTGCTCAATCGAATCAGTCTCAAGTGTGGGGAGGGCATCTTCCTGCCCGCCGGTAATCTGCACAGCTATCTGCAGGGCATGGCCATGGAAGTGATGGCCAACTCCGACAACGTCCTTCGCGGTGGGCTTACGCCGAAACACGTCGATGTGCCCGAACTGCTTCGGGTGCTGGACTTCACGCCGGTGACCGACGCCCGGGTCAGAACCACCCGCGACGGCATCGAGTTGACCTACGACACCCCGACGGCGGAATTCGCCGGATCGGTTCTGACATTTGACGGTGAGCATCTCGGCCACGAGGTGGATGCCCCCTGCCGGCACGAAGGCCCGCAGATCCTGGTGTGCACCGAGGGATCGGTCGTCGTGCGCAGCAAGTCCGACGAAGTCCGGATGCAACGCGGGTCGGCGGCATGGGTGGCCGCCGACGACGGGCCGATCAGGGTCGAGGCGACACACCCGGCCCGACTGTTCCGCACCACGGTTGGAATCTGACCGTGCGGGCCACTCGGGTGCGGCGAGGCAGATCGATCCGGGTCGAAGCAACCCGCCCGCGCGAGCAACTCCGGGACGCCGTGCTCGACGCCATGCGCGAGGAGTTGCTCACCAGGGACTGGCCGGCGATCAGGCTGTCCGATGTCGCCCGCACCGCCGGTGTCAGTCGGCAGAGCATCTACAACGAGTTCGGCTCCCGTCAGGGCCTGGCGAAGGGATACGCGCTGCGACTGGCCGACCGGCTGGTGGATGCCGTTGGCGGGGCGATCGACGGCAGCGGCGGCGACGTCCATGCGGCGTTCCTGACCGGCTTCCGGGCCTTTTTCGCCGACTCCGCCGCCGACCCACTGGTGGCCTCGCTGCTGTCCGGTTCGGCCAAACCTGATCTGTTGCAGATCATCACTACCGACAGCGGGCCGATCATCACCCACTGCAGTCGACGGCTTGCCGAGGCATTTCTGGCGACGTGGGTGCACGCCGACGCCGAGGACGCCGGCGTGCTGGCCCGCGCGATCGTCCGGCTCGCATTGAGTTACGTGTCGATGCCGCCGGAGGCCGATCACGATGTCGCCGCTGATCTGGCCCGGCTGATGACTCCGTTCGCCGAGCGGCACGGGGCCACCGAACCGGCGTGAGGCGGCCGGGTTACCGTAGTGCCCATGACGCTGACCGCCGACGTCCGTAACGGAATCGACTTCAAAGTCGCCGACCTCTCGCTCGCCGAATTCGGCCGCAAGGAGATTCGGCTCGCCGAGCACGAGATGCCCGGTCTGATGGCGCTGCGGCGTGAGTATGCCGACGTGCTGCCACTCAAGGGCGCACGGGTCTCGGGCTCACTGCACATGACGGTGCAGACCGCGGTGCTGATCGAGACGCTGGTCGCACTCGGCGCCGAGGTGCGCTGGGCGTCGTGCAACATCTTCTCCACCCAGGACCACTCGGCGGCGGCGACCGTCGTCGGCCCGCACGGAACCCCCGAGGAACCCCGGGGAGTGCCGATCTTCGCCTGGAAGGGCGAGACCCTCGAGGAGTACTGGTGGGCCGCCGAGCAGATGCTCACCTGGCCCGATGTCGACGGCGTCCCCGCACCGGCGAACATGATCCTCGACGACGGCGGCGACGCCACCATGCTGGTGCTGCGCGGCGCCCAGTTCGAAAAAGCCGGCGTGGTTCCCCCCGGCGAGGAGGACGACTCCGCTGAGTACAAGGTCTTCCTGAACCTGCTCCGGGAGCGTTTCGAGACCGACAAGACGAAGTGGACCAAGATCGCCGACGCGATCAAGGGCGTCACCGAAGAGACCACCACCGGCGTGCTGCGGCTCTACCAGTTCGCCGCCGCCGGCGAGCTGACCTTCCCGGCGATCAACGTCAACGACTCGGTCACCAAGAGCAAGTTCGACAACAAGTACGGCACCCGGCACTCTCTGATCGACGGCATCAATCGTGGCACCGACGTACTGATCGGCGGCAAGGCCGCATTGGTCTGCGGCTACGGAGACGTCGGCAAGGGCTGCGCCGAGGCGCTCAAGGCCCAGGGCGCGCGCGTCGCGGTCACCGAGGTCGACCCGATCAACGCGCTGCAGGCGATGATGGATGGTTTCGAGGTCAAGACCGTCGAGCAGGCCATCGGGTGGGCCGACATCGTGATCACCTCCACCGGCAACAAAGACATCATCACCCTCGACCACATGCGGGCCATGAAGCACCAGGCGATCCTGGGCAACATCGGCCATTTCGACAACGAGATCGACATGGCCGCCATTGAGCGCGACCCGAAGATCCGGCGGATCAACATCAAGCCGCAGGTCGACGAGTTCGTATTCCCGGACGGCCATTCCATCATCGTGTTGAGCGAGGGCCGGCTGCTCAACCTCGGTAACGCCACCGGCCATCCGTCGTTCGTGATGAGCAACAGCTTCTCCAACCAGGTGATCGCGCAGATCGAACTGTGGACCAAGAATGACGAATACGACAACGAGGTCTACCGCCTGCCCAAACATCTCGACGAGAAGGTCGCCAAGATCCACGTCGAGGCACTCGGCGGCACGTTGACGGTGCTCACCAAGGACCAGGCCGAGTACATCGGCGTCGACGTCGACGGGCCGTACAAGCCCGAGCACTACCGCTACTGAGCAATGGCGCGACGGCTCCACAGCGGTAGCAGCGACCTGGAGACGATCGTCTTCGAACGTCGAAGCATTCGCGGTTACAAGAACCAGGCAGTGCCACGCGAGGTGCTCGAGGACGTGATCAGGATCGCCCAACGGGCACCGTCATCGATGAACACCCAGCCGTGGCATTTCCACGTGCTCACCGGCGAACCGCTCGACCGTGTCCGCAAGGGCAACACCGAGAAGATGATGGCGGGTTCGGCGATCGACCGTGAGATCACGTTGAACCACGGATACGAAGGTCCCCATCGCGACCGCCAGGTGGAGATCGCGGTCCAGCTCTTCGAAGCCATGGGGATCGCACGCGACGACAAAGACCGGCGCCAGGATTGGGTGATGCGGGGTTTCCGCCAGTTCGATGCGCCGGTCTCCGTCGTCATCACCGTCGACAAAGCCTTGGCGAATGACACCATCGCCCATTTCGATTGCGGCGCGGTGACGTACGGGCTGGTGCTCGCAGCCTGGTCGAAAGGCCTCGGCACCGTCATCAACGGCCAGGGCATCATGCAGTCCTCGGTGGTGCGCGAGAACGCCGACATTCCCGCCGATCAGGTGATCATGACCTGTGTGGCGATGGGATACCCGGACGAGGAATTCGTGGCCAACCACGTGCAGTCGCGTCGCACCACGGACGGCGCTGTCGCGTCATTCGTGGGATTCGCCTAGCGGTGAGTGCGTGCCGTGCTGATTGTGATTGAGGGACTCGACGGCGCGGGCAAACGCACGCTGACCCAGGGTCTGCGGGCGGCCTTCGAAGCGGCCGGGAAGACGGTGAGCACGCTGGCGTTCCCGCGGTACGGCGAGTCGATCACCGCCGATCTGGCCAGCGAGGCCCTGCACGGCCGCCATGGCGACCTGGCCGAGTCGGTGCACGCGATGGCGGTGCTGTTCGCCCTGGATCGAGCCGCCGCCCGCGGACAGCTCGCGGCGCTGTGCGAGGGCCACGACGTCGTCATCCTGGACCGGTACGTGGCCTCCAACGCCGCCTACAGTGCGGCTCGACTGCACCAGGGTGCCGACGGGGAGGTCGTCTCCTGGGTCGGCGAACTCGAGTACGACCGATTCGGTCTGCCCGAGCCCGATCACCAGATCCTGCTCGACGTGCCGGTCGCGCTGGCCGCGCAGCGCGCGCAGCGCCGGGCCGGGCTGGAGGCCGATCGGGCGCGCGATGCCTACGAGCGTGACACCGGCCTGCAACAGCGGACCCAGGGGGTCTACGCCGGACTGGCCGAAGCCGGCTGGCACGGCCGCTGGTTGCTCGCCGGGGCCGACGTCGACCCAGCCCGGCTGGCGGTCTCGCTGCAGGTCTAGCGGCGTGGTTTCCGGGGATTATCGCGTTTCGGTGACACCATGGCCTCCATGAGGCAAAGAATTCTGGTCGTTGACGACGACACCTCGCTGTCCGAGATGCTCACCATCGTCTTGCGCAACGAGGGGTTTGAGACTGCGGTGATCGCCGACGGCTCCCAGGCCCTGACCGCGGTGCGGGAACTGCGGCCCGATCTGGTGCTGCTCGATTTGATGTTGCCCGGCATGAACGGCATCGACGTCTGTCGGGTGCTGCGGTCGGACTCCGGCGTGCCGATCGTCATGCTCACCGCCAAGACCGACACCGTCGACGTGGTGCTGGGCCTGGAGTCCGGTGCCGACGACTACATCATGAAGCCGTTCAAACCCAAGGAGCTCGTCGCCCGGGTCCGCGCGCGCCTGCGGCGCAACGAGGACGAGCCTGCCGAGATGCTGTCCATCGCCGACATCGAGATCGATGTGCCGGCCCACAAGGTCACCCGCGAGGGCGTCCAGGTGTCGCTCACACCGCTGGAGTTCGACCTGCTGGTGGCGTTGGCGCGGAAACCGCGACAGGTGTTTACTCGAGAGGTGCTGCTCGAACAGGTTTGGGGTTACCGCCATCCTGCCGACACCCGTCTGGTGAACGTGCATGTCCAGCGGTTGCGGGCCAAAGTCGAGAAGGACCCGGAGAACCCGCAGGTGGTCCTGACTGTTCGAGGAGTGGGGTACAAGGCCGGCCCGCCGTGATCTTCAGCTCGAGGCGGCGTTCCGGCCCACTGCTTCGGGGTACGGGTGCGCTGAGTCGGGCACTGGCGACCATCTGGCGCCGCTCGCTGCAACTGCGCGTGGTGGTCCTCACCCTCGGCCTGTCGGCCGTGGTCATTCTCGCGCTGGGCTTCGTGTTGACCAGCCAGATCACCAACCGGGTGCTCGACGTCAAAGTGCGCGCCGCCACCGAGGAGGTGGACCGGGCGCGCACCACCGTCAGCGGCATCGTCAGCGGCGAAGAGGAGCGGTCGCTGGACAGTAGCCTTCAGTTGGCTCGGACCACCCTGATATCCAAGACCGGACAGACCTCCGGTGCGGGCCTGGCGGGCACCTTCGACGCGGTGCTGGTGGTGCCAGGCGACGGACCCCGTGAGGCGACGGCCGCCGGCCCGGTGGATCAGATTCCGCGCTCACTGCGCGACTTCGTCAAAGCCGGGCAGGTCAGCTACCAGTACGCCACGGTGCGCACCGAGGGGTTCTCCGGTCCGGCCCTGCTGATCGGCACGCCGGCGCCGTCCCGCATCACCAACCTCGAGCTTTACCTGATCTTCCCGCTCACCGCCGAGGAGAACACCATCACGCTGGTGCGCGGAACGATCGCCACCGGCGGCCTGGTGTTGCTGCTGCTGTTGGCCGGCATCGCGCTGCTGGTGTCCCGGCAGGTGGTCTTGCCGGTCCGGTCGGCCTCCCGGATCGCCGAGAGTTTCGCCGAGGGCGACCTGTCTGAGCGGATGCCGGTGCGCGGCGAGGACGACATGGCGCGGCTCGCGGTGTCGTTCAACGACATGGCCGAAAGCCTGCAGCGTCAGATCACTACCCTCGAAGAGTTCGGCAATCTGCAGCGGCGCTTCACCTCCGACGTCAGCCACGAGCTGCGCACCCCGCTGACCACGGTGCGGATGGCCGCGGACCTGATTTATGAGAACAGCGAGGATCTCGACCCGGCGTTGCGCCGCTCCACCGAGTTGCTCGTCGGCGAGTTGGACCGGTTCGAGACGCTGCTCAATGATCTCCTGGAGATCTCCCGCCACGACGCCGGTGTGGCCGAACTGTCGGTCGAGGCGGTCGATCTGCGCACGACGGTCAACCGTGCGCTGAGCAATGTCGGGCACCTCGCGGACGAGGCGGGTGTCGAAATGCTCGTCGAGATGCCGACCGAGGCAGTCATCGCCGAGGTTGATCCGCGCCGGGTCGAACGCATCCTGCGCAACCTCATCGCCAACGCCATCGACCACGCCGAACACAAACCGGTTCTGATCACCATGGCCGCCGATGCCGACACCGTCGCGGTCACGGTCCGTGACCGCGGTGTCGGGCTCCGGCCGGGGGAGGAGAAGCTGGTGTTCAGCCGGTTCTGGCGGTCCGATCCGTCCCGGGTGCGCCGTTCCGGGGGAACCGGCTTGGGTCTGGCGATCAGTATCGAGGACGCCCGTCTGCACCAGGGTCGGCTGGAAGCCTGGGGTGAGCCGGGTAAGGGCGCCTGCTTCCGTCTGACGCTGCCACTGATTCGCGGGCACAAGGTCACCACCAGTCCGCTGCCCATGAAACCCGTTGCCGCGCAGCGTCAGCGCGAACAGGAGCTCACCGGGGAGCGCGTGTGAGGGGCAGGTTGCTGACCGCACTGCTGGCCGCCGTGATCGTGGTGGCCTCCGGATGCGCCGGCGTGCCCACGTCCTCGGCGCCCCAGGCGATCGGAACCGTCGAGCGTCCGGCGCCCAAGCAGTTGCCCGAACCCAACTCCAGCATGAATCCCGATCAGACGCTGCGGGAGTTCCTCAAGGCCACCGCCGACCCCGCTGACCGGCACGCCGCGGCACGTCAGTTCCTCACCGAGTCGGCGTCGAAGGCGTGGGACGACGCGGGCAGTGCGCTGCTGATCGACAAGGTGGTGTTCACCGAAACCCCTTCCCTGGACAAGGTTTCGGTGACCATGAAGGCCGACATCCTCGGCTCGCTGTCCGATATCGGCGTCTTCGAGACCGGTGAGGGTCAGCTTCCCGACCCGGGGCCGATCGAACTGCTCCGGACCGCCAACGGTTGGCGGATCGACCGGCTGCCCAATGGGGTCTTTCTGGACTGGCAGCAGTTCCAGTCGGCCTACAAGCGCAGCACGCTGTACTTCGTCGATCCCACCGGCAAGACCGTCGTTCCCGACCCGCGCTATCTCGCGGTGTCCGACCCGGACCAGTTGCCGACCGAACTCGTTGCGAAACTGATCGCCGGCCCTCGGCCGGAGATGGCCAAAGCGGTGCGCAACCTGCTGGGTCCGCCGTTGAAACTCCGCGGCCCGGTGAGTCGGGCCGACGGTGGTAAGAGCGGTGTGGGTCGCGGCTACGGCGGCGCGCGGATCGATCTGGAGAATCTGACCACCACCGACCCGGCCAGCCGATTATTGCTTGCCGCCCAACTGATTTGGACGCTCGCCCGCGCCGACATCACGGGCCCGTACCTGATCGACGTGGATGGTGCTGCCCTCGACGACCGGTTCGTCGACGGGTGGAAGACCACCGATGTCGCCGCCACCGACCCCGGCGCCGCCGATGGCGCAACGGCCGGTGTGCACGCGCTAATCGATGGCTCCCTGGTGGCGCTGGACGGGCAGGGCCCGGCCAAGGTGCCCGGATCTTTCGGGACGATGGTCGACCAGCGTGCCGCCGCGCTCTCCCGGACCGGCCGTGATGTGGCCTCGGTGGTCGTCGCGCCGGAGGCGGGGGCATCGCTATGGATCGGACCCTCCGGCGGGCAGGCGGTGCGTGCTGTCGACTCCAAAACGTTGTCGCGGCCGTCCTGGGCACTCGATGACGCGGTGTGGGTGACGGTGGACGGCAACAGCGTGGTGCGGGTGATCCGCGAGGAGGCATCCGGCGAACCGGCGCGCATCCCGGTCGACGCGGCCGCGGTCACGTCCCGGTTCCCCGGGGCCATCGCCGAACTGCAACTGTCCCGGGACGGAACCCGGGTGGCCATGGTCATCGAGGGCGAGGTGGTGCTCGCCGGGGTGGAGCAGACCCCGGGCGGGGAGTTCGCCCTGACCTTTCCGCGGCGGATCGGCTTCGGACTCGGGAACTCGGTGGTGGCGCTGTCGTGGCGTACCGGCGACGACATCGTGGTCACTCGCGGCGATCCCGTCCACCCGGTGTCCTACGTCAACCTCGACGGCGTCAACTCCGACGGACCCAGCACCAATCTGGTGATGCCGGTGTCCGCGGTGGCGGCCAACCCCTCGGCGGTCTACGTCTCCGATGCGCGCGGCATCCTGCAGTTGTCCACCAGTGGCAGTGACGGTCAGGCATGGTCGGATCTGCGCGGCTTCATGGTCCCCGGCGCGGTGCCGGTGCTGCCCGGCTGAACTGGTCGGACCGTGCGCTTGGTGTCAGACCGAGCTTGGTGTCGGATCGAAACCGGACACTGGCGGCGTGCTGGATCTCGTTCTTCCGCTGGCGTGCGGTGGCTGCGGTGCGCCGTCGAGGCGTTGGTGTGCGGCCTGTGCGGCCGCCCTGGCAGTGTGTGCCGACCAACCCCACGTCATCACCCCGCGGGCCGATCCGGGCGTACCGGTCTTCGCCCTGGGTCGCTACGCGGGCGCGCGCCGCCACGCCATCGTCGCGGTGAAGGAACACGGCCGCCGCGACTTGGTCGTCCCACTGGCTCGGCCGCTGGCGCTGGGCATCCACCACCTCATCGAGTGGGGCGTCGCGGCAGTGCCGCTGACGGTGGTGCCGGCTCCGACGCGCCGTTCGGCGGCCCGTCGCCGGGGCGGTGACCCGATCACCCGGATCGCCGCCGCAGCGACTGCGGCGCACCCCGGCATCGCCGTCGTCAACGCCGTCCGAATCGTGGGGCCGGTTCACGATTCGGTGGGGCTGAGCCCCGCTGCCCGGGAGCGCAACATCGCCGGCCGGGTGCGGCTCAGCGCACAACCGCCGGGGGAGGTTTTGCTGGTTGACGACGTCGTGACCACCGGCGCGACCGCCCGCGAGACGGTGCGGGTGCTGCGCGCCGGTGGCGTTCGGGTGACGGCCGTGCTGGCGTTGGCGCACGCGTGAGGGGTGGTCCAGCGACGTCTGGATCATGTCGGGATAACAGTGGCGGCGTCGCGGGACTGCGACTACCGTCGGGACAACCACGCCGTTCCGTGAAGAATCGAGTTGCCGACAATGTCAACCCAATCCGTGAATTCACCCGCCCCCGATTCCACCCCCGCCGCGACGGCTGACGTCCAGGTGACCGGCCGTAACGTCGAGATTCCCGATCACTTCCGCGTCTACGTCGGCACCAAGCTTGCCCGTGCCGAACGGATCGATCACTCGATCCACCGGTTCGACGTTGAACTCGCCCACGAGAACAATCGCCGTCAGCGCAAGAACTGCCAGCACGTCGAGATCACCGCGCATGCCGGACGCGGCCCGGTGGTGCGCGGCGAGGGACGCGCCGAAACCTTCTATGCAGCCTTTGAGGCCGCCGCCCACAAACTCGAGAGCCGGCTGCGCCGCGGCAAAGACCGCCAGAAGGTGCACTACGGCGACAAGACCCCGGTCTCGGTGCGGGAGGCCACCGCGGCGGCGCCGGATCTGGAGACCGCGTTCGACCCCGCTGGATCCGTCGCGGGAGCCGAGGCCGCGGCCAGCGCCCCGGCGGAGGACCATGAACCCGGCCGGATCGTGCGGGTCAAGGAGCACCCGGCCCAGCCCATGGCGGTCGATGACGCCCTCTATGAGATGGAGCTGGTAGGCCATGACTTCTTCCTGTTCCACGACAGCGAGACCGACCGGCCCACGGTGGTCTACCGCCGGCATGCCTACGACTACGGATTGATCCGGCTGGCCTGAGGAGGCCATATCGGCGCGTCACCTAAGATGGGGGGCGCTCAAGCCTCCCGAAACGGGGACGCCGCCAAATCATCGTTCAGGGGAAAACGTGCTGTCGAAGTTGTTGCGTATCGGTGAAGGCCGCATGGTCAAACGCCTGCGGGGGGTGGCCGACTACGTCAACACCCTCTCCGATGACGTAGAGAAGCTCACCGACGCCGAACTGCGGGCCAAGACCGACGAGTTCCGGGCCCGGGTGGCCGGCGGCGAGAAACTCGACGACCTCCTGCCGGAGTCCTTCGCGGTCGCGCGCGAGGCGGCCTGGCGGGTGCTGTCCCAACGCCACTTCGACGTCCAGGTCATGGGGGGCGCGGCGCTGCACTTCGGCAACGTCGCCGAGATGAAGACCGGTGAGGGCAAGACCCTGACCTGCGTGCTGCCGGCCTACCTCAATGCCCTGTCCGGCGACGGCGTGCACGTCGTGACGGTCAACGACTACCTGGCCAGACGCGACAGCGAGTGGATGGGCCGGGTGCACCGCTTCCTGGGTCTGGACGTCGGGGTGATCCTTTCCGGGCTCACCCCCGATGAGCGCCGCGCGGCCTACGGCGCCGACATCACCTACGGCACCAACAACGAGTTCGGGTTCGACTACCTGCGCGATAACATGGCGCACTCGCTGGACGATCTGGTGCAGCGCGGCCACACCTTCGCGATCGTCGACGAAGTCGACTCGATCCTGATTGACGAGGCCCGCACGCCGCTGATCATTTCCGGACCGGCCGACGGCGCCTCGAACTGGTACTCCGAATTCGCCCGTCTGGCTCCGATGATGGACAAGGACGTCCACTACGAGGTCGACATCCGCAAGCGCACGGTGGGCGTGCACGAAGAGGGCGTGGAATTCGTCGAGGACCAACTAGGTATCGAGAATCTCTACGCCCCGGCCAACTCGACGCTGGTGAGCTATCTGAACAACTGCCTCAAGGCCAAGGAACTGTTCAGCCGCGACAAGGACTACATCGTGCGCGACGGCGAGGTCATCATCGTCGACGAGTTCACCGGTCGGGTGCTGCCGGGTCGGCGCTACAACGAGGGCATGCACCAGGCCATCGAGGCCAAGGAGAAGGTGGAGATCAAGGCCGAGAACCAGACCTTCGCCACCATCACCCTGCAGAACTACTTCCGCCTCTACGACAAGCTGGCCGGCATGACGGGCACCGCCGAGACCGAGGCCGCCGAACTGCACGAGATTTACAAGCTCGGCGTGGTGTCGATTCCGACGAACCGGTCGATGGTTCGCACCGACCAGACCGACCTGATCTACAAGACCGAGGAAGCCAAGTACATCGCGGTCGTCGACGACATCGCCGAGCGCTATGAGGCCGGTCAACCGGTGCTGGTCGGCACCACCAGCGTCGAGCGCTCGGAGTACCTGTCGCGGCAGTTGCAAAAGCGCGGTGTCCCGCACAACGTGCTCAACGCCAAGTTCCACGAGCAGGAAGCCGCCATCGTCGCCGAAGCGGGGCGGCGCGGCGCGGTGACCGTGGCCACCAACATGGCCGGCCGCGGCACCGACGTCGTGCTGGGTGGCAACGTGGACTTCCTCACCGATCTGCGCCTGCGCGATCGCGGCTTGGACCCGGTGGAAACGCCCGATGAGTACGAAGCCGCCTGGCATGACGAGTTGCCGGTGGTCAAGGCGGAGGCCGACACGGAGGCCGAGGACGTCATCGCGGTGGGCGGGCTCTACGTGCTGGGCACCGAGCGTCACGAATCGCGCCGGATCGACAATCAGTTGCGCGGGCGCTCCGGCCGTCAGGGCGACCCGGGCGAGTCACGGTTCTATCTGTCGCTGGGTGATGAACTGATGCGCCGCTTCAACGGGGCCACCCTGGAGTCGCTGCTGACCCGGCTGAACCTCCCCGACGATGTGCCGATCGAGGCCAAAATGGTCAACCGGGCGATCAAGAGCGCCCAGACGCAGGTCGAGCAGCAGAACTTCGAGATCCGCAAGAACGTGCTCAAGTACGACGAGGTGATGAACCAGCAGCGCGTGGTCATCTATGACGAGCGTCGGCGCATCCTCAAGGGCGAGGATCTGGCACAGCAGGCCCACGACATGCTCGTCGACGTTGTCACCGCCTACGTCGACGGTGCCACCGCCGAGGGCTATGCCGAGGACTGGGACCTTGATGCGCTGTGGGCCGCGCTGCGGACCCTCTATCCGGTAGGCATCGACCACCATGACCTGATCGACTCCGAGGCCGTCGGCGAGGCCGGCGAGTTGGATCGCGACGAACTTCGCGATCTGCTCATCGCGGATGCCGAAAAGGCCTACGCCGTCCGCGAAGCGGAGATCGCGGCCATCGCCGGTCCGGACGCCATGCGGCAGCTGGAGCGCAACGTGCTCCTGACCGTGCTGGACCGCAAGTGGCGTGAGCACCTCTATGAGATGGACTACCTCAAGGAGGGCATCGGTCTGCGCGCCATGGCGCAGCGCGACCCTCTGGTGGAGTATCAGCGCGAGGGCTACGACATGTTCATCGGCATGCTCGAGGGGCTGAAGGAGGAGTCGGTCAGCCTGCTGTTCAACGTTGAGGTCCAAGCCGCTCCCGGGATGCCTCAGGTCGCGGCCCAGGCGATGCCGGAGGGCCTGCGGGTCAAGGGAATCGGTGCGGATGACTCGACGCCGCTGACCTACGTCGGCCCGTCCGAGGACGGCGACGCCGAAGTGCAGCGTTCCGGTGGCGCCCCCGAGCCGGCTGTGGCCGGTGCCAGCCGTAGGCAGCGCAGGCAGGCCAAGCGCGCCGATGCCCGTGAGCAGAAGGCCATGCGGCGCGGCTGAATTCAGCCCAGGTGTAGCGCGACCACCTGCCAGCGCGGTCCGGTTGCGCCGGTGATCTGCTCGACGCGGCAGGCGATGGCGTGCACGCGCTCGCCCCGGGTGTAGTTCGCGGCCACCTCCGCCGCGGTGCCGTCGGCGCGCACTGATTGCGCCCGAACGCGCCGCAGTCGCGCGGAGCCGACGCCGTCACCGTGTCGCGCGGAGCCGACGCCGTCACCGTGTCGCGCGGCCGGCAGCAGCGTGTCCACCAGGGCGCCGTCGAGCAGTGGCCGCAACTGGGCGAGCGAGCGACGACGGTCGATGACTTCCAGCACTCGGCGCAGCGCCGCGTCGGCGAAGATCGCTGCGGCCCGCGCGCTGTGGTCGGTGTTTCCCGACCCGCGTCCCGGCTGCGCCGGTGCTGGCTGCCCGACGGTCGGGGGCGGCTGCGCGGAGATTGCGGGCAACCCCGCAGCGCCGCGGTCGGCGGGTGGCTCGTAGTCCGCGATCGGCGTTACGGCGGGCTGAATCATGTTGGTAAGCAGGGCACAGTCTCCGGTTCTCGGTGGCAAACGGGCCGGCTGCCGGAGAGTGGCGAATCCGAATTGATGGTCGCACATTCAGCGCGAGCGAGTATTCACCGTTACCGTTGGCCTGTGAATCGGTTGTCGAACTCGGATGCGGCGTTCTACCGCCAGGAGGACACCACCACCCCGATGTATGTGGGCTCGCTGTCGATCCTGCGTCAGCCCCGGGAACCCTTGAGTTACGAGACCCTGCTGGAGACCGTGGAGCGCAGGTTGCCGCAGACCCCGCGGTACCGCCAAAAGGTGCGTGAGGTGACGCTGAACATCGCGCGGCCGGTCTGGGTCGACGACCCCGAATTCGACATCACCTATCACGTGAGGCGTTCGGCACTGCCGTCCCCGGGAAGCGACGCCCAACTGCACGATCTCATCTCCCGACTGGCCGGCCGCCCGCTGGACCGATCCCGGCCACTGTGGGAGATGTACCTCATCGAAGGCTTGGCGGACAATCGGCTGGCGCTGTTCATCAAGTCCCACCAGGGGTTGATCAACGGCATGGCGGCGGTGGAACTCGGCCACGTGATCGCCGACCGGACCCGCGCGCGCAGCTCGATCAGTGAGGACATCTGGCTGCCGCCCCGGGAACCATCGGCAGCAGAGTTGTTGGCCGAGGCGGTCGGTGACTGGCTGGCTCGCCCCGGTCAACAGTTGGCCGCTCTGCGGTCTGCGGTGGCCGATGTCGCCACCGACCGCGGTGAGGTGGCCCAGCGAGTCAGTCGCGTCGCCGATGTGGCACGCACGCTGGTGCGGGGCAGCGCGCCGAGCAGTCCACTGAACGTCGCGGTGTCGCGGCATCGCCGCTTCACCGTGGCGCGGGCTCAGCTCTCCGATTTCCGGCAGGTGCGTGCGCGGTATGACTGTGACGTCAACGATGTCGTGCTGGCGGTCATCGCCGGGGCGTTGCGCGCCTGGCTGTTGTCGCGAGGCGAACCGGTGACGGCCGGGTTGACGGTACGAGCGATGGCGCCGACGTCGATTTATCCGGATGTCGACGAAAAGTCGTCGAGCCCGGGTCAGGCGATCAGTGAGGTGGCTCCGTTCCTGATCGACTTACCGGTCGGCGAGGGAAACCCGGTGGTGCGGCTGTCGCAGGTTGCGCACGCAACCGAGTCGCACTCGGTGGGGGCCGCACTGGTGGATGCCCGGACCATCGTCACGCTGTCGGGTTTCGCGCCCCCGACGCTGCATGCCATGGGAACGCGGGTGGCAACCCAGTTCCCGCCGCGGCAGTTCAACCTGTTGATCACCAATGTGCCCGGACCGCAGTCGCAGATGTACATCGCCGGGGCCAAGTTGGCGGAGACCTACGCGGTTCCACCGCTGTTGCGCGATCAGGTGCTGGCGATCGGTGTGACCTCCTATTGCGGCACGCTGTTCTTCGGCATCAACGCCGACCGTGACGCGATGAGCGACGTCGAGGTGCTGCCCGAACTGCTGGCCGAATCCCTCGAGGAGTTACTCGAGGCCGCACGGACGTAGGATTGCGTCATGGCCAAAGGTCAACCCGCCTGGAAGCTGAGTCCGATGGACTTGGAGTCTGTGTACCGCTGGGAGGACTACTCGCGGGCCAAGGACGACATGATGGTCCACACCGACATCCCGGGCAGCCCGTGGTTCGTGGTGGAATCGCACATCAAGAAGCACGCCCGGTTGAACATGATCGCGCACCTGTTGTCGAGCATCCCCTACGAAGAAGCGGAACCCGAGATCGTCGACCTGCCGCAGAGTCCGGTAACGGGAAACTACCGCCGACCGTCGCGCGAATTATCAACGTACGTCGACGATTACGCGGCCACCCTGCTCGGTGATTGTGAATAGCCGGGTGGGCCGGTACTGATGCGGGTCTACATTCCGGCCACCCTGGCCGCGCTGCAGGCGCTTGTCGACGACGGCGAGATGGTGGCGCGCAGTGCTACCGCCTTCGCCGTCACCCCCGCATTACGGGAGGCTTACGCCCGCGGCGACGACGACGAACTCGCCGAGGTGGCCATCGCCGAGGCCGCGCTGGCCTCGCTGCGTTTGCTCGCCGACGCCACCGGTTCGTCCGACTTACCGCTGCGCCGCGCGGTGGTGGTGGCTGACGCCGAGGCCGTGCCGAGGCCCGATCTGGACGATGCCGTCGTGCGCCTCAGCGGGCCGGTCTCACTTGATCAGGTGGCGGCGGTGTACGTGGACAACCCCGCCGCCGAGTCCGCGGTGGCGGCCGCCGTTGCGGTCATCGACTCCGCGGATCTGGGCGACGAGGACGCCGAACTGACCGTGGGTGACGCCCAGGATCATGACCTGGCCTGGTACGCGACCCAGGAGTTGCCATTCCTGCTCGACCTGCTCTGAAGTAGCAGCCTGCGACGGCGCAAGTTACGGTACCGTAGGTTGCGTGAGCACCCAGGTCACGGTCGGCGCCGCGATGCGCTCCCTGCTCGGCCGGGTCACCACTCCACTGCTGCCTGACGACTACCTCAAGCTCATCAATCCGCTGTGGTCCGCCCGCGAACTCCGCGGCCGGATCGTCGAGGTCCGCCCCGAGACCCGCGACTCGGCCACCCTGGTGATCAAGCCCGGATGGGGCTTTGGCTTCGACTACCAACCCGGGCAGTACATCGGGATCGGCCTGCTCATCGACGGCCGCTGGCGGTGGCGGTCCTACTCGCTGACGTCGGCCCCCCGCGACAGCGGTGCACGCACCGTCACCGTCACCGTCAAGGCCATGCCGGAGGGTTTCCTGTCCACCCACCTCGTTGCAGGAGTGCGGCCCGGAACGGTTGTTCGTCTGGCCGCTCCACGGGGCGACTTCACCATGAGTGAACCCCCGCCGGCCTCGGTGCTGTTCCTGACCGGCGGATCCGGTATCACCCCGGTGATGTCGATGTTGCGAACCATGAAGCGCCGCAACACCCTCGGTGACGTTGTGCATATCCACTCGGTGCCGACTGCCGACGAGATGATGTTTGCAGACGAACTCGCCGCCCTCGGACGTGATCACAGCGGATACCGGCTCACGATTCGGAACACCCGAACCGAGGGCCGCCTTGACGTCGCCGATCTCGCCGCGTACGTGCCCGACTGGCGGGACCGTCACACCTGGGCCTGCGGGCCGGAGGGGTTGTTGGCGGCCGTCGAGCAGCACTGGGCCGCCGCGGGTCTGACCCAGCGATTGCGCCGGGAGCGTTTCGCCGCGCCGCGCACGGCCACCTCGGCCGCCGGCGACTCCGCCGCTGCCTCGGGTGCCGGCGGCGGCACGGTCACCTTCTCCCGCAGTGGAGCCGCGCTGGCCTCCGATGCGGCGACCTCGATCCTTCAGGCCGGCGAGCAGGCAGGTGTTCGCATGCCGTTCGGCTGCCGGATGGGCATCTGCCACACCTGTGTGGTGAGCTTGTCTGCGGGCCGCGTGCGCGATCTGCGCACCGGTGCCGAGTATGAGCCGGGAAGCCGAGTGCAGACCTGCGTCACGGCGCCGAGTGGAGACTGTGTGGTGGATATCTGATGGCGATCAGCGACATCGAGGCTTTCACCCATTTGTCTGAGGCCGATATCGACAGCCTTGCTGACGAACTCGACGCGATCCGACAGGACGTCACTGATTCCCTCGGTGAGCGCGACGCTCGCTACATCCACCGCACCATCGCCGCCCAGCGCGGACTCGAGGTGGCCGGTCGACTGTTGCTGGCATTCGGATCGAAGCGATCGGCCTGGCTGGCCGGCACCGCGACCCTCGCGTTGGCCAAGATCATCGAGAACATGGAGATCGGTCACAACGTCATTCACGGCCAGTGGGACTGGATGAATGATCCCGAGATCCATTCCGCCACCTGGGAATGGGATATGACCGCAGCCGCCAAGCACTGGCGGGCCACCCACAACTTCTCCCACCACACCTACACCAACATCCTCGGCATGGACGACGACGTCGGCTACGGAATTCTGCGCGTGACCCGCGATGAACCGTGGCGGCCCTACAACGTCGGGAACCTGTTCTTCAACACCATGCTCGCGGTTGGCTTTGAGTGGGGTATCGGCCTGCAGCACCTTCAGTTGCGCAAGGCCTTCGACGGTCCCGAGGCACGGGCCGCTGCGGTGACCCGGGTTCGGGAGTTCAGCGCGAAGACCGCTCGCCAGGTGGTCAAGGACTACCTCGCCTACCCGGCGTTGACCGCGTTGTCGCCGCGGGCCGGCTTCGCCTCGACGGTGAAGGCCAACCTGGTGGCCGGCCTCATCCGCAACGTCTGGGCCAACGCGGTGATCTTCTGCGGTCATTTCCCCGACGGCGCCGACAAGTTCGCGCTCTCGGACCTCGACGGCGAACGCAAGGGGCACTGGTACCTGCGCCAAATGCTCGGCAGCGCCAACATCGATGCCGGACCGGTGATGGCCTTCATGACCGGCAACCTGTCGTATCAGATCGAACATCATCTCTACCCGGATCTGCCGAGCTATCGGCTGGCGGAGATCTCGGTGAAGGTGCGCGCCCTCTGCGAGAAGTACGACCTGCCGTACACCAGTGGGCCGATGCTGGTGCAGTACGCCAAGACCTGGCGCACCATCGCCAAGCTGTCGCTGCCGGATCGGTTTCTCCGCGACACCGCCGATGACGCGCCCGAGACCCGCAGCGAGCGGATGTTCGCCTCGCTCGGGTCCGGGTTCCCGGCCAACGATTCTCTCGGTGGCGATTCCTTCAGTGGCGGCCGCCGGGGATTGAATACCGCGATCGCCGCGGTGCGGCGTTGGCGCGCCCGGTGAGCGTTGGAATGACGAGCACTGGGGCTGTGGCAAAGCTTTGACGGCTGAACGGTGCTGAGCCGCAGGATATTTCAGTAGCCGAATCGGTGATCGCTCGACGTTATTTGGACGTTGAGGTGGTGCCCGGTTTGGTGCCGCCGCCCGTGGTGCCGCCGCCCGTGGTGCCGCCGCCCGTGGTGCCGCCGCCCGTGGTGCCGCCGCCCGTGGT
>Ga0247844_1001990_pt1 | contig 34836 bp, 16 predicted proteins | sample LaCtaG_FD_192421 | JGI IMG/M metagenome (GOLD analysis project Ga0247844, IMG submission 192421) | Freshwater microbial communities from meromictic Lake La Cruz, Castile-La Mancha, Spain - LaCruzMarch201714.5m_1 | ecosystem: Environmental > Aquatic > Freshwater > Lake | place: Spain: Castile-La... | reverse complement strand
GTTACAGACTCTTTGGGCTGTCGTGCTACAGACCAGATTTTGGTGACGGTAGAAAAATATCGCAAGGTGTTTGTGCCAACGGGCTTTACGCCCAATGAAGATTTTATTAATGACCTCCTGCTGGTACACGGCCAAAGCAATTCTAAAGCATTGGATTTCAGGGTTTATGACCGTTGGGGAGAATTGGTGTTCCAGTTGAAAGATTTTGCCTTCAACGACGACACCAAGGGCTGGGACGGCAACTTCCGAAATCAGCCTTGCGATCCGGGCGTGTACGTCTGGGTACTCGAAGTGGAATATGTGGATGGCGTGCGGGAGGTGTATAAGGGGAATACGACGTTGATTCGATAGATCGCCTGTCCAGGACTTTATCAGAATGAATATGGGCAGTTGGGGTTCGCCTAAGTGGTAGTGAGGCGGTGACTTCAAGTCACCGCCTCACTTGCCCCAGTGCTTTTTAATATTTATTGGCGGGTATTTTTTGGCACGCTGGGCTATTGCGCAAAAAGTCCAGATTTAAAATTTCTCGCGGAATTATATTTTGATTCTCATGAAATCCTATAAGGTTTTTAAAACCTTATAGGATTCAATTGGTCAAAATACAAAATATTATTTCTCGCAAAAATATACGAAAGACTTTTTAGCACAACTAAAACGTGTTTCAAGCGGCGTTTACAGCTTTGGGCTGGGAAAGGTCTTTAGTTTCCTAAACGGCAGGATGGCCATACTCATTTATTTCCAAGCCGCAGCTCCCAGCCGTTTAACGCCATTTTTGTTCTTTAATATTACCTGATAATGTCCTTCAGGCAATTGCTCTATCCCTCTGATTCTCAAGGTTGAAACCTCGTTTGGAGAAATATTAAACACAATACCCTCTACTTTTTTTCCAAATATATTCCTCAATTCCAAGGCGTCACCCGGTTTGAAAAAATCGAAAGCGTAGGTGTAGGTCAGTTCGCCTCCAGCCCGGTTGAATCCAAACATGCCGCCGTTGCCGCCCACCATATTGCCCAGTTCAATCCACGCCTGGGTCATTTCCGGAAGGCCATAGCCGCGCTCATTATCTGGATTTTCTGATTGGTCGGCAGAGGCAAAAACTGCGTCCAGGATTTCTGTCGCCGTTTTTTCAGGGAACGCACTCCAAAGGGATGCCAAGGCACCCGCCAACATCGGCGAAGCCAGCGAAGTGCCGCTCGAAAGCCCCAATGCAATGCCTACGTTTCCTGCGACTACAACCTGGTCGCCGGGCGCTACGAGATCGGGCTTGATACGGCCGTCTGGTGTTGGACCAAAAGAACTGAAAGATGCCCGCTCGCCAGTAGCATCTACCGCCCCAATTGCCACCAAGCCCGGCGCATCTGCTGGTACGCCGATAAAATGCCACTCCCCATCGCCTTCATTGCCCGCAGCGTTGCAGATAATCATGCCTTTGGTGGCGGCAATGGTCGCGCCTTGTGAGCCAATAGCCGTTCGTCCGTCGAGGTCAGCGTATTTGTGACTTAACTTGTTGTCGTTGAAACTGGTATAACCCAGAGAGGCGTTGATGATGTCTATGCCCAGGCTGTCGGCCCATTCTGCGCCAGCTACCCAGTTGGCTTCTTCGATGGGAAATTCGCCACCGGTGTCCTCGGTTTTTAGTAAAAAATACGTGGCATCCGGGGCCGTGCCGACGAAGTATCGGGGCAGGTTTGCGGCCATTACGGAAAGCACAGCCGTGCCGTGTTGGGCCGCTTCGAACACACCTGCGTCGCGTTCTACAAAATCCCAGCCAGGGAAAAGTCGCCCTTGCAGGCCCACACTATCAAACATTGGAATCGTGTCTGCATTGGTGAAACCGCCGTCCATCACCGCCACCCAGATGCCTGCCCCGCGATGTCCAGCCAGTTGCAATACTGGAAGTCCAAGCAATTGGTTTTGCTGCCCGGCATAGCCCCAAAGAGGAATATCTTCCCCGACAATAGCGGGATCTGATTTTAAGGGCGCCCGGTTTTTTGCAGGCCGGTTGGGCGGGTTGCGGTATTTCAGGTGTGGGCCGAGATAGCTGACTGATTTTACAAAAGGCAAGGTTTCAAGGCTTTTGGCTGAAGTAGAATCGGCCATTACGGATGCCGCATTGAGCCAGCGCGAGCTGCCATGGATTTGTACACCCTTGGTTTTCAATTGTTTGAGATAGTCCGGATTGACGGGCAGATCGTTTTCGACCACCTGAATACTGGCGCGGGCGCGGCGTTCGAGGGCCCGGGCGGAAAGAAATTCGGCTGGGCGGCAGGTACAATAAGGGGAGTTGTTTTTGTCGCGGAACTCCACCCAGTATTTGTTGAGTTTTTGAGCGTAGGCAGATTGCTGAAGGAGCAAGCAAAAGAGGATGAAAAGTAGTTTTTGCATAAGTCAAACGGTAACCTGGGTTGAGTACTAAAAGTTTTAAACCACGAAGAAACGACAGGCTGCTACTTTTGTCTTCCATCTCACTGAACTTTCCAAAATTTGCTTGTCCCAAGTCCAACGTCTAAAGTCCAACGTCAAATTGTCCAACGTCCAGCCGTCCAACATCTCATTCTCTATCATTACCGTAGTCTACAACGGTGAAAGCCTGCTTGCTGGCACCCTAGAAAGTGTGTTCCAACAAACCTACCCGAACATTGAATACATCGTCGTAGATGGTGCCTCGAAGGACAACTCCCTGAAAATCATTCAGGAATATGCCGCCAAAATGCCCCATCTGCGCTGGATTTCCGAGCCGGACAAAGGGCTATACGATGCCATGAACAAGGGCCTTCGGATGGCAACGGGCGATTTTGTACAGTTTCTCAATGCAGGGGATTGGCTTCATGCGCCCGACACTTTGGAAAAAATGGCCGGGTTGGTTACGCCGCACTCGGACGTTTTGTATGGCGAAACGATGCTCGTAGACGAAACGCGCAATCCACACGGCACCATGAGCGAACTCAGTACCCGCCAGTGTCCTGCTCAGTTGGATTGGAAAAAATACCTCGGTGGCATGCTGGTCGTACACCAGTCTTTTATGCCGCGCCGTTCGATTTCGCCCGAATACCGAGATACCGCCGAACTATGCGCCGATTACGATTGGTGCATCGAAATCCTCAAAAAGAGTCGGGAGAACATCCATGTCGGTGGCATTATCACCGATTACCTGATGGGCGGGCTTTCCAAAAAACGCCACCAACAAAGCCTGAGAAACCGCTTTGATGTGATGCGGCATCATTTTGGGTTAGTGGCAACGCTGTGGGCGCATGTAGGTATCGTGATTCGGGCTGGGTTACACCGAATCCGTAGATGGGGGAAGGAGCGATATTGATTGTTTGAACACCGAGTCATGAACTCCCTTGATCACCGAAAAAACCGAATACACTGAAACCGCCGATAATGTCAATAAACTTTCGGTGGTGTCAGTGTATTCGGTTTTTTTCGGTGTTCTTACAACTTCACCCCATTTCCCCAAACATCTCCACCAATTTCTTCGTCCTGAAATCAAAAATCCCCTTCAGTTGACTGCGCACAAATAGCCAGTTGGCAAAATCGCCCAGCCAACCGAGCGGCACCCTGTAATGTACCAAATCAGTCATTTCTACCCCGCCTGGGATCACTTTGAAGTGATGTTGGTGGTGCCAAAGTGTATATGGCCCCACCCTTTGCTCGTCCACAAAAAACTGGCCGTCTTCTACGTGCGTGATTTCTGTCATCCAAAACAGCGGGATGCCCAAAATGGGGGTTACGGTGTAGGTGATGACCTGTCCGGCGTACATTTTTCGGCTGGAAAAATCAGGGTCAGAAGTGACGTGGAAGCCCATTTTGGCGGGGGTTATTTCCTTGAGATTCATGGGGTTGGAGAAAAAATCCCAGGCTGATTCAGGCGAGATGGGTAAGCGTTGTATGCTCTTTAGTGTGTGGACAGACATGGATGGAGTGATGGAGTGATGGAGTGATGGAGCGATAAAGTGCCGAAGAAGTTTGGACGTGCCAAATGCACATGTACAAACTAGACAAGATGAATTTGGTTCAAAAAAAAGCGGCGGAGCAGTTGTAGAAACTGCTCCGCCGCCCAAATATTCGAATTCAATTCGGGGTACGACTTCAAGTCACACCTCGAATATTAAGCTCGTACTTCAACTACATATTTTCGCCTACGAACCGCTCCAAATCCTCCGGGTACTCTTTGGTGTGCTCGTACCGGATAATATCGGTGCTGGTTACGATTCCCACAAGTTCGTAGTCGTCGTTCACGATGGGCACTGCGTGGAAAAGATGGCGTGTCAGGACATCGGCCACGGCACCAAGGTGCTGATCTGGTTCTAGTGTGGCCACCCGCTTGGTCATCACTTCGCTGACCTTCATTTGGCTATACTCATCGGCGGATTTGCCGAGTTTGAACATATCCCAGGAAGTGACCATGCCTACCAGTTTTTTCCCTTCTACGATCGGAATGTGGTGGATATGCTTGCTAATCATTATGTCGCGAGCCTCTCCAAGGCTATTGTCTGGATTCAGGGTGATGACATTTGTCGTCATGTGCGATTGTATCGATTCGTTCATCATAGGCCGTCAAAATATTTTGTTTTATGAAACAGAATTAGTTTGCCCCGAATGTATGACGCTTGTTTTCTTATTTCCAAAGTTAAACCCAAGTTGTTCAAAAAATTTTCGGTTCTGGCATCTGTCGAAGTAACAAAGCTTCATTTTTTGAGCTCCCGCGCTCGATTCCAGGCTGCTTCAGTACCCACCTGAATGCCATCGTGCAAGGCCCCAAACTACTTTTGTGAAAAAACCACCAGCAGCGTAGCCTCTTCAGGGCTGACCACCCTATCCACCCGTACAAATACGCCGGGCTGCACCTCTCGGGCTTGACCGATGCGCATGTCTCCACGGCGCAGTTCGATGATGTCTCCCCAATCTTTCAGGGCCGCTTGTTTGGGTGAAAATGAACTCAGGAAAACGAACTGCCGCGAGGCTTCTTTTAGCCAAAATGAGTCGGGTTGCGCGGTATAATCGCCCGGAACGGTGAAACGAAACTCCTGTTTGGTGTCTCCACAAACTTCCTGTCCGACTTCGAGCAGAATGCCCCGGTCCAGCATCACACTTTCGAGGGATTGAGAACCTTCTTTTTCAAAATTATACTGCACTACATGGGGAAGGTCTTTGGTAAAAATCGGCTCGGGCTTGTACTTGCAGGTAGTTTTGTTCTGGCAGGCACAAAGTGAGATGAGTGCGCCAAACGCAATGGCTTCCCTTATCTTTTTCATGTAAAAGATTGATTTTGAATTTATTGTAAACCTTAGAGGTTTTTAATACCTATAAGGTTTTAAGACAAATAACGAAGAAATGACTTACGCTCTACGGATTCAGGCGGCAAAAGTAGGTAGTTTTGCACCGTCTTTACCCGCCATAGCCCGTTTAGGGCGAAGGCGGGTTTAGGCCATAGCACGGAGTGCGAAGGCGGGTTTCCGCCATAGCACGGAGTGCGAAGGAGGGTTCCCGCCACAGCGCGAAGTGCTAAGGAGGGTAATATGAATAAAACTGCTTTTGATGTCAAATTTGCTCATCCGAAATATTCGCACGCTCGTTCAAGCCGAGATCACCCGCCGGCCTTTTGTAAAGGGTTCGGACATGGCTACGCTCCCGCTGCTGCACGATGCTTATCTTTTGGTCGAAAACGAGCGCATTGCGGCTTTTGGCCCTATGACCGAATGCCCCGAACGCGCCGACGTAGTTTTGGACGCTACCGGGCGGCTCGTGCTGCCGTCCTGGTGTGATTCGCACACGCACATCGTTTTCGCTGCCACACGGGAAGAAGAATTTGTGGACAGGATACGGGGACTTTCTTATGAGGAAATCGCGGAGCGCGGCGGGGGCATCCTGAATTCCGCAAGCAAGCTGCAAGCTGCCAGCGAAGACGAACTGTTTGAAGGCGCATGGGGGCGTTTGCAGGAGGTCATCGGCTTGGGCACGGGCGCCATAGAGATAAAAAGTGGTTATGGCCTTACGTTAGAGAGTGAATTGAAAATGCTGCGCGTAGTGCGACGCTTGAAAGAAAAATCGCCTATCCCGGTCAAAGCCACCTTCTTGGGCGCACACGCCGTTCCGCCTGAATTTAAAACTCAACGCGAGACGTACATTTCATTGGTTATCAACGAAATGTTGCCGCGTGTCGCTGGCGAGGGTCTTGCTGACTATTGCGATGTTTTTTGTGACCAAGGCTTTTATACCCCAGAAGAAACGGATCGGATTTTGAAGGCAGGCTGGAAATGGGGCTTGAAGCCTAAAATCCACGCCAACGAACTGGGTCTAACCGGGGGTGTACAGATTGGTGTGGCAAACCACGCCATTACTGTAGATCACCTTGAATACACCAGCGAAGCAGAAATTGAGGTGCTGATAAACAGCGACACACTTCCCACATTATTGCCGGGCTGCGCCTTTTTCCTCGGCATCCCTTTTGCTCCGGCAAGGCAAATGATGGACGCAGGATTGCCCGTCGTGCTGGCCTCAGACTATAATCCAGGCTCTTGCCCTTCTGGAAGTATGCCCTTCGTACTGTCGCTGGCTTGTGCCAAAATGAAGATGCTGCCCGAAGAAGCAGTGAATGCAGCAACCCTTAATGGGGCCCGCGCTATGGAATTGGAAGCGGATTACGGCACCCTTGCTGTCGGGAAGATTGCAAATGTCTTCATAACAAGGCCAATGATGTCGCTTGCCGGACTTCCCTATTCCTTTGGCAGCAAGGTTGTAGAAACGGTAGTGGTGGGCGGGAAGCGGCATTGAAGCTCAGAAAAGCGGTTGACAATAAAAGGCGTTAGGAATGCGTTTCGGCGCGTTTTCAAGTGTAGGTAGCTGTTAAATTCGGGGGTTTGTTTCAATTCAGATAGGTCGGATAGACGGCGTTTTTCTACTTTTGCGGCTTTACCCGCCATAGCCCGTCTAGGGCGAAGGCGGGTTTGTCCACTCAACCAAATAAAAAGGCCAAAGTCCCAAAAGAATATTTCTTCAGTGCGAAGGAAATCCTTATGTTAAAACAGAAGCATCCAAACAGCATTCCCAAGTTTCAATGAATCTTTTGAAAACTGTTGCAAAACAGCCCATCCCATCGAGAAATCCCGTATTCGGTTCACATTATCCATCAACCTTTGTTAAATTTTTTCTACTGATGCACAGACTTCTAATCCCTTTGCTTGCTTGCTTTTTCCTAAGCACGCCTGCGCTTTTGCGCGCCCAGGTACCTCATGAAATAAAATACCTGCCTTACGACCTTCCAAAACTTCACGCTGCACCCCCAACTGCTGACATGCCCTGTGGCAATGCTGGCTCGTCCACCTTCGGGCAGTTCATTGGTTCGAGCAACGACGTGACAACCTCGCCTATTTTCCTTTGCTTTGGCGACTCTCTGCTCATACAGCACGATGGCCTTGCGGACTTGAGTGGTGACCCCGACCCTAATACTCAGGCAGGGATAGCGTACGGGTTTTACATCTGCCCACCGACGATCACGGGGCCAACCTTGCAAGACATCATTGGGTCGGCTATTCCTCCACCGAACCCAGACCCCTGCCTTTTGCCCGGTTCTGTGAATGGTATGTACATTACGCAACCCGTCACCAATGGAGGCGGAACCTGGTTTTTCAACAGCGGAGCACTCCAGACAAACTTTAATATGGGGCTGCCGATTTCCCTGACTTTTGCACCGATCACCGTTGATGATTTTGCAGGAAATAATTACGAAACTGACCCTGCTCAACCTGGCTTCCCTCCCGGCCCTTGTGTGGCGGTGAACACCGCAGCCGCGTTTGAAGTGGTATATTTGAATGCAATTACGGCTACTGGTATTGACACCTTCTATGACAACGATTGTTTGGGGCGATTCACCGTCCGTGGCGGTTTTCCTCAGTACGACAAACTATATGGAGCAGGCGATGCCGTTTACACAATCAACATCACAAATGCCGACAATCCGGCGATAAAGGCGATTGTGCACACCTCGGCAACGAACCTTTTTCACTTGTCGAGCGTATCGTTTTCTGTGCCAATAGCAGGCGTTTATGACGTAGTCATCGAGGATGGGAAAAGTTGCCCATACAGTTTCAAAATCAACATGAGTGCCTGCAACCCTGCAGACAACGTGATACTAACCTTTCCCGATGATGTGGTGCCGCCCAATTCACAAATTTGCGTTCCCATAACAGTGGAGAATTTTTCCATCTTCTCAGGCGCATTCTCTGTTGAATGGGATGAAACAGTGTTGCAATATGATAGCATTCAAAATGTAAATCCGCTCATCTCCGCGTCTTTGAGCCCTGCTACTTTAAATGAGACTTTGACCGCAAATGGTCTACTGGGTGTCTCAATTTCCAACACCAGCAACCCTGTGACGATCAATATTCCTGATGGCAGCACTTTGTTCGAAATCTGCTTTACGGCCGTTGGGCAACTGGGAGATTGTTCTGGACTGAGCGTGACCAATATCCCGACCGGTGTGGACATGGCAAACAGCACAGGTCAAAACCTTGCCCTTTCGGTGGATACCGGGCAAATATGTATTGCCTTTTTGCCATTGGAATTCACTTATGCGGTCATTGATACCAACTGTTTTGGACAAGCTACTTTGATCATTATACCGTCAGGCGGTGTAGCCCCCTACGATATTACTGTTTCTGAGCAGAATGGGCCTACCTACAATACAATTGGTATGACTATTGTGGAAGTGGCTCCGGATACTTTTGCTGTACAAAGCGATGTTGGAAGTACCAATAATACCCCACTTTCCTACGATATTTGTGTCGTTGACAACAACGGACTGGGGGCTACTCAATGCACCACGTTCGTAGTGAATATACAGCGTTTGGGCGCTCAGATTAATTTTGCGCAGCAACCCCTCTGTAATGGTGGAAACACCGGTTCCATCAATGCCGTGGTGTTGCAAGGCGGTGTGATCGTACCAAACCCAGGCACCAATTATACCTATGATTGGGCGCCGGCCAACTTGACGGTTCAAGGAAGCCGGATACAAAACGGCATTCCAGCAGGTTTGTACACCGTAACGGTTACCGACTTGAGCACGGGTTGTACTGAGGTGGCCTCTGGCTCACTCGGTCAGCCCGCCCCGATAAGCTCTCAACTTGTAACGACCACGCCCGCCTCTTGCACTGGTGTTGCGGATGGTACCATTACCTACGAAGCGGAAGGTGGTACTCCATTTGCAGGCCCTTCCTATCAATACACTTGGATTTACGAAAACACTAATACCACCCTGGGTTCCGGCTTTGACAATCCTATCCTGTTAGGTGCTGCTTTGGCAGGGGAGTACCGTGTGATCATCACGGATGCCAATGGTTGTGTTTATATTGACAGCAACCTCATACTGACCGATTTGCGTACGCTTACCATCACGCAAAACAGCCTTCAGAACGTGTTGTGCAATGGCGACAACACGGGCTCGATTGCCATTACCGTGGTAGAATCGGTTATTACAGGCAATAACTTTACGTTCAACTGGACACCCACCGGAGGTAATCAAAACTGCACAAGCCCAGCGTGTACTTACAGTAACCTTACAGCGGGTACTTATGCCGTATTGGCATTTGACAACCTCGGTTGTCAAATCGCGGATACATTTGTTATTACTCAACCAACGGTGCTCAGGATTGACAGCATTGGCCAATCAAACCCCGGATGCGCGCAGGTAAACAGCGGTTCTATTAGTGTTTCAGCCGCGGGTGGCAATGGCGGCCCAGCCACTTATGCTTATATCTGGAGTAATATGGCAACAACCAGTTCTATTGGTGGACTTCCTTTTGGCGCTTACACTGTGACCGTAACGGATCTCAACGGCTGTACCGCCACAAGGCAGTTCAATTTGCCCATACCAGTTCCACCCGTCGTGAACATTGCAATAACCTCCGCCGTAAGATGTGGCGGGGACGGGATTCTCACTGCTTCTGCGTCTACTGGCGTTTTGTTTGTCTGGTCTGATATAAACGGCATCGTAATTGACACTTTAGACAGCTCACCGGCCACCATAGATAGTTTGGAAGGTGGTGATTATGTTGTGCAGGTGTACGACGGCGGTGGCTGCCTCACGATTGACACCGTTACCTTGAACGGAGTCATCCCGATGTCCTTTTCGGATACCACTTTAACGGAGCCTACTTGTTTTGGATTTAACAATGGCCAAATAGCCATCGGTGTGCAGGATGGACAACCACCTTATAATCAATACACTTGGGATCCAGTGCAAACCCCTTCTGGTCCAGTAATTTTCGCACTGAAGGCAGGTACTTATACCGTGACGGTGACGGACATTGTAGGCTGTACGCTGGTAGGAACCTTCGCGCTGGGCGAACCGCCTGCCATTGTGAATTCATTTGACCCCACAGTACTCGGCAGGGTGACTTGTTTCGGTGCGGTTCCTTGTGATGGGGCAGCCTCGCCCATTGCTGCCTATTCAAATGGCCCTGGCGACTTTGATTTCCTTTGGAGTGATGGAAGTTCTGATTCATCGCGTGTAGACCTATGTGCTGGCCCCAATAGTGTGATCATCAGAGATGGAAACAACTGCTTTATCATTGATACGGTGGTCATTACCACGCCTCCGCAAATCACAGGCGCGGTAATGACTGCCGAAGCGCTTTGTTTTGGGGACAGTACGGGCAGCGCGAGTGTAACCGCTGCGGGTGGCAATGGCGGGCCATATATCTATCTGTGGAATACAGGGGCCACTACCTCAAATGTTGTGGGCTTGGCCGCTGGAAATTATACCGTCACATTAACGGATAATAAGATGTGTACGAATTCGATCAACACGATCGTAGTGGGCCAGCCAGCCCAAATTGCCCTGACCACTTCCTTTACGGATCCATCTTGTTTTGGCGGTGAAAATGGCCAAACGCAGGTAGACGTTGTAGGGGGCGTTCCAAACTACACCTACGTTTGGAGAAACGTCAACGGTGCCAAAGTCGGCGATACACTTTTTGCAGAGATGCTGATTGCGGGCACCTACACGGTTACAGTGACCGACATGAACGGCTGTACTTCTGTTGCAAGCGCTACCATTACAGACCCTCCTCCAGTAGTAGGTTCTTATGAACCCTTGGAGTCACTTACTTGCAATGGCGACGAGACCATTCTGAACATTCTTTCTATCTCAGGCGGTGCTGGCGGCCCGTACAGTTTTAGTGTTGACTTTGGCGCAGTGCTTGACCCGGATTTCCCTGTATCTATTGGCGGTGGACCTCACTTCATCACTTATATTGACGGCTTAGAGTGTGCAATTACGGATTCGATCTTTGTGGCCGAGCCAGCCCCGATTACCGTGACTTTTGATCCAAATGTCATTGAAATTGAGTTGGGTGACTCGACTGTTTTGAAGCCCATCATCCTGGGTGCTGCGGTAATTGGCGGTTTCAGTTGGACCAATGCACAGTTCCTGCGCGACCCGGGTGTTTTGAACGCCACGGCGTACACGTTCTCGAACTTGACGTACACGCTCACGGTACTGGACTCGTTTGGTTGCTCCGGTTCCGGCTCAATAGTGGTGAATGTGGATCCGAACCGCAACGTATATTTGCCCAATGTTTTTATTCCGGCCAACCCAAGTGGTCTAAACGACCACTTCAATATTTACACAGGATTGGGGGTCGAAATTGTTAATTTCATGCGGGTCTATGATCGTTGGGGCGAATTGCTTTATGAGCGTGAAAAATTCCTTCCCAACGTTGACAATTTGTCGGAAGGTTGGGACGGGCGCTACAACGGCGACTTTGTCAACCCCGGCGTGTTTGTTTACCTCGCAGAGGTCAGGTTTCTGGATGGGCGGGTGCTACTTTATCGAGGCGACGTGACGGTGGCGCGATAGTTGTTCCGATAATTTTTATGGTATATAATATGAGTCACCCCGGAGTTCGGGGTGACTCATATTTTTTATGGTTATGGGGCGCTGTGTGACGTTTAGATATATCCTTTCCAAAATGTGACCTTCTTGGCCAATTGCTGTCTACTAGACCGCTCGATACGTATGTAGAAAAAGTGTGATTCTGCAAATTTGGTTTCGTCTGAAATTTTCTTGCCAAAAAATCAATAAAGAGAAGTTTGGGTTGGATTTGCCAAGGGCTGACACGATCGAAAAAAATACTACTCCAAAATTGGTACGGTTTTTGGCATAGTTTAGTTAACTGTGTAAGACAGCCGACATATCCCCAAACAACTACTGGCCATAACGCGAATTTATCACGACATAGACGATGCGCAAGCTTCTGAAAAGCAATCATTTACGAACGAAACGACGGAATGACCGTTTAAAAAGGGTTTCGCCGTTTGACGATTTTAGCAGTAACCTTGCACCTTGAATGCAGATTGGCGAGTGGAGAAGACGAAATAAAAATTAATTAATTTCTGAATTCTCAGCCGGCCGAAAGGCCAGTGTGCTCTTTTTAATCCATAATCCTCGCCGCCTTTATGGTTGGTTTCTTGTGTTTCCCGAAGTTTTTGAAAAGTTGAGTTTGGTTTAAGGTTGATTGTTAGAAATGAGATCAATGGGTTGATTTATCAACCAAGCGGTCTCGCTAATATTCTAATATTTCAATTTCCAAATTGCTCAATGCATCTTTTATTCACCGAAATACTCGAAACTTGAACTGTAAACATCATCTGTCAATTCCAAACCGATTAACATTGATGAAGAGTCCCTTACACTCCTTCTCAAAGACCTACTGCGTCTCACCTTTTTCCTCATCCACTAATTTTTTGACCATGAACATCTCAACAACTCCGCGCCGCGTGGCGCAAGGGCTGCTCGTGCTGTGCTTTACGCTGGCCTCCATGGTCGGGGCCAAGGCGCAGTGTTCGGATTTTACGGCATTCCCTCCAGGCGCCGTCACCATTAACTTAACGCTGGATGCGTTTGGCAACGTCAGTTTGAACGAAGCGGTACTGAACGCCAATTCGTTTGTAAAAGACCCTATGTGCTTTTACTGGCTAAGCCAGACGCCAGCCATATTGGCTTCATATTCTAATGCCCCCATTAATTTCGACTGCTTTGATGTAGCTTCTTCGCCTCAAACTTGGTACGTCCGGGCAGGCGGTAACCCTGGAATCGGCGACGATATGGGCCCAGGCGCTACCGTAATTCCCATAACTGTAAATGTGATTGACAATATTTCCCCAACAATCACTTGTATCGCCAACCAAGTTCGCAATGCGGGCGGCACTTGCTTCTACACGGCGGTGGGTGCTGAATTCGACTGGCTCACTGTGGCAGACAACTGCGCCACAAACATTACCTACACCCTTTCGGGCGCTACCTCCGGGACAGGCGGCAGCACACTCGCTGGCGTTGTGTTTGGACAAGGGTCCACAACGGTTACCTGGACTGTAACAGACAATGCGCTTCCCATGGCCAACCAAACGACTTGTAGTTTCACAGTTACCGTGAACGATGTGACGCCTCCTACCATTACCTGCCCCGCCAACGTGGTGGCGCCGAACGCGCCTGCCAATGGCGCTTGCCAATGGGTAGGCACAGGCCTTGGTGTCAGCGCCGCGATGGTGGCCGACAACTGCGCCACAGATGCTGCACTTCTGGGAACGCTGATTAATAATATTACGGGCCTTAGCGATCTAAACGGTTATAATTTCAATTTGGGAGTCACCAACGTGACCTACACGATCAACGATGGTGTAAATCTTCCCGTTAACTGTCTCTTTTCGGTTAATGTAACCGACCAGACCAACCCGGTTATTACATGCCCGACGAATAAAACGGTGAATGCCCTCGGATCACCCGATTGCGACTTCACTGTACCAAACAATACCTATAATGCCTCTGCTACTGACAACTGTAGCATCATGGCAGGCACACCGGTAGTTGTGAGTACGCCTGGCTACAATGGCCTTACGACTTTAAATGGTGCTGTATTCAACGTAGGGACTACCAATGTGACCTGGAGTGTGACCGATGGTTCAGGAAATATGACGAATTGTGTTTTTAGTGTGACCGTAAATGACGTTACAGCTCCAACCGTGGTACCACTTCCTCCTGGAATCGTAAATTTCCAGTCAGTTTTCAATGTGAACACGGCTCCCGGCTCTTGCTCGCAAAGTGTGAGCTGGTACCGCCCAAGTGGACTGACCCATGCGTTTTTGGACTGTAGCGGTTCGGTTACTTTGACCGAGAATGACACAGCGCTTATTAACTGCCCTGGTCTTACTTGTATCCAAGACCCCACTTTCCTGGTAACCAATGGTGTGACCCCTTATCCTTATGATCCTACCAACGTCCTTCATACAATTACGCCAGTTTCTGCCAATTTTCCGGTAGGAACTACGGTGATCAGCTATGATTTTGAGGATGCCTTTGGTAACATAACCAAGGTTACTGTTACGGTGAATGTTGCAGAGACGGAAAATCCAGTGGCCAAATGCGTCACAGGTCCTGTCGCTATTCCACTGGACCCGCTTTTTGGTCAATCCATCGTTACGGCAGGCCTTATAAACAATGGCTCTACCGACAATTGTGGAATTCAAAGCTTGACGGTAAGCCCATCGGCATTTAATTGCACCCAGTTAGGATTGCAAAATGATACCTTGTTGGTGACTGATAATGCCGGCAATACGCATACTTGTGTCACGACTGTATTTATATCCGACAATACATTGCCTGTGATTGGTTGCCCGTCCTCATTTGTAGTACCAGCCGGTGCTAACTGTGAAGCAGACGTGCCTGGTCTGGTATTCAATACGGGGTCGTCGAGCCCTGCAGTCTTGGAATATTTTGACAATGCGCTGGATCCATGTGGTCTCACTTTTGAGTACAAAGTAGATGCAGGCATGTTCAACAATCTTGGCTTGTTTGTTAGCAACCCAGTTGATTTGAGCAATGTCGTTTTCACGGCTGGCAATCATTCCGTGACACTTCGCGCTACAGACGGTTCTGGCAACATCGCCGTTTGCAACTTCACGGTGAGCGTGCAGGACCAAACTCCACCTGTTTATGCATCCGGAGTCAATCCAGGCCCAGTGCCCTTATCTACGATCGTAGCCAATGTGCCAAATCTCGGTTCATGCTCCTCTAAAGCAATATGGAATACACCCTTATTTTTTGATAGCTGCTCTGCGGTTACCATCGTATCGCAATCGGCTTTCTCCAACGTTACGATTTTTAGTGCTGACAATGGCGGGATAACCCCTGTGACGTATGTGGTAAAAGATGTGGCGGGCAACCTTTACACCTACATTTTTTATGTACATGCCGTGGACGCTCAGGCGCCAGTGGCAAAATGTAAAGACATCACTGTGAACCTGACGCCCACCATTGGAGCAGGTTCGGTCGTGGTGACACCTGCTAACGTGGACGATGTAAGCACCGACAATTGCGGCTACTCCTATGTAAGCGGCAATGTAACTTATACTTGCGCCAACCTGGGTACAAACAACTATACCCTCACCATTACGGACGATGCTGGCAACACCAGCTCGAAAACTTGCATCGTGACGGTGAAAGATATCACGGCGCCTACCCTCACTTGCCCTGCAAACACTACGGTAAATGCAACTGCGGTTTGTCAGGGCTTGTTGACTGGTACCGTTTCGGCCACCGACAACTGTTCGATCAGCAAATACGAATATGATCTTGACCCGCCGGTAGCAGTAGCCTTTGCGCTTTTGAACAACGGTTTAACGGGCAACTTGGCCAATATTCCTGCGCTTCCACTGGGTGTTACCACGGTCACGCTCCGCGCCTCCGACAATGGTTCGCCGGCCAACAGCAGCACCTGCACTTTCACTGTGACGGTGAAAGACGTGACACCGCCCGTGTTTGCAGGGGTTCCGGCCAATGCAACGGTAGCATGCAATGCAATTCCTCCCGTGACGAACCCAACGGCTACCGACAACTGCGGTACCGCCACCGTTTCGTTCTCAGGCCAAACTTTTGGCCCGGGCACTTGCACCTTTACCATTACCCGCACCTGGGTCGCTTCTGACAATGCTGTTCCAGCCAACACGGTTTCCGTAAGTCAGGTACTTACAGTACAGGACATTGTTGGCCCAGTATTCAACGCAGCGTATCTTCCAACAGGAACAGTGAACGTAAACGTGACCAGCGCATTGGTTTGCACTGGTAATTATACCCTGAATGTTGTAAATATCACCGATATTGCTGACGCGTGCAACGGTGTATCTGGAATATCCTACACCCTGCTTCCCGCAGGTGGTGTGCTTTCAGCGGGCAATCTGACCTTTGCAGCAAGTACCTACACGCTTCCCGTCTCTACCTTCCCGATTGGCACCAATGTGGTGACCTTGACGGCATCCGACGGCTGCGGCAATACGACCAGCAAAGTGATCAACATCGTTGTGGCGGACAACCAAGCGCCAGTTTTCCAAAACAACTATGGACCAGCTCCTGTAAACTACTGTGGCAAGGTGTTCACGTTGCCAAACACGACGAACAACTGTGATCAATTATTCAACTGGACGCGCCCATTGGCTACAGATATTATTGACTGTGGCAATATTGTGGTAACGGAAACCATCAGCAATACCTCGGTACAGTCCTTCGTGAATTTGTTGAATCCATATGTGAATAACCCACATAACCAGGTATTTGCGCAGTTCCCGGTTGGAGAAACAACGGTGACCTACACTGCAACCCAAGGCGCCAACGTAAGCACCTGCTCTTTCGTTGTTAAAATCCTTGACACACAAGCACCGAGTATAACCTGCCCAAGCAATTTGAACCTTTCTATTTCCGCAGGTTGTTCCAGTGCACAAGCCGTACCAACTTACCCACCGACGGCAGTTTCGGATAACTGCCTAAATAATGTGGTGGTCACGCAATTCCCTGCTCCAGGAGTTTTGCTAGCAAACATACCTGGGCTGATGATAACGGCTGGCGATACTTTCCATGTAACCCTCCGGGCTAAAGATTTACTGCCGAACATGAACCAATCGGCACCCTGTTCCTTCGTTGTAACTTTGGTAGACGGCCAGGCTCCTACACCGGTCATCAATATCTTGTCGGATATCGTGAGCAACTGCACCAAAGACACGGTAACGGCTCCTTCAGCCACCGATTGTAACGGCACGAACCTCGTGACCATTTATGGCACACCTTCAGTGCCAGTAATGATGATTTTACCTCCGCTGGTGCCAGGTGGTCCTCCACGGTATGTGTTGAACCCTGGGATCTATGCCATCATTTGGTCTTATACTGATCCTCAAAACAACACTTCGAACCAGTCTCAGAACGTGTTTATTACGGTAGACCTAACCCCTCCAGTGGCGATTGCACAGCCGCTCACGGTGAATTTGGATGCCACGGGCAATGCTTTTGTAACAGCAGCTCAATTGAACAATGGCAGCTTTGACCAGGATGGTTGTGGCCCTGTTGATGTGTCAATCCGCCTTGGTACCAGCCCGAACTTTGTATATGTTGACACCTTGGACCTTGATTGTTCCAACCTAGCCAACATGGGTTTGAATACTGTGGTACTCGCGGCAACAGACATCAACGGAAACATCTCCACCTTCCAAACGATTGTGACGGTAAAAGATGTGACGAATCCTAGCTTCGTAGGCCCTTGGACCGCTGGCCAAATGGACACGGTGATCCAGGCTTGCTCGGCTATTCCGCCTGCTACCGCTTTCCCACAGACGGCTACCGATCAATGTGACCTTGTGGTTAATATCGGGTTTGTGGAAACATCTACCCAGACAGCTACGGGATGCAGCTTATATAGCTATGTCATCAACCGCACATGGACCGCTACTGACGACTCGGGTAATTCGGTAACACGCACACAGAAGATCATCGTTACGGATACCCAAGCTCCTATTTATGCGGCAAATACACCGGCTACTGTGGTAGGGAATACCGCTCCCAACGCCCTGGTGTGTACCGCTGCGGTTACTTTCAATATGGCCGCATTCGTCTCCGATTGTGAGGCTGCAGCCGATGTAACCATTACGAACACACTGCTTTCTGCCCCTGCTGGAAACCAATTTGTGATTCCATCGGGTTCGAATATCAGTGCGCCAAACTATCCGATCGGCACCTACGTCGTGCGCTTTACTGCCACCGATAAATGTGGCAACAGCTCCACCAAAGACGTTACGATCCAGGTAAACGATGCTACTGCTCCTACAGCAGTTTGTATCAATGGTGTAAGCGCCTCGCTTCAACCATCCGGTTTCGTGGTGGTTACGGTGAACCAGTTCAACAACAACAGTTACGACAACTGTACCAATGTGCTAGGGATGCTTATCCAGCGCCTTGATACAAACCCATTGGAGGCGCCAACACCTTCTTTGGAGTACGATTGTGACGATGCAGATGGTGTAACGCAACACGGCGTCAAACTTTTTGTGACGGATGCTGCCGGGAATATGTCTATGTGTCTTACTTACATTGTTATCCAAGACAATGTGGCTCCGGCCATTACCTGCCCGGCCAATGACACACTCGACTGCGCAGCCAACACAGCCCCACAATTATTGGGCTTCGCAACGGCTGTTGACAACTGTCCAAACAACGTCTCCATCACCTTTGAGGATGTTTTGGCCAACGGAATCGGTAATTTCTGCCAATTACTTACCCGTACCTGGAAGGCCCAGGATTTGGCGAACAACATTTCCAGTTGCAGTCAACTTATTAGCCTTCAAGATACCGTTAAGCCGGTGTTGAGCGCCTATCCTCCGGATGAAACCATTAGTTGTTCCACTCCATTGCCAGCTCCAGCAACGATTACTGCAACGGACAACTGTTCTTCTGTGGTGGTGGTGCAGTTTGACCAAGATACCATCAATGTAGCACAAGGTCCTTGTGGTATGTTCAATTACACGATAGTTCGCACGCGCACTGCTGTGGATGATTGTGGCAATACGGAAATTCATTCCAGGCTCATTAACGTGGAAGACATCACAGAGCCAGAGTTTGCAGGAATGCCCGATACCCTCATACTAAATACCGCTCAGTTCCCGCCGAACCTGACTTGCTCCGTACCGCTCGTCTTGAACGTAGGCCAATTCCTGGAAGATTGTTCGCCAGATAGTTTACTATTGGTGACGAACGATGCTCCATTTGGTGATAATTCCTTCAATATCAGTGGCAATTACCCAATTGGCAGCTATTGGGTACACTTCTCTGCAATTGACGTTTGTGGCAATTTGGGTATTGATTCGATCTATATTGTAGTCGTGGACAACAGCGTTCCCACCTTGGTTTGCAATAACAATGTGGTTGTTTCACTGGGTACCAATGGAGAAGCTACCATTGATGCTGTAGACATTGACCTCGGCAGCACGGACAATTGTGATATTGATACCTTGATGCTTTCACAAAACGTGTTTGATTGTGGAGATCTTGGTATACAAACCGTTTCATTGACTGCCGTAGATATTTATGGCAATACCAACTCTTGTGTTGTACAGGTGGAGGTTACCCTGGGGGTAAATGCTGGCTTTGGCTTAACGGCCACCGGCACTCCTGAGTTGTACCTCGGCTCGGGCAACGGCACTGCCACTGCAGTAGCCACGGGCGGCACGGGTGTGTTCTCGTTCCTTTGGAGCAGTGGAGACACCACCGCAGTGGTAGATAGCCTTGCCGCAGGCACTTACACCGTTACTGTAACGGACGTTAACAGTGGTTGTATCTCTGTTGATACAGTTATTGTAGATGCAGGCCCCACCATTGCGATCACAGTTGGTACAAGTGACGGCTGCCAGGGACAGACCCTTTCGATCCCAGTTAGGGCGGACAACTTCATCAATGTTACGGGCTTCAATTTCGGTCTTGCCCTTGGCAACGGTGTTGTGGGTGCGATTACCGGTATTTCTAACGTAAACCCTGTACTGGTGGGCTTAATACCGGGTGTTAACACAGTATTCTGGGCTCAGCCAGGCCTAATCCCAACGAATCTTGCGAATGGTACGGTGTTGTTTAATGTGGATGTTCAATTGAGCAATGCACCTGCTGGTACTACAAGCACCATCGTTGCTTCCGCATTGCCAGCCCTTATATTCTTGCAAGATGGAACCAATCAAGCACCGATGGTAAACTTCAATAGCGGTTCTGCTACCATCAGTTGCGTCGCTCCAAATGACAAGGAAGTTGCAGGCGATGTGTTCACCTGGAAGGCTCCTGTGAAGCCGATTCCTGATGTGACTGTAACACTAGGCGGTACCGCCAATGGTACAGATGTGACTGCGCTTCCAGATGCTGATTACGGTTTCTTTGTAGGTGTTGGCAGCAATACATTGGTGTCAGCCAGTAAGATTGCAACGGTTAAAAACCAACAAATCAACGTGGGCGACATGCTGGGTATTCAAGCACATGCAGCGCTGCAAGTTGCCTTCAACAATGGCTATCAGTGGGTTGCAGCCGATATCAATGGCGACCAACGGGTAAACTTGTTGGACTATGCACTGGTTCAGAAATACGTTCTCGGCAACGGTGCTCACTTTACCGACAACCAAGGCCTCCAGGTGGGTCCTGACTGGAAGTTCATTGATGCAGATCACATGTTCATGCCATTGCCTGTCGGCAACCCGCAAGCACCTATGCCAAACCCACTGAATAACCCCATACCACCGTCTATCATCCAGCACAACAACATTCAGGTTGATTTCTTGGATGACGACTTTACGGGTGTGCTCATGGGCGATGTGAACGGCTCTGTGGTTCCTAATTTGACCAATGGCGGCGGCGGTGCTGAAAATGGCGAAGCCTTAAAATTCCGTCTGGATGAGCGCGCTTTCCAAGCGGGCGAAACACTGACGATTCCTTTCAAAGCACTTGACTTTACCAACGCGCAGGCTTATCAAATGACCATTGGGTTTGATCCTGAAGTATTGGAGCTGCAAGATATCCAAGCAGGCGTATTGCCCGGCCTCACCGAAAGCAATTTTGGCACTAGCCAACTTGCGGATGGTTTGATCAGTACACTCTGGGTAGGAGGGAAACCGACCTCGTTCAAAGACAACGAAATACTGTTCTCCTTGACATTCAAGGCTTTGGAATCCGTTCCAACTTTGTCCAGCGTACTGCACAGCAGTTCGGCTGTCACGGAGGCGCTTGCGATTGACCAAACAGGAAACTCGGTTCCGGTGGGCCTTGAATTCGTGGCTTCTGTAGCAACGGGTGATCTGGAAAGTAAAGTTTTTGCCCTTTACCAAAACCAGCCAAACCCATTTAGCGCTGAAACAAGCATTTCGTTCCGTTTGCCTGAGTCAGGTCGTGCTACCTTGCGGGTGTTTAGCGCCGAAGGTCGCCTGGTGAAAACGGTGATTGGTGATTTTGCCGAAGGCGAAAACGCCATTAGGTTCCAGAAAGGCGATTTTGGATCGAACGGAGTGTTCTACTACGAATTGGAAACTCCAAAGCACAGCGATCGCAAGAAGATGATTTTGATTGATTGAATAGGGCGTTCAAGTGAGGCTATATTTACGATTTTGGATTTACGATTTTTAGATTTCGTGTAAAGTTTGAATTTGCTTTTGAAGAAATCCAGTTAATCGTAAATCCAAAATCCAAAATCGTAAATTAATTTAGCCACATTAAACAATGATTCATCAATGCTTACCCTCCATCTTTAATAGTTTGACATTGAACACCATGAAGAATATTTTATTAATCCTATTTCTGCTTACAGCAGGGGTTTTTACAAGCAAAACCTCGGCTCAGGCAGTGATCCTTAGAGCCGATACCCTGAATGTGCCTTGCATTTCGACCGATACATTCCTCGTTCCTGTTTATCTGGACAACTTTACAAATGTTTCGGGCTTACAGTTCACCATGCAATGGGACACACTCAGGCTTGATTATGCTTATGTTACAATGCTCCATCCCCAATTTTTGGGTGCGGGTTTTGATACTTCGGCTGCAACGCTGATGCTTGGAAAATTGACCTTTGCCTGGACGGATTTGGCGGGCTTAAGTCTTCCTTCAAACACCGTGTTATTTCAAGTGGCCTTCACCAGAATCGGAGGCCCTCCGGCACCCATCGCTTTTGTGAATGATCCGACGTCAATCACGGTTTTTGACAACCAATTCAATGAACTACTTTCAGAAGCCCACAACGGCTTAGTTAAACCCATTGACGACATTGGCCCGACCATTACTTGCCCTGCAAGCGTTGTAACGGGTGGTTCTGGCCCGACGGCCATTCCAAACATAGCCCCCATTTTAGCCGACAACTGCGGTACACCTGCAGCGGGTTGGACTTCAGCAGGTGCAACCCTGGCAAATTTCCCCAACGACCCCGATGCAAGCGGAGCCTTGTTCAATATAGGGCTTAGCACCGTTACTTACAAGGCTACAGATGCAGGGGGCAATACCGCTACTTGCTCCTTTGATATTTTGTTGGAATTCTCCGTAACGACTACAGATTTAACCCTAATCGCCAACCCAAACAACCTCGCATCCTGTGGAGAAACGGTTACCATTGATGTGTTGGCATTCAATTTTGATACGATTGCCGGCTTGCAATTTACGATGGATTGGCTCCCATCCAATCTCGAATTCGTTTCCATCAGCAACACGAATGGTTTTCTAAATATTGGCCTTCCCAACTTCAATGTTGACTCCACCAGCGTAGGCTCTTTTACATTTGCCTGGACGAGTGCTAATTTGAATGGCGTTTCGGTACCCGCCGGAGAGGTGCTCTTTACCCTCACCTATAATGTTTTAGGAGCAGCAACGGTGAATTTTGTTGACTTTCCAACAGAGACATTGGCTTTCATTGGCCCGTCTTTTAGCGAAACCACGCTCATCACCTTTGGGGCCACCATTTCGGTGATTGACACCCTGCCACCCACCATTACCTGCATGCCAGATGTTACGGTGCAAGCATTGGGTACTACACCCGTTCAGGGTATTGCACCGCTCAGCGTGATTGACAACTGCGCCACTCCTCTGGTAAATTGGTCGGTAACGGGCGCGACGAACGGCAGTTTTCCCCTTGATGATGATGCAAGCGGAGGTTTGTTCAACCTTGGTACCAGTACCGTGACTTATTTGGCAACCGATGCTGGTGGGAACACGGCTACCTGCTCCTTTAATGTGACGGTCGAGTTTTCCAACAACACGACGGATCTTACCATCCTAGCTAATAGTACCAACGCGGCTTGTGGAGGCAGCTTTAGTATGGATATTTCGGCCTTGAACTTTACAACCGTGGCCGGGGTGCAATTTACAATCAATTGGGACCCTGCGCTGTACCAATATACCTCGGCTTCTAATTTCAACCTTCCGCTCGGAATCAGCGTGAGCAATTTCGGGATTGACAGTGTTGGAGTTGGTTTTATCACTTTTGCATGGACGAGCGGCGACCCGAACGGTCTGTCAGTAAACAACGCTGACGTGCTATTTAGTTTGAATTTTGACCTTTTGAACAACACGCCCTCAGGGATCCTATTTGGCGATGATCCAACGCTCCGCATTGCATTTGATGGAGGAACTTTTGACCAAATCGTTATGATGACGGTGGACGGCTTAGTGAACGTGGTAGACAATGTGCCGCCTACGATCACCTGCCCCACGCCTGCGCCGGTAGATGCAATCCAAGGGCAACTTTTTGCTACCGTCAACGGCCTTGAACCGACGACTTTGACCGACAATTGTGCGGGGATCCCCGGGTTGTCATATGTCCAATCTGTTGCAACGACCAACAGTGGCAACGGCTTTGCCAATGGTAATTACAATGCCGGAACGACCACAGTGGTTTATACAGCCACGGATGCAAATGGCAACACGGCCACTTGTTCTTTTCAAGTGATTGTAAATGCAGAAACGCCCGTTGTTTTGCAATTGGACACCGTAGATTTGGGCTGTCAAGGGGTTCCTCAGCAAGTCACGGTCAACCTGACGGTGCAAAACTTCAACGATATTATTGGTCTCCAATTTGGAATACTTTGGGATACTTCGGTGATCCAACTGGTGCCTCCTGTTTCGCTTCAATACCTCATTGGCGGGCCCAATCCGATCTTTGTTAACGCAAGTGGAACCTTGTCATTTTTTGGTGCGGAGCCGAGCTGGCCAGATGTCCCGGACGGTGATGCCATATTGACCCTTACATTCAACGTGATGGATGTAAATGCGCTTGCAACCACCGGGATTTCCTTTTTTGCGCCTTATGATGCATTGGATCCCAACTTTCAATCTATCCCTGTCCAGACCATTGATGGCGGCTTCATCTTCAGCTTGGACAATGTGCCACCAGTGTTGACTTGCCCCAGCGATACGGTTATCAATGCCTTGCCACAAATGTGTGTTGGAGCCTTCACGCCCATACTGCCTACCGCTACAGATGCTTGTGGTGCGGTAGACAGCATTTCGACTCCAGCTGGAGCCATTTTTTCGGCCACTGCACCCACCATTTTAACTTACACGGCTACGGATAATTCCGGCAACAGCTCAACCTGTTCTTATACCGTAACCGTAATTCCAAATATTCCTCCACAAGTTATTGATTGCCCAAACAGCCCAATCAATGTTGATGCTGATACCATGTGTCAGGGAATTGCATTTTGGACAGCCCCCACCTTTCTGGCGGCTTGTGGACTAACTTTGGATACGGTTACCAATGACTATCAGTCGGGCGGACTGTTTTCTTTTGGCCCCACCCTGGTCAATTACACGGCTACGGACCTTCATGGTAATGTAAGCACCTGCTCCTTTGAAGTCGTAGTGCGCGACGTGACCCCGCCTAGCCTTATTTGCCCAAATGACACCATTATTACACCCGTGAGCGGCTGTTCAGCAGTCGTGAACTACACCCTTGGAGCGACAGACAATTGCGATGCGCATTTGACTTTTATTTGTAGCGATGCCTCAGGTTCTGTGTTTACAGGGATGACCCCCGTTATCTGCGCTGTGTTGGATGACGCAGGAAATGTGGCCAATTGCGCTTTCGTCATTACGATTGCGGATACCATGGCTCCGATGTTTCCGAATGGTTGTCCTCCGAATATCAATGTGGTCTCTGCTTCGGGCAATTGTGGTGCGAACCCGACTTGGGTAGCCCCTCCTGTTGCAGACAATTGCGCTCAAAACTTAATACCGATGGCTTCACAGGCATCGGGCACCTTCTTTGACGTGCAGGGTTCACCTCATTCGGTTACGTACACTGCCACCGACGCTTTGGGCAACACAGCAATTTGTACATTCACTGTGACCGTAGCCGACAGCACAAAACCTGCATTGCAAAACTGCCAGGCACTGCCGATTGTGAAAGTACTGCCCATTGATTCTTGTACTATAACCCTAACCTGGTCGGTTCCAACCGCTTCTGACAACTGTGGTGGGGTTACGTTGACCTCAAACCTCAATCCGGGTGTCTTCCCAACAGGCGACACTATGGTGGTTTACACTGCGACAGACGCATCTGGCAATGTTACCACCTGCTTTTTTAACGTTTCGGTGAAAGATGTGGTGCCGCCATTTTTTATTGATTGTCCCACCCAGCCCTTTGTGGTTCCCAACGGCAATCCATGTGGCAATCTGGTAGATTTTACTTTGCCTACCGGGATGGACTTTTGTACGCCTCAAGATGAACTGGTTTATACCGGAAGTTTTGACACGACCAGCATATTCCCTATTGGAACGACCTCATTTCCTTACCGGGTCACGGATGCGAGCGGCAATTTTGATGTGTGCAACCTGAGTATTACGATCCTGGGAGAGGCGGCGCATTTTGAGAATGTTCCAGATCCTATTCTAGTAACCATGTGCAGCACTTTCGTTACCTGGAATCCCTTGATTCCGGTCGGTTTCTGCCCTCCTGTCACGGTTGATTCATCGCACACTCCGGGCAGTATCTTCCCTTTTGGCACCACAACGGTGATTTACACCGCCACCGATACCCTTGGAAATAGTGCAACTACATCTTTCCTTGTGATTGTCTCGGAAAACATAGCTCCCGTGATTGATTGCCCAGTCAGCCCAATCGTGGTTAACGTGGGCGGGGGCATTGTCTCGGACCCAAATCCAACCCCGTTCCTGCTTACCAGAGATACCGTGGCTGGCTGTACCTCCGTAGAACTCACCTTTAACCTTCCCAACGCAACCGACAACTGTGTTACACCAACGGTAACGTTATTGCCTCCGTTTGCTTCTGGCTTGCCGTTCCCGTTGGGAATCAATCAGTTGAATTTTGAGGCCGTAGACTCTTCGGGTAACAAGTCAGCGTGTTTGGTCTTTGTTCAAGTGATCGCATTGGATGCCCTGGATCCATTGGTAAATCCGAACCCGGCTTGTACGGGCGACGAGGTAATCGTCACGGCTGCGAGTATAGCCGACGCCACCTACACTTGGTCGGGGCCAGTCACTTCGAGCACCAATGTTGTGACGATCAATGGACTAAGCGTCCAAAACAGCGGTCAATATATCGTAACGGCCAATGTTAATGGCTGTAATACTGGTCCAGATACAGCGATTGTCTTTTTGACTTCGGCACCCTCTGCAGAAAATGACTTGAACTACACCATTAACCCGGGCGAAACGCTCGACTTCCCAAGTGTATTGATAAACGATGACCTTTCCCCGGCCTTTGATTTTGAAATCTGTAATTCAAGCGCTTTGGATGGACTGGTGATGAACACGAGCGACGGAACATTTACCTATACTGCTGGAGAGGAGCCAGGTATGGTCTCGTTCTACTATGTAGTCTGTTCCAAGACATGCGAACTCGAAGACCAGGCGGCGGTGACGATTACGATAAACGATACAAAGTGTGTGTTTATCCCGAACATCATCACACCCAACGGGGATGACACCAATGATTGGTTCACCATTCCTTGTATAGACACGGGCCTCTTCCGGGACAACTCGCTTCAGGTGTACAGCCAATGGGGGGATAAGGTATATGAAGCTTCGCCTTATAGCAATGACGAAGCCGAAGCTTGGCACGGCACACTCAACGGTGATCCTGGCAAGGACCTCCCAGACGGTGTTTACTTTTACATCTTCAAACCTGGGGCAAACATTGCGCCTATGAAGGGGTTTGTGGAGATTTTCAGATAATTAACAAGAGACGGATCGGTTTTTGTTTTGATAAACTATCGGGCATTAATCCATTACCAAAATTAAAGTTTAAGGTTCGATAGTTTTTCAAATCAACCATCATTCGTCCTCAAACCATCTCATACAATGAAAAAACTAATATTCTCAATCGCCCTGCTGATGGCTGCTTTTGTTTCGCTCAACGCGCAACAAGAAGGCCAATTTACGCAGTTTATGTACAACAAATTGTACCTCAACCCTGCTTATGCGGGTGCACGCGGCATCCCAAGCCTGACGGCTATTTACCGCAGCCAGTGGATTGGTTTTGATGGGGCGCCACAGTCCATGCTGGCGAGCTTCAATGGGCCGTTCCTTTCTCCACGAGTAGGGGTCGGTGTGACAGTTTCCCACATGAAAATTGGTTTGCAGCGCGATTTCAGGGCCTCAGTCGCTTATTCATACGACATGGTAGCCCAGGAAGCATTCTCTCTTCGAATCGGTTTGTCAGGCTCTTTGCGTTCTTTGGGATTTGCCTACAACGAGGCTACACCACTGCAAAGTGGCGACCAATCCGTTGAAGATCAGCGCATCAACGATTTTTATGGCAACGTAGGGGCGGGTGTTTATGGCACGATCATGGAGCGTTACTATTTTGGCGTATCCGTACCGCATATGTATTCTAATGCGATCGGTATCGTCAACAGCAATGCTTTGACTTTGGCCAAAGAATCACAACACTTTTATGGCATGGCCGGCGCGATTTTGCCGCTCAGCGAGGACATCAATCTGATGCCCGCCATCTTGTTGAAATATGTAAAAAACGCGCCTTTCGACGCGGACATCAACGTGAACCTGGACATCCGCCGGAAATTTACGGCAGGCGTTTCCTATCGTCTCGGAGGCGATGGCACAGGCGATTCGGTAGACCTTTTGGCCTTTTGGCAAATCGCGCCGCAGTTTGGTGTCGGCGCAGCCTACGATTTCACGCTCAGCAACCTGAAGGATTACAACGCAGGCTCTATCGAGGTTTTGTTGCAATATGACCTGAAACAGGTAAAAAATGGCAAGAAAAAGATGTCGAACCCTCGGTTCTTCATGTAATTTCCACATAATCAATTCAGTACTATGAAATCCTATAAGCATATCTCACTGCTTTTGGTTTGTGCCAGTTTAGCAACCGTGCTTTCTGCGCAAACGATACCTGGGGAGCTTACACCCGTGACTGTTCAGGTGCAAAACGAAGCAGCCGTCAATACTACAGGGCTTGAATTCAGCCCTACTTTTTACGAAGACGGCATCGTGTTCATTTCGACCAATACGGCGGGCTTAAAAAAATTGACCGACGAAAGCCTCAAGTTGCCTGCTATGTCCATACTCCGGTCACGCCGAGATGTAGAGGGTAAATTGGGCCTACCAGAGCCCTTTGCCAAAGAACTTTCTTCGCTCTACCATGAGGGGCCTGTTTGTTTTGACCGCACGGCTGAAACCGTTTATTTTTCACGCAACTCAGTGATTGACGGGAAGGAAAAAATCGCAAAAGACAAAGCGCAGAAAATGCGGCTTTATTCCTCGAAAATAGTCAACGGCGCCTGGAGTGAGCCAGCACCCCTGCCATTCAATTCCAACGAATTCGACGACTGCCACCCAGCCATTAGCATTGATGGTGACAAATTGTTTTTCGCCTCTAACCGCCCCGGCAGCCTTGGCGGAATGGATATTTATGTATCATACAAAGTGGGTGAATCCTGGAGCGAACCCGTCAATTTGGGTGCGGGCGTGAATACGGCGGGCAACGATGCTTTCCCGTTCATCCACGCAGACAACACGCTCTATTTTGCCTCCGACGGGCAATCTGATCGGAAGGGTGGTTTTGACCTCTATTATGTTATTCCTGAAGGCGCCCAATGGACTAAGCCCGTCAATATGGGCGATCCGTTCAACACAGGTGGGGATGATATTGGACTTATTGTTGATCTCAACAAAATCAATGGATACTATTCCACCAACGGCTCGGGCGGTCAAGGGGGGGATGAGATTTTCAACTTTCATACGGAGAACGGAAACCTCGACGACTACTTGTTACAAAACATGCGTGTGCCGGATCGCAATCTCGACCTTAAAGTAGTCGTGACAGAGAAATCTACTGGCACACCGATCAAAGATGCTGAGGTGCAAGTGCTCAACTACGACGGCAACAACGTCATTGGGCGGGATGAACAAGGCAACCTTATCACGGTACAAACCATTCAGGGCAAAGAGGTAATCAGCTCAATGCCTCCCGACAAGGGAATCAATGGCGAAACGGATAGCAAAGGTCGTTTTGGCACGGACGTAAAACCGGGCAATTACGTCGTCATTATTACCAAAAAAGGCTTCCAGACCAAACAGTTCCGCCTTCCCATTTCCAAGCCGGGCAATGAATTGGCCGCCCAACTTGAAAAATCAAGCATGGCAGGTCCTGGCAAAATACAGTGGATCCCGTCCGTATTTAACTACAATACGAATGCTCCGCTTGCTGGTGCAACCATGTTATTGACCAACACAAAAACAGGCCAAGTAGATACATTGGTCACGGATGTCAACGGTACGCTAGATCATTACATTAATTCGAACAGCCAATACAATGTGGACATTCTTCAAGGTGGCCGTACCATTGGAAGTACCACGGTAAACACCAATGGTTGGCCGGATTATACGAAGCCTATGTATCAGAACATCTCCGTAGCACCGCTCATGCCAGGCTCTATCATTGAGTTGCCGAACATTTACTATAATTACAACGATGCTACTTTGCGGCCAGATGCCCGCAAAGATCTTGATCTGGTGGTGGCATTGATGAAGCAACAATCGTCCATTAAAGTAGAACTCCGCAGCCATACCGACTGCAGGGGCAGCGAACAATACAATCAATCCCTCAGCCAGCGTCGTGCGGATGGCGTGGTGGAATACATGGTTACCCAGGGGATCAGTCGTAACAGGCTCGTTCCAGTAGGTTACGGCGAAAGCGAACCGCGCAACATCTGTACCGATGGCGTGAGTTGTACCGATCAGGAACATGCGCGCAACCGTCGAACGGAAGTTCGTATGCTTGCAGGCCTCACAGGTTCTAGCATGGTCTATGTGGATGGAAATATCAGCAACAGCCATGTAGACCCGACGCCTGCCAACGTGAATGTTAAACCACAACCACACAGTAGTGGAGGTGGCAAGGTAAAAGTCACGAGTGCCAGCAGCGATTCCTACTACGTTGTTGCGGGATCCTTCCTTGCAGAAAATCGGGCCAACAACCAAATGGCTCATTTACAAAAACTTGGTCACAAAAACGCAGAAATTGTGCGCTTCCCGAACTCGAATTTCTTTTCGGTTTGTGTCGGCAGATTTGACACACGAGACGAAGCCTCTTCACTCAAACGCCAACTGGATCAAGACCACATTGATACTTTTGTGCGGGCGGTGCAGTAGTGTTACGTCATTGGGTCATTAAGTCATTGGGTCATTAAGTCATTAAGTCATTGGGTCATTGGGTCATTAAGTCATTGGGTCATTGGGTCATTTGTCATAATGACCCAATGACTTAATGACCCAATGACCGAATGACTTTTTACCTTTGTGCCAACTTTCGGGAAACGCGGTTGTTTCTTTGAAAAACTGCAATAAAGGAGAAATTTGAAATGGCAATATTGATTACCGATGAATGCATCAATTGTGGTGCATGTGAGCCAGAATGCCCCAACAACGCAATCTACGAAGGTGGTGTGGAATGGGCGATTTCTGATGGCAATACCGTGGTTGGGCAATACGAACTGGAAGACGGGACAAAGGTAGATGCTTCGAAAAAACTCAGCCCGGTCTCTAATGACTTCTATTACATCGTACCCGATAAGTGTACGGAGTGCACCGGATTTCATGAAGAGCCCCAGTGTGCCGCCGTGTGCCCTGTGGATTGTTGTGTTCCTGACCCCGATAGGGTCGAGTCAAAAGAGCTGCTCTTGGCGCGAAAAGTACGCCTACATCTCTGATAAAGAATTTTCATGGTTCTACAATTGCCTGCTGCCCACCTGGACAGCGGGCAATCTTCATAGATGGGTAAGGTGAACCGATTGGCAATTGGAGCGACCAAACTTAGTAGAAAAAATAGCATTAGCCCTCTTCCTTAAACGGGTGTCGGGGCTGCCATTCCTCCACAGGCTTGAGGTAATCCAATATTGCTGGGACAAATTTGTTGGCCACGGAATGTTGGTGGCGAAGGTAACAAGGCAGCTCGTGCGCCACAGCCCCTACGGAACTCTTGATTTCAAGCGCTGTTCGCGCAAAAACGACTCGTTTACAGCCCCCTTCAAGGCCAATTTTTACAATGTCGTACAGAATATTGAGATAGAGTTGGTAGTCGTGATTAAGCGCTTTTTCGTATCCTAGAAAATGCGCTTCGAGTTCATCGTGGTTTTGGATAGTAGAGTAAAAAGCAACCAATTGGCCTTCCTGGTAGTAGGCAAACATTTGGAAATGTTCGCCGAGATCGCGTTCAAGGGCTGCGAGATATTGTTCGTTGAGATCTACCATGTTGAAACCGGCGTTGTTGGCGATGTCGCGGTAAAGCCTGTAAATGGTGGGCAGCTCTTGCTGGATTTCAGTGTAGGAGAGTTGTCTACGTTCCATGCCATCTAATTTTTTAAAGGCGCGTTTGGCGCGGGTACGGTATTTGGTAGACATGGCGCCCAAATATGCTTCCATATCCTTAAAATGAAGATCGAGCACCATGTTGGGCTGAATATCAAATTCGGTAAACCCTTTTTTAACCAAAATTTTGCCCTGGGTATGGTTTTCTGGCGCAATGTCTTTGACTAGGATGACGGGCATTTTAATGCCCTCGCGCCCCATCTTTTCAACCACATGATTCAAGGCTTTTTCCAACATATTGATGGAATCGGTGCGGCTAACCTTATGATAATCAAAGAAATAGCCATGCTCGCCCGTAAGAAGCAAGTTCCCGCACACAAGAAGGTTCCCGGCGGCTTTACCGGCCACCCAACGTTTGAACCATTGTGCCAGCCCGCCAAAAAAACAGGGATCTTTGCGCGGCACGTCCAAGTCGGCAATATTGTCGTCGCCCTTAAAATATTTGATTTGACAAAGTGCAACGCCGATAGGGCTGTCATTTTTGTAAAAAATGAGGTACCCGAAGCGCATACCCACTGGCGGGTTGGCTTCCACGACACGGAGGTAAGGGCGTTGTAGGAAAATATCTTGCGCCGGGGCCGCAAGGTCCCAGTCGCGACCTGCGGCTTCAATGCTTCTATAAAAAGCAAAACGGTGGGATTCCGTCAATTCGGCTGCAATGATTGGATTCAAGGATGGCTGTAACGTTAAGGTAGAGGTCATAGCAAATCAGGTGGCGAAAGCAGGTTCGCAAAAGAACGCTGTTTTGCGTAAATGGTTGCTCTCATTCGACTCAGCCTACTGAAAGGCCGACAGTTGCCATTTTTTTACTTCTTCCAGAGCGGCATTTTCATCTGCCCAACCCATGATTTTCATGGTGCCAAGTCCGTCGTAATAGAGGAAAAAAAGTTCAAGGATATGTCGGATAGCACTGTAATCCCGCTGAAATTCTGTCCAGTTGGTAGCTCGAATGATTCGTTTAGAAGCTTCTATTGGAACGGCCAGCACTTTGTGATCCAGTTCGCCCAAATCCTCCAGCAGAAGCAAACCAATTGGAAGTACTTCTACCACGGAGCCTGTGGAGACCTGTTCAGCCAACAATAGCACATCCAGCGGGTCGCCGTCACCGCCACGATCTTTGTCCATACAAGTAGAAGGGATGAAACCGTAGTTGATGGGGTACGACATAAAATCCACCCGGCGCACTTGCCCCTCGCGCATATCTGGTTGAAAATGAAACAATTGCTTGTTATACTCGTATTTGGTATTGGTGCCTGCAGGGATTTCGATGACGGCTTGCAGGTGGCCGTCGGAGGAGAAAGAGGGTAGGGCGAGGTGGTTCATTTTTTTGTTACAGGGGAATCATTTTTTCGTTGCCTCCGAGTGGTCATCCGATGACTCAAGGTCATCGGATGACCACTCGGAGGCAACGAAAAAATGATTTACAGTTTTGGATGGTGAAGTGATTTGACTATATCTCCTTTTCTATCAAGTAGGAGTTTCGAATCGGCGAATTCCGGTTGATCATTTCAGCCAGAAAACCAGTTAAAAACAACTGTGTACCAATTATCAAAGCCAAAATACCAAAGTAAAAAAGGGGCCGGTCTGCGATGCCATATTCCTGATAAACCGTTTTGGCAAAAGTCAGATAGACCAAAATACTAAGGCCGATCAAGAAGGAAATCAAGCCCAAGGTGCCGAAAAAGTGCATGGGTCTTTTGCCAAATTTGCCTACGAAGGAGATGCTCATCAAATCCAGCGGACCATTGATAAAGCGCTCAAACCCACCGAATTTCGTGACCCCGAATTGTCGGGGGCGGTGTTCTACTACCTTTTCGCCAATTTTGGTAAAGCCCGCCCACTTGGCAATGACCGGGATGTAGCGGTGCATTTCACCGTACACTTCGATGGTTTTCACCACATCAAGTCGGTAAGCTTTGAGCCCGCAATTGAAATCGTGCAGGTTAATGCCGCTCATCCAACGGGTGGCAGCATTGTAAAGTTTGGTCGGGATAGTTTTGCTGATGGGGTCATGGCGCACTTTTTTCCAACCACTTACCAGATCATAACCATCCTCGGCGATCATACGATAGAGTTCAGGAATCTCATCCGGACTGTCTTGCAAGTCAGCGTCCATGGTGATGACCACCTCGCCTTGTGCAGCTTGAAAGCCGGTGTGCAGACCAGCAGATTTGCCATAATTGCGCCGGAATTTGATGCCCCGGACACAAGAGTTGTTTTCCTTGAGGGCATTGATGACTTTCCAGGAGCGGTCCGTGCTGCCGTCGTCTACCATGATGATTTCGTACGAAATAGGATGGGCCTCGCACACACGGCGAATCCAGGCTTCGAGTTCGGGCAGGCTTTCGTCCTCGTTTTTGAGGGGGATGACTATGGAGAGTTGCATTATTCCGGCGTGAAAATTTGGTGCGGCAAAACTACACCGCTATAGTTCAAAATTCGTCAAAGGGCTGGGCTGTAGTGGTTGCTTTGTTGGGATCAAAGGATCACGCTGCACATAAACAGGTAAAATGGCCTCAGAATCCTTATCCACCACAATGGGCATCTGCTGATGCCATGATTTTTCTTTCAGCATCGCTTGCCACCGTTCAAAAAGTTGTTGTTGCTCTGTTGCGCTAAACTTGCTTTTCTCGCCATAAAAACCCTGCACCTCGCGTTGTCGCCTTGCCTCAAAAAGTGTGACGGCACAGGCCACCGAGATGTTTAAACTTTCAGCAAAACCAACCTGTGGCACCACGAAATTCCCATCGCACAAGGCCAACGCTTCCGCGCTAACTCCCTCATCTTCATTGCCAAACAACAAGGCTGTTGGTTGAGCCAGGTCCAGGTCGTATAGTGATTTACTCCGCTCACCGAGGCTTGTAGCAAGTATGCGCCCATAGCGCTCGCGCACCCTTCTGAAACATTCCTCTAAATCCTCAAAAACGTACACATCTATCCATTTAAAAGTGCCGCCGGAGGTGCGCTTGCCCAAAACAAGGCCGCGCTTGTTCAGGTATTTTTTGGTATAAATGACAAACACCTCGCGGACGCCAACAGCATCACAGGATCGCAATACCGCGCTGATATTGAGTGGGTCGAAAATGTTCTCCAATATCACCGTCAGGTCGGGCTGTGATTGTTGGATAACCGAGCGGATTTTTTGTTCGCGTGAGGCGTTC
>Ga0247844_1001989_pt1 | contig 34837 bp, 35 predicted proteins | sample LaCtaG_FD_192421 | JGI IMG/M metagenome (GOLD analysis project Ga0247844, IMG submission 192421) | Freshwater microbial communities from meromictic Lake La Cruz, Castile-La Mancha, Spain - LaCruzMarch201714.5m_1 | ecosystem: Environmental > Aquatic > Freshwater > Lake | place: Spain: Castile-La... | reverse complement strand
AGACACCACTGACCATGACCATGATGGGCGGCCCCATCGATGCCCGCAAATCACCCACAGCCGTCAACAACTTGGCAACCAACAAGAGCCACAGCTGGTTTGAAAACAATGTGATCTTTCGGGTTCCGAGCAAGTTTCCTGGCGCAGGTCGGCGCGTCTACCCTGGCTTTTTGCAGCACAGCGGTTTCGTAGCGATGAACCCGGATCACCATGCCAAAAGCCATTTTGATTACTTCAAAGACCTCATCAAAGGCGACGACACCAGCACTGAAGCCCACCGCAAGTTTTACGACGAATACAACGCTGTGTTGGATATGGACGCCGATTACTACCTAGAGACCATCAAAGTAGTTTTCCAAGACTTCAGCTTGGTCAGTGGAACCTGGGATGTGACATCACCCTCGGGCAAATTAGAACGCGTCAAACCTTCTGATATCCGCACCACGGCATTGATGTCGATTGAAGGTGAGCTAGACGATATTTCTGGTTCGGGCCAAACCCGTGCGGTGCACGACATTTGTACTGGCGTTCCAAAGTCTTTACAAAAGCACTTTGAAGCCAAAGGTGCAGGGCACTACGGGATTTTCTCTGGTCGTCGCTGGCGCGAAAATGTGTACCCAGAAGTCACAGCGTTTATCAAAAGCCACCACAGCACCCAAGCCCTCAAGGCAGCTCCAGCTAAAAAAGTGGCTCTTGTGAAAAAGGCAGTTCCTGCAAAAACAGTGACTTTGGCAAAGAAGGCGGCTCCTGCTAAAAAGGCGGCAACAAAAAGGTGAGCTCCCCAGCGCTAACAAAGGAAGCGCTGGCATCGCGTCTTTTAGACGCGTTGCCACAAACCCAATGTACGCGCTGTGGTTACCCTGACTGTGCGGCTTACGCACACGCCCTAAGCCTTGAACAGGCCGACATCAATCAGTGTCCACCAGGTGGCGCCGAAGGCATAGTGCGTTTAGCCAATATCACCGGCCGGACCGCCAAACCACTCGACGCTACTTTTGGAGTTGAAAGCCCGCGCACCGTTGCCTTTATTGATGAAGCGTGGTGCATCGGTTGTACGCTATGTATTGACGCGTGTCCTACGGATGCGATCTTTGGCAGCAATAAACGCATGCATACCGTGATTGAGGCGTATTGCACGGGTTGTGAACTCTGCTTGCCGGTCTGCCCCGTCGATTGCATAGCGCTTGAACCTGCGCAACCGTCAGCTCAAAACACTGCGCCAACGGGTTGGAGTGCTTGGTCGCAAAACTTGGCAGACACGGCAAGAAGCCGCTACCAAGTGGCCAAGAATCGTCGAGCTGCAAAAAAAAGTGCACACGAAGCAGCCCAAGCCATCAAAGCGCAGAATAAATTAAGCGACCTGGCGGCTCACTCGCGCATTACCGATACAGAAGTACTAGACCAGAAAAAAGCCGTGATTCAAGCGGCAATGGAAAGGGCCAGGCTTCGCAAGGCGTCCAACCCACTCAGCCCCAAAGACGCTAAAGGCTAGACGCTTTAACTGCTGCTCAAACGAGCAAAGGCACTGACCACTTCAGGTGGCGCTTGGACCATTTCAATCAAAACGCCCTCGCCTGCAATTGGAAACTCTTCGCTGGCTTTGGGGTGTAGAAAACAAATATCAAATCCGGCAGCGCCTTTGCGAATACCGCCAGGGGCAAAGCGAACGCCTTGCGCGGTGAGCCATTGCACCGCCTGGGGCAAGTCATCAATCCACAAGCCCACGTGATTGAGCGGCGTGGTGTGAACGGCGGGTTTTTTATCGGGGTCTATTGGCTGCATCAAATCGACCTCCACCTTGAAGGGGCCGCTGCCGATGGCGCAGATGTCTTCGTCCACGTTTTCACGTTCGCTTTGAAACATACCCGTGACTTCGAGTCCCAACATATCGACCCAGAGCTTTTGCAATCGTTTTTTGTCCGGCCCGCCAATGGCGATTTGTTGGATTCCTAAAACTTTGAAGGGGCGTTGCATGCTATTTCCTTCGCTCATGCAAACTCGATGATGGCCTGGTCTACGCTTAAGCTTTCGCCTTTAGCCGCCAATACTTTACCCACCACGCCGTCGGCAGCCGCGAAGAGTACGTTTTCCATCTTCATGGCTTCAATCACCGCAACCCGCTCGCCGGCCAACACTTTTTGCCCCACGGTAACCGCGACATCAACCAATAATCCTGGCATAGGCGAGAGGATAAATCGGCTCATATCTGGCGGGAGTTTGTACGGCATGAGCTGGTGCAGTTCTGCCATGCGCGGTGACATGATGAGTGCGTCGATGCGGGTGCCGTTGTGCTGAACGCGCAAAGCCAAGGGGTTTTTAGGTGTACCGCGCTCAACCTGGGCGGTAAACGGGTGTCCATTGACCGTGCCATGAATCCCAATATCGTTCAAGCGCGAGGCGCTGCAAATCTCGTAACTCTTGTTGTCGACGCGCACAGTCGCCGTTCCGCTCACACCGACAAACTCATCGACATGCACCGGCGTGTAAATGTTGTTGCCTTGCGCATCTAGGCTGACCACCACGTAGTCTTTACCCACATTGACCGCATAGCCTGGGAGTTGACCGCTTAAGCTCGCAGCACGCTCGCGCGACTTGCGCCGAACAAACGCGGCCAGTGCGATTAAAAAATTGCTATCTTCGTGCGGCACGTCTTCTGCACGAAAACCATGGGCGTAGTTTTCTGCAATGAAACCGGTATTGAAATCTCCCGCCACAAACTTGGGGTGCGCCAGTAAAGCGGACTGAAAGGGGATGTTGCTGCTGATACCGCGAATCACAAAGCCGTTGAGTGCTTCGCGCATTTTGGCAATCGCATCGAGCCGGTCTTTACCGTGAACAATCAGTTTGGCAATCATCGAGTCATAAAACATCGGAATATCACCGCCGTCTTGCACTCCGGTATCGACCCGCACGCCATACAAATGATCGGTATCAGATTGCCACATGGTTTGGGTAGGCGGCGCGAAACGCACCAAGCGTCCGGTGGAAGGGAGGAAGTTACGGAACGGGTCTTCGGCATTGATTCGGCATTCCATCGCCCAACCCTCGCGCTTGACCTGGGCTTGCGTAAGCGGCAGTTTTTCGCCCGCTGCGACGCGGATCATCAACTCGACCAAGTCGAGGCCGGTGATGGCTTCGGTCACAGGATGCTCCACTTGCAAGCGGGTATTCATCTCAAGGAAATAAAAGCTTTGGTCTTTACCGACCACAAACTCAACCGTACCCGCGCTTTGGTATTTCACCGCTTTGGCCAACGCAACCGCCTGTTCGCCCATGGCTTTGCGCGTGGCTTCGCTGATAAAGGGACTTGGCGCTTCTTCAATGACTTTTTGGTGACGCCTTTGAATAGAACACTCGCGCTCGTTGAGATACAAGACATTACCGTGAGAGTCGCCGATCAATTGGATTTCAATATGGCGCGGCTCTTCAACAAATTTCTCAATGAAGACACGGTCATCGCCAAAGCTGTTTCGGGCTTCGTTGCGGCAACTGGTAAAGCCCTCCAAAGTATCTTTCTCATTGAAAGCCACGCGCAGGCCCTTGCCACCGCCGCCCGCCGACGCTTTGATCATGACGGGGTAACCAATGCCTTTGGCAATCTCCACTGCACGCTCTGGAGTTTCAATCGCATCATTAACGCCAGGAATACAGTTCACACCGGCCTTGCCCGCCAGCTTTTTAGATTCAATTTTGTCGCCCATGGCGGCAATGGAGTAATGCTTGGGGCCGATGAAGGCAATGCCCTCTTCTTCTACGCGCTTGGAGAACTCAGCGTTTTCGCTCAAGAAACCGTAGCCAGGATGAACGGCTTGGGCGCCGGTTTGTTTGCAAGCAGCAATAATTTTTTCAGCTAACAAATAACTTTGGCGGCTTGGCGCAGGACCGATGTTGACGGCTTCATCAGCAAGCTGAACATGTCGCGCATCTTTGTCAGCGTCGGAGTACACCGCCACCGTTTGGATGCCCATTTTCTTGGCTGTGGCAATGACGCGGCAGGCGATTTCACCGCGGTTGGCAATGAGGATTTTGGTAAACATAGTTATTTCTTCGCGGTGAAATTAAAGTGGAATATTGCCGTGTTTGCGCCAAGGGTTTTCCAGCTTCTTGTCTTTGAGCATGACCAAAGAGCGACAAATTCGCTTGCGGGTCTCGGAAGGCAAAATCACATCGTCGATAAAGCCACGTGCGCCGGCCACAAAGGGATTGGCAAAGCGGGCTTTGTATTCGGCTTCTCTGGCGGCTAATTTTTCAGGGTCGCCTTTGTCTTCGCGGAAAATAATTTCGACTGCACCTTTGGCGCCCATCACAGCAATTTCAGCTTGCGGCCAGGCGAAGTTCACATCGCCACGCAAGTGCTTTGAGGCCATCACGTCATACGCGCCGCCATAAGCTTTGCGCGTGATCACCGTGATTTTGGGCACGGTACATTCCGCGTAGGCGTACAACAATTTCGCGCCATGTTTGATGATGCCGCCGAACTCTTGAGAGGTTCCTGGCATAAAACCGGGAACGTCAACGAAGGTAATCACAGGAATATTGAAGGCATCACAAAACCGCACAAAGCGCGCCGCTTTAATCGAACTCTTAATATCCAAACAACCTGCAAGTACCAAGGGTTGGTTGGCTACGATGCCCACGGTTTGGCCGTCCATACGGGCAAAACCGATCAGAATATTTTTGGCGTACTCGGGCTGAAGCTCAAAGAAATCGCCATCGTCCACCGTTTTAACAATCAACTCCTTCATGTCGTAAGGCTGGTTGGGATTCTCAGGAACCAAGGTATCCAAACTCTTGTCTTGGCGATCAGTGGGGTCTCCACTTTGGCGCACTGGTGCTTTTTCTTTGTTGTTGAGTGGCAAGTAGTTGTAAAGACGGCGCAGCATCAAAAGCGCTTCAACATCGTTTTCAAACGCCAGGTCGGCCACGCCGCTCTTGGTGGTGTGGGTGATAGCGCCACCTAACTCTTCGGCGCTGACTTCTTCGTGCGTCACGGTCTTGACCACCTCTGGGCCGGTCACAAACATGTACGAGCTGTCTTTGACCATGAAGATAAAGTCTGTCAGCGCCGGCGAGTACACCGCGCCTCCGGCGGATGGGCCCATGATCATGCTGATCTGGGGAACCACGCCGCTGGCCATGACGTTGCGCTGAAATACATCCGCGTATCCACCCAGCGATGCCACGCCTTCTTGAATACGAGCGCCACCCGAATCGTTGAGACCAATCACCGGAGCGCCGACTTTCATAGCCTGGTCCATGACTTTGCAAATCTTCTCGGCGTGGGTTTCAGACAATGCGCCGCCGTACACGGTGAAGTCTTGGCTGTACACAAACACCAAACGGCCGTTGATCATGCCGTAGCCTGTCACAACGCCGTCCCCTGGAATTTTGTTGTCTTGCATACCAAAGTCGGTGCAACGGTGTTCAACGAACATGTCCCACTCTTCAAACGTGCCTTCGTCTAAAAGAACCTCTAAGCGCTCGCGGGCAGTGAGTTTTCCTTTGCCGTGTTGGGCATCAATGCGCTTTTGACCACCGCCTAAACGGGCGGCAGCGCGCTTGATCTCTAATTGTTCAATGATGTCTTGCATGGTTCTACTCTCTACTAAAAATTATTCACGACCTGGCGCTGAAAACGCACCGAGGAGTTGCCTTGCCGCAGTGGATGGGGCAAGTTGGCCCTGGGCCACCTGCTGAGTCAGCGAAGGCAGCAAGGTTTGGACGCTGGGTTGGGTCTGAAACGCTTGCTTAAGGCCCGCGTCAATGCGCTCCCACATCCACGACAGCGCCTGTTTTTCGCGCCGCTGGGTCAGTTTTCCGTTTGCCAATTGGAGCGTTTTAAAAGATTGCACCGCATCCCAAAATGCATCTACACCGCGTCCTAATAACGCACTGGTTTGGATGACTTGCGGATGCCAAAGGCTCGCATCCGAATGGCCCTTGCCTGAGGAGCCGTGCTGCCCCAGCAAGCGCAGCGCGCTGCTGATATGGGCTTGGGCTCGGGTGGCGGCATCGGCGTCGATATCGGATTTGTTAATCACCACCAAGTCCGCCAACTCCATCACGCCTTTTTTAATCGCTTGCAAATCATCGCCCGCGTTGGGAAGTTGCAAAAGAACAAACATATCGGTCATATTGGCGACCGCCGTTTCACTTTGGCCCACGCCAACGGTTTCGACAATCACCACGTCGTATCCGGCTGCCTCACACACCAGCATGGACTCACGGGTTTTCTCCGCCACACCGCCCAAGGTTCCGCTCGATGGGCTGGGGCGAATGTAGGCTTTCTCATGCACCGACAAATGCTCCATCCGGGTCTTGTCGCCCAAAATGGATCCACCTGACACAGAGCTCGAAGGATCAATCGTCAACACGGCCACTCTATGACCCTGCCCGATCAAATACAAACCCAGCGCTTCGATAAATGTGGACTTGCCCACGCCCGGCACACCGCTGATACCTAGGCGAAAGGATTGACCTGTATGGGGCAATATCGCGGTAAGAAACTCATCGGCTTGAGAGCGGTGGTCGGTGCGGGTCGATTCGAGCAGCGTGATGGCTTTGGCCATAGCGCGGCGCTGCTCCATGGCATTGCCTTGCCTAATGAATCGGATGAGTTCCATCGAAGTCATGTTGCTTAAGACTGGGCCTTTTCAATTTGGCTCAGTACATCTCGCGCGGAAACCGGAATGGGTGTGCCCGGTCCGTAAATGCCCTTGACACCCGCTTCATAGAGCATGTCGTAGTCCTGGCGCGGAATCACCCCGCCTACAAAAACAATAATGTCGTCAGCCCCTTGCTTTTTGAGCTCGGCAATGATGGCGGGGACCAATGTTTTGTGGCCTGCGGCTAAGGTACTCACGCCCACGGCATGGACATCGTTCTCAATCGCTTGGCGGGCACATTCTTCAGGGGTTTGGAACAAGGGACCCATGTCCACATCGAATCCCAAATCGGCGAAAGCTGTGGCAACTACTTTGGCTCCACGGTCGTGGCCATCTTGTCCGAGCTTGGAAATCATCACGCGGGGACGCCTGCCATGGGCACTGGCGAAGGAAACAATGTCGGCTTTGAGTTGGTTCCAATAGTCCATGGTATCCCCTGGGTGGCTTGCATCTTCATAGGCCGCAGCGTACACACCGCTGACCTTTTGCGTATCGGCACGGTGGCGGCCAAAGGCTTTTTCTAACGCGTCACTTACCTCGCCTACCGTCGCGCGAAGTCGAATGGCTTTGATACTCAGGTCTAGCAAATTGCCTTCTTTATGGCCAGCGGCAAAGGTTAACGCTTCTAACGCCTGCGCAACCGCTTTCGTGTCCCGGTTTTTCTTGATGGTTTGAAGTCTTGCGATTTGCCCTTCGCGAACGGCGACGTTGTCAATATCACGAGCATCAATCGCATCTTCAGTTTTTAACTTGTATTTGTTCACGCCCACAATGACATCTTGGCCGCTGTCAATACGGGCTTGCTTTTCTGCCGCTGCCGCTTCAATTTTTAACTTGGCCCAACCGCTGTCAACCGCTTTGGTCATTCCGCCCATGGCTTGGACTTCTTCGATGATTTTCCAAGCCGCATCGACCATATCTTGGGTGAGCTTTTCCATCATGTAGCTGCCCGCCCACGGGTCAATCACGTTGGTGATATGGGTTTCTTCTTGAATAATGAGTTGGGTATTGCGGGCAATGCGCGAGCTGAACTCGGTGGGCAACGCAATCGCTTCATCAAAACTATTGGTGTGCAGGCTTTGCGTTCCACCAAACACCGCTGCCATCGCCTCCACCGTAGTACGCACGATATTGTTATACGGGTCTTGCTCGGTCAAACTCCAGCCGCTGGTTTGGCAGTGGGTTCGCAGCATCAAGCTCTTGGGGTTTTGGGCGTTAAAGCCCTTCATGATGCGACACCACAACAAGCGTGCCGCTCGCATTTTGGCAACTTCTAAATAGAAGTTCATTCCAATCGCCCAAAAGAAACTCAAGCGGCCAGCGAACGCATCGACGTCCAAGCCCGAATCAATCGCTGTTTTTACATACTCTTTGCCATCGGCCAACGTAAAGGCCAACTCCAAAGCTTGGTTGGCACCCGCCTCTTGCATGTGGTAGCCAGAGATCGAAATCGAATTGAACTTCGGCATATTCTTGGCCGTGTAGCCAATGATGTCGCCAATGATGCGCATGCTCGGCTCAGGCGGGTAAATGTAGGTGTTGCGCACCATGAACTCTTTCAGAATATCGTTCTGAATCGTCCCGGAGAGCATGTCTTGACTCACGCCCTGCTCTTCGGCGGCCACGATGTACCCGGCCAAAACCGGCAAAACTGCGCCATTCATCGTCATAGACACCGACACTTTGTCCAACGGAATCTCGTTGAACAAAATTTTCATGTCTTCGACCGAGTCAATCGCAACGCCGGCTTTGCCTACATCGCCAGTGACGCGGGGATGGTCGGAGTCATAGCCTCGGTGGGTGGCTAGGTCAAACGCGACGGAGACGCCTTGCCCGCCCGAGGCCAAAGCTTTTCTATAAAACGCATTGGATTCTTCAGCGGTTGAAAAGCCTGCGTATTGGCGAATTGTCCAAGGCCGCACGGCATACATCGTGGCTTGCGGGCCCCGCAGATAAGGTTCAAATCCCGGCAACGTGTCTGCGTGGGCTAAATCGGCCGTGTCTGCCGCCGTATACAAAGGCTTCACAGAAATGCCATCGGGCGTCACCCAGTTGAGCGCATCCACATTGCCTCCAGGAGCCGATTTGGCAGCCGCCTTGGCCCACGCCTCAAGGGTTGCGGATTTGAATTCTGGGGTCTTAGCGGTCATAGCGTTTTCACTTTGGTCGGGTTGCAGCGGTCATCTGAAATACTGGCTGCGAGTTTACATTATTTATAATTATTGATTCAAAATATGAATTGCAGCTTACAATTTACCCCATGCAAGCCAAAACCAGCGCTTTAACCGCTTTACCTTCCCTTTCACCCCGTGCCCTGTATGAGGAAGTGGCGGAGTTATTGCGCCAGCGTATCTTTAAGCGGGAAATGGAACCGGGGACTTGGATTGACGAGCTAAAACTGGCGCAGGCTTGCGGAATCAGCCGCACGCCTCTGCGCGAAGCCTTGAAAGTACTGGCGGCTGAAGGACTGGTCACCATGAAGGTGCGGCGAGGCGCGTATGTGACGGAAGTTTCAACAACGGATATGGCCGATGTATACCACTTGCTGAGTCTTTTAGAGAGCGATGCGGCGGGTGTGGTGGCTCAAAAGGCCAGTGAGTCCGAGTTAACCGATCTAAAAAATTTACACGCTGAACTCGAAGCGGCTACATTGCCTGGTGTGAGCAACGCAGACCAATTTTTTGCAATCAACGAGCGGTTTCATATGCGGCTGCTTGAGATTGCAAACAACCGCTGGCGCGATCAAATGGTCGCAGACCTGCGCAAGGTTATGAAGTTAAACCGCCATAACTCACTACTCAAAAGCGGGCGCATGCAAGAGTCACTCATCGAGCATCGGGCCTTGATGGTTGCGCTAGAAAAACGCGATGCTGGGTTGAGTGTGAAAAAAATGCAAGCGCACTTCGCCAATGGCTTGGAAGCTGCGGCCTGATCCTCTTTTTAGATCACTTCCCGCGTATCCACTGGAACTTCGGCACCCAGCCTTAAAGCCTCTCGCGCAATGAACAGGACCTCCTGCGGAGGAAGCGGTTTGAGTTTGTGGTTACTCCAAACTTGCCTCCACAAACGAGCGCCACGCTGCCCATGGTAAAGACCCAACATATGCCGAGCGATGGCATACCAAGGGCATCCGTCTTCCTTGAATGCACGCTCCATATAGGCGACCATCGCCTCCTCAATTCCTTCACGCGTAAGGGCGCGCAGCGCCTCCCCATAAAACTCAGAGTCCCAAGTACTCATCAGCCAAGGGTTGTGGTACGCGGCTCTACCCACCATCACGCCGTCCGCGTAATTTAGATGCTCTGTGATTTGGGCGTTAGTGGTGATACCACCGTTCACTGAAATAATTAAATCCGGAAATTCACGCTTGAGTTGGTAAGCCAATTCATAACGCAGAGGCGGAATTTCGCGGTTCTCCTTGGGCGACAGGCCTTGCAACCACGCGTTACGGGCGTGGACACTGAAAACCCGGCAACCCGCATCACTCACCTGCCCCACAAAATCACGAACGAAGCTATAGCTTTCATCTTGGTCAATACCAATACGGTGCTTCACGCTCACCGGGACGTCCACGGCGTCCACCATCGCCTTCACACAATCAGCAACCAAAGCTGGCTCTTTCATCAAACACGCGCCAAAGGCACCGCGCTGAACCCGCTCTGACGGACAACCACAGTTCAGATTGATTTCGTCATAGCCCCATTGAGCGCCAATGCGGGCTGCTTGGGCCAGGTCTTCGGGCTCGCTGCCTCCGAGTTGCAATGCGACAGGGTGCTCTTCTTCGTTAAAGCGCAAATGGCGATGTGCGTCCCCATGAATCACCGCCCCCGTGTTGACCATCTCGGTGTACAGCAGCGTGCGCTGACTCAGCAGCCGATGAAAGAAACGGCAATGGCGATCAGTCCAATCCATCATCGGTGCGACCGACAACCGCCAGCGTTGAGTTTGGGGAAATTCCATAGACGCTGATTATCCTTTTTCTTCAATTCAAAACGCGCACACTTTCATCAACAAAAGCTATGATGGTTTTAAACAATCCAAAAACAGGAATTTGATATGAGCGATACAACCATTTGGTGGCTGGTCACAGGGGGTCTGGTGGCCATGGAACTCACCACGGGAACCTTCTATTTATTGATGCTTGCCACTGGGGCCGCCGCAGCGGCGCTGGCAACGTATGCTGGCGTTGGATCCAACGGGCAATTGGTCATTGCAGGTGGTGTTGGCGGCTTGGCTGTGGTGTGGTGGAGCATCTACCGCAAACGCAATCCTGGACTTGCGGCTTCAAGCAGCCCAGAACAACACCTTGATATTGGCGAAACGATATACGTTGACGCGTGGGACGAAAATAGAAGCGCCGACGTTAAACACCGTGGCGCCAACTGGAAAGCGGTGTGTTCTGACGGCCATGCGTTACAAACGGGCTTACACCGTATCCAAGGAATCGAAGGCAATCGCCTCGTCCTTGAAAAAATCTAAAGCACATTTTAAAAAGGGAGTAACCATATGGAACTAGCATTCGTCTTCTTGGCCATCGCGGTCTTATTTATTATTAAAACCGTCAAGGTTGTCCCACAGCAGCAGTCTTGGGTGGTCGAGCGGCTTGGTAAATACTATGCCAGCCTCACCCCCGGGTTGAACTTTGTGGTGCCCTTTGTTGACAAAGTGATTCAAAAGCACAGCCTAAAAGAAATCCCGCTCGACGTTCCCAGCCAGATTTGTATTACCCGCGACAACACGCAATTACAAGTAGATGGAATTCTGTACTTTCAGGTGACCGATCCGCGTTTGGCGAGTTACGGGTCTTCCAACTACATCATCGCGGTAACCCAGTTGGCGCAAACCAGTTTGCGTAGCGTGATCGGCAAACTCGAACTCGACAAAACCTTTGAAGAACGCGACATCATTAATGCCCAAGTGGTCGCAGCGATTGATGAAGCTGCGCTGAACTGGGGCGTTAAAGTCTTGCGCTACGAAATCAAAGACTTGACTCCTCCGAAAGAAATTTTGCATGCCATGCAGTCGCAAATTACCGCCGAGCGAGAAAAGCGGGCTTTGATTGCAGCCTCCGAAGGCCGCCGGCAAGAACAGATCAACATCGCCACGGGTGAACGCGAAGCGTTTATTGCCCGTTCAGAAGGTGAAAAACAAGCCGCGATCAATAAAGCCCAAGGCGATGCTGCAGCCATCACTGCCGTTGCCGATGCAACCGCACACGCCATTGAGCGCATTGCCGCTGCCATTGAGAAACCCGGTGGCGAGCAAGCCGTTCAACTCAAGATCGCAGAACAAGCGGTTCAGGCTTACAGCAAAGTGGCCCAAGACGCCGCCACCACGCTCATTGTTCCGGGGAACATGACCGAGGTGTCCACGCTCATTTCCTCGGCCATGCAAATGATCAACAACGGGAAAAAATAGACTTCAAACAGTGGCGCACCACGGCGCTGTGTTGTTGACTAAGCCCATCCACAAGGCCCACGCCGCACTAGCTGCCAAGGCAGCGCCCGCTAAGCGAACGCCCCAGCCCCCTGAACCCGGAATGTGGGGGCTACCGCGCAAGCGCATCCACAACCAAGGGGCCGCCGTCATAGTCACACTGGTCCCGATGGCAAAAGCCGCCATGACCGCAGCGCCACCCAACAAACTCCCAGCCAAAGCCGCGACCAACAAAGCTGAGTACAACAAACCACAGGGAAGCAGCGCCCAAAGGGTGCCAAGTAACAAAGGCGCACCGCCGCGTTGCAGGCCAAACCCTCTAGCACGTTGCCAAAGTAAGCGCCCTGCCCGTTCAATCCATATCGGCTGCTCGGCGCGCCAAAGCAACACCAAACCCAATACCAATGCGGCGACATGAAACAGGCTCCAGACCGGACGCAATGCAGCGGATTGCACCGTGAGCCAACCCAAACCTTGCAAGGAGGCAGCCGACAAACCACCTAAAGCTGAATAACCGATGACCCGCCCGGCTTGGAATAAGAAAATAGCGGAGTTTTTTCGTGGGCCCGCCGCTTGGCCCAAGCCTGCACAGGCCGCACCACACATGGCCACACAGTGCGGCCCACCCACCAAGCCCATCACGAGGGCAGTCAATACCAATGAAAATTGCATGCCCTAATCGTAGCGGGTAAGGGTCGTACTAAAGAATCTTTGAAAAGCGGGTGCGGTTAAGGTCTTTTTGCAAGTAACGGTCAAACACCATCGCTACGGCGCGAACAAAATACCACCCCATCGACGTCACTTGAATACCAGCCGCATCAACCTCTACCAAGCCTTGATCCACCAAAGGTTGTAAGGCTTCTAGTTCGTTAGAAAAATAACTCGCAAACTCAATCAGGTAAGCCGACTCGATCGACTCAAAATGCAAAGTGCCTTGGCACATCAAGGCCATGATGACCGAGCGGCGCACCAAATCATCGCGCGTCAAAGCCAAGCCGCGAACCACCGGCAAGCGACCGCGGTTAAGCAGGTCGTAGTAGTCATCCAGCGTTTTCGCGTTCTGGCTGTACGTCGCACCAATGCGACCAATGGAAGAAACTCCCAAGGCGATCAAATCGCAATCGGCCTGGGTGCTGTAGCCCTGAAAATTGCGATGCAAGCGGCCTTGGCGTTTTGCCACTGCGAGCGCATCGTCAGGTAAAGCAAAGTGGTCCATACCAACATACATATAACCTATGCCCATTAAGGCGTCTAGTGAGCGAGCCAACATGGTCACTTTGGCGCTGGCACTGGGCAGGTCGGTGATTGCAATACGCCGCTGGGGCTTAAAGCGCTCAGGCAAGTGCGCATAGGCGTAAAGCGCAATCCGATCCGGCCGAAGCTCCGCAATTTGCGCCAAGGTGCGATCAAAAGATTCGGGGCTTTGGTGGGGCAAGCCATAGATGAGATCAACGTTGATCGACTCGAATCCCCGCTCCCTTGCCGCCTTGACCAGGCTAAAAACCTGCTCTGCGGGTTGCACTCGGTGAACCGCTTTTTGCACATCAGGGTCAAAGTCTTGCACCCCAAAGCTCAGGCGATTAAAGCCCATGGTTGCCAGCGCATCGATACGACCAGCATCGACGGTCCGTGGGTCCACTTCGATGGAGTATTCGCCCCCAGGAGTGAAGCTGAAGTTATCCCTAAGCAGTATCATCAACTCATTCAATTCTGAGTCGGTCAAAAAAGTGGGGCTACCTCCGCCCAAATGCAGCTGGCTGATGGGCTGACCCTTGCCGATCAAAGCGACATGCAAGTCTATTTCGCGGCCCAAGTACCTTAAATACTCGGCAGAGCGACTGTGGTGCTTGGTAATGACTTTGTTACAAGCGCAGTAGTAGCACAAGGACTCACAAAAAGGAATATGAACATACAGCGACAAAGGCAGTGTCAATGCGGCAGCACTGCTGCGTCGGTTTTTTAAGGCGTGGGCGTAGTCCGCTTCGGTAAAGGCTTCAACAAAACGATCTGCCGTGGGGTACGAGGTGTACCGCGGCCCGGCGATATCAAACCTGCGCAAAATTTCGTAGGGAACCGCCTCCTGGGCGGACGTTGTAAGCTGTTTCGAGTCGTTCATGCAGTACTATGACATTTCAAGCCAGAAAAACGATTGACGTTTGTCAAACTTTTTTCACTTAGTTCAAAGACCGCTCCACCTATTCGGGACTCTCCCATGCTCAAAATGGTTACCCCGCAGCCCATCGATACCTCTGGTCTCGCTTCCACGGCGCACATGCAAGGCTCAACACCCACGGCGATCAACCCGCACAGCTTGAAAGTAGCTTGCTCTAATTGCAATCTGAGAGAGCTTTGCATGCCTCTGGGCCTGAGTGAGCAAGAGCTGGAGCGTATTGATGACGTAGTGGCCCTCCGGCGCAAAGTGAAGCGCGGCGCAACCCTGTTTCGCAATGGCGAGAAGTTCACCAGCCTTTTTGCGATTCGCACTGGGTTTTTTAAGACCAGCCTGGTGACTGACGACGGGCGGGACCAAGTCACAGGATTCCAGATGGCTGGCGAAGTCATGGGCCTTGATGGAATCGTCAGCGACCACCACTCCTGCGACGCGATCGCCCTAGAAGACGCCGAGGTCTGCGTGATGCCCTTTGAGCGTATTGAAGAGTTGTCGAGAGAAATCAATTCCTTACAGCGCCATGTTCACAAAATCATGAGCCGAGAGATTGTTCGCGAAAACGGCGTGATGTTGCTGCTTGGAAGCATGCGGGCCGAAGAGCGCTTAGCCGCCTTTTTATTGAACTTAGCCCAACGTTTGCACGCCCGGGGGTTTTCACAGTCTGACTTGATTTTGCGTATGACCCGCGAAGAAATCGGCAGCTACTTGGGTCTTAAGTTAGAGACGGTAAGCCGCACTTTCTCTAAATTTTCAGAAGACAAGGTGCTAGAGGTCAAACAACGCCATGTTCGGATTCTCAACACCGAGGCCCTGCGCGACATTGTCAATAACAAGGCTTGCTTGTAGGCTCTGGTTATTTTTGCTTGGTATCGGGCTTAACGCCCGTTGCCGCATGGTTACGCGCCTGCTGCGCGGGCGCCAGACTTGAGGGGTTCTCAGCCGTCAAGGTTCGATTGATCTCGACACCCTTTTGGTAGTAGTTTTCATCCACGACAGTATCCATGCCTGAATACGCCAGGTAAAACGTGATGAAACTGGCAGCGATCACGATGGCTGGGCCAGATACGACCAACCACACGTGTCCGAACTTCCACCAAGGATCGGTATTTTGAGTCTTCGCGTTATTCATAATTTTCCTTAACGGGGAACAATAAAGACTGCTTTTTCAGTTACGGTAGTTAAGCGGTCTTGGCTTTGCACATGGAAATGGATGATATGGGATCCAGGTGCTGCTTGTTCAAAGGGTAACTGGACGTGAACAACGAACCAACGCGACTGAGCGGCGTCAACCAAAAGGTCATTGTCTGTTTCAACCACCAAGCCGGGCAAACCATCCGCTTGAACATGCACCTGCAACAGAGACTCTGAGGCATTCATGATCTGTAAACGGTAGATATTTTCAATTCGCCCACCTTCAATCTGACGAGCCAAAATACTGCGATCGCGTTCGATATCGACCTTGAAAGGGTCTCGAATCGCCAAACTGATCAGCATCGCAAAAATAACGGACCAAAGAATGGCGGTGTACACCAAGACGCGGGGTCTAAAAACATGGCGCAAGGTTTGTGCGCGGGTCCAGCGCTGGTTAATCGCGTTCTCCGTTGAGTACTTCACCAATCCGCGCTCGTAGCCCATTTTGTCCATCACCGTATCGCAAACATCCGCACAGGCACCACAACCAATGCATTCATACTGCAAACCATTGCGGATATCGATTCCGGTGGGGCAAACCTGCACACACAAGCTGCAATCCACGCAAGCACCCAATCTGGATTGGGTTAAATCTACTTTCTTAGAACGCGCTCCCCGCGGCTCCCCGCGTATTGCGTCGTAGGTCACGATCAGTGTGTCTTTGTCAAACATAGCGCTCTGAAAACGGGCATAGGGACACATGTGTTTGCACACTTGTTCGCGCATAAATCCGGCGTTGCCATAGGTGGCAAAGCCATAAAAGAAAACCCAAAAGATTTCCCAAGAGCCCAGTGACCAATGAACGAACTCTCCCGCCAACGCGTGAATCGGGGTGAAATAACCTACAAACGTAAATCCTGTCCAAAAAGCCAAGGCCAGCCACAAGAGATGTTTGGTTGATTTGCGACCCAATTTCTCCAACGAAAAACCGCCTTCATCACGGCGCATTCGCGCAGACCGATCGCCTTCTGTTTTTTTCTCTATCCAAAGAAATATTTCGGTGTACACCGTTTGGGGGCACGCGTAGCCGCACCACAAGCGCCCTGCCACTGCTGTAAACAAAAACAGCGACAAAGCCGAGATGACCAGCAGGCCTGTGAGGTAGATAAAATCCTGCGGATACAGAACCAATCCAAAGATATAAAAACGCCGAGCGCCCAGATCAAACAAGACCGCTTGGCGCTGGCCCCACTCGAGCCAAGGCATCCCATAAAAAACCAATTGGGTCAGAAAGACCGTAGCCCAACGCCAATTCGAAAAAAATCCGGAGACGCTGCGCGGGTAAATTTTTTGATGGGCTTCGTACAGAGAAACCATCTCTTCATCAGCCCCGGGCGGTGGAGTGATTGGCCCCGTATCTGGTGATGGGGCTATCGGAATAACATTTCTCAAAACATATTACTTGTTAGACATGCCCCACACATAACCAGATAACACATGGATTTGTGCTTCGGTGAGTTTGCCTGCTTGGACTGGCATTTGATTGACTTTGCCGTTGTTGACCATGGCAATGATGGCGGCTTCGCCGTAGCCATGCAGCCAAATGTTGTCCGTCAAGTTCGCTGAACCCAAGGCTTGCAGGCCTTTTCCATCAGCGCCGTGGCACGCTGCACAAGTAGCAAACTTAGATTTTCCCAAAGCAGCACGAACAGAATCGTGCGGACTTCCCGACAAACTCAAAACGTAATTAGCCACATTTTTAACATCGTTTGGCGATCCTACGGCGGCTGCCATAGGAGGCATTTGTCCGATGCGGCCCAATGTCAAAGTTTCTTTGATCTTGTCGGTGGTTCCACCGTGCAGCCAATCCCCGTCCGTCAAATTGGGAAACCCTTTAGAGCCTCGGGCGTCCGAGCCGTGGCATTGGGCGCAATTGTTCATAAACAAGCGCTCGCCAATGGCTTTGGCATGAGGGTCTTTGGCAAGATCTTCCGGCTTCATCGCGACAAACTTTGCGTACAGCGGTGCTTCTGCCAAATTCGCTTTTTCAACTTCCGCTGCGTACTGATCCGCTGAAGTCCACCCTAATTTGCCTTTAATTGAACCCAGCCCTGGATAAAGCGCCAAGTACAAAAAACCAAAAACAACGGTGATCACAAAGAGCCAAACCCACCAACGGGGCAAGGGGTTGTTCATCTCGCGCAAGTCGCCATCCCAAACGTGTCCGGTCGTATTGTCATTGGCGGTCATCGCCCGGGCTTTGCCGCTAAACCATAGCAGCAAGAGACAGGCAAGCATCCCTATCAGGGTCGTCGCGGTCACAAAAACCGCCCAAAAATTACTTGTGAAGTCGCTCATATCGATTCCTTATGCGTACTTTTTTAAATTAATCCTGCCCAAAAGGCAGGTTGGCCGCTTCAGAAAAATCTGCCGAACGTTGGCGCGACCAAGCCCACCAGACGATCCCAATAAAAGTCACGAAACTCACCACCGTGACCAAAGCGCGTAATGTGTTGACATCCATGGTTTGCTCCTTGTTGCTGCGTGTTGCGGCTTATTTCAGCGCCAAGCCTAAGACTTGCAGATAAGCAATCGTTGCGTCGAGTTCGCTCTTACCTTTAAGCTCTTCGCTTGCTTGCGCAATTTGCGCATCGGTATAGGGAACACCGACACGGCGCAGTGCGGTCATGTGGGTAGAAATCGATGCGGCGTCCACTGGGGTTTTCTCAAGCCAAGGGTACGCAGGCATATTTGATTCAGGCACCAAGTCACGGGGATTGATCAAATGAATACGGTGCCACTCATCGCTGTACTTCGCACCGACACGCGCCAAGTCAGGACCGGTGCGCTTGCTTCCCCATTGGAATGGGTGGTCATACACCGACTCGCCGGCAACGGAATAGTGCCCGTAGCGCAAGGTCTCTGCGCGAAAGGGTCGGATCATCTGCGAATGGCAGTTGTAGCAACCCTCACGGGTGTAAATATCGCGACCAGCCAATTGCAGCGGCGTATAGGGCGCAATGCCTTTGATCGGTTCAGTGGTGGATTTTTGGAAAAACAGGGGCACGATTTCAACCATGCCGCCCACCAAAAGCACCAGCAAAATCAGCACAATCATCAAGAAATTGCTGGTTTCAATTTTCTCGTGGGACAAGCCCGATTTAGATTTTTCGTTTGACATGATGAGGTCCTTGTCTTATGCGTGTACCACTGGAGCAGGCACATTGACTGTCACAGCGCGGCCAGTGGTTGCGGTTTTAAGCGTGTTCCACAACATGATCAACATGCCTGTGAGGTACAACAAGCCACCGACCAAACGCAATACATAGAAGGGATACGTCGCTTTGACAGACTCCACAAAGGTATAGGTCAAAGTGCCGTCAGGGTTAATCGCACGCCACATCAAACCTTGCATCACTCCAGCAATCCACATCGCAGCGATGTAAATCACGATACCGATGGTGGCCGTCCAGAAGTGAATTTCAATGGCTTTGACGCTGTACATCTGCTTTTGGCCAAACAAGCGCGGGATCAAGTAATACATCGAACCCATGGTGACCAAGCCCACCCAGCCTAAGGCGCCCGAGTGCACATGGCCCACGGTCCAATCGGTGTAGTGACTCAAGGCGTTCACCGTTTTGATCGACATCATTGGACCTTCAAAGGTACTCATACCGTAGAAAGACAAGGAGACGATGAGGAAGCGAAGGATGGGATCGTCACGCAGCTTGTGCCAAGCGCCTGACAAGGTCATGATGCCGTTGATCATGCCGCCCCAGCTTGGCGCCAACAAAATCAAGGAAAACACCATGCCGACAGACTGTGTCCAATCAGGTAAGGCGGTGTAATGCAAGTGGTGAGGGCCCGCCCACATGTAGGTAAAGATCAAGGCCCAAAAGTGAACAATCGACAAACGGTAGGAATAGACGGGACGCTCAGCCTGTTTGGGGATGAAGTAATACATCATTCCCAAAAATCCGGCAGTTAAGAAGAATCCCACGGCGTTGTGGCCATACCACCACTGAACCATGGCGTCTTGCACACCCGCATAGGCGGAATAGGACTTCATCCAACCGGCGGGAATCGCTGCACTGTTAACCAAGTGCAGGATGGCAACGGCCAAAATGAAGGCGCCAAAGAACCAGTTGGCTACATAAATATGTTTGACCTTACGGGTACCTAGCGTGCCAAAGAAAACAATGGCAAAAGAGACCCAGACTAAGGTAATCAAAATATCAATTGGCCACTCGAGTTCCGCGTATTCCTTGCCTTGGGTATACCCCAAAGGCAGGGAGATCGCAGCCGCCAAGATAACCAACTGCCAGCCCCAGAAGGTAAACGAGGCCAATTTATCAGCAAAAAGTCGGACGTGGCAGGTGCGCTGCACCACGTAGTAAGCGGCAGCAAACAAGCCGCAGCCGCCAAACGCAAAAATCACCGCATTGGTGTGCAAAGGTCGTAAACGTCCGTAGCTCAACCAAGGAATGCCGAAATTAAGCTCAGGCCAGGCCAACTGGGCCGCAATGATCACGCCTACCAGCATGCCCACCACACCCCAAACCACCGTCATGATGGCGAATTGACGTACAACGGTGTCGTTGTAGCTAGCCGCCTGCTGATTTGCAAATGCCATATTCACCTCTTTGATTAATCGCAGAGGGAAGTGTCAGGGTTTGCATTTCACCTGGGTTTGATCCATGTCAAAAGGCTCGAAAAAAGCCCTTACTTTTTGATGCTAAATCTCAAGAATCGCGCAAAATTCGTTCACCTTCGGACTCAATATCGTCAAATTGACCCCGGTCAATGGCCCACCAGAGTCCTCCTAAGATGAAGAAAACCAGTACGACAGACAAAGGGATGAGCAAATACAAGATATCCATAACGTGTTTCAACCTTACTTTGTGCTTGTGCCAGTATCGGCGTCAAATTGGGTTAAGCGCATGGCGTTTGCCACCACTCCTAAAGAGCTTGCGGCCATTCCAAGCCCAGCCAACCAGGCTGGAAGCAAGCCCACCACAGCCAATGGAACACATGCCGCGTTGTAAATCAAAGCCCACCAGAGATTTTGCCGCACCACCGACATGGTTCGCCGTGCCAAACGAACCGATTGCGCAATAGCTATGAGTTTGTCCCCCATCACCACAAAGTCTGCCCGGGCTTGGGTAATGGCCAAAGACTGACCAAACGCAAAGGAAACATGCGCCCCCGCCAAAATAGGTCCGTCATTGAGGCCGTCTCCCACCATAGCGACCGTTTTCCCTTGGGCTTGTAAAACGCGCAGGCCGGACAGTTTGTCTGCGGGAGAACAATCCCCTTGCGCAGAAGCCAAGCCCAAGAGCGAGGCTACTTTATTGACGGCAGGACTGCTATCGCCTGACATCAAACGCACATCGATTTGCATTGCTTTGAGGGTGTTGATGGTCGCTTGCGCATCGGCTCTCAAGTCTTCTACCAAGCTAAAGCTTGCCATCCAACCTTTAGCATCGCTTAAAAATACGTGAGGCCCGACCGTCGTAAGGCGCTCGGCTTCATGGGTGACTCCACAAAAAGCCACTGAACCCAAGCGCATGGGCTGAGAAACACCCGCTAAAAGCACCTCCGCTTCAAGGCCCTCGCCGGCTGACTCGCTTACCGCTTGACACATTGGTTTAGGTACACCATTGCCAGAAGCTGGCAGCCACGCCCGGTAAATTGCTTGGGACGCAGGGTGGTGCGAATGACACCCCATCGCTGCAGCAAGCGCTAAAGCCTGGCCCGGCTCCAAGCCTTCGCGGCAAACCACCGAAGCGACCCCCAAGGCGTCGCGCGTTAAGGTGCCAGTTTTATCAAAAACCACTGTATCCACCTTTGACAAAGTCTCGAGTGCTTGTAATTGACGCACCAAAATACCACCACGCGCCAAACGCCCCGCAGAGGCCAACATCGCCGCTGGCGTAGCCAATGACAAAGCGCAAGGACAAGTGACGACCAAAACAGCCACCGCAACCATCAAAGCGTGTTCTGGATTACGCTCCCACCACCACGCAGCAGCAAGTGCGGCACAAACTAAAACCCCCAACAAAAAAGGTTTGGCTAAGCGATCGGCCAACAAAGCGATCTCAGGCTTACTGGCCGAGGCGCTTTCCATCAGCGTGACGATTTCCGAAAAACGGGTGTCTTTGCCAATAGCTGTGACTTTGACCCCCAAGGTCGCACGCAAGTTATGGCTTCCGGCAAGCACTGCCATTCCCACAGAGCGCTTGAGGGGGTGAGACTCACCGGTAAGTAGGGCCTCGTCCACTTCGCTGCTACCGAACGCGACCACTCCATCCACAGGAATCGCCTCGCCTGGGTAAAGCCGCAAAACATCGCCTACCAAAATGCGCCTGACTGCGACCCGCTCAAAACTTCCATCGGCACGTTGGCGTTCTGCGCTTTCAGGAAGCCGGTTCATCAGCACCTCCAACGCACCAGCGGTGCGGTCACGTAAGCGCAACTCCAACCAACGCCCACTGAGCAAAAAGAAGACAAACATGGTCAGCGAATCGAAATACACCTCGGCACCAAAAATACCCTGCGGCTCAAACGTGCCTGCCGTGCTGACTGCGAAGGTAATGCCAATTCCCAAAGCAACGGGCAAATCCATGCTGACACGTCGAGCGAGCACGTCTTGCCAAGCGCGGCTGAAAAAGGGACCGCAAGAAAAAAGCATGACTGGTAGCGTCAATACCCACGAAGCCCAGCGCAGCAGTTGCTCCATCTCTGGCGTTAAGTCTCCCGCATGGGCAATGTAAGCAGGGTAGGCGTACATCATGACTTGCATCATGCAAAGACCAGCAACGAGCCAGCGCCACAAGGCTTTTCGCGTTTCGATTTTGCGCCGTTCAGCAGCAAAAACGTCATTGGCGGGAACAGCGCGGTAGCCGCTGCCCTCAACCGCCTGCATCCATTGCGAAGGCTGCACCTGTTCTGGCGACCAGCGCACCGTTGCTCTTTGGCTTGCAGCGCTGACACGGGCACTCATGACGCCTGGCATGGCACGCAAAGCGTCCTCAACGGTCACCGAGCAGGCAGCGCAGTGCATTCCTTCAATCACGACGCTGGATTCCCACAGGGCAGTGTTGTCGCTACAGAGACGGCTAAACGCTGACCACTCTTGGGGATCATCAAGAACCGCAAGTGTGTTGGTCGGTGCAATAAACATAAACCGGAGTGTGCCTTGCTTAAATGGTTATCGCTTGATTCATATCAAAGCTTCTCAAGATGCCAAGGCGTAACCTTAGGACTTCACTATCTGAGAGGCTGTTATGTACAAACGAATTTTAGTTGCGACCGATGGATCGAAGCTGTCAAAAAGTGCAGTGATCCAAGCCATAGGACTTGCGCAATCTTGCAAGGCCGAGTTGGTTGTACTTCAAGTCGTTCCGCCCTACCCTATGAGCTATTTCGAAGGTGGCATTGTGCTCGACGTCGAAGAGATCAAACGCATTGAGGCCCAGTGGGCAGACAACGGCCAAGCGATTGTGGATGCCGTTAAAAAAACAGCAACAGCCAAAGGCATTAACACCAAAGCCGTCGTAAGTAAGTCGGATGTGGTCTCAAATGCCATCATCGCCACAGCCAAAAAACACGCCTGTGATTTGATTGTCATGGCGTCCCATGGGCGCCGCGGTATCAAGCGGCTATTACTGGGAAGTGAAACCAACCAGGTACTGACCCACACCACCACAGCGGTCTTGGTCGTTCGCTAAGAATTTGCGCCAACATCCTCATCTGCGAAGCGTTCTCGGATGAGGAGAATGTCATCCCAGGCTTGGAAAAAAGCATCAACGCAGCGGGGATCAAAATGCGTGCCTGCGCCATCTCGCAAGTACTGCGCCGCCCCATCTAAAGGCCAAGCCGATTTATAAGGCCGTTTTGAAGTGAGTGAATCAAAGACATCGGCGACCGCCACGATTCGACTAAAGATAGGAATGTCTTCCCCTTTGAGTCCGCTGGGGTAACCCGAACCATCAAATTTTTCATGGTGACCCAAAGCCACCGCTGCACCCGCTCGCAAAATTTCCGACTGACTGTCTTTAATTAAATCAAAGCCCAAACGCGCATGCGCTTTCATCGCCTCAAACTCATGGGGCTCAAATTTTCCAGGCTTACAAAGTAGCGCGTCAGGAATACCTACCTTGCCAATGTCGTGCATGGCTGCCGCGTCTAAAAGCAGTTCTTGGTCCTCTAAAGAGAATCCCAATTGTTTGGCAATGCGAGCGGAGTAATGCGCCATTCGCAAGATATGCGCACCCGTTTCAGCATCTCGGTATTGGGCGAGCTGCGCCAAGTGCATGACGGTGTCTCTTTCACGCTCCCGAATTTTGAGGGTCGCTTTATGGACTTCTTGGTTTAACCAGTGCGCCCGGTCATTCAATGCGCGGTTGGCCGCGCTGAGCTTGAGCATATTGCGGGTGCGAGCTAAAAACTCCACGGCATCCACCGGCTTGGTCAGGAAGTCATCCGCGCCAGACTCTAAAGCGTCGTAACGCACAGACTTAGTTTCATTGGCGGTTATCATCAAAACAGGCGTGCTGCTTTGAGAAGACACTTGCCGCAATTGCCGAATCAATTCAATGCCATCCATCTCCGGCATCATGTAGTCCACAACGAGAAGGTCAACCTGATTCTCATTACAGAACACTAAGGCCGTTTTTGGACAAGAAAAAGAATGGCAGTCGCAGTTTTCAAATCGGGTAATCAAAGTCTCCAACAGACGGAGGTTGATCTCCGTGTCATCGACCACTACGACCTTTTGACGCATTGTCTTTACCTCAGGCGTATTGATTACGCAGGCTATTTTTCTGAACTTTGCCCATTGCGTTTCGCGGTAAGTCGTCCACCACAAAGCAGCGTTTGGGTACTTTGAAATTGGCGAGCTGGGACTTGATCTGCGCAATCACCGCCTGTGGGTCCAAGGTGACGCCGGGTTTGGCTACGACTACGGCCACGCCGACTTCACCAAAATCCGCATCAGGAAGCCCCACCACCGCACTTTCAGCAACGCCGGGTAAGGCATTGATATACCCTTCGACCTCGGCCGGATAGACGTTGTAGCCGCCACTGATGATTAAGTCCTTGCTGCGCCCAACAATACAAATCGTGCCTTTGGCGTCTATCGTTCCCACATCACCGGTTTTAAAAAAACCATCGCTGGTGAACTCTTGGGCGGTTTTTTCTGGCATGTGCCAATAGCCTTGAAACACATTGGGGCCCTTCACCTCGATGCCACCCACTTCACCCACACCAAGCGTTTGGCCTTGGTCACCGCGAACGCGTACCTGCACTCCCGGAAGCGCAAAACCTACTGTTCCGCCTTTGCGAAGCCCATCCCCAGCGCGGCAAGGGTTGGAAGTCAGCATCACTGTCTCAGACATCCCGTAACGTTCCAAAATCGTGTGGCCTGTGCGCTCTTGCCACGCTTTGAAATGTTCGATCAACAAAGGCGCTGAGCCGGATACGAAAAGCCGCATCGACTGCGCGGACTCTTGCGACAAGCCATCTTGTGCAAGTAAGCGCACGTACATGGTCGGAACGCCCATGAAAACAGTGGCTTGGGGAAGCCAACGCAAAACGCCTTTGGGTTCAAATTTATTCATCCACAACATCTTGCTGCCGTTAATCAGCGCACCGTGAATAGCAACAAAGAGGCCATGCACATGAAAAATCGGCAAGGCGTGGATCAACACATCTGATTTTTGCCAGTCCCAATACTGCTGCAAAACGCGGGCGTTGCTGCGCAGATTGTTGTGCGACAACATGGCGCCTTTGCTTCGTCCTGTGGTGCCGCTGGTGTAAATAATCGCAGCCAAATCATCATTGCTCACCGCCACAGGCTGGTGAACCCGGCTACATTGGGCCGCTCGCTCTAACAGCGAACCCGTGCGGTCGTCGTTGAGCGTAAACACATACTCGGTGCCCGACGAAAATGCCAGCTTGCTGACCCATCCGAAATTAGCACCCGAACACACCACCACCGCAGGCGCTGCGTCGGTAATAAAGTATTCCAACTCAGCCTTCAAATACGCGGTATTGAGTGGCAAAAACACCAAGCCTGTGCGCAAGGTTGCCAAATACACAATCAGCGCTTCCACTGATTTTTCCACCTGCACTGCAATCCGAGCGCCTGGCTCCAACTCCAAAGAAACCCACAAGTTAGCCACCATGGCGCTTGCGTCTTCCAAGTCTTGCCAAGAATACGCGAGACCAGAGTCTGTTTCCACTGCGCATTGCTGCATATTGGAAGGGAACGCGTTACGCAAGGCCACATAGAGATTGGAGTTAGAGCGCATAAAGTTCGAACGAGTGGTTTCAAAAAAGTGGGTTGCGTTTTTGGAGAAATGCATCAATGCCTTCGCGGTGTTCCGCGCTGTTGGCATAACTGTAAGGCGAAAGCGGCAAAGAACGCAAAGTCTGTTTATTGAGTCGCGCCGATTGGGGGCCGAGATGTATCACCCGCTTCACCATCGCCTCACAGTGCGCCTGCCAAGCTTCGCCTGCGATGCAATGCGTCAAAAATCCACAGTTTTGCATGTGGGCCGCGTCAAACACCTCGGCCGCTAGCAGCATCGCGCGGGCGGTCATTTCGCCCACTGCTTTACTGACCAATGCGGCTTCTTTGGGAGCCATCGGAAATCCTAAACGCGCAATCGGCGCTCCAAACCGGCTGGAGTCCTTGGCAATGCGCAGATCGCAACAGCTGGCAATTTCAACGCCTGCGCCCATGCAGTTGCCTTCGATTTGGGCCAGGATGGGAATGTCACAATCCAGCATCGCTTGTAAAGCGCCCCACACCTCTTGCTCATGAAACTGTTGAAGCTGCGCCTCATCAAAACGGAAACTGGGGTACTCTGAAATATCACCGCCCGCACAAAAATGCCCCGCAGCGCCTTGGACCACTACGCATCGGACTGCGGCGTTGGTCTGTAACTCCAGAAAAATTGTCTGTAGTGTTTTCCACATCGAACGCGACATGGCGTTGAATTTTCCACCGTGGTCTAGGGTGACCCGCGCAACAGGGCCATCCATTGCGAGGTGAATGTGGCCCGCCATCTTTTCTTTAGTCCTTGAGATCAGCGGAGTGACGCCGTCCAGCCCATACCCATAAACCGATCCCGCCCAAGACCATAGGAACACACAACCATTGCCCCATGCTCATCCCCAGCGACAGATAACCCAAGTAGGCATCGGGCTCACGAAAGAACTCCGCAATAAAGCGAAAGACGCCGTACCCCACCAAAAATCCTGCGGCGACGCGCCCTGTTTTGGGTGTGGTTTTGGCGTACCACCACAGCAAGACAAACAGCAGCAAGCCTTCTAACAAAAACTGGTACACCTGAGAAGGGTGGCGTGGCAAATCACCCGCACCCCGAAACACCATAGCCCATGGCAACGTAGGATCTGCCAAACGCCCCCACAACTCGCCGTTGATAAAGTTACCCACCCGCCCGGCGGCGAGTCCCGTTGGTACGCAGGGGGCCACAAAGTCAGCAACTTCCCAGAAGGGGCGTTTACGCGAATAGGCAAACCAGATCATTGCAACGATGACGCCTAACATCCCCCCATGAAAACTCATTCCCCCTTGCCAAACCGCAAAAATCTCCAAGGGGTGAGACGCAAAGTACACCGGTTTATAAAACAAACAATAGCCTAAGCGCCCACCCAAAATTACGCCCATCACGCCAAGAAATAAAATTTCTTCCACGTCTTGGTAGCTCCAAATCGTATTTCCGTCGGCCAGCAAAAACGGTGCGTGGCGCAGACGTCGGCTGCCTAGCCACATGAACAAAGCAAAGGCCGCAAGGTACGTTAAGCCATACCAATGCAGGGCGACTGGCCCCAGTTGCAGCGCGACTGGGTCAATTTGTGGGTGTATCAACATGGGCAGCATTGTGCCTGTCTTGGAAGGGAATACGCACACTGGCGGTTGTGGAAAAATACGCGTCTGTAACAATACGTTTTGATTCGCTAATTTTTTGCCCTACGGGGCCCACCCTAAGAGAGCCGACCATGGACATCAAGCCCGTTATTCTTAACCCGCGCAGCAAAAATATCACCGAAGGTAAATCTCGGGCACCCAACCGCTCGATGTACTACGCCATGGGCTACCAAGAAAGCGACTTTAAAAAACCCATGGTAGGCGTTGCCAACGGCCACAGCACTATCACCCCGTGCAACAGCGGCTTACAAAAACTCGCGGATGCGGCAGTCGAAGGCATTGAAGAAGCGGGTGGTAATGCCCAAATTTTTGGTACGCCTACGATCTCCGATGGCATGGCCATGGGAACCGAAGGCATGAAGTACTCCTTGGTGAGCCGAGAAGTGATTTCCGATTGCATCGAAACCTGTGTTCAAGGCCAATGGATGGACGGTGTGTTGGTCGTAGGGGGCTGCGATAAAAACATGCCCGGCGGCCTGATGGGAATGTTACGGGCCAATGTCCCTGCGATTTATGTATACGGCGGCACCATTCTTCCTGGACGTTACAAAGGACAAGACCTGAATATCGTTAGTGTGTTCGAAGCGGTGGGTCAAAACGCTGCGGGAAATCTCAGTGACTTTGATCTTCACGAAATCGAACAGCGCGCCATTCCTGGAACGGGCTCGTGCGGAGGTATGTACACCGCCAACACCATGTCCAGTGCGTTTGAAGCCTTGGGTATTTCCCTCATCTACTCCAGCACCATGGCCAACCCCCATGATGAGAAGATGAACTCCGCCAAGGAGTCGGCCAAGGTCTTGGTCGAAGCCATTAAAAAAGACATCAAGCCGCGCGATATCGTGACCCGCAAGTCGATTGAAAACGCGGTTGCGGTCATCATGGCAACCGGCGGTTCCACCAACGCCGTATTGCACTTTTTGGCGATTGCCCACGCGGCAGACGTAGTTTGGACCATCGATGACTTTGAGCGGGTTCGCGTGAAGACTCCGGTGTTGTGCGACCTCAAGCCCAGCGGAAAATACCTCGCAGTCGACCTGCACCAAGCTGGCGGTATTCCGCAAGTCATGAAGACTCTGCTGGTGGCGGGCCTGCTGCACGGCGACTGCCTCACCATCACGGGCCAAACCATTGCAGAAGTACTCAAAGACATTCCAGACGCACCTCGTGCGGACCAAGATGTGATTCGTCCGATTGACAAGCCCATGTACGCCCAAGGCCACTTGGCGATTCTCAAAGGCAACCTTTCCCCTGAAGGCTGTGTTGCCAAAATCACGGGACTGAAAAAACCCGTGATGACGGGCCCCGCAAGAGTATTCGACGACGAGCAATCCGCCTTGCAAGCCATTTTGGCGGGCAAGATCGTTGCAGGCGACGTCATGGTCCTGCGTTATCTTGGTCCTAAGGGCGGCCCGGGAATGCCTGAAATGCTGGCCCCCACAGGCGCTTTGATTGGTGCTGGATTAGGCGAAAGTGTCGGACTGATTACCGATGGCCGTTTTTCTGGTGGCACCTGGGGCATGGTGGTCGGCCACGTCGCGCCTGAAGCCGCAGTGGGCGGAACCATCGCTTTAATTCATGAGGGTGACTCCATCACCATCGATGCGCACCAACTGATTCTTGAACTCAATGTAGACGACGCAGAAATCGCCAAGCGCCGCGCCGTTTGGAAAGCACCCGCGCCGCGCTATACCCGTGGCGTGCAAGCCAAGTTTGCGTTCAACGCATCTACCGCCAGCAAAGGCGCTGTGCTCGACAATTACTAAGCCATGCCCGGTTGGTTCAAGCTCATCGCGTTGTGCTCCTTTGCCCTAGGAGTGCCACTCGCACAGGCTGACCCTGCGCTTGCCAAAGCCAAGCATTGCATGTCATGCCACGCTGTGGAGAAAAAAATTGTCGGCCCCTCCTTCGTGGCGGTGGCAGACAAATACCGCAAAGACCCCAGCGCAGCGAATCGACTCGCAATCAAAGTGATCAAAGGCGGCTCAGGGGTCTGGGGGGTGAATTACATGCCGGAGAACAAGCAGGTGTCTCCGGAAGAAGCGCAGAAGCTAGTGACTTGGGTGCTTAGTTTGAAATAGTCTATGGGTTCATCGCCATAAAAAAAGCCAGTTAGGAAAACCAGCTGGCTTTTTTATTTACTGCACCTTTGCCGGTGCAGACTTGAATTTACAAACCGCCGTGTGACTGGGCGCTCATCATGTACAACATCGGGATTGACAACAAGGTGTTGGTACGTGAAGTCAGCATGGCAATGCGGGCTGCGCGGGTTTTGGCTTCGGGTTCTACGACCACGATGCCCAAAGCTTTCTTTTGGTTTGGCCAAATGATGAACCACACGTTAAAGGCCATCACCAAGGCGATCCACATGCCGATACCAATCGCCACAAAACCAGGCTGCAAAGTGAATGCAGCGTGCAAGTAGCCTTGCAGTGAAGCAACCACCAAGCCCGTTACGACCGTAGCTAACGCAGCCCAACGGAACCAAAACAGAGCCGCGGGGGCAATGACTTTGCCGATGGCTGGCTTTTGCTCATCGGGAATCTTTGGCATGCTGGGGATTTGGACAAAGTTGAAGTAATACAACAAACCGATCCACATGATGCCGCAGGTCACATGCAACCAACGGAACAAGAAGCTCGTCCACACGGGGGTGAACTGAACCGGGCTGCCCGATACCGAGCCCACAATCAGGACGATCGCGATTAACAAAATCAAGCCAGCAAGCAGCGTTTTGTTGAGAGATTGAAGGATTTGGCTCATAAGCGTCTTTCACAAAAAATAAAACAAAAGGAACATCGAATCTTAACCTCTGCCAAAAAGCACGGCAGGGAACTCGGCCGATTGTAGGAACTAAATATCCCGCACAGACTGCACGGTTAATTCAACCGATCCGTCGGCAAGTCGGGCACCCACGGACTGACCTGAATGCAACTGGTTCACACGCGTCAACGCGACTCCACGTGCATCCGTAAGCCAAGCATAGCCCCGAGATAAAACGAGAGTCGGATCGAGCAAACCCAAACGCAGCTCAGCCGTTTGAACCCGATGGCGCCTCTGCTCTAAATTGCGATGAACAGCGTGTTCTAAGCGTTGGTGTGCAGAATCAAGCCGATGGCGCAGGCCTGAGACTACGCCCGAAGGCTTTCCGATACGCACCGCAGCCAAGTCTAAGCGCTGCGACTGGCGATCTAACATTCTCGTAACACCACTGCGCATACGATCTTGCAACTGGTCTAGCGCATCTAGCCAGTCTTGCTGCGTGGTGGCGCACAACTCCGCTGCCGCAGTCGGGGTTGGAGCGCGTAAATCAGCAACAAAATCAGCAATGGTGAAATCGGTCTCATGGCCAACTCCAACGATAACCGGCACCGGGCTGGCTAACACCATTCGCGCCAACTGCTCGTCGTTGAATGACCATAAATCTTCCATCGCACCGCCGCCGCGCACCAACAAAATCACGTCGATCACAGGAATGTTTTTATCCGTATCCGTATTAGATTGGGCCAGTGTGTAAAGCGTAGACAGGGCCTTGCACAATTCGCCCGCTGCGCCCGCGCCCTGAACTGCAGCGGGTGATAAAACCACGTGGATATGAGGCACACGGCGCGCCAATCCGCTGACCACGTCATGCAAAGCAGCCGCGCCCAAGGAGGTCACCAGGCCGATGCCACGAACGTGCGTGGGAATGGGACGTTTGCGGGCGGGATCAAACAGGCCTTCAGCTTCGAGTTTGGCTTTGAGACGCAAAAACTGCTCAAACAAAGTCCCCTCGCCCGCGAGCACCATCCGCTCCACCACCAGTTGCAACTCGCCGCGGGCCTCGTACACGCCTAAGCGACCGGAGACTTCGACCCGCTGGCCATCGCGGGGCTGAAAGTCCAAACCGCCGGCAGCCCTTTTGAACATCGCACAGCGCATTTGGCCGCTGTCATCTTTCAAAGAAAAATAACAGTGACCACTGGCCGCTTGGACAAAACCGCTGAGCTCTCCGGTAACACGAACCGGGTTAAATCGGGCATCCAAGGTGTCGCTGATGGCACGGCACAACGCGCTGACCGTCCAAATGCGGGCAGTGGCAGCAGAGGCCGTTTCAGTTTCAAGGGCAGGGAAATCGCGGGACATCGTGGGTTGGGAGTGGTATCTCAGATAATGCCCTTTTCAATTGCTCCAAAGGGACTCTTCTTTGCTTTCCATCATACAAGCTGCGGGCTGGCCGATTTGGCCTTTGATTGCCAGTTCCGTGCTGGCCTTGGCCATTGTTTTAGAGCGTTTGATCAGCCTCACCGATCACAAAATTGCACCCGCAGACCTGTTAGCCAAAGTGCTCGCCGCAACCAGCCAGCGCATTCCTGAAAGCACCGCCGTCATTGAACTCGAGAAAAGTTCAGCCTTGGGCTGCGTTTTAGCCAGCGCTTTCCATTTGCTTCAAGCCCACCCCAAGGCTTCCGACGAAGACCTGCGAGAAACCATGCAAACCACCGGGCGAACCCAAGCGCACCGCATGGAGGCCTACCTCAGCACCTTGGCAACCATCGCATCGGCAGCGCCCTTGATGGGATTGTTGGGAACGGTCATTGGCATGATCGAGATTTTTGGATCGCAAGCCCCGGCCACCGGTGGCAACCCGGCGCAACTGGCCCAAGGTATTTCTATGGCGCTTTACAACACGGCCTTTGGCTTGGTCGTGGCGATTCCTGCATTGATCTTTTGGCGCTATTTCCGCGCCAAGGTCGATACCTACTTGGTCACTTTAGAAACCAGCGCCGAGCGCTTGCTACGCCACCTCCAATTGATGCGTACCCGCTAAGCACACGCCATGAACTTTCGCTCTCACCGATCAGACGCGCCGGAGATCAACCTGATCCCTTTCATTGACGTGCTCTTGGTTGTTTTGATTTTTTTAATGCTGTCAACCACATACAGTGCCCATACCCAATTGCAAATCACGCTGCCAACGGCTGATACCGAGAGGCAACGCGAGCAGCCTAAAGCCCTGCGTATCGGCGTGACTGCAGGCGGCAATTACAGCGTAAATGACCAACTGGTCAATGGAAAAAGCATCAAGCCGCTGCTTGCCGCGATCACCGAAGGCGCAAACGCAGGGCCGGAGACGGTTGTCGTTATCAGCGCCGACGCCAAGGCCACCCACCAATCGGTCGTGACCGCCATGGAGGCGGCACGGCGTGCGGGCTTGAGCCGAATCACCTTTTCCATGCAGTCCACGCTCAGTAAAAACACAAAGTAAAGCATGCGCTTTCGTCAAACCTTAGAGGCCACACTCCAGCGCGCATGGATGCAGCGCGGTGCTTTGGCCTGCCTGTTGTGGCCCGTGTCTGAGGTGTATTCCGGTTTGGCTCGGTTGCGTCGGCAACTTTTTCGCTGGAATATTTTAAAAACACGGCGCGTCAACGCCGTGGTGATCGTGGTGGGAAATGTCTTAGCCGGAGGCGTTGGCAAAACACCTGCCGTCATTTCCATTGTTCGCCACCTACAAAGTCAAGGGAAAAAAGTCGGCGTCATTTCCAAAGGCTATGGCCGCCAATCCAAGGACTGCCTTGAGGTCCTGGCAAATACTTTGGTTTCCAAGGGTGGAGATGAGCCCTTGCTGATTCACAAAGCCACCCACGCTCCGGTGTTCGTGGCTCAGAGCCGTTGGGAGGCCGCCACCGCTCTGTTAAACCGATACCCCGACACTGAAATCATCGTCTGCGACGACGGCTTACAAGACTACACACTCTTTCGGAATATTGAAATTTGTGTTTTCGATGACCGCGAATGCGGCAACGGCTGGCTTCTGCCTGCAGGGCCGTTACGTGACCATTGGCCCCGGCCCAATGTAGCGAAGTCCGGCGCAATCTCTGAAAAACTCCTGCTTATCAACACGGACAAAAACCCGGTAGCAGGTCAATTTCAAGCCCACCGCAGTCTCGGCGAGGGACTCAAGGATATTCACGGACACACCGTCGCCTGGTCCCAACTTCACCATTGGCAAGGCCTGCCGCTCAAAGCCCTTGCAGGCATCGCGCGGCCTGAGGTTTTTTTTCGCATGCTGCGCGAGCAAGGCGTGGTCTTAGACCAAACGCAAGCACTTCCTGACCACTTTGACATTGGGCATGCAACTTTGGCCGCCATGCAACCCTGCCAAATCATTTGCACAGAAAAAGACGCCAACAAAGTGTGGGCGTATGACCCTAGTGCCTTATCAAGCGAATTGATTCAAACCTTAGAACCGGCATTTTTTGACGCGCTCGAACGACAAATCGCACAACCCTAATCAGCCCGACTATCATTGGACTATGGACACAAAACTTCTCGCTCTCTTGGTTTGCCCCGTCACCAAAGGTCCTTTGGAATTTGATGCACAACGGCAAGAACTCCTCTCGCGCAGCGCCCGTCTCGCCTACCCCGTGCGTGACGGCATTCCTATCTTGCTAGAGAACGAAGCCCGTACCCTGAGCGACGAAGAACTCGGGCTTTAAGCGTCAGCGACTGTGGCGTACACCGTTCTCATTCCTGCCCGCCTGGCTTCTAGCCGACTACCTAACAAGCCCTTGGCTGACTTGGGCGGCGTTCCCATGGTGGTTCGCGTGGCCCAACGGGTTCAGGGTGGTTTAGCAGCCGGCACCCGCATTGTTGTAGCCGGTGACAGTCCTGAAATTTTAGAGGCCTGCGCCCGGTTCAACATCGAGGCTGTTCTTACCCACCAAGACCATATCTCTGGAAGCGACCGCTTGGCCCAAGCATGTTCTCTCTTAGGTTTAGATGACGCCGATACGGTCGTGAACGTCCAAGGCGATGAACCCTTGATAGATCCAGTTTTAGTGAATCACGTGGCCCGCTTGCTACAAGACCATCCCTTGGCTAGCATGGGTACGGCTGCGCACCCCATCGATAACGTTACCGACTACTTGAACCCCAATGTGGTCAAGGTGGTTCTAGATGCCACGAACCACGCCTTGTACTTTAGTCGAGCGCCTATCCCTTTTTTGCGTGACCCGCCCTCTGAAAAGAATGTGACTGTTCTGCCCCAGCCTGCGCCGTTGCGCCACATTGGTATTTACGCATATCGCGTTGGTTTTTTACGCGCCTTCCCAACCCTATCACAGGCCCCGTTAGAAATCACCGAGGCCCTGGAGCAATTGCGGGCCTTGTGGCACGGCCACCGTATTGCGGTTCACATCACTCCCACAGCACCAGGCCCTGGCGTTGATACCCCCGAGGATCTCGCGCGGGTGCGTGCGCTGTTCACCGAATCGCCAACGCTGTAAGCCAAAGAACCTCCAACGCGTGCTATTCTCAGCACCACAACCATTGCATTTGCTTGAAGAGACCCCCTTCAAAAGGGAAGCAAAAGCGAAACCTATTTTTTCTATTGAAGGTTAGCCATGAGACTGATTCTGCTGGGAGCACCGGGCGCGGGTAAAGGCACACAAGCCACGTTTATCTGCCAAAAATACGGTATTCCCCAAATTT
>Ga0247844_1001986_pt1 | contig 34895 bp, 31 predicted proteins | sample LaCtaG_FD_192421 | JGI IMG/M metagenome (GOLD analysis project Ga0247844, IMG submission 192421) | Freshwater microbial communities from meromictic Lake La Cruz, Castile-La Mancha, Spain - LaCruzMarch201714.5m_1 | ecosystem: Environmental > Aquatic > Freshwater > Lake | place: Spain: Castile-La... | reverse complement strand
TGGTTGGCCTGGGCCAGCATGGCAGTCGCTGCCTGCTGAATGATCTGTGTCTTGGACAACTGCGTGGACGCTGTGGCGTAGTCGGTGTCCATGATGGAGCTGCGTGACGCCGTGGTATTGGCTGATACGTTGGTTAAGTTATCTACGCTAGAGGTCATTTGGTTGATGGTTGCGCCAAAGGCCGCGCGTTGGGTATTGACCAGTCCAAGGGCTGTGTCCAGTGTGGCGATACCGGTAATCGCAGTTGATGCTCCACTAATGGACAAACCACTTATTGCCAAGCCGCTGGCTGTCATGGCCGTCGACAAGGTGGCCGTGATGGTCTGACCGGACTGTGCCCCTGCCTGAAAGACGAAGCTCGTCGCAGCAGTAGCCAGTACTTGGGTGCCGTTCCAGAGCGTTTCATTGCCGACCTTTGAGATCTGGCTTGACAAGGCGGCAAACTCAGTCTGCATATAGCCACGTTGCGTGTCGGAGTAGGTGGCATTAGACGACTGAACCGCCAGCTCACGCATGCGCTGCAGCATATTAGACACCTCGGTCATGGCGCCCTCAGCCGTTTGAACCATGCTGATGCCGTCATTAAGGTTGCGCACAGCTTGGTTCAGACCCCGTATCTGAGCTGTCATGGTTTGGCCGATGGCTAGGCCAGCCGCGTCGTCTTTGGCGGAGTTGACCCGTGACCCGGTGGACAGCTGCTGCATAGCGCTGCTCTGTGCACGCGCATTGATACTTAACGCGTTTTGCGAATACTGGGCATTGACGTTGGTGTTGATCACTGACATGGCTGGTCTCCAAAAATAATGCAAGGCCGCCAAAGCGTCGGGCGGTGGTGTGGGCGTCCCGATGTCGTAAAACTGACAGAGAGGCCTGAATACTCCGCAGCAAAAATCGTGCCTGAAAAAGCGGCCACGTTTTGCCGCTTCAAAAACGAAAATGGCCTGTCGTTGCCGACAGGCCATTCAAATCGATAGGCCAGCTCCGGGCTGGCATTTAACCGTTGTTGCTTACTTCAGCAATGCCAGCACACTCTGCGGTTGTTGGTTGGCCTGCGCCAACATGGCAGTCGCTGCCTGCTGGATGATCTGTGTTTTGGACAGCTGCGTTGACGCTGTGGCGTAGTCCGTGTCCATGATCGAGCTGCGGGACGCTGTGGTATTGGCTGATATGTTGGTTAAGTTATCTACGCTAGAGGTCATTTGGTTCATGACTGCGCCAAAGGAAGCACGCTGGGTATTGACCAAACCAAGTGCCGTGTCCAGGGTGGCAATGCCAGTAATCGCTGTTGTCGATGTACCAATGGAAAGGACATCGACGGCCAGGCCGCTGGCTGTCATGGCCGTCGACAAGGTGGCCGTGATGGTCTGACCGGACTGTGCCCCTGCCTGAAAGACGAAGCTCGTCGCAGCAGTAGCCAGTACTTGGGTGCCGTTCCAGAGCGTTTCATTGCCGACCTTTGAGATCTGGCTTGACAAGGCGGCAAACTCAGTCTGCATATAGCCACGTTGCGTGTCGGAGTAGGTGGCATTAGACGACTGAACCGCCAGCTCACGCATGCGCTGCAGCATATTAGACACCTCGGTCATGGCGCCCTCAGCCGTTTGAACCATGCTGATGCCGTCATTAAGGTTGCGCACAGCTTGGTTCAGACCCCGTATCTGAGCTGTCATGGTTTGGCCGATGGCTAGGCCAGCCGCGTCGTCTTTGGCGGAGTTGACCCGTGACCCAGTAGACAACTGCTGCATAGCACTACTCTGGGCGCGCTCATTGACCTTCAATGAATTCTGGGCAAAAAGGGCGGCTACGTTGGTGTTAATGCTGGGCATTTGGGTACTCCTAAAAAAAGGATTTCAGACTGTGACTAACTAGAAATTTACCTGTCCAAGATGAATCGGATGCTGACGAAATTTCTTGAGCGACATTCTTTGTTTAAACTGATTTGTTGAACAAGATGCCTTTGAGGTCATCCATCTTGTGGGCGATGCGCAGCACATCTTCAGTGGGGATCTGACGAATCACTTCCCCTGTATTCAGGTTGCTAACCTTAATCACTGCGCTGGCTTTTGACTCGTCAAAAGAAAAACCCAGCCCGCGGCCTGTCTCTGCCAACTGGTGGTTGAGCAGGCTAACCGCTTCTTTCAAGTTTTTTGTCGCCTCAATAGGGTCAAACTTGATGTCGTTGGGTTTAGGGGGGGCGACCTTGGTCACCGCCTCGCGCACAGCGGCAGTTGTTTTCCCCTGAGGGGGCCGCAGCGGTTCCACGGCAGGTTGGCGTTGGTTGGCATCGCCAATGCTAAGTTCGGAAGCCATCAGGTCCCATCCTTTCAATGTGCTAAATCAACCGCAATAGGCGGCTGTTTGCAGCGCTGAAGCTGCAAACATTTTCCTTAGTGCTTGATGAATCGGATCAGGCTTGAAAAACTTGAGCGTTGAAGCAAAAAACCCCAATCTGGTGTTTTTACTTGTTGGTGTACATCGCCATCAAGCCGGCAAATGAGCTGGTCAAGCCAGTCTGGGTGCTCTTGGTTTGGCCAACCATGCTGTCCATGGTGGCAAATTGCTTGTTGTAGCGCGCTAGCACCCGGGTCATACGGTCTTCCAGTTTGACAAGATCGTCTTTGTACTTGGAGATGCGGGTGGTGGCGTTGGCACTTTCGGTGGCAACAGTGCCACTGCTGCTGATGAGCTGGGTAATCGCCTTGCTGGCGTCTCCGGCCAAGCCTGAGGGCGTGGGGTCAAAGCTACTCTGATTTTCTTGGTTGCCAGAAAGCAGCATCGCTGTATTAGAAAAATTCAAATCCAGAGCAAGGTCCAGCTTCACGGAGTTGCTGGTGAGTTCGCCGGTTTTATCGACCTCTATCCCAATATCTCGCAACGCCGCCAGCCCGCCAGACGATGTGGCGGTGGATGAGTCTGCGGTGACCAGCGCGCGCAACTGTGAGCGCAGGTTGGTGACCGTGGAGTTGCCGGACAGCGTAGCGCCATAGGTCTCAAGGGTTGATTTGGGGTTGGTCAACTCATTGAGCATGGTCATGGCGTCGTTATAAGCCGTGACCAATGCAAGCACCTTGGTCTTGGCGCCACTGGTGTCGTTCCTCAGGTTAAGGCTGGCTGCGCTGGTGTTGGTGGCCAGCAGATTCAGCGTGACGCCTGGGATGGCTTCGCTCAGTGTGTTGCTTTTGCTGCTGATAGCGATGCCATTTACCGTAACCGAAGCGTTGCTGGCTTGTTGCAAGGTGCTGTCGAAGTTAATGCCAGCCGCGCTGCTGCTGATCGTGAACGCGTTGCTGCTGCCGGTGCTGCCGGTGACCACCATCTTGTAAGGGCTGGTGGCGTCGCCGGTGTTGACGAGTTGTGCACTCAAACCCTTGCCCGCGCCGTTGATGGCGGCTACCACGCCGGCGGGCGTGTCGTTGCCAGCAGCAATGGTGATGGTGCCGCCACCGCTGAAGCCGCTGCCGCCGAGAGTGAGTGTGATGGCAGCACCGCCATTGATGGCGGAGCCTGTCGTTGCAAAGGCGGTGGTGCCGGTGTTGCGCTGTGCCGCGGCCAGGGCGTTGACCAACACGGTGTGGCTGCCGGCATCGGCGGCGCTGCTGGCGGTGGCGGTGAAGGCGCTGGTTTGAGAGTTGCTCAGCGACAGGGTTTTGAAGTCGCTTTTGTCTTTAAGGTTGTCAAACGCGGTTTGCAGGTTGGTCAAGGCATACTTGACTGCGGCCATGCCAGACACCACTTTTTCGCTGTTCGCCACACCTTTGTCGATGGCTGCTTTGCGAGGGGCTTTCTCGGCGTCAACCAGGCTTTGTGCCAGGGTCTTGATGTCAATGCCGGAACCGGCACCCAGGGTATTGATGAGGTTGGTGCTGGACGAGCTTGCAGTGGTGGTGACCATGGTTCAGCCTTATCGAAATTCTGTCTTTGAGACGGGGAGCTGCTTCAGAATCGAAGGCACAAGCAGAAACTTGAGCAGGCGGCCGCTTGATTTAGCGGAGATAGCTGAACAGGGTTAGCTGCGAAATCTTGGCGAAACTGCTTTGTGCGGCCTCAAGTGACAAGATTTGTTTTTGCATTTGGGTCAGCGCTGCAGCCATGTCCAGGTCCTTGACGTTGGACAGCACAGTTCTCAGATTGAGCTTGGTGTCGTCCAGGATAACGCCCTGTTGAGCAAGTACCTGCATGTCTGTGCCCGCATCGGCTTGCGCCATGATCAGGCCCTGATGCAGGGCATCCATTTCGGTCAGTCCACGTTTCATGCCGCTGATGCCGTTGGCACCGGGCGTCTTGACAGCCGCTATGAGGTCGTCCACGGCTTGAAAAAACCCAACGCCGGACGAGCTGCCGTCGCTTTCGCTGCGCACAACACGGACAAAAACGCTGGAGCCGGGGCGGTTGATGGGCACCGTACGCTGTTCACCTATCTCCACCTTCATGCGGGTTTGGTCGCCCCGGTAGGTCACTGCGCCAGCCGAGTCTGCCTTAAAGGGTTGCGTGCGCGCTTGGCTGCCTGCGAAGATGTAGCTCCCAGTGGTGTCGGTGCTGTTGGCCAGGCTCAGCAACTGGTCACGCAAGCCTGTCATTTCAGTCGCAATGATCTGCCTGGTGGCGGCGCCCTGTGTGCCATTGTTGGCCTGGATGGCGAGCTCTTTAATCCGAATGAGCACGTCACTGGCACTGCTGAGTGTGGTGTTTTCATTGTCCAGGCGCCCTTGCAGGCTGTCTATGGTTTTTCCATAGCTGGTTTGTCGGTCAATCAGCGAATTGATGCGCAAGATGGTGGCGGTTTGGCTGGGCGCGTCGCTGGGATTGAGCACCTGCTTTTGGCTTGAAATCTTGGCCTGGCTGGTGGCCAGCTCGTTTTGCAGCTTGCTCATGGTGGTGCTGGCACGGTCAAACTGGATGCTGGTGGAAACTTTCATCGCTCAAGCCTCGGGTTAACCTATTTGCAGGACACTGTCAAAAAGCTGACTGGCAATTTGGAGTGATTTGGCAGCGGCTTGGTAGGCTTGCTGGTAACGGATCAAATCTGTGGCCTCTTTGTCCAGGCTCACGCCGGCCAAATCATCTCTTGCGCCCACGGCCTGGTCGTGCACCACGGTCAGGGCTGTTTGGGCAATGGTCGCGGCTGTGGCGATGTTGCCCATCTCGTTGATGTGGTCGATGTAGGCGTTGGCCAGTGTCTTGTTGCCGACCAGCGCCTTTTTTTCCAGGGATGCCAGCTGCAGCATGTTGTCGTTGTTGCCAATGCCGTCGCGGTTGCCGTCCAGCACAAAAACATCCCCTTGTTTGGGCGCCGAACTGAACGCCAACTGCAAGCCTTGGAACTCGACGCCAGGGTTGAGCTTCTGGCTGTTAAAAAACCGCTTGGCGACCACTGTTTTGGCCAAAGTCAGTGGATCTGTGCTAGTGATGGAGTAGGCCAGCGTTTTGTTTGGGTCTGAGGGGTCTGTTTCATTGCTGAACGCGACCTGCAGGCTCTGTGCCCGTAAATTCTGTTTGGCATCAACAGCCTTGCCGCTGTAACTGGCCGAGACGCTGGTGTTACCCGCGCCTGTCACAAAAACCAGCAGGTCGTCTTTGACTGCGCCGGCAACAAATACCCCGGTTCTGAAGCCGAGCCTGGCCAGGTCGGCCGGCGTGCCATTGCTACCGAAGCCGAGTTGGATGGGGCTGTGGTTGATGACCTGATTTTTGGCCGCGGTGATAGGGCCAATTTTGAGCGTGTCGGGGTCTAGGGGGCCGAGGGTACCCAAGGCGTTGGTGGCTGATGAACCCGGGTCTGGAGATGCTGAAATGGTGATGCTGGCGCTTTCCTGACCGGCGCGGTTGCTCAGTACCAATTGGCCACTGGCCGAGACCCGAGCGCTGATGTTCACGTCTGGCGTGGCATTGATGGCATTGGCCAGCGCCAGAATCGTCGTTGCCCCGGTGGTTTTCAGTGCGACACCAGTGCTGTCAGCCGGGTAGTTGATGCCGGTTGCTGTGCTGGCCGTGGTGGTGATGCTCTTGCCATTGATAAACAGGGACTTGGTGAAATCAAGCTTGGCTGGATTGACAGTGACCAAGTCGGCTGTCGCGCGCGTCAGGCTGACCTGACCCCGGTAGGTCCCCGCCGCGACGCCCAGGGCATTTTGCGAGGCAAGACCAACGGTGGTGCCGGTGCTGACGGTGATGTCATCGGTCTCGCGGCCTGGCATACCGGTGATGAGCAATTGCCCGTCTGAGGCGACTCTGGCCGTGACCCCGGAGCCCGAGGCCTGATTGATGGCGGCGACCATGCCAGCCAGAGTGGTCGTCTGGGAGGCGTCCACCCTCTCACCGTTGATGTAAAGCGGCAGACCATACTTGATCTGGCCAGGGTTTAGGCGAATCTCGTTGCTGGCGGTGGCCGTGACGCCGGTTTTAGCGGTTTGGCTGTTTAGCCATGCGGCTACTGCGCTAGGTTGCAGGGTCCCGCTGCTGGGGGCCGCCAGAGCCTCCAGCGCCACGCCATTAAGCACCAGTGTATTGGCGGCTATGCCGCTGTTGCCTCCTTGGAGGCGATCACCCTGGAGCATCGCCGGGAAGGCCTTGTAACCCGAAATCTGGTCTTTGGCGTTGTAAATGGGCTGCTGTTGCACCGTGGCCTGCGCACCGTAAAACACAGACATGCCCTTGTAGGAAGGGCTTGTACCGCTTACCCCATTGAGATAGGCGTCGCTGTAGGTCGCGCCAGCGGCAAAGCCGTTGTCGGGGGTCATTAGCTGGCCCAGCAGGGCGCTGTCGCTAGCCATAGACTTACCAATCAATTGCCTGCCGTCACGCGTCATCACGGCCAGTTGTTGGCCGGCCTGTGGGGCGTTCAGGTAGACGCTCAGGTCGATCATGCCATTGGCCACTGCTGCCACGCCAGAGAAGGGCACACTCAGGGAGACGTTGATGTTTTTGACGGCACTGGTGTAGGCGCCATTGACCAGGGCGGTGGTGATGTCGGCCGGACCGCGCTGAGGCGCTGGTGGGCCTTCAAGGTAGCTGACGCTGGCGTTGCTGTCACTGGGATTGGTGGCCCCCTTCACCACCCGGAACTGGGCGGCCGATGCGATCAGCATGGCATCGGCAAAAGCCACCTGGATGCCGGCGGCCGCGTTGGCGGCCTTGGGGTCGAATTTGAAGAGTGCCTGCCCAGGGTTGCCATAGCCGTCAACCCCCTGCTGGTGGACGGTGTTGGCTTCCTTGGCAAAGGTTTGGGCCAAGCCATCTAGGGCATTGCGGGTGCTGCCCAGCACCTGTTCGCGAAACGACATCAACCCGGCCAGGCTGCCGCTGGTGATGCCCGATAGAGAGCGCGGCTGGCCATAGGGGTCAAGCACCAAAACGACTTTGTCGGGTGCCTTGGTGTCGTAGTTGGCCTGAACCATCATCGCGGTGCTAGCCCGGACCAGCACATCTTGGCCAATGGTCGCACCCAAGCTGACCGTCACGGTTCCATTGGGCGTGAACTCTGTGTTGACATGGGCAAAGCTGGACAGCTTCTTGAGCAGGAGGTCGCGCTGGTCCAGCAGGTCTGGGGGCTGTGCTTCCTGGGTCCTTTGTTTGGTGAGCTGCTTGTTGACCAGTGCAAGGTTGGCTGCCAGCTCATTGATCTGGGACACCGAGCTGTCCATGGTCTGACGGGTTTCAAGATCCACCAGGTCGAGTTGGGCCGAGAGCTGGCCGAAACGCTCACCAACGCCCTCCGCCTCGCGCATGAAGCTGCCACGCATGACCGTGGATGACGCATCGCCTGAGAGTGCGCGTGCTGCCTCAAAAAACCTGTCCAGAGCGGAGCTCAGGCCCATGCTTTCACCGCCCATGATGTCAACCACCCGGTTGGCATAGCTGACCATGGGCTCTTGGCTGGCTAAATCACTGACGGTATTGCGTAAGTTGCGTTCGACGAATTCGTTGTACTGCCGTTGGACGCGATCCACCATCACGCCCGAGCCCAAAAAGACGCCGCCCGTCAGGGTGACCGGGAGTGCGCTGAGCTTGACGTCTTGCCTGGAGTAGCCATCGGTGGCTACGTTGGCAATGTTATTGCTGACCGTGGTCAGGGCCTGCTGGTAAACAGCGACCGCATTGCCCGCAATGCCCGCCATATCACTCATGGCGCAGTCCCTTCAAGGTCATGGGGCCGCCAGAGCGCATGATAGGTAGCAACTGTGGCGTATTTGCCTGCAGCGGCAGGGCTTTTTCCGGGGCAGGGTGCAGCGACATGCCTTGGGTGCCACGTGTTTTCAACACTTCTGCGGTACTGGCTTGGGCGGCCGGGTCAGGCATGTGCTTGACCAGCAGGTCGGCCAAGCCAATGCTGTTGCGCCTGGCCATGCCCATAGATACTTCTTTGTCGAACATGGCCTCGAAGGTTTCTTTGCCGCTGGACTCGACCAGATCGCTTTTGAAACTGGCATCGCGCATGGACTTCATCATTTGCTGCAAAAACATGGCCTCAAACTGCTGGGCTGTTTCGCGCATAGCAGATTTGGCGTCTGTGCGTGCCTGCCCTTTAAGCTTACCCAGGCCATTGAAATCGTGGTACGAGCCAGTGAGACTGGCCGAACCAGTAGCTGGCGGCAGGGCGTTTATGAGAGGGTCCATGGGGCGGTCTTGTGATCGATCAGATGACCATCAGTTCGGCGCGCAGGCTGCCCGAGCTTTTGAGCGCCTCCAGAATGGCGATCAGGGCCGAGGTGGTAGCGCCGACCTGGTTGATGGCATCCACTATCTGGCGCAAGTCGACACCTGGCTGGAACAAAAACATGGGCTTGTTGGGCTCGCTGATCGCGACTTCCGAATTGGTGACAGGCGTAGCCGCTGCGGCATTTCCGATAACCGGTTGGGCCAGGGGTTGGGACACCTCGTTGGTAGCAGACACCGATACCGTGATGGTGCCGTGGCTGACTGCGGCTGCAGTGACCCTGACGTTGCGGCTAATGACCACAGTGCCGGTCCGGGCGTTGACGACAACCCTGGCTGGTGGCTCACCGGGTTGTACGTCGATGTTTTCGATCATGCTGACAAAGGCCACGCGTTGGCTGATGTCCATCGGTGCACGGATAACGATTGAGACGCCGTCCAGCGCCGTGGCGACGCCAGCGCCAAATTTGGTGTTGATGGCCTGCACAACGCTGGATGCAGTCGTGAAATCGCCCTCGCGAAGATTGAGCACCACATTGTCAGACTTGGCGAACGGGTTGCTGACAGTTTTTTCTACGGTGGCGCCACCTGGAATACGCCCCGAAGTTCCCACCCCTATGGTGACGCTGGAGCCGGCTGAAAAGGCGCTGGCCGACGTGTCAGTGAGGGATCCCTGGGCCAGGGCGTAGATCTCGCCGTCGACACCGCGCAGGCTGGTCAACAGCAGGTTGCCGCCACGCAGGCTGGTGGTTTTGCCGATGGCCGATACATTGATGTCAATACGCTGGCCGGGCTTGGACATGCCCGGCAGGTCAGCGGTGATCATCACAGCGGCCACGTTCTTGAGGTCGGCCTTGGCTGTTGCTGTGGCGGTCTCGAAGTCTTTCAACTGGTTTTCCTGATTGACACCCAAGCGATTGAGCAGGGTCTTCATGCTTTGGTTGGTGTAAGACAGGTCGCCGTCCCCGGTGCCGGCCAGACCGACCACCAGCCCGAAGCCGATGAGTTGGTTGCCGCGCATGGCAGCGATGCTTGCCATGTCTTTGATGCGGTCGGCATGGGCCCAGGATTGGGGGAGCAGCCAGAGCAGCAGTAGGAGGGGCAGGGCACGTAGCTTATGAGTCATGGTGTTCACCAGCAAGTGCTAGAAGGGCCAGAGTTTGAACAGGGCACTGGTGCCCCAGCCCGGGCGGGTGGCAGCAGCCATGTCGCCGGTGCCGCGGTAGGTGATCTGGGCATTGGCCAGGCGCCTGGACAGCACGGTGTTGTTGGGGGCGATGTCGTCAGGGCGGATCACGCCCGCCACTTGGATGATCTCGCTGCCCTCGGTCAGCGCCAATTGCTTTTCACCGCGAAGAATCAGGTTGCCGTTGCTCATGATGGCCACCACGGCCACCGTCACCGAACCCGTCAGAGCCCCTTCCTGGGTTGCTGCGCCGTTGCCGTTGTTCGATGTAATGGCGCCCAGCTTGCCGGCGCTTGAGGGTAAACCGATGTCGCCCATGAGGCCCTTGAGCCCAGGGGGAACGATATCGGTGCTGGAGGTTCTGCTGATCTCGCCTTTTTGATTGCGGGAAGCTTTGCTTTCTTCGGCAAGAATGACCGTGATCAGGTCACCCACTTGAAAACTGCGACCACCACTAAAGAAGCTTTCGTTCACACGCCCGTTGTAGATGGAGCCGGTGGCGGCCATGGGCTGCGCTACCTGCACAGGATAGACCGGAACAAAGTCTTTGGAGTGGGTGATGGGCTCTGGCGGCAAGACGCTGCAAGCCGCCAGCATGCTGACCAAAGGGAGCAGGGTGAGGTATTTCATGGCACCGCTCTTTTACATGTTCTGGTTCATGTACTTGAGCATGCCGTCTACCGCAGAGATGGCTTTGGAATTGATCTCATAGGCGCGCTGGGTTTCAATCATATTGACCATCTCTTCCACCACATTGACGTTGGAGGCTTCGAGCGTGCCTTGCATCAGCGTTCCAGCCCCGTTGAGCCCGGGCGTTAGCACCTGTGGCGCGCCGCTGGCTGGGCTCTCTTTGAGCAGGTTTTGCCCCAGTGATTGCAAGCCAGACGGGTTGAGGAAACGGGCGATCTGGATATTGCCCAAGACCTGTTGGCCACCTGTGGCAAGCTCTACAGAGACTGTACCGTCGCGACCGAATGTGACGCTGGATGCATTGGCCGGTATGGTGATGGCTGGTTGCAGTGGCGCACCGGCAGATGTCACCAATTGCCCGGTGGCCGAGACCTTGAAGTTGCCGTCGCGGGTGTACGCCAGTGTGCCATTGGCCTGGAGAACCTGAAAGTGACCTTCACCCGAGATGCCCAGATCAAGCGGGTTTTGGCTGTTCACCATATTGCCCTGTGCATGCAGTTTTTCGGTGGCGACCACGCGCACACCAGTGCCCAGCATCAGGCCGGTAGGGGCCTGGGTGGTTGCACCGGTTTGACCGCCTGCCTGTCGAACGTTTTGGTAGAGCAGGTCTTCAAATACCGCACGGTCACGCTTGAAGCCGGTGGTGTTGACATTGGCGAGGTTGTTTGAGATCACGTTCATGCGTGTCTGCTGCGCGTCGAGGCCAGTTTTGGCAACCCACATTGATGCGTCCATGGTCTATTCCTTGGTGATTTGGTTTGTTTAGCGGCGTGACGACTTGGAAATTCGAGCAGGATCAGGACGCCTTCATCATGGTTTCGCCCGACTCGTCGGTGGCTTTGGCTTCTTTGATCATGTTGATTTGCTGCTCAAAGGAGCGGCTCTGATCCATGAGCTTGATCATGACTTCCAGGGCATTGACGTTGCTGCCTTCCAAGGCGCCCGATGTGAGCCGGGGTAATTTGGGGCCGGAGGGAAAGTCTGCGCCCTGTGCCAACCCGACCACGCTGAATAGGCCGTCCGTGCGGCGCTGGAGCTTGACCTCGCTGGCGTCGCGCAGCAGTAGCGCGCCCAGGGCCACCGGCGGGGTGGCATTGGTTTGGGCCGGGTCCCTGCCGAACACCGTGCCGTCAGATTCGATGGTGATGACTAGGCCAGCGGGGGCGCTGATGGGTGCACCGCCTTGGTCTCGCACCAAGTGACCGCTGCCATTCTCCAACACGCCGTTGGCATTGACGCGAAGATCGCCGCGCCGGGTAAAAGCCAGTTGCCCATCGGGTGAAGTGACACCCAGAACGCTGGTGCCGCTTAGGGCAATGTCGAGGTTGTTACCGGTCGCCATGACGGTACCAGCCTTCAGCTGAATAAAGTCTTCGGTGAATGACTGCGGTTGCATGCGGGTTGCCATTCCAGGCCCATTGACCTGGATTGCCCGTACAGATGCTTCAAAACTGCGTTTGAAACCAACGGTTGACACGTTGGCCAATTCGTTGGTCACCATCTGGCGTGCGACGCGCTGCTCATTGATGGCAGCCACCGCGTTAAAGGCTAAACGATCCATGTGCTTGATTCCTTGCCGGTTGCCCTGGGGTAAGTTGCTGCCGCGGTGTCAATTACTGGACATCCGGGGCAGCAGCTCATTAACAGCAACTAACGTGCCAAGAAAAAGTGGTCAACTTTATGAACGCAGGTTGATGATGGCCGACGTCATTGTTGAGCTGGTTTCAATCGCCTTGGCATTGGCCTGGAAGTTCCGTTGCGCGGTGATCAGGTCAACCAGTTCTTGTGTCAAGTCCACGTTGGCCCGTTCCGTGGCACCGGCGCGCAAGGTACCAAAGCCAGCGCTACCGGCAGCGCCAAGGATGGGCTTGCCCGAAGAGGCCGAGGCCAGGAAGCTTGAGTCACCCATCTGCCGCAAACCTGCGGGGTTAGAGAAATTGGTGAGCAAAATCTTGGCCAATGACTTTTGCGTGCCGTTGGAGAACGATGCACTCACCAGCCCGTCATTGCCAATGGTCACGCCAACCAAGGAGCCCTCAGGTGCGCCGTCCTGCGATTGCGACAACACGGCAAACGGCGAGGTGAACTGTGTTGACGCTGCGTAGTCGACGTTAATGGTCAAGGCGCCCTTGCCGCCTTCAAGGTAGACGGTTTCAAGTTGTGTACCTTGCAATGGTGAAAACAGTTTGCCTGCCGTGTTGAAAGTCAGCTCACCTTTGTCCAGGAAAATCGGCGACCAAGCGGGCAGTGTGGTGAATCCATCGCCGTTGGTCGTCTCTTTGCCGTCTTTGTCAATGTACTTGGCGGCCAGGGCGCCGCCCACCATGTCCTTGTGGTGGGACGGTTTGATCCAGGTGGATGTGGTGCCACGGCCAGCCTCTACTTGGTCTAGCCCCCAGGCGTTGCTGCCCGAGACTTTGATGAACGAGTCTGAGCCTGTCGTGCCCGAGGTGAATTTAAAGACATTTTGCGTGTAGTCGTAGCTGACCTTGACACCATTGACCGTGGTGGGAGAGTCGCCGTCGGCGCTAGCCAGGGCGTTGATGCCTTTTTCTAGTTCGCGGGTGAAGGAGGCCAAGGAGTAGGTGGCACTGGTGGGGATGACCACGTCGCCCTTGATGCCGTCTACGGTGATCACAAAACGGTTGTTGGTGGCATCGACTGCAAAGTTGTTGGCCACATTGACCGTGGGTATCTTGCCAACAGCAACTGCCGGGCTTGATGCAATACCGCGTAAGGCGGTGCTGGACTTGGACACCGAAGCGCCTGCTGTTGGCAGACCAAACAGTGCCAGGCCGGAGGCACTGACATGGTCGATGCTGATGGCAGAACCATCGCCGGTGGTGCCCGAGCTGACTGAGAACGATTTGCTGACAGCATCAAAATTGACCTTGATGCCGTAGCGCTGATCGGTGACCGATCGGATCGGGTTCTTGTTGTTGGGTAGCATTTTGACACCGGACAAGCCGTTGGCGTCGAGTGTGACTGCGGCGGTGCCCAGGCCCAAAATGGCGTTGGGTCTGACCGTTGTCGTGGTGGTGCCACCCACTGTGCTGCTTACCGTGCCACCGCTGAGCGAAATAATGTTAGCGCCAGCGTTGGTACTGTCGGTAAATTTGAAACTTTGGCTGTTGTAGTCATAACTGACGGTCATGGGCGACTTTGACAGGCCTGCGCTGAGTACGCTGCCCGCGCTGAATGATGCACCTGCGCTGGTGGTCGCGGTCACTACTGTGGGCCGGATGCCCGAGCTTGTCACCAGGCCTGCGTTGATGTTGTTCAGGACGACACTGGCTGCGGCCGTGTTGCCGCCGGTCAGGGTTGGCGTCAACGAGGCTCGAGTTGCTGAAGTCTGGTTGTAGACCAAAATCAATTGGCTGTTGTTGTTGGGGTCAATTTGGATGTCGGTAATGCCAGCAGCCACCGCCGCTGCGCCAGCAAGGACCTCAGCTTTTTTGGCAACAATGGCCGAACATGTCTGCGCCGCCGAGTTGCCGGTAACCCCGGTCGCCGGCGCGGCAGCGACGGTGACGCCCATGAATTCGGTCGCGGCTGTTGCCGTGTCAGTAATGGCCACGGTTTGTTTGGGGAACTGATGGTAGGTCAGCACCACAAAAGTCTTGTCATAGCCGAGTTCGATATTGGCCAAGCCTTGATTTTCACTGATTGCGAGCCATGGGTTGGCCACTGATGGTGTGGCTGCGGCGGCTGCTTTGGCGAGGTTCCAGTCATCCACTATTTTTGTCGCGGTCGCTGAAGGAAGATCGCCGGTGACAGAGCCTGTGATAGCCCTGCCCAAAAAGCTGACAGCACCGCTTGCCGTACCACTGATAGTGACTGACTCTCTGGCCATGCCACCCAGCACGGAGTTATCAATTTGAGTTTGGATGATGCTGGTGAGCTCGGCGGTCGAGACATTGCTTTTATCCGAATAGCCCGTCAAGCTGATCGGGACGGTGACCGGTGCACCGTTTTGAACACGAGAATTGGTGATGGAAAACATCTCGTCGGGGTTGCTACCTGCCGCTGCAGAAGTGAAATTAAAGGTTGTTTCGTCGCCAAATTTACGGTTCAGGAATTTAGTGGCTTCAGCCGCCAGTGTTGAGCCGGTGAGTACGGTGCTGGAATTTTTCAGGTAGCTCAGGTCGACCGTGATAGGTTCTGTTGACCCATCGACATTGACCCGGAAGAGATTGTCGAGATCGATCGGCGTTGGCAAACTGCGCAGCATGGCAAAGGTATTGGTGCCGCCGGTGAGGTCAACGGTTGATGCTTGACCTGTGATAGCCGCAGGCGCTGAGGTGCGCTTGTCGGTCAGTTCGTCCAGTGAGATCAGCTGGGTCTTGGCTGTGGTGAGCTCGTCTTTGACCTCGTTGTACGACTTGATCTGGCCATACTGGTTGACGTATTGCAGTTCGCCATTGGCATCAGTGGACTGAGCAATGGCCGCCTGGACCTGGTCTTCACCCACAAAGACATAGGTTTGCCACTTGTTGAAGGGGCTGTTTTGGTTGGCGTTTTGAGTCTTGACGTAGTAGATGGTGGCCAGGTAACCATTACCGCCGTTGTCGTACACGGTAAAGGCGGTCGATTTATTGAACGAGGCGGGATTGCCCCGGGCGAAAGGTTCGGTGATCACCGCAGCGTCTGCCGGAAAGTTCAGACCTAAGGACACCTCGGAGGTCTGCTTGGCCTCGCCAGAGGTTTTTTGGGGAATAGTCAAAACCACCCGGTCATTGACGTTGGCGCTACCTGTTGAGTCAACCGTCGCCGCCATGAGTCGTTGTCCCGCCGAGTTGACCACGTTGAACTGTTCGTTAAGCGAAAACGAGCCGTTGCGGGTGTAGGTGTCGGTGAGGCCGTCGGCAGACCTCAATGGGAAAAAGCCGTCGCCGGTGATGGCCAAGTCCAGCGCGTTGGACGAGAACGAAATATTGCCCTGGCTGAACTCTTGGCTGACCTGCTTGAGTGACACACCCTGACCCACCGTACTGGATGCTTTTTGCAGGGGAGAGGTGGCAAAGATGTCACCGAAGTCTGCTCGCGAGCGTTTGAAACCGGTGGTGCCGACGTTGGATATATTGTTGGCGGTGACGCCCAGCATGGCAGTGGCCGCGTTCAAGCCGGTCAAAGACGTGTAAAAAGACATAGTTTATTCTCCTGAGAAGCAAATGGTTGAGGTGTGATCAGGCTGATGCTTGGTCAAAGGTGGGCTTAGCCGTCAATTCTTTTGACGTCAGTCAGTTTGATCGTCTTGCCGCCCTGGATTTGCAGCAGCATGGATTTGTCGGCCTGTTGGCTGATACCCACGACAGTGGCCGATGTGCTCACCGTGGGGGTTGTCGTTTTGCCTTGGCTGACTGCAGTAACTGCGTAGCGGTAGCTGCCGTCAGGCAGGGTGTTACCGCTCTCGTCTTTACCATCCCAGGCAAACACGAGGTCTCCGGCAGTCTGGCTGCCTGACATGCTGGTGCGGACCAACACGCCCTTGGCGTCAAAGACTTCTAACTTGATGCCCTCAGCCCCAGTGGGCAGGTTCACCACGCCCTGTACCGGCTGTCCGCCGATAAGTTGAATAGGGCCGTCGGGCACTGAAATTTTCTTGCCAATAAGGCTTGCGCTGGCAGTGATCTGGTTACCCGACATGCTGTCCACAAAAGTGGTCAGGGTAGAGGACATGTTGGTGGTGGCCTCTAGCTGCGAGAACTGGGCCAATTGCGCCACAAAAGCCTCATTCTTGACAGGGTCCAGTGGATCCTGATTTTTCAACTGTGTCGTGAACAGCGTTAAAAAATCTTTTTGCCCCATGACGGGCGGGCCTTTGGCCGCTGTTGCTGCCGCCGCCGCTGCCGTGCTGGCAGTGGTCTTGATGCTGGTTGGAACCGCGGAGGCCCAAGCGCCATCAGACAGGGTGGTCTTGGATGGCAGAAGGTTGAGGTTGGCCATGGTGTGCTTTTAGCGTTTGGCTCAGCTCTTGATGATGTCGAGGGTGCGCGCCATCAATTGCCGTGCGGTGTTGATCACTTCAACGTTGTTTTGGTACGAGCGGGACGCAGCCATCATTTCAACCATTTCTGTCATTTCATTGACATTGGAGAGGTAGACGTAGCCGTCCTTGTCGGCCGACGGGTTGCCGGGGTCAGACATGCGGGCGACGGGTTTGGGGTCGTCAGTGATGCGGCTAACCTGAACTCCGCCTGCAAGGCCGGTACTGACAGCGCCTGCATGCTGCGCCAAGATGGTCTTGAACTCGGTTCGCTTGGCGCGAAAGGCGTCTTTGTCGGAGCCTGCTACTGTCCCGGCGTTGGACAGGTTGGATGCAGAGGCGTTCATGCGGGCGGTCTGTGCATTGAGCGCAGAGCCCGCAATACCAAACATGTGTTCGAGTGCCATGGCTTAATCTCCCCGGAGCGCTTTGCGGATGCCGCTGATGCGGTTTTCCAGAATGCTTAACGTGGTTTGGTATTCGGCAGCGTATTGGCCAAATTTGGCTTGTTCTACCGGCAGCTCGACTGTGTTGCCGTCAAAGGCGACGTTAAACGGAACGCGGAATTTCAGACTTGTGCCGGCGCTGGCGTCGGCCATGTCGATGTGCTGGGCATGTGAGGTCTTCATGGCAAAGTCTTGGGTGTCTTTGAGCAAGGCCTTGAAGTCAAGGTCCTGCGCCTTGAAGTTGGGGGTGTCGGCATTAGCGATGTTGCGCGAGAGCACTTCCATGCGTTGATTGCGCATCCCAAGTGCTTTTTCGTGCACGCCTAAGGCCTTACCAATCATGTTCATGGCTTACTCCATTGAATTAAAGTTCGCGGCCGTGCTGCCGATGTCTAAGGTGTCAATTCCGGGTGTCATCCCGAGAGACAGCAATTTGCATACCAGGTCAGTCCACTGTCGCAACTGGCTAGCTTCGCTGCCAACATGGCAGCGCTGGCCCGCGGCAATCGTGGCCAGTGGTGTGGCAAAGCGGCAAATACTTGCCGCTTTGAACTGGCGTGTCAGCTCTACAGTTGTTCGTAGATCAATGCTGATCATTGTTGGCCACTTGATGGGTTCTGGGTGATGGCCCACGCATGGCCGTTGGCAGCAACTGACCCAGACGGGCCGCCGCATTCTGAAGCAGACCTTGGCGTATTGATAGGCGTGTGATCGGGGCATCGGTGTCGCTGCCGGTGTGCAGCACGCGCGCCTGTTTGCCTCCGATGTCAAGGGCTGCGGTGGCTTGGCGTTCGCTGCGCGAGGCCGGGTTGAGCACATACAGGTAGAGGTCTTCCAGTCCAGCCGGACCTTGGTTTCTGAGGCCAACGTCGCCAAAGTATTTGTCCACCAGACTCAACTGCTTGTGGACACTGAGATCAAGAATGGCCTTGGGGTTGTCGGCATAGCCTGCAGAGGCTGCGCCACGCGCCGGTCCATCGCAGAACTGGATGATGCCGTGGCACCTTTGGTTGCTGGCTCTGGGGTTCATGCCATCGCTTTCCATCAGTGTCATGCGGGCAAAGTCATCGGGCGCAAAGCGATGCTCTTTCGCCATTTGCAAAATCTTCTCATACACCGGTACTTTGTCGATGGCCGGTATGAAGCCTTTGGCGACTGCGCGTTCCAGTGTTTTTTCCAAAACAGGGTGGCTCACTGCGTTGGTTGTTTTGGGGGCCAAGGCAGCCAATGGCGCCGCAGCAGGCCTACGGGAGGCCAGTGCGACGGATGCAGATTGCTCCGTCTGGGTCTTCGCGGTTGCGCCCCGTACTGACGGGTGCGCAGCGTTGTTTTTCAGGGCCTCGAACTCATGGTTGATGGATGCCAAGTCGATGCGTTGCCCGACATGAATCAGATCTGCGTTACTGATTTTGTTGGCGCTGGCCAACTGCTGTACCAATCGGTGCTCGTCAAGACCGCTGAGCTTGAGACCCCTAGCCTCGGCCTGGTTGCGCACAATGCCCGTCAATGTGTTGCCATTGCCCACTGTCAGCTGGGCAGCAGGCGTCGGCTTGGCTTGCTGCATGACTTTGGCAAAACTCGTCGTTGACGGCCGGGCTGCTGGGCGCTCGGTAGGGGAGGCGGGCAAACCTGAGTTGGCCTGTCGCGTTCTGATGTGAGTGAGGTCGCTGGTCACCTTGCTGCTCCAATGGTCAATAGCCGGTATATCGTCAGTGTGTTTGGTGTGTACGGATGGCGGCGCGGCACTGATGGCATTGTTCTTGCCTACTACTGCTTCGTGTCCCACCAAACTGTCATTTTTCCAACACCACCTGGCTGGATACAGCAATTGCTGTGCCATGCTCTGTTGTCCCTTGCCTTGACGATCAGCTTGCCTGCGCTGGCGCAATCAGGAGCCAACACGACGCGTTTGTTGACCGAGGTCGGTGCTTGGGTTCAGCAGACGCAGGGCCTAACGCCTACCGATTTCAGCTTCGCACCAATGGACAGTCGTATAAAGACGCAAACCTGCGACCAGGCGCTGGTGATGGACCTGCCCTTCGCATCGCGTGAAACGGTGCGGGTGCGCTGCCTGGGCTCGCCGTCTTGGCAGTTGTACGTGCGTTTGGTGTTTGATCCTGCCACCAAGGCGCTGCCGCGCAAGCCAGCGAGCGAAGACGCTGGTGTTGCACAAGCTCCGGCATCAACCCCTGTGGCCGTGAAGGATGCCGCGCCTGCTGTTGCACTGCGCCGGGTAGTCGTGGCGCGCCAATTGCTACGCGCCGGGAGCCTGGTGACGGCCGATATGCTGGTTGAAGTGGATCAACCTGCAACCGGTCTTGACAGCCAAGTCTTGCGCACGATCAAAGAAGCTGAGAACGGTGAGACTGTGCGGGAGATCGCAGCGGGTGTGGCTTTGCGCAGTTATGACTTGCGGCGTGCCGTACTGGTTAAAATGGGTAAGACTGTGCTGCTGACCATCGGCCAGGCCGGGGGGTTCTCGATCGCGGCGCGGGTTGAGGCCTTGCAGGATGGTAGGTTGGGCGATCAGGTGCGTTTAAAAAATCTGGAATCCGGCCGTTTGGTGACTGGTGTGGTGACCGGTCCAAATGCGGCGAGCGGCCTTTAGAAAATATTTCTCTCAAAAATGCTCAAGTTATTCCTAATGGCGCCGACTCCTCTGATGACAGATCGTAATGGCCCCGAAGTTTATAAAGCGAGCACACAATGAGCGACGCACTCCCGATTCAATCCCGCCTGGTACAGGCTGATAGCTTGTACCGAAAATCAATTGACAAGGCAGGCAAAACTTCTGACGCGACAGCAGCTTCAGCTGCGCAGAGTCCGTCGCCGCCTCTCCGCGCGCCACTCGCACAGGACGGTGGCGCCAACGTGGTGGGCTCGGAAGAGTTAAAGGCTCGGATCAAGCAAGAGCCTGAATTTGACCGTGCCAAAGTGGACGCCATTCGTGACGCCATCAAGAATGGACAATATCCTCTCGACCCTCGTCGTATTGCTGAGAGCTTCGTTGCGATCGAGCAGTTGATCAGTGACTGACATTGGGAAAGATGTGAATCAAGCCCTGCATCAAGCCAAGGAATTCGCCACGCAATTGGCGCATATCCTGGAACTCGAGTTTCAAGCCCTGCGTGACCAGGCACTGGACCAGTTCGAGCAATTGCAGCTCGTCAAAAATCAGCTATTGAGTGAAATTAGCGCATTAGCCCCTGGCGCTGAAGACCTGCAAACCCTGCCGGAATGGCAGGATTTCCGAGAGATGATGGTGATTTGTCGCGATTTTCATCGGCGAAATGCGCTACTGATGAATCGCAAGCTGGACGCGATCAGGGGTACCCTTGACAGCCTGCGCCTGAATGACACGGCAAGCCCTGTGGAAGTGTATGACCGCCTTGGCCTTATTTCACGTTTTTCAAGGCACACCGCCTACAGCGACGCTTGATCAGGCTCGTTTGTTAGCCCCGTCGCCTTCTCGTCCCCAGGGCGCATGTCCTTGAGCCAGTAGACCCATGACAGTATGACTGAGACGACCGTGTAGAGCTCGGGCGGAATCTCCTCATCCACATTGAGCCTGCACAGCAGCGCCAGCAGTTCCGGATCCTGGGTGATGTACACACCGTGTCGACGGGCCTGTGCCATCATCTCTAGCGCCAGTTCGCCTTCGCCTTTGGCAGTCACCACCGGTGCGGTGTTGAGGCCGTATTCAAGGGCGACTGCTTGAGGGGTGCGTGTCATACCAAGATATCGAGAACCACCCCGGCCTCTGCGGGACGGTATGGTGCTGTCGCGGGTTGAGGCCGAGCACCGTGGTGTACATGAAAAGACCGCATGTTCAAGCCGCTGTCTTTCAGGCTGTGCCCAAGCTCGGCGGCACCCGACTGGGCCAAGGCGATCACGGACTCCCGAAGGGCCCACATGGTGAGATCAATTTGATTGTTGTCACGGAGTTGGGCTTTCAACCAGAGTTCGCCGAAGTCGCTGCTGTTCGAGTGGACGCTGACTGTCAGCTCTGCTTCCTTTCCTGCCGTGGCAGGGCCGCGCTCAAAGCTTAGCTCCACCGGGTTCGAGTCGGCATAAGGGAGCAACACTTTGACAGCCATTTCGCCGGCGCGTTGTGCTTGCAAGGCATTCAGTTGGCTAGCTTCCAGGTCATCGATGGCACGCCTGACGTGTTGCAGGTCAACGTTGTCGACCACTGCATCAGTCTGGTCGCCCATGACTGCCAGCAGTTGGTAGAGCAACTGTTTGGTGTCTGCTGGAGAGGGTTTGCCGTAACGGACGATCTGAGCTTCGCTGCCCATGGCAGTGATCACTGCCAGCCGTATTGCATCCGGAGTGGATTGCTCCTGGGCTAATTGAATGGCCCGCCATCTGGCTTGCAATTCTGGGTGGTTGGTAACTTTCGCCAATAACGTGCTGAGTCCGTCGGGAGCCAGCAGCTGCTGCAAATCGGGGAGTCCGGGCTGGCGGTACAAAAGGCTGGCCAGGCGTGAAAAACTGCCGTCGGAGTCAGCGGTCCGTGCCGCCATGAAACCAGGTGCGTCGGGGTGTTCAAATAAGCGCACTTGGGTCACGCCACTGCTGAGGACTGCTTTTGCTGCCGGTGGCGGGGTGGCTGGGCTGGTGTCGGACAGTGCGTAGAGGGTGATACTGCCGTCGTCGTTGACCTGCGTGAGAAAGCTCATGCGTCGACCGACTTCCCAGTCCGACCGGTTGGGAACGCCGATGAGACGACCCCGCAGCATCAGCCCAAGCTGGTCTCCCTGGGATTGAACGGTTGCTTGTATGACCTGGCCGTCCTTGAGGTTGAGTGCCCTTGCTGTGATGGCTTCGACCAACGGCTGGGACTGCGCACCTTGAGGAAACAGGGGCGCAAATCGTGTCGGCGAAGCACTCTCGGTGACGGGGATCATGGGTACCTGACCCATCGCCTGCGCTCGTCGCCGACAGCTTGCGTTAATGGGTCGCTGCTCTCAGCCTCGACGGGGGCCGCTAAAGCCGCTGCCGTCGGCGCAGGCGCCTTTGGAGCTGGCGGCATCAGGCTGAGCAGCAGGGCGGCATGATCAGGCACGATGAGCACAGCGCCTTTGCGCAAGCGCGGTGCTTTACCCTCAACAAAAGCAGCCGGATTTTGCCGTATGAAAGCCTGGCGCAGCACGTTAAGGTTGAGAGGACTGTCTCCCATGGTTTTGGTGATCACTTGGTCGAGTGACTGGCCCGGCTTGGGCTTGTAACTGCCAGGTGGCACTTCTGAGAGGGGTGTGGCCGCTTGCTTGGCTGTGGCCTTTGTGGGCAGTGGCTGGGCGCTCAGGGCCTGGCCAGCGGAAAACAGGCATAGAACGGTGCCCAGGATGGCTGTGATTGATGCACGATATCGATCAAGGTACATGTTAGGGCTCCGGTTGTGTCAACGGGAACCTTCGGTGGTCCAGCCGATCCAGTTGTGGCGGACTGCTTGGATTGCTCCCGCGACGGTGGCGAGTTGCGCATGGTTCTCGGCGACCACGATCACCTTGGCCAGTACGGTGTGGGGTGTCAGACTAGCTTCTAGGGTTCGATCAAGGACATGTTGGCCGTCAGCCAGCAACCATTCGTCACCCACCCGCAGGCCGGCGCTTGCGCCGGCATTGATCCTGATCTGGTTGTCAATGACCTGCGTGACTTTAGCCACCATGGGTTGGCAACTGAGTTCTGTCTCGAGTTGGATTGCCCACTGTTGGGCTTGCCTGGAAATTTGTTCGCTAGACGCTTTGGTCCATTGGGCTGGCAGCCAGTTGTTGGTGGCGGCTGCCTCCAAATCCAAAGTGATGGTGCCCTGTCGCAATGCCTTCCCAAGGCCGCGTGCACCGAGCGTCATGGTCGCGGCTATTTTTTTGGGAATTGGCGCGTCTATCCAAGTACCAAAGGGGCGGGCCTGGGTGATTACCGGCAGTTGCTGCAGGTTGATGCGGAGCTGCCATGGGAGTTCTTCGTCCGCCCCCCCAAGCAATGCCTGTTCGTAACTGCTGCGGGCCGCTGCACTGGGAGGCTGCTGGCTCAGGCGCCATACGGCCGATGATGTGCCGGCCTGTCGCAGTTCTTCGGCCAGCAGCCTTCGCAGGCTCAGCAGTAGTGCCAGGTCATCGGTGCGCCAGTCTTCACCTTCGATCCAATTGAGCGACACCACATGTTGTAGTCGGCCCGATGCGGAAGGGCGGCAGCCGTTGACGCGGGCAGCGCCTGATGCGTTGGTAATCGCTCGATCTGGCACGCTTTGCCACTGCAATGTCGCGTTCGGCTTGCCGGTGGCGTCTTGCGTATAGCCCAGGACGCGGACGCCGCGGACCTGCATCCCATTTCGATAGCTGCTTGTCTCGCGTAGCGCCCCTTTGTCGTCGATCCACTGGGTGGCTTGCACCTGGGTAGGACCTTCGAGCGCAGCTTCGAGGAGCCCTTGCCTGATTGCGGCCAGCTTCTCGTCGGCCGAAAGGGCTTTGGGCTCAGCTGCCAAAGCGCTGACGACGCAGAGGCTGACAAGGCCCAGTGACCTGGCCAGTTTTGGCATCAGGCCTGAGAATTTCATTTGGCTTTTGCCATCAACTGGCCTAAGTACAGCGCCCGGAGATCTTGCACGACTGCCCGGTCAAGCGACAGGGTGGTCTCGTAGGTGTCGTCACCGGTTGGCGTGATGCTGACCAGTGTTGCACCGTGAATCACCCCCTCGACCCGGCTTCGGAAGGTGTCGTTCTGCACCACCATGTCTGCAACCGTGGCCGTAGCGTCAACGCGCAAACCGTAAACCTGCTCGGTGAGTGAGCGGTAGGCGTCAAGTTTGGCAGCGCGGATTGCCAATAAACGTTGCTGAGCCGGCAGACGGTGATTTTGGACGCTGATGACGGCGTAGCCCGTGGCTGTCAGGCTCTCGCGTCGTTCAACCAGGGTAACGGTGGTGGCGGGTCTCTCAACAGGTGCCGGCGTGGCGATGGGGGAGGGGGCGGTCGCCCCGCTGCCTTTGTTTGCGGTGGCTTCCGGCAACTGTGCGGTGCTGCCGGAGAGCAAGGGCACTGAGGTACAGCCGGCCGCAAGAGTGAGGGTCACAACAGTCAGTGTCAGTAAGCTTTTCATGTCGGTATCCTTGATGCGTCTGACCATGAATCGTCAGCAAGAGCCGAAACTTGAGACTCGCGCGCGTGCGCTTAAGCTCTTTGACGGCTGGCATTCATGGTTGCGTTCAAGCCGCCTGCCTCAGGTGTGGCGCAACGCTGGCAAAGCGCAGGTTCGCTGTCTGGGGGCTGGCGGAGCCTAATTTGGCCGTTTCTTGCCCGGCAGCGGCCCGGTACCACTGAAGGGCGAGTGTGTAGTTCAGCGCCGTGCCTTGGGCATGGGCATACATGTAGCCGAGGTTAAAACTTGCCGCCGGATCTCCCAATGCTGCGGCACGCGTGTAAAAGGCGAGGGCTTGCGCCTCGTCCTGGTCGACCGATTCACCGAGCACGTGCAGTCGACCCAAGGTGTAAAGTGCAGCGGCATCATCCTGCTGGGCCGCTTCGTGCAGAAGGCTGAGTGCGCGCTGAGGCTCCGCGTCACCGCCCTGGTTCTCGTAAAGCAGGCACGCTAGATTGAATTTCGCCCGCGCGTGGCCCAGGTCGCTTGCCTGACCATAGTATTGGCGCGCTTGGGCATAGTCTGTCGCCATACCTCGTCCCTGGTTGCTGAGCAAACCCAAACCGAAAAAAGAAGCCGCTTGCTTTTGCGCTGCAGCTTTCTGGTACCAGGTAAGTGCCTGTTCGGGACCCAGGCCGGGCAATTGACTGTTGGCACAAAGGACAGCAAGGTTGTGCTGTGCCGCTGCCACGCCAGCCTCAGCCGATCGCCGATACCATTGCTCGGCCAGCGCCAAATCCGGGGGTGTGCCGTGGCCGTTGGCGTGCATCAGGCCCAGGTTGAATTCAGCGTCGTGATCTTGCTGATTGGCTGCGAACCGATAGGTAGCCAGGAGTTGGTCGTAATCAGGCGCTGCCTTACCCTTAGTCTGGAGTGTTGACAGCCGCTGCTGGCTGCTGACATGGCCTTGCGCGGCAGCGCGTTCAAGAAGCTCCATTGCCATGGTCTGATTTGGTTCAATATGGTCGCCGTCAAGCAGCATCACAGCCAGCGCATATTGGGCACTGGCGTCGCCTTGATCGGCGGCAGTGCGGTAGCACTGGGCCGCCATCACCAGGTCTGGCGGGGTGCCCTGGCCCAAGGCGAACCTCACGCCCAGGTTATGTAGCGCGGCGGCGTTGCCCAGGTCGGAACTGGCTTGGTAGAGCTGCTCGACTGTCTGGAGGTCGTCGCCCGGTGTATCTGCTTGTATCAAGGCCAAGTTGAACAGCGCTTCCGCAAGGTTTTTATCTGCTGCGGCTCTAAACCAGCGCTTAGCCAATGCGAGATTGGGTGACCGGCCCTGGCTTTTACTCACGGCCAGATTGAACTGAGCCAGTGCGTGCCCTTGCTGCGCTGCCTTCTCAAACCACTGCTCGGCATAATCCTGATTCGCTTGAACGCCCTGATCGAGAAGGTACGCCACCCCAAGATTGAATTGGGCCAGTGCGTCGCCTTGGCCGGCTGCTTGCTGGTAGTAGTAGACGGCCAGAACGGAATCTTGAGCCAATCCAAGACCAGATTGGCACATGGTGCCCAGCTGACACTGAGCCATGGCGTGACCTTGAGCTGCGGCAGACCGATACCATTGGACTGCGGTCTGATCGTCTTGTATGACCCCTTGCCCAGCTTGGTACATCATGCCAAGTTGGCATTGCGCTTCGGGCAGGCCTTGGTCAGCAGCCAGCTGGTACCACTGTAATGCTTCGGCGTAGTCTTGTGGCATGTCCCAGCCGTTTGCGTTGAAGCAGCCCAGGTTGAACTGTGCCTGTGGGTGCCCCAGCGCGGCGGCTGAGCGATAGTGGTCCATCGCCTTGGGAATATCCCTGGCTTGAGCGTCGGGTCCCTCGACAGTTTGGCTGTAGATGACGCCCAGGTTGTAATGGGCGGAACTGTGGCCTTGAGCCGCTGCCATTTCAAAATACCGCAGGGCAGTGTCATGGTCTTGGGCTAAGCCTTGGCCCTGAGCAAACATGACGCCAAGGTTGTATTGGGCTGGCGCGTCGCCTTGATCGGCTGCCATTCTGTACCATTTGACTGCCAGTTCGGCATTTTGCGGCACGCCACGGCCGTGCGCCAACATCAGTCCAAGGTTGAACTGGGCGTAGCAGTGGCCCTGGGTGGCTGCAGACTCAAACCATTGGCGAGCCAGGCCCGCATCCTGAGACAGACCTTCTCCAGCAGCGTACATGCTGCCCAGGTGGAACTGTGCAGTGGCGTCGCCTTGGATGGCCGCGCGTTCAAACCACCTCGTGGCTTCCTGCGCGTCCTGGAGCACGCCTTGCCCGTTGGCATACATGAAGCCCAGGTTGGTTTGTACATCTGGTAAACCCTGCTCGGCAGCCTTGAGGTACCAGGACAAGGCCTGCGCATCGTCCTGGGCGACGCCCTGGCCATTGGTGTACATGAAGCCTAGGTTGTACTGTGCCGGTCCATAGTCTTGTGCCGCGGCCAGGCGGTACCATTTCAAGGCTTCACTGTAGTCTTGCGCCACGCCCTGGCCATTGGCGTACATGAAGCCCAGGTTGTTTTGGGCTGCAGCGTAGTCCAGGGATGCCAGGGGACGGGAAATTCTCAGGGCGTTGACGTAGTCGCCTCGGCTGTAGGCGGCGTCTGCATCAGCGAGCAGTCCGTTCATTGGTAAACACCCCAACCCGAATGCGCTATTCCCACCGCGTTCATTCTTGGTGTTCCTGCAGCTGGGGGAGGCTTTGATGCCGAATAGGATGTGCCTGGTGGGTCACCATAAAGCCTTTTTGGCCATGTGGCACATGCGCTTTGTCAGAGATGATCAAGGCATTGATGGGAACGTGGGCCTGATAGGGTGCTCGTGGCGGGTGCGCAGTAGCCTCCATGTGTTGGGGCTCGGTCTGGCGGTGTTTGACTTGACCCATGGCTTGTCCTTTGTTGGGCGAGTGCCGCAAACCCCAATGCAGGTGTCTGGTTCCTGACATGGGGACTCAATAACACCCATCAAAGCATAATTTATGCCCACTGCGACCTGGCTGTCGGCTTGGCCGCCTAGGTCGACTAAATCGGGTCGCTAGCGAGAATTGGCATCATCGAATGAATATCAGCTGCACTGAGCGTCTGGATGTCGAAGCTTTGGTGCTCGCTGACCAGTGGTGCAAACCAGTGCTGGTTCAAGGCCCGGTAGAAATCTGGGCTCCAGGGCAGTTGTGGCTGGCTGCTCAGGGTTGCCCAATTCCAGAATTCTTGATAACGCTCGATGAAAGATACGCTCCAAGGTAGTGACGGGTTGGCGCTCAGGCGTTCCCAGTCCCAATGGTCAGCATGCCGGGCGATCAGGGCCTCGCTCCAGCGCAGTTGGGCATTGCTGCTTAGGCCGGCCCAGTCCCAAAGATGTTCAAACTCTGCGATCAGGTCATCATCCCATGGCAGGCCGGTGTTCCAGCTCAGACCATCCCAATCCCAGTGTTCTTGATGTTGGGTCAAGAGTGTCTTTGACCAGGGTAGCGCAGGGTTTTGGCTGAGCTCTTGCCAAGCCCATTTTTCAGCATATTGATTGATCAAATCCTCGCTCCAGCAAAGGGCGGGGTTTTTGCTCAGGGCAACCCAGTCCCAGCGGTCGATCCAACTGTTGAGCAGATCTGGTTGCCAGGGCAGGCTGGTGTTGCTGCTGAGCGTGGTCCAGCACCAACGGTTGCAGTAGCGGGTAATCAAATTGGCTGACCAGGGCAGCCCTGCCTGGGCACTGAGGGCTTTCCAGTCCCATTGGTCAACGAACTGGTCGATCAGCGGCTCGCCCCATTGCAGTCCGGGGTTGCTGCTAAGCCACGTCCATTGCCAGAAGCGCGCAAACTGTCCCACGAGCTGATGGTTGGCATGCAAAGCCAGGTTGGCACTGAGACCGCTCCAGTCCCAGTGGTCGCGATGACGCTCGATCAGGGTTGATGTCAGTGGCAGTGCGCTGTTCCAGCTCAGCGCAGTCCAATCCCATCTGTGCAGATTGGCAGCGATGAAATTCGAGGTCCAAGGCAGGTGTCTGCTACGACTCAATGTCACCCAATGCCACTGGTAGGTATTGGCCTGGAGCAAATCAATGCTCCAGGGGAGGCTAGGGTTATCACTTAAATGCCCCCAATTCCAGTGCTGCGTGTGTCGCTCGATCAGCGTTGCTGACCAAGGAAGCGCCTGGTTTTGGCTCAGGGCAGTCCAATCGAGGGTGCTGCTGTGCTCGTCGATCAATGGTTCTGACCAAGTCAAAACGCGACTGCTGCTGAGGCGACGCCAATCCCATTTGACCTGCCTCTGCTCCAGCATATCTGGCGTCAATGGGTAGTGTTTGTGCAGGCAATGGACCAGCAAAGAGGCGTGCTCCCGAAAAAACGCCAGGATGTGCTGGTTTTCCATATGGGCCAGTGTGTTGGCCACGAGGTCCAGGCGCTGCTGAATTACACCTTGGTCTTGACTTGACGCCAGTGTCAGCAATTGGCTCATGCACGCGCCTGAGTTGTCATCATGGCTTCCAACGCTTGCTCGTACCGGGTGATTTCGTCTTGCAAATACATCGCTTGTTGCGAAAACCACAGGGCCCAGTTGCTTTGGGTGCTCAGGGTGCGCCAAGTGGGACTGCGAAAAATGGCATCGCGGGTGGCGCGCTGGCCGGCCAACCTTTCCTGCAACTTGGCCAGTCGCCAGTCCAAGCTGGCTATGCCCTGCTCTGTGGGTCCAAGTTGACGATCGCCCAACGTCTGAGTCTGCAGTGACGCTTCCAGGTGCTTCATGGCTGCAAAATCGCTGGTGCGATAACTTTGCTGTAACTGTTGAAACACGGCCTCGGCATGGGACTTATGCCCGTCCTCAACGCGGTCGGGATGGCAGATCATGGCCAATTTCCGGTAAAGCTGCTTGATCTCGGCTTGCTCTTGCGGGTCTAAGGGCTGGGCTACTGGGGTCTGAGCCAAGGTTTGGTGAGTTTGCTCAAATGCTGCAAAAGCGGCTTGGGCTGCTGCGGCGTCTTCCTGGTTCTGCTGTCCGCCGAATCGGGCATGACGTTGGACCATGCAGCGCTGTTTGGCATCGAGCAGTTGCCGTAGTAATTCACCAATAGCTTGGTCTTGCGCGTGATCAAAAGCGTAGGTTTTACGCAGGGCTTCAGCCGTATCGGCCTCCATAGCCAATGCGTGCTGCTCAAGCACCTGAAATTGGCATAACGCAATTTTTTGCAAGGGCTCTCCTGGGCTGGTCAAAAGCCAGCCTTGGGGTGGAGCGACGGTTTCGATAAGAGCCACTGCTTGGGCAGTCTGCGCGACGGTCAGAGGGCCCAGAACCGGATCGGCGGCATCGGTCTGCCATTGATTTGTTTGCCGCAGTGCCATTAAGGCATCTGAGCACCGGATGACAAGCTCGGGGTCGTCCTGGATTAGGATGCCATTGAAATTTGTGCCGGCCAGGGGGGCGGTCCGGGCAAAGTTGCCGCTCATCACCACCCGTCCATCCATCACGCACACTGATGTGTGCAGTGCAGTCTGATCAGGCTTCAGCCAGACCAGTTGTCCGCCCAGAGCGGTCAGCCTCTCCCATGCAAGGGCCGAATTCAGATTTTCGGGGATGGCTTCTACGCCGAGTCTGACCGATAGGCCACGACGAAGACTGTTGAGCATGAGCTCAAACCAGGCACGTCCACAGAAACCTTCAATACAAGCATTAAGCGTGAAACGGGCCAGCCCAACCTGGCTACTGACAGCTTGGAGTGGATCAAAAAATATGGCTTGACTTGAGCTTTGGCGCGCTTGCGTCGCAGAAGGCAGCTGATGCATGTCAGATGGGCTTAGTCATAGCCTTGGAAGTTGGCTTGCAGGCACATACGGGCCATGTCTTGGGCCGCTGCGATTTGAGGCGCAATCATTTGTTGAGCGACAAAGTCTCGACCTTTGATCGCCTCGGAATGGCCACTAATGGCTCCCAAATTGAACCACATGTGCGCACGAATATAGTCTTGCAAGACCCCCAAGCCTCTGGCATACAACCAACCCAGAGCGACCTTGGCTTCGTCATGGCCTCGGGACGCTGCCAACCGGAAGCATGCCAGAGCTTGCCCATAGTTGGCCTCGTGATGGGTATCGTCTTGATGGAGCACACCCAGGTTGTACAGGGCCTGTGGGTCGCCTTGGTCAGCCGCCAACTGCATCCATTGTTTTGCAATGGTGTGGTTGGGTCCTGCTCCCAGCCCGTTGGCGATCATCACGCCAAGGTTGTATTGCGCCTGTGCATCGCCTTGGTCTGCAGCAAGTTGGTACCAGGCGATAGCGACGCTGTCGTCTCTGGTGGTGCCTTGGCCGGTGGCGTACATCAAGCCCAGGTTGTACTGGGCTGCAGCGTCGCCTTTGTGTGCTGCTGCCAGATAGCACTGCAGTGCTTTTTCTGGATTCTTTTCAACGCCTTGGCCGGTGCTGTACATCACCCCCAAGTTGTAGTGTGCCGCAGCTTCGCCATGACCCGCAGCGCGCTCATACCAGCTGACGGCTTTGCGGTAGTCAAGGGGAATATCTTCCCCTTGAGAGTAGAAAAACCCGACATTAAATTGAGCTTGTGGGTGCTCGCGTTCAGCGGCGAGTGTGAACCATTGGCAAGCCTTCTTTATATCGCGCTCTACCCCGTGGCCCTGTGCGTAAATGACGCCGAGCCCGTACTGAGCCACCGGGTCATCGAGCTCTGCGCCATTTTGGTAGTAGCCGAGCGCTTTTTGATAGTCTCGCTCTACCCCTTGGCCGTTGGCATACATCACGCCCAAGTTGATCTGTGCCACAGTGTCGCCTTGTGCTGCGGCCGCTTCGTACCACCTGAGGGCCTCTTGGTAATCAGGCTCCACGCCTCGCCCATTGGCATACATAACGGCTAGGTTGGACTGCGCGTACGGTAGTCCTTGCTCCGCAGCGGCCCTGTACCATTTAAGGGCTTGCTGGTCGTCTTGGGCGACGCCCTGCCCATTGGCATACATAACGCCAAGATTGGACTGAGCACTGGCCACACCTTGCTCTGCAGCCAACCGATAGCACCTCAGAGCTTCTGAGAGGTCTTGCTCAACGCCCTGGCCACTTGCATACATGATGCCCAAATTGTTCAGGGCAGCAAGTTGGAGATTCAAAGGCTTGCCTTTCATGGTTGCAGTCTCTCAACGATCAGGACTCTTGACCATTGTTGCATTTTACACGAACACCATAGCTATCAATCAGATGTATTCATCTTCAGAATGGCCTGTTATGATATTGTCAAATTTTGTCAAATATGTCGCGGCTTGAACCATAACAAGGAGTCCGAGATATGCAAAGATTTCTCTGTTAGCCAATGACTGTCAATACACCCCAATTCATCGGTGACAGCGACGCTGTGCGCGCCATTCGTGGCTTGCTGCCGGTGGTTGCCTTGTCCAACTCGACCGTATTGATCACTGGTGAAAGCGGTACTGGCAAAGAAATTGTGGCGCGTTCGCTGCATGACCTGTCGGGTCGCTCGGCTGGAAACTTTGTACCTATCAACTGTGCGGCGATTCCCAAAGACTTGATCGAAAGTGAGCTGTTCGGGCACAGCAAGGGCGCCTTTACCGGAGCCGCCACGGACCGAAAGGGGCGCTTTGAGCTGGCCCACAATGGGTCCATATTTTTGGATGAAATTGGCGACCTGTCATTGGAGCTGCAAGTTAAATTGCTGCGCGTATTGCAAGAGCGTGTGGTGGACCCGGTTGGTGGCGCAAAGGCGATTTCGATCAATGTGCGTGTTATTGCAGCCACGCACCGAGATCTCGAAGCCGAGATAGTCGCAGGTCGATTCAGGGAAGACCTCTACTACCGGCTTAATGTTTTACCTATCAGTACACCGCCTCTTCGCGAGCGCTCAGCTGATGTTCCCCTACTCCTGAATTTCTTCGCAGAGAGCTTTAAGGTTCAAGGCGAGAAGCCGATCAGTTTTTCACCTGATTTTATGCAGGCTCTCAAGGCTTACCACTGGCCCGGTAACGTACGGGAGCTGTCAAATTTGGTCGACAGATTCAGCACACTCTTTGCGGGACAGCGTTTAAGCCTGCGCTCATTGCCGGTCGCACTGCTACCCAAGGGGCTAGCCGCACTTCAATTACTCGCCGATGAAGGCGGGCTCGGGGATGAGGAGGCAGCCCCGTTGCCAGATGCCCCCGCTTGGGAAAACTCGCCCGTGGCAGATGGGGTCGTCGGGGAGGTATCAGCGCAAGCCTATGACGAAAGCAACGCCAGTGTGTTGGAGCAAATGACCTTTTTATCTGAAGGACTGGCAGTTTTACCCCCAGAGGGGCTGTCGCTGAAGAACCGGCTGGCGGAGATTGAGCGAGACTTGATTTCCCAAGCCCTCAGCCGAACCAAGGGTAATGTGTCACAAACGGCTCGTATCTTGAACTTGCAACGCACGACGCTGATTGAAAAAATTCAAAAGTTCGGATTACGCGCCAACTGACTTGCTTGGCCCTGGAATCAGGGCGCCACAGTGACCGGATTTTGATTGGGTAGCTTGGGGTAACGCACCAGGGCCTCTGCTGCCTTTGCTGGCGATGCATTTTTTACCGTAGCAGCCGGCGCAGCAGTGGCAGGTGTCAAAACAGTGGCCGGTGTCGCCACTGGTGCCGGTGGCGCTGCCACTGGCGCTGAACTGACGGTTTTTTGCTGGCGTTGCAAAGCGGCCTCTATCTCACGCCTGATCAGCGCCGGGTCTTGCCGCGGGGCGGCTGTCGGTGAAGCCTGCAACTTGGTTGAGTGTGATTTCAGTGCTGTTGCATGGCTCTGGATGTTGGCCTCTGCAGCGGCTAGTCGCTTGGCGTTCTCCTTACCCTGGGCGTCTATGGTTTGCGCGTTGGTTTGAATAGCGCTTTGCGCCGCTTTCATCAGATCTTCAACCCGTGTGTCAAGCTTGACTTGCTGGCGCGAGATTGTGTCTTGCCTTTCTGCAATGGCTTGGAAAACCTCGCCGGAGTTGTTCACGAGTTTGAGGGACTCGTCCATGGCGATAGTCCGCTTGCCCACCGCCAACAGCATGGCGTCTAACTGGTTGATTCTTTGTTGCAGGCGAATCGACATGACACTGAACATGACCAAGGCAATCACGACCAGCAGGGCAAATACAGAAAGGACCACGATGCCGTGTTTGCGTTGGATGGCGTGGTCACCCACTAAGTCTTTGGCAGCTGCCTGCATTTCTGCCCCAGCCTTGACCGCTTGAACGCCGGCTCGCCCAGCCAATTCGGCAGCGTCGATGAGAGTGAGTTTGATATCGACAATCTGGGGGTCTTCTTCCAGCTGCTGCCGTTCTGGCGAGTTCGTATCAGACGATTGGTCTTCATCCGCTGTGTGGTGGCCTACTGGCGTTTCAGAATGAGCGGGGAGGTCTTGGGCAGACTCCAGGTTAGTGGCTGCGGTGACTTGATTCATAACATCTATCTATCTTGGTTTGACTAAGGTGTTCAGGCCCGTGCCAAGGATTGCGAGTCGAAGGCATCCAGGCTGGTCCTGACTGCGTTATTCTGGGCCTTGAGCGTGTCGAGACGGGCAGCAATGTCTTGGTCAGGTTCAGGGTGCTTTGGATACGCTAGCCTGGAGGATGTACGTAGCGCAACATCGGCGATGATCTCTTCAGTCTGAGTTTGGATGGGGAGCGGCTGAGCGTCTTGAAACTTGGGTAGTGGGGCTGGACTGGCTGTTCTATCTTGATCGGCCGAGTGCGACGCACTTGAATTTGTGGCTTCAACATCGAGGTTTATAGATTTCCTTGTTCCCGCGCGCTGTTCTGCGTCGTCAGAAAAAGACACTTTTTTCCTGTTTAAGGCATCCATGGCGTGTGCCATTTCATCCGAATTCTGCGGTTCAGGATCCCCAGGGAGCGCTGTCTTGAGAACTGCACCCAGCGCAGCATTGGTGCTGATCTCTTGAGGTGAAGTTTGGATGGAAAGCGGAAGAGCAACTTTGAATTTGGGCGGTGCTGGTTGACTCGCTGCCCGATCTTGATCAGCTGATTCCGACACATCCGAATTCTTGACTTCAACATCGGGGCTTATTGATTTTTCTGTTCCCGCCTGCGGTGCTGCGTGGTCTGAAAAAGCTACTTTTTTTCTGTTCGCGGCATCCATGGCGTCAGCCATCTCATCCGAATTGACTGCCGGCTGGCGATCATCGTCAACGACATATGACTTACGTCCCTTGGCGTCGCGGCTGCCCTCATCCACGGCAACGAAGTGCGGGGTAGAGCTTTGAATCAACTCGGGTGGGTTCATCTGGTCGCTCTTGTTTTTTGGGGAGCTGAAGCTTTTGGTTCGCGCGCCAGACGGTCTACCATTAGTTTGAGTGGCATGGCCCAGGCGCCTTTGGGCATGTCAGCGTTCTTTGCAAAGCGCATTGCCTCAAGTCTTGAGTCAAACGGTCCTGAGACAACCGAATATTTAAGTTGGGAATCAGTGGCGGGGTAGTTAGCCACAATATGCAGGTTATCCAGATCAGGCCTGCCTTTGATCCAGGTTGATGCTGCCGCGTAGGAAGACGTTGTTACAGATAACACCAAGTAGGTGTCTGTAGCCAAAGATAGAACCCAGGCGTTGCCGGCACGCAATTGGTCTGTCAGTGTGCTGATGACTTCTTCTTTTGGTGCTGTGTCAAGAGCAGCAGTAGCCAACGCTTTGAGAGCCGGTGCCGACGCTGCAGAAGCTTGTGCTGAAGCCGCTGGAGCTGGTGCAATCGTGGCCGCTGTGGACTGGTCTGCCGCAGCCGAAGCTGTGGCCAAAGGGGCAATGGGCGTTGCCATAGACTCGGCTGGCAATGATGCGGGGGGGGGGAGGGGC
>Ga0247844_1001983_pt1 | contig 34949 bp, 33 predicted proteins | sample LaCtaG_FD_192421 | JGI IMG/M metagenome (GOLD analysis project Ga0247844, IMG submission 192421) | Freshwater microbial communities from meromictic Lake La Cruz, Castile-La Mancha, Spain - LaCruzMarch201714.5m_1 | ecosystem: Environmental > Aquatic > Freshwater > Lake | place: Spain: Castile-La... | reverse complement strand
ACTCCGTCCCAGAGATTCTCGCGGCGGAACCCGGTCTCGAAACTCGGATTGCTCAACATGTTTTTTGGCGCGGCCGCAGGCGGGGTCTGAGCAATCGCGGGGGCGGGCAGAAGAGCCGTCAGAGTCAAAAGGAGGAACGCGAACAAACGCATCCCCTGTATATGCGCAATGACCCGCCGGGAATCAAACAATTTCACTCCCAACGCGGGCGGCCTATGGCGCGGAGGCGCGCAGGGCGGGGTCACAGCAGGTCCTGCTGGGCGGACTTGGGGGCCTCGAGCCCGAGCTTGCGATAGGCTTTGGGCATGGCGACGCGGCCCTGCGGGGTGCGCTTGAGAAAGCCCTGCATGATGAGGTAGGGCTCGTGGACCTCCTCGATCGTGCCGGGCTCTTCCCCGATGGCGACGGCGAGGCTGTTGACGCCGACGGGGCCGCCATCAAAGAGCCCGATGAGGGCCTCCAAAATGCGCTTATCCATCTCGTCAAACCCCTCGGAGTCGATCTCCAGCATGGTCAGGGCATCGGCAGCGGTGGAAGCGGAAATTTTCCCATCGGCGCGCACCTGGGCGAAATCGCGGACCCAGCGGAGGAGGTTGTTGGCGATGCGGGGGGTTCCGCGGGAGCGGCGCGCGATCTCGAGGGCGGCCTCGCCGGGCATTGCGGCCCCGAGGAGGCCGGCGCTGCGCGAGACGATGTGGGCGAGTTCGCCGGCGGGGTAGTAGTCGAGGCGGCAGCTCATCCCGAAGCGCGATCGCAACGGCTCGCTGATCATGCCGGCCCTTGTCGTCGCCCCGATGAGCGTAAACCGCGCAAGGTTCAGCCGCACGCTCCGCGCGCTGGGGCCCTGGTCGATCACGATGTCGAGCTTGAAGTCCTCCATGGCCGGATAAAGGTATTCCTCGATCGCGGGCTGGAGGCGGTGGATCTCGTCGATAAAGAGGATGCCGCCGCGCTCGATGTTGGTGAGGAGGCCCGCGAGGTCGCCGGCCTTGTCGATCATCGGGCCGCTCGTCGTGCGAACCTCGGCCCCCATCGCATTCCCGATGATGTAGGCCAGCGTCGTCTTGCCGAGCCCCGGGGGCCCGCTGAGGAGGATGTGCTGGAGGGTATCCCCCCGCTGGCGCGCCGCCTCGACCATCAGCCGCAAGCGGGCCACCGTCTTGTCCTGCCCGGCAAACTCCTCGAAAAGCGGGGGCCGCAGGGAGATCTCGAACGCGGCATCCAGCACCTCGGGCTCAGCGAGCTTCACGTCCGGACGATCCATCTCAGGCTTTCTCCGCCATATGCCGCTTCCTGCGCTGCTGGGCATCGGCCAGAAATTCGGCCTGGGCGTCGAACGGGGCCTCGCCGGGAGCCAGCGTCCGCAGGGCGTAGGAGCCGTCGGGCTGCATCACCTGGGCCTTGACATTATCCTTCCAAAACCAATCCAGGATCTCGTCCACATGCTCCACCATGCCCGGCTGGACAACCGGAAAGACGGTTTCGACGCGGCGGTAGAGATTGCGCGGCATCCAGTCCGCGCTGCCGAGGTAGATCTTGCGCGCGCCGCCATTTTCAAACCGGAAGATCCGGCTGTGCTCGAGGAATCGCCCGACGAGGCTGCGCACCTCGATGTTCTCGCTCACCCCGGGAACACCCACCCGAACGGCGCACATCCCGCGCACGAGGAGCCGGACAGGGACCCCTGCTGCCGATGCCCGGTAGAGGGATTCGATGATGCTTTCCTCAACCAGCGAGTTCACCTTGGCGTAGATTCCGCACGGGCGCCCGGCCTTCGCGTGTTCGATCTCTGCCGCGATCATCTTTTGGAAGCTCGGCAGGAGCGACCAGGGGGCGACAAGCAGGTCGCGAAGCTCAGGAAATTTCGAGACGCCGGTCAGGCAGTTGAAGGCCTCCGCCAGGTCGGTCGTGATGTCCTCCCGCGCGGTCAGCATGCTCAGGTCGGTGTAGATTTTTGCCGTCGAGGGGTGGTAGTTCCCCGTGCCCAGGTGGGCGTAGCGGCGGATGCCATCGCCCTCGCTGCGGATGATGAGCATCGCCTTGGCATGGGTCTTGAGCCCGGCGACCCCGTAGATGACGTCCACCCCGGCCTCGCGCATGAGGCGCGCCCACTTGATATTCGCCGCCTCATCAAACCGGGCCTTGAGCTCGATGACGGCCGTGACCTGCTTGCCATTCCGCGCCGCATTGATCAGGGACTGGACGATCGGCGAGTCCGAGCTTGTGCGGTAGAGGGTCTGCTTGATCGCAAGCACCTGCGGGTCCTCGGCGGCCTGCGCAAGAAAATCCACCACCGTCTGGAAGTTGTCATAGGGATGGTGGAGAAGGATGTCGCCTTTGCGGAGGTGGAAGAAGATGTCGGCCTCGGTATCGAGCGAGACGACCGTGCAGGGCGAAAACCTTTTGTATCGCAGGTCGGGCCGGTCGATCTGAAGGGCCAGCGGCATGAGCCGCGAAAAGTTCAGCGGCCCGTGAATCCGGAAGACGTCCTCCTCCTCGAGGTTGAAGATATGGAGGAGTCGGTTGATGACCTCCTCCGGGCAATCGTGCTCGACCTCCAGGCGGACCGCTGCGCCGCGCTTGACGCGGCGGAGCTCCTCCTCGATGGCATGGAGAAGATTTTGCGCCTCCTCCTCATCGAAGTAGAGATTGCTGTTTCGGGTCACGCGGAACAGGTGGGCCCCCTTGACGCGCACGCCCTTGAAGAGCGGGGCGACGTGCTCCTGGATGATGTTTCCCAGAAAGACATAATCATCGCCGTTCTGGGGCTTGGAGAACGGGACGACGCGCGGGAGGATCCTCGGGGCCTGGACGACGGCAATATCCGTCTGCAGTCCATCGCCCTCCAACTCGACGATGACATTGAGGCTCTTGTTCAGGAGCTGCGGGAACGGGTGCGAGGGGTCCACGGCGATCGGCGTGAGCACCGGGTAAACGGTCCTCTCAAAAAACCCGGCGAAGTGCGCCCGCTCTTCCTTCGGGACATCCGGATAGGCATGGAACCGGATCTTCTGGCGCTCGAGTTCGGGGGCAATCTCCTCCCGCCAGCAGCGGTATTGGTCGTCCACCATCCGGCGGGTCCGCTCGCTGATCTTTGCCAGGGTCTCCCGTGCGGAGAGCCCGTCCGGGCCGGTCTCCGAGGTCTGGGTCTGCCGCTGTTGCTTGAGGCCCGCGACGCGGACCTCAAAAAACTCGTCCAGGTTCGAGCTCACGATGCAGAGGAACTTAAGCCGCTCCAGGATGGGGTTGGATGCTTCGAGCGCCTGATCCAAAACGCGCTGGTTGAACTCCAACCAGCTCAGCTCGCGGTTGATGAAGAGCGAAGGGTCTGAAAAATCCACCTTGATATCGTCGGGCATCGGGCCGAATCGTCAAGGCGAAGTTTGTGCCGATTTCGGTGCGGGGCGTGAGGAGAACCGGAGGCACGATCCCGGTGCGCCCGCTTTTTTCGTGGCACTCTGCGGGGCAATCTACGGGGAGACGAACCCGGACGCTGCCACGGAGGCCGAGCGGGGATCGATGACCACGGAGCGGAGTTTTGCGGCGGCGGCGGCGGGCGGGGTGTCCCAAGCGCCAACATACTCCGCCAGGAGCATGGCCGAGAGGCGGTCGAGGCGGAGCCGGAGGTCCGCCAGCGCCGGGGGATCCCCCGGAGGTTGCGGAATGCCCTCCCGCCAGCGCTTCATCCAGGCCTCCTGCTCCAGGCAGGACGCCTCGATCTGCGCCTTGGCAAAGTGGATGACCAGCACCTCTTCGATATCGGCCATCGCACCCTGCCGGGCCAGCTTGGCCAAAACCATTTTTTCGCGATCGGGGTCGCGCACCGGAAGCCCGTCGGCCGACTTTGCCCAGGCGACATCCTGCGCGAGCGCCAGCCGCTCGGCCATCAGGCCGACCACCGCCTCGCTGCCCGGAGGCAGAGCGGGCGTTGCGCAGCCCGACAGCATGAGGACGAGGGCCTGGAGAGCGGCGAGCAGGACGATGCGGCCACGGCCCATCACCGGGAGAGGAGGTTTTCCGGCCGCTTGTCCTCCGGAGCGGGTGTGGGGGCGCCACCCGGAAGGTCGACAGGGCGGTCGCTCATCGAGGGAAGCGTTTGCTCCGGAGGGGCCGCGTTGGGGTCGTAAACCTGCCCGCCAACCACCAGAACGCTGCCGTCGCTTCCCCGGCGCAGAGCCGGACGCGTTGAAAACTCGTTATACGACCGGCGGTCGAGCACCTCCCCGTTCAGTCCGATCTTGGAATACAGAAACGCCTTGGGGGCCGCATTCTGGAGGATATGGACCTGGTTCTGCCGGTCGAGCATCACGTTGGGGCTCCCGAATGTCAGGAACCGTCCCAGCTGGTGGGTGCAGTAGACCGCGCCGGCTTGAGGGTCTTCGATGCGGATATAGAGCACGGTGTTCTGTGGCAGGCGGTGCGAAAGCAGGGAAATGGTGCGCGTGGTTCCGGCCCCGGGAGCCCCATCGGGAACGCCCACCGTTTTCTGCCACATGAGCCGGCCGTCGGTGATCTCAAAGTGCAGCGGCGGCGAGGTGAAATAGCGGTTTGTCTCCTCAACAAAAACGGACGCCTTCAAGCGGTAGCCACCGAACTCGCTAACGGGAAAGAGCGGGGTCAGGTTGACCGTTCGGCTGATCTTCTGCTGCGGCCCCAACTCGACAGGATCGTTGGTGTATTCCCCCGCAGAGGGGATCGGGCGCCCGTCCATCGTCTCCAACTGGAGGCCAAACCAGCGCTCGTGGCCCCGGTCAACAAGCGAGAGCTCCCGACCGGTCAGGTTGGTGATCGTGACGGTGGCAAGCACCGGCTCGTAGCGGATATACAGATTCCGCTTCATCGAGATGTCCACCTGCACCTGCGCGTGAGCCAGGACCGGCAGCGCCAGCAGGGCCAGCGCCACCCACGCTGCCAGGCTGTTCTGCCGGAAGAGAACGGGAGGGATGGTGGCAGGGCGCTTCATTTGGTGGGGGGCGCATCGGAGGCCGTGCGGAACCCCAGGGCATCGTCCTGCTGCAAGTCCATCAGCTTGAGAACGCGCCGGGTGACCGAGGGGTCCGGGTTCTTCCAGTTGCCGCCGCGGATCACGGGCACCTTGCCGCCGGCTTCCGGGCTCTCAACGATCGTGGCGGTCCATTCGGAGACATTCCCGGAGGCCCCGAGCATGCCGGAGGGGCTCTTGTCGCCCTTCTTCGCATCCACGGTATTCCAGCGCTTGAAGCCATCCTTGTCCCCGCCTTTTTTCGGGTTGGGATCCAGGTCCTGCCCGGTGTTGGCAAGGGAATCGCTCTCCTCGTTGCCCCAGGAAAATTTCCTGCCGTCGGTGCCGCGGGCCGCCTTCTCCCACTCCTGCTCGGTCGGCAGCCTGCGGCCCTTCCACTTGGCGTAGGCAAAGGCGTCAAACCAGTCCACCCCGAAGACGGGCGAGTTCACATCGAGGGCGGCCTCCTGATACTTTCCCCACTTTTTGGCGCGGGTGTAGTAGCCGGGCATGGGAGGCGTGAGCTCATCCATGTCGGCCCAGCCAACAGGCACATGCGATTTTCCCTTGGGCTGGTCGGGATGGGAAAGCTTGTCGGCCTCAGCTGGGTTGCTTCTCAGGAAATCGAGGAACTTGGCGTATTCCCCGATGGTCACCTCGTTTTGATCGATGGAGAAGGCCGGCAAATTGACCTTCTCACCATCCTGGTAAATAAACTCGCCGGCCGGCACTTGGACCATTTTGTCCAGTGCGCGGACGCTGGAGCTTTTGGTGCGGAAGAAGACGAAGTAGATCGTCGCGAGCGCCGCGGCAAGCAGGACGAGCGAGACAAGCGTATTGATCATCATCCCCCGCTTCTGGCGCTGCTTGGAGATCTCGACCGCCCGGATGGCCGCCCGCTCCTGGGCATCCAGCTTGTAGGCATCGGCGATAACCGTTTTTGGCTGGTAGACTGCGATCGTCTGAAGAAACGCCGCCCACGAGGCCGGCTGTCCGTCGGGCTCAATGAGCATCGTGGCCAGATCCCTTGACTTGTCCGTTTGCTCGGGCGAGAGCGCCTTCAGGATGATCTCGCCGACCCGCCGCATCTCTGCGGAGAGATCAAACTCCTGCGAGACAACCGTCGCTGCGATGTTCGCCATCCGGACCCTGTTGCCCGGCCCGATCAGAAGCGAGTTTTCGGTCAGGAGGTCATGGGGGATTTTTTCGCGGGCAAAAAAATCGAGGGCCTCGGAGGCGGCCTTGATGGCGGAGAGGGCGGTCGCCTCGTCCAGGGTTCCCCCGGATTCCCGGAGCTGGCCGATCGAGCGGCTCGGAATATACTCGCATGAATAGTAATAAAGCCCCTCCTCCTCGCCCGCCTCGTAGAGCCCGATCACAACGGGGTTCGTCACCTTCGCCTTCGCGCTGGCGTTCGATAGAAATTTTTGCACGACGGCAGGGTCGGCGGAGGTCGCGCGGTCGAGCAGGTAGAGGCGGACCCGCCGGTCGATATTTGTCTGGCGGGCGCGGTAGATCGGCCCCATCGGCCCCTTGCCGATCCTGGCCTCGATCTGGTAGTTGCCCACGGCGGTGCCGACAAGATCATCCGGGGGCAGCTCAATCTCCAAGCCCGGCATCGCGGCAGCAACGACCGCCTTCGGGGCCGTGGGAGCAACCGCGCGGGGAGCAGCAGGCGGGGCAACGGCGACCGCTTTGGCACGCACTGCCGGGGCCGCAGCAACAGCCCGCACCGCCGGGGCTGCCGCGACCGCCCGCGCCTGCGGGGCCGCAGCAACGGCCCGCACCGCCGGGGCGGACGCAACCGCCCGCGCTTGCGGTGCCGCAGCCACTGCCGCCGCCGGCTCGACCGCCGGCGCAGGTGCGGCAGGAGACGGCATCCACATTTTCAGGAATCCATCGAGGACAGCCGCGTCAACGGGCGAGGTCAGGAACTCACAGCCAGCCATCCGATCGGCATGGGCGGAGGCGTCATGGGCCGACGTGAAAATGGTCTTCAGGTCCGGCAGGTGGGGCTGGATGGTTTCCCTGAGCGAAAATCCATCTGCGGGCTGGAGGTAGATTTCCGTGATCAGCACGTCGCAGCCGCCGTGGTAGTTGATCCACTCGACGGCGTCATCGGAGCTGAGGGCAAACCCGGCATTTTCCCAACCGCGAGCGGCCAGGGACTTCGCGAGAGTTTCCGCGGCGCCGGGGGCGCCGTCAACGACCAGTATTTTCATTGAGAATCCTGCTTGAGGTAGAGGGGGAGAGGGAACTTGCGGGCCAGGGTTCCCGGGTCGGCCTGGGTATCCTGGAGCTCGCCATCGTAGTAGACCCCGACGATGTAACCCACGAACTTCCTGCCGGGGGAGCCACTGGATGCTGCACTTCCGGGAAGGGTGCTGTCCGGGAGAATGTAGGTGACGTCGAGCAACTCGGGCTCGTTATCCGCCCAGTTCACCGGCGGGCTGATCCACTGGGAGACGACCTGCGAATCCGTGAGCTGGATCTCGCCCGACTCGTCCTGCTCATAAAAAAACACATGGAGCTTCATCTGGCGGGTATCGACGGTTGTTCCTGGCCGGGACTTGATGGCGACGCGGAGGACTTTCGTTCCCGGGGATCCGTCGCGCAGGCGGGTATCGACGACGCCGAGGCGGGATCCCGGCTGGAGTCCGATCTCATCGCGAACGTCCGATCCCTGGCCGCCCGGAGCGTCGTCCATCACGTCCTGCCGACCGGCCGAAGCGGGGGCGGCCGAGGCGGTTCCGCCGAGGAGGGCAAGCTTCTTTTCGGCTTGGGCTCGAAGTTCTGCGGGAAGGCCCGGCAGACCGGCCACGCGGGCGTAATCGGCTGCGGCTTCGGCGGGCTGTTGCATGCTCTCGAGCAGGCGTGCGCGCCGCAGAAGAACCCCGGGGTCGTCAGGCAAAAGCTGGGCAGCCTCATTGATCCCGGTCAGCGAGGTCTCAAAATCGCCCACGCGGTAGGCCCGGTCGGAATCCGCCACCAGGCGGTTGATCTTTTGGACCTGGGCGGGGTCCGGCTGCGGGCGCTCCGGCTGGGAGGGGCTGTTGGAGGCGGGGGCGGCGGGCGCTTCCGCGGCGGGCTGGACGCTCGCGACGGTTGCGCTCTCAACGACCTTCTCGCGAAGGATGGGCAAAAAATACCATGCGACGGCGAGGAATTGCAGGACGAGGATAAAGCCGAGCACCCCGACCGCGACGGCGAAGGTGGCCCCCATCGGCTGGCGGGGAATCGGCGGCAGGTTTTGCGTGGAGGAGGTCACGGGGGACGATCTTAGCGGTTTGAGAAAAAAACGGAAGGGCTAATCGCCCGGCTGCTTCTCGATCTTCGCCCGCAGCTCGATTTTTTTCCCCTGGCGAAGGATCCCGATCTCGACGTCCTTCCCCGGCTCGGTTTCGGCGACGCGGTTCCGCAGGTCCTTCCAATCGACGATGGCCCTGCGGTTGTAGGAGAGGATGACATCGCCCGGTTCGATGCCCGCGCGCGCTGCGGGGGAGTTCTCGAGGGTGGCCTGCACGAAGGCTCCGCGGGTATCCGGCAGGCCGAGCCTTGCCGCAAGCGCCGGGGAAATCGGATGCATCGAGACCCCGAACCACGGGCGGATCACCCGGCCGTAGTCCCGGATGTTCTCGAAGATCCGCCGCACGGTGTTGGAGGGGATGGCAAACCCGATCCCGTCCGTGTTCTGGATGACCGCGTTGTTCAGCGCGATGATCCTGCCGTCCAGATCCACCAGCGGACCACCCGAATTCCCGGGGTTGATCGGGGCGTCGGTCTGGAAAAACTCGTTGACCGCCTCGCTCATCATCCGCCGTCCCTTCCCGCTGACGATCCCCTTCGTGACCGTCTCCTGCAGGCCGAACGGATTGCCGACCGCGATCACCATCTGGCCGATCCGGACCTCGTCGGAGTCGGCGAACTCGAAGGGGACGAGGTCTTCGCCGTCCACTTTGAGGACCGCGACATCGGAGAGGCGGTCGGCCCCCACCAGGCGCGCCGGGAGGGATCGCCCGTCGTTGAGGTGAACCTGCACCGAAGAGGCCTCCTGGATCACATGCCAGTTGGTGACGAGGTATCCGTCCTTCGAGACGATGGCCCCGGAGCCAAGCTGGGGAGGGGGAGGTGCGCCGGGTGCCGCGCCAAGGAGGTTGCGGAGCAGGGCCGCGCGGGGGTCGTCCGCCGCCCCGGCCGGGATGGCGTTAATGCTCACCACAGAGGGAAGAACCCGCCCGACGAGGGCCGTGAATTCCCTGTCCAACTCGGCAAGCCTGACGGTCGGGACGCTCGCGAAGGGCGGTGCCGGACCGACGGAGGCCGACTTCCAAAGGAAGAGCACCCCGACGGCAATGGCCGCCACGGCAACAAAACCCAGAAACCGAAGAATATTTCGCATGGGGCGACGGCTAGAATTCCGGATCGATCTTCAGGGAGGCGATCACTTTTTCGCGGAGGGACTCGACCTCGAGGGGCTCGTCCAGCGGAGCCTGCCAGGCAAAAAAATACAGCGTGCCGGTCCGGTCGTTGGGGATCGCCACGCTCACCGCCCGCATCTTCCCTGCCCCGCCTTCAAAATCATATTCGGCCCGGAGCGAGGGCAGGCCGCAGAGGGCAACCTTCTCGACCGGGGCGCTCGATCCGTCATCGAGCGGGATGTCGAGGAGGGCGGCCGCGTATTCGGAGGGTTTCTGTTCGGTCCGTTCGGGCACTTTGGTTGTGACGCTGAGGGTCATGGGAGCCACTTCGGCTCCGCCCGCATCGGCCGGCTTGCCGAGGTGATAGACGGAAACCCCCTCCTCTTCCGGAGCCTCCGCCTTGGATTCCCACCCGGCGGGGAGCTGGACGGAAGCTTTGGCGTCGGAAAGGCTGTGCTCGCGAAGTTCGGGCTCCGCTGCAGCCAGGGGCAGGCAGGCAGACAGGAAGAAGAGAAGGAATCTCATGAATCGGTTTTAGGTTTGGACTTTGGAGAGGTGCGAAAATCGGGGTAGCGCTCCCGGAGCTCCACAAGGGCCCTCTCGGACTCGAAGCGGTTGTTGGCCCGCTTGTAGGCATCCGCCGCCTTCTGGAGAGCGCGAGGAGTGAGCTCCGGGTCGTTGAGGAGCACGGAGACGGTCATGTAGGCCCGAGCCGCCCCGTCGTAGTCTCCGCGGGCTTGCAGGATGTCTCCCTGGAGCAGGCGCCCCTCCGCGTTCAGGCGGCCTTCGGGCTGGAGGAGCATCGCCTCGTCGGCGTCCGCCGAGGCCTCCGGAAATTTTTTCAGTCCGAGGCGCACCCGGGCGCGGGCGAGGAGCGCCCGGGACCGCGTTCCGGCCTCGCGTGCGGTCTCGAGGTATTTCTCGACCGGGCCGGCAGCGGCCTGAAATTTGCCCAGCCGGATCTGGCATTCCGCCAGCTGGATCCAGGCGTCGGGAGGGAGGGCCGCAGGGTTCGCTGTGAGGGGGAGCAGGAGGGACTCGGCTTTGGCGTCGTTGCCCTCGTCGATGCAGTGGGAGGCCAGCCAGAGGGTGATCTCGGAGGGCAGGTTCCCCCCCTTGTAGGCCCCGGCCTCGCGCAGCACGGCTCCCCGGTCCTCAAGATAGTAGTGGGCCAGGATGATCCGGAGCGTGGCGCGCTCGCCGTAGTCCTTGCCGTCCAGCTTTCGCGCGGCCTCAAGGCTCTCGATGGCCTTCTTGTAGTCCTTCTGCTCAAAGGCCGCCCAGCCCAGCCAGAAATTCGCCTGCCCCGCCGCAGCAGACCTTGGGAAGTCCTCCAGCAGCTTGCCGAACGCCTCCGCCATCTCGGGGTATTTTTTTTCCTGCCCGAAAATGAGGGCCTTTTGCTGGAGGGCCAGCTCATGCTCCTTGGATCCCGGATACTTTGAAGCGATCCGGTCAAAGTCCTCGATCGCGGCATCGAATTGTTTGCTTTGCTGCTTCGAGACGGCCCGCTGCGCCAGAGCGGTCGCCGCCAGCTGGTGGTCGGGGAACCTGCTGAGAAAATCCGAGTAGAAGGAGATCGCTGCCGCATGGTCTCCGGTGGCCGCCAGGCACCAGGCCAGCTTGTAGGTGGTCTCGGCCCGTGGCGCCTCCTCCATGTCCCTTGCGAGGAGGGCCTCATAGGCCTTGCCGGCCGCCGCGTAATCCCCGCTCTTGAAGAGGGTCTCCGCTTTCAGAAGCAGCGCCTGGGTCCGGTCCTTGGCGTTTGTCGTCTTCTGAAGAAAGGCGTCGATCTCCGCCACAAGGTTTTTGTCTTTCAGGGAGTAGAGGCTCACAAGGCGCTGGAACTGGGCCTCGTCCGACCCGGAGGCATCCGGAAAATCTTTCAGCAGGGTGTCGTAGGTGCGGCGCGCGTTCAGAAAGTCTCCGGTCTGGCGGTAGGAGGCGGCGAGAAGCTGCAGGGCCTCGGCACGCGAGTCAGCGGGGAGCCCTGCGACCTCGCCGGCAAGGGCGACCACCGCCCGGTAGTCGGAGGCCTGATACGACAGCCGCAGCACCCCCATCACCGCCACCGGCTTCCATTCGATGGCGGCAGGGTCTTTGAGGACCTGGCCGTAGAGGGCTGCTGCGCGCTCCTTTTTCCCGCTCTCCGAGGCAAGAGCCGCCGCCTTCACCTTGGCCTCCATCACCATCTTCGCATCCTTCGAGTCCGCGATGATCTCCTCGTAGCCCGAGAGCGCCTTGTCCTTTGCCCCGGCCCGGAGGTGAACCTCCGCGAGGGCCATGCGGGCGTGGTCGCGATAGGGGTTCTTTCCGTCGGCGGCGATGATCTCCCGGTAGCGCTCGCCCGCCTCGCCGTCCCGCCGCAGGTAGTCCAGGCTTCGGGCCGCAAAATAGAGCGCCGTCAGGCGCACCTCGCCATCTTTGGCCTCCCGTGCCGCCGTCTCAAACTGCGCGGCCGCCGCCTCATAAATTTTGTCCCCGAACAGGATCTCGCCAAGCCGGTAGGCCCCCGAGCCGGCAAATTCCCCTTTCTGGTATTCCATGACAAGCCGCTCATATCCCGCCCGCGCGGCCTCCGCGTTGCCAAGCATCCGGTGGCACTCGGCAAGCCGGAATATCGCGGCGTCCCGGCCCTTGGCCCCGGCCTTCGAGGAGATCAAAAACATCTCATACTCCGGCACCGCCAAATCGAACATTTTTCTGGCGTAAAGGCTGTTCGCGAGATCCAGGGCCTCGCTGCCGTCGGACTGGGAAGCTCCCGGGCCAAGGCGGATGCTTCCCTCCCCGTCCTGGTCCGCCGTCGCTTCAGCCGGGGGGCGGCCCGGGGGGCGGTAGGGCTGCTGGATGGGTGGGGAGCTCTCCGGAGCGGCGGGCGGTGCGGTTGGAGCGGCCTCCGGGATGGGAGTGGCGGCCGGGGTTGCTGGATTCACGGGAATGGCCCGGGGAACCTGCTTCACCCAGTCGGGGTTGTTCTCGTTGGAGAGATCCAACGCATCGACCGGCAGCGCGCGGCGGATTTCCGGGTCTCCGGAGACCGTCTGGCCGAAGGCCGCTGCCGCCGCACCCAGCAGGCAGGCTGCGGGGAACAGGAAGCTCCTCATTCCGAGCGTCCCGACATCCCCGCGCCCAAAAGAGCCATCAGCTGGGTGGTGGCGGCCTCCAGTTCCGATATCCGGGCCTGCACCCGGCCGCGAAAGAATGCGTAGGCAACCATGGCGGGGATCCCGACCAGCAGCCCGGCGGCTGTCGTGACGAGGGCCTCGGAGACCCCCTGGGCCAGAAGCATGGGACGCGAAGCCGCAATATCGCTGGCCACCACGGTGAAGGATTTGATCATCCCGAGAACGGTGCCGAAAAGCCCGAGCATCGGTGCAATCGTCCCGATGTCCGCCAGGTAGGTGATCTGCTGGTTCAGGGCGCCGGCATACCTGGAGCCTTCGGCCTGAGCGATTTCGCGCACCTCCGCCAGCGTGGCTCTCGGATGATTGGCCAAGAATTCCAGCGCACGCTGCATGATCTGGGATGCGGCTTCACTGTGGCGGTTGGACACCGCCAGCAGCCCGAGGTAGTCCTTTTTCCGGAGCAGCGCGTCGGCGGTCTGCATGAACCTGGAGGTGGCGACCGCACCCCGGCGAAGGGTCACAAGATAAATCAGGATCAACATCCCCGCCAGCACGGAGAGGGCCCCGAGCGGGATCATCACCGGACCGCCCGAAAGCACGATTTCCAGGAGGCTGACCCGCGCGGGCGCCGAGACCACCTCCTGGGCCGGACTGCTGGCTGCCGTTCCCAGAAGAATCCCCGCGCAGGCCGCAGACCGCCACAAAAAACCCCTGCCGGAGGCCATGCTCGAAATCAGATCCATAGACAAGCGTGAAACATACCCCCGCGCCACCGTCTGGCAAGACCCGTCTTTTCAGCGGAAAGCCGGACTGCGGAACGGGCCTCCCGTCCGCCGGGGCCCGGAACCTGCCGGATCATCAGGATAATCCGCGCGGAAGCCGAATCGGCCGATCAGAGGCCGCCGCGCTTGGTGGCGTGGAACTCGAAGCTGTCCACCAGCGCGAGCCAGCTGGCCTCGATGATGTTATCGGAGACGCCGACGGTGCCCCAGGTGGTCAGCCCGTCGGTGGAGACGACGAGAACACGGGTCTTCGCGGCGGTCCCCCGCGACCCATCGACGATGCGCACCTTGTAGTCGGCAAGGCGCACCGCGTCGATCCAGGGGTAAAACCCGCGGAGCGCCTTGCGCAGTGCGGCGTCCAGGGCGTTGACGGGCCCGTCGCCCTCTTCCACGGTGTATTCGGGCACGCCATTGACCTGGAGCTTGACCGTGGCCTCGCAGGTCGTGAACCCGTGCAGTGCCGACCGGCGAAACGAGCAGTGGTATTCCCGCAGGTCAAAGAGCGGGCGGAGCCTCCCCAGCGTGCGGCGCACCAGGAGATCGAACGACGCATCGGCCGCTTCAAACTCGTATCCGGCCGCCTCGCTCTCCTTCACCTGGCGGAGGATTGCCGCCACCTCGGGAGCGCCCTTCTGGATCTCAAACCCCAGCTCGCGCGCTTTTGCAAGGATGTTGCTCTGCCCCGACATGTCCGAGACGAGGATCGTCTGCGCATTGCCCACCAATGTCGGGTCCGTGTGCTCGTAGGAACGGGCCAGCTTCTGGACCGCGTGCACATGGAGCCCCCCCTTGTGCGTGAACGCAGCGGCTCCGACATAGGGGGCCCGGATGTCCTGCGGAACGTTGGCCAGCTCATCGACAAAGCGGGAAAGCTCGCGAAGCCGCGCGAGGGCCGGCACCACCTCGACGCCGCGCTTGAGCTGAAGCGTCGGGATCAGCGTGGTCAAATTGCAATTCCCGACGCGCTCGCCATAGCCGTTGATCGTGCCCTGCACCTGGCAGGCTCCGGCGGAAACCGCCGCGAGGGCATTGGCCACCCCCAGGCCGGAGTCGTTGTGGGTGTGGATGCCGACCGGGCAGCCCAGCGCGGAGATCACCTCCCCGGTAATCCTCCCCACGTCTTCGGGAAGAGCCCCCCCGTTCGTATCGCAAAGCACGACGAGATCGGCACCGGCCTCACGGGCCGCCAGCACGGTCTGCAGCGAATACGAGGGGTCATCCCGGTAGCTGTCAAAAAAATGCTCCGCGTCGTAGAAGACCTCGCGCCCGTGGCTTTTCAAATGCGCGACCGTCTCGCTAATCATGGCCAGGTTTTCCCCGGGGCTGACCCCGAGCACCTCGGTGACATGCAGAAGCCAGGTTTTTCCGACGATTGTCACGACCGGGGTGTTGGCTTCGAGCAATGTGCGGACCTGCGCGTCTTCGCCCACAGCAACTCCGCCCCGCCGGGTGCTCCCGAAGGCCGCGATCTTTGCGGATCCCCAGGCGCGTTTGGCGGCCTCCTCGAAGAATGCCACGTCCCGCGGGTTCGACCCCGGCCAGCCTCCCTCGATGAAGTCCACCCCGAACGCATCCAGCTTTTCCGCCACACGGATCTTGTCCAGCACGGAGAAGGAAATGCCGGTGCCCTGCGTGCCGTCGCGCAGCGTGGTGTCGTAAATCGTGACTGGTTTCATGGATGAGCGGACGATCCTACCCGCCCTCACCCGGCGGAGCAAGCCCGGCCGCAACGGACGATGGCCGGGCAAATTTTTTCCCGTGCGGCCGATTTTCTACTGGATGCGGAGTCGCCAGCAAGCGAGGCTGTGAGGCAAGATGTCCGAGCCCCACTTTGCCGTTGCCTCCACGTTCTCACCCCGCTTCCGCGCGGTGATCGCCGAGGCGGACCGCATCGCAAGGAAATTTGGCGCGCGGCTCAGCGTCCTGCACGCGGGAGAGCGCTCGGACGAAAAGGTCGAGATGTTCCACGGGGCGTTCAGCGAGTTGGGGCGTGACGAGGTGGACATCTACTGGTGCCTCGGCGAAACGCCGGCCGAGGCGCTTGTGGACGCAGCGGCCAGCGAGTATTTCGACCTGGTCATCGCCGGCGCCATCGACCGTCCGAACGACTTCCGGAACTTCACCGGCAGCGTCGTCCGCGAGCTCCTTCAGCGCGCCCCCTGCGACCTCCTCCTCATCCCCTCCCCCACCGAGGAAGCCTCCGACGAATATTCCGCCTGCCTGATGGTCGAGGCCCACCGTCCGCGCTGGCAGGCCGCCCGCACCGCTCTCGCCTCAATCCGGCCGGAGAGCATTGCCATCCTGGCCGCCGACAGCCCGTTCGCCCATGCGCGCGAGGCGGCGCTCGGCCACGAGCACTCCCGGGCGGAGATGGATGAGCTTTGCAAGGCGCTCGAGGAGATCACTGACGACGTCGACCTTCGCACGGTTCAATCGAATACCGGGTTCACCCTCTGCGACATCGTGCAGGAGGCCGCTCCGGATTTCCTGCTCGTCGAAGCCGAATGGAGGAATCGCAAGCGCTTTCTGCCACCGCATCTGGACTGGCTCAACCAGGTCATTCCCGCCCGGCTTTTCCTGCTTGGGAAGCCTCCGGTTGATCCCTCAGTCGAGCTGTAGCTCGTTGAGCACGACCACCCCCTCGGCAACGGTCCGCCCCTCGACGTCCGCGCGCACCGCAAACTGAAACAGCCCCCCGAGGCTCCCGGTTTGGCGGGCAAGGAGCACAATCCTCTCCCCGGGCCGCGCCGGTGCCGGAAACTTCATCGCCCGGATGCCAGAGAGCAGGAACCCCCGCTCCGAGGCGCCCGCAATGCCCGCCAGCTGGGCCAGGGCCTCGGTCAGAAGCACCCCGGGCACAATCGGGTTGCCGGGAAAATGCCCGCGGAAAATCCGGTCCTCCGGCAAAAATACCTTCTCCCCGGTTGCCTCGACACCGGGCTCGCATGCCAGCACCCGATCGATGAAAAGGAACGGCTCGCGGTGCGGAAGGCCGAAGGAAAGCGGGTCAGCTTCTTGTCTCACGCGGGTTTTCGCATGCTAATACTTCAGGATCTTCTCGAGGAAGCGGCGGGTTTCCGGCGAGGCCGGGGCGGAAAAAAACTGCTCTGCCGGGGCGCACTCGCGCACTCCGCCCCCGGCCACGAAGGCCACAAGGTCGGAGGTGTGGCGGGCAAACCCCATCTCGTGCGTCACCAGCACGATCGGCTTGCCGGTCTCGCGCAGCTCGGCGATCACGTCGAGCACCTCGGCGGTCATCTCGGGGTCCAGGGCCGATGTCGGCTCGTCGAGGAGGAGGAATGCCGGATCGATGGCGAGGGCCCGCGCGATCGCCACCCTCTGGCGCTGGCCGCCGCTCAACTGGCCGGGCTGCTTGTGCGCGTGCGCGTCCAACCGGAAGCGCCGCAGCTCCTCTCCGGCGCGGTCCTTCGCAGCTGCCCGCGAGAGCCCGTGGACCTCAACCAGTGGAAGAATGACGTTCTCCGCAGCGCTCAGGTGGGGAAAAAGGTTGTAGGCCTGGAAAACGATCCCGATGCTTCGCCGGTAGCGGCGGAGGTCCTCCTCCGACCCCGGGAGAACCGAACCGTTGACATGGAGATCGCCGGCGTCCGGGCGATCCAGCCCGGCCAGCAGGCGGAGCAGCGTGGATTTCCCGCCTCCGGAGGGCCCCACCAGTGCCAGGGTATGCTCAAAGGACGCCTCAAAGGTGGCGTTCTCAAACACATGCTGCCCGCCGAACGCCTTGGAAACCCCCCGCAGCTCAACTTTCATAGCGCACGCGCCTCTCAAGATCTTTTGTCCAGAGCGAGATGGGCAGCGTCAGGACGAGGTAGAGAACGCCAAGCGGCAGGTAAGCCTCGAACGTGGCATAGGTGGCGGAGTTCACCTGCTGGGCGGAAAACGTCAGCTCGGGAATCGCCAGGACGTAGAGCAGCGAGGAATCCTTGATGAGCGAGGAAAATTGCCCGGCCAGCGGCGGCAGGCTCTGGCGCAGGACCTGCGGAAAGATCACGTGACGATAGGTCTGCAAGGTTGTCATCCCGATCGCCCGCGCGGAATCCCACTGCGAGCGCCCGACACTCTCGATCCCCGCACGCAGGATCTCGGCAATATACGCCCCGCTGAAAAGCGAGAGGATCAGGATCCCCCCAGACAGCCGCTCATCCCACCCCAGCTTATCCATCACGCCGTAGTATCCGAAAAGAACCAGAACCAGAAGCGGCAGCCCCCGCACCGTCTCCACGTAGAGCAGGGACGAGTAGCGGAGGGGCAAAAAGGCGGACCTCCTCGCCAGCGCCGCAACCGACCCGAACACCGTGCTCAATGCCAACGCCGCCGCCGAGATCCCGATCGTCGTCACCCACCCCTTGAAAAATGCCTCGCGGTAGCCCCACACTTTTTCCCAATCCCGGACAGACCCCGAAAACGCCCACAGGCAAACCACCGAGTAGCCCAGCAACAAAAGCAAAATGGTCAGCGCCCGCGCCCACTGCGGGGCAGGCCGATCCGGACGGTCAAAAAAGGATTTCATGGCGATGCGGGCAAAGGATAGGCATTCCGCCTGGCACCGCAATCCGTAAGTCGATCCCCAGATGACGATAGCCAGGCCCCCGGCCCGCTTGACGGCCAACTCCGCGCGAGGGATGATCCGGCCATGACACGAGAGATCACCCGCATCGCCAACCCGATCTACGACGGGGCATTCAAATACCTCCTCGACGACAACCGGGTCGCCCGCTTTTTCCTCTCGGTCCTCCTCGGCCAGGAGGTTGTTGATCTCAACCTGCGCCCCACCGAACACTGCACCGACATCGAGCGCCGCTGCGTCACGGTCTTCCGAATCGACTTCGCAGCTAAAATCCGCTCTGCCGACGGTGCGGAGAAGCTCGTGATCATCGAGATCCAAAAGGCGAAATACGCGACCGATATCATGCGCTTCCGCAAGTATCTCGGCCAGCAATACGCCTCAGAAAACAACGTGCGCGAGGCCCCCGCCGCGCCGCGCACCCTCCCCATCCTGAGCATCTACCTCCTCGGCCACCAACTCGACCACCTGCGCGAGCCGGTCATCCGGGTAACCCGTGAGTATCGGGATGTGTGCGGAGCCCTCATCACGGGCCCGCGCGAGGAGTTCATCGAAAGCCTGACCCACGACAGCATCGTGGTCCAAATCCCGCTCCTCAAGCCCTCGCGACAGACCGATCTGGACCGCCTGCTGGGCCTCTTCGATCAATCGCAAAGCGACCCGTCCAACGCGCATGTGCTCAGCATCGCGGACGAGGATTACCCTGAAAAATTCCAGCCCGTCATCCGCCGGCTCATGAAGGCGATCTCCGAACCCTCCGTGCGCGATACCATGCAGATCGAAGACGACTACCTCGGGGAACTCGAAAGCCTCGAACGTGCCATCGCCCGGAAAGAAGACGCCCTCGCCAAAAAGGACGACGCCCTCGCCAAGAAAGATGCCTCCATCGCCAAGAAGGATGCCTCCATCGCCAAGAAAGATGCATCCATCGCCAAGAAGGATGCCTCCATCGCCAAGAAGGATGCCTCCATCGCCAAGAAAGATGCATCCATCGCCAAAAAAGACGCCTCCATCGCCAAAAAAGACGCCTCCATCGCCAAGAAAGACGCCTCCATCGCCAAGAAAGACGCCTCCATCGCCAAGAAAGATGCCGCCATCGCCAAGAAAGACGCCGCCCTCGCCGAAAAAAATGCCGCCATCGCCGCAAACCAAATCCGGCTGCAGCGCGCCATCGCAGCCTTGGTTGACCAGGGGACATCGGAACAACAAGCCCGCCGCATCGTGATGGGGTAGCACGACGCTGTTGCTTCCCCGCTGCCCGTCACGACCCGGAGCAGCTCGATAAAAAGTTCTTTGCGGGCAGATATTGCGAAAAACGGAAAGCTGCGGATAATTGCGGCGCAATGAGCTCTTCCCAAACGATCAAATACCTCCTCCCGGAGGAATCCCTCCCACGCCACTGGTATAACATTCAGGCGGATCTCCCGCAACCGGCCCCGCCGCCTCTGGACCCCGGCACGGGTCTCCCGCTCCCGCCGGAGGCGCTGGAGCCACTTTTTGCCAAGGCGCTCATCGAGCAGGAGATGACGCGCGAGCGGGATATCGAGATCCCCTCGGAAGTCCGGGACGTGCTCCGCCAGTGGCGTCCCTCCCCGCTCTTTCGAGCCCGCCGCCTCGAGGCCGCCCTCGATACCCCCGCAAAAATTTACTACAAATACGAGGGTGTGAGCCCGACCGGTTCGCACAAGCCGAACTCCGCCGTCCCCCAGGCCTTCTACAACAAGGTGGAGGGCATCCGGCGCCTGACGACCGAGACGGGAGCGGGCCAGTGGGGGTCCTCGCTGGCCTTTGCCTGCGGCGTCTTCGGCCTGGAGTGCGAGGTTTATATGGTGCGCGTCAGCTACGATCAAAAGCCCTACCGCCGCGCCCTCATCGAAACCTTCGGGGCCGAGGTCATCGCCTCCCCCAGCGAGTGCACCGCCTCCGGTCGCGAGGCCCTTGCCCGGGACCCCCACACGCCCGGCTCCCTCGGCATCGCCATTTCCGAAGCCGTGGAACGCGCCGCCCAGCGCGATGACACCCACTACGCGCTCGGCTCGGTCCTCAACCATGTCCTCCTCCACCAGACGGTGATCGGCATCGAATCCCTCGCTCAGCTTGAGATGGCCGGCGACTACCCCGACGTGGTGGTCGGATGCACGGGGGGCGGATCCAACTTTGCGGGGCTGGCCTTTCCGTTTCTCGGGCGCAAGCTTCGCGGAGGGGAGGATCTCCGGGTTGTTGCCGTCGAGCCCGAGGCCTGCCCGAGCCTCACGAAAGGGCCCTACGCCTACGACTTCGGCGATACGGCCAAGCTCACCCCCCTGGTCAAGATGCACACGCTCGGGAGCTCGTTCATTCCGCCAGGATTCCACTCCGGCGGGCTCCGCTACCACGGCATGGCTCCGCTGATCAGCTTCGTTCATCATCTCGGCCTCATGGAGGCGCAGGGGCTTCCCCAGCTCGAGTGCTTTGCCGCAGGGGTCACCTTCGCCAAAGCCGAGGGCATCCTTCCCGCGCCGGAGGCAACCCACGCGGTGGCGGGTGCCATCCGTGAAGCCATGCGCTGCAAGCTCGAGGGCCGCGCGGAAACGATCCTCTTCAACCTCTGCGGCCATGGGCACTTCGACATGCAGGCCTACATCAACTACCACGCCGGAAAGCTCCAGGACTACGCCTACCCGGAACAGGAAATCGCCATGGCCCTCGCCGGCCTGCCGGCCATCCCCCAATCCGCAGGCTGACCCTCCCCGCGCGCGGTTTTCGCAAGAGAACCCGCGCTGGCCAATCGCCGCACCCTGTCAGGCCGCCGCAGAGCGGACTTTTTCCTTGTCGCGCTCGCGCTTTTCTTCCAGGCGGACCAGCTCGGAGGCCAGCTGGCGGCGGATCTGCTCCTGCTCCGCAGGGTCGGCTTTGGCCAGCTCCCCCTCCAGAAAAATCTTTTTTTCGGCGATCTTGGCGTTGATCTCGCTATCGATTTCGGCGATGGCGAGCTTCTGGTCTTCGGAGAGGCTGACCGACGGGGCGGATTTTTCCAGTCGGCTCATGGCGAGTTCGTAGGCGGATTTCATCCCGGCATCTTGCGGGAGCGGGTGGAAAAACGACAGAAAAATTGCCGTGCGGGGGGAAGCCTGATTACTGTGCGTTTTCATGTCACGCTTCCGGCTTCTCAGCACCGACTTTGACGGCACCCTGATCCTGCACCCCTCCGACGGGAGGTGCACGGAGGCGTTCGGCGAGGTGCTGGAGCGGCATCGGAAGGCCGACGGGCTTTGGGCCGTGAATACCGGGCGCAGCCTCGCCCATGCCATCGAGGGGCTGGACAACTTCCGCGCTCCGGTTCAGCCCGACTTCCTCCTCACCAACGAGCGAGAGATTTTTTCGAGCGATGGCCGGGGGGGATGGACGCCCCATGCCGAGTGGAACGGGCTCTGCGCCGACCGCCATGACGGGCTTTTTGCGTCGGCGGGCGAGGTGGTCGCGAGCGTCCGCGCGCTGGCGGCGAAGTCCGGGGATGTCACGATCATCGAGGAGGACGGGCGGGCCGTCGGGCTGGTGACATCGAGCGAGCAGGTCATGGAGGACGTCGCCGCCTTTATCGACAGCGAAAGCGTGGAGTTCCCGGATTTTTCCTACCAGCGCAACACCGTTTACCTGAGGTTCTGCCACCGGGACTACCACAAAGGGGCCACGCTCGGCGAGGTCTGCCGCATGCTCCAGATCGACCGGACGGTCGTCCTCGCGGCCGGCGACCATTTTAACGACCTGCCCATGCTCGACGGCCGGTTTGCCGCGTTCCCGTGCTGCCCGTCCAACGCCATCCCGGAGGTCAAGCGCTCCGTCCGGCTCGCCGGCGGCCACGTGGCCGCCCTTCCCGCCGCGGATGGCATTGCCGAAGCTTGGAAATCCTTTCACCCATGACGAACACCCTGCTCAAGAAACTGAGGAGACAACTGGGAGCTGACGCGGTCCTCCTGCAGGCCCCGCCCGAGTATTCCGGGGACAAGTGGTTTGCGAAAGCCCGGCCGGACGCCGTCGTCCTTCCCGCCACGACGGAGGACGTGTCCTTCGTGCTTCGCGAGGCTTCGCGCGCGGGCGTGCCGGTGACGCCGCGCGGGGCAGGATATGGCTACGTGGGCGGCTGCACGCCGGTTCGCAGCGGGCTCGTTCTGGCCATGGACCGGATGAACCGGATCCTGGAAATCCACCCCGCCGACTTCGTGGCGGTCGTCCAGCCGAACGTGATCACCGGCGTCCTTCAGGCGGCCGCCAAGGAGAAGAACCTCCTCTACCCGCCGGATCCGGCCAGCCTCAAGGATTGCAGCATCGGCGGAAACATCGCGACGAATGCCGGCGGCCCGCGTTGTCTCAAATACGGCGTCACGCGCAGCTACGTCCTCGGGCTCGAGGTCGTGCTCGCCGACGGATCCGTCGTCCGGTGCGGCGGGCGCACCCATAAGAACAAAACCGGCTTCGACCTCGTCGGGCTCTTCACGGGCTCGGAGGGGCTGCTCGGGATCGTTACCGAAGCAACCCTCCGTCTGGTCCCGCTACCCCCCGCCCGCGCCACCCTCTCCGCCGGCTTCGCCTCGATGAAGGCCGCTGCGGCAGCCATCCAGGCGGTCTTTGCGGCGGGCTTCCTGCCGGCAGCCGTCGAGGTGGCCGACAAGTTCACTCTCGATGCCGCCCGCGCCTACAAGCCCGAAGCCCAATTCCCACCGGGCAATGCCCAAGTGATCCTCGAGGTGGACGGCCAGCCGGCCAGCGTGCGCGGCGAGGCCCGCTCCCTCGAAAAAATCCTTTGCGAAGCAGGCGCTCTCGCAGTCCACAAAGCCACCACCCCGGACGCCTGCGCCCGCCTGTGGGGGCTCCGCCGCGTGTATTCCCAATCCCTCAAGGCCACCGGCTTGAAAAAGCTCAATGAAGACATCGTCGTCCCGCGCGGCCGGCTCGTCGACCTCGTCTCCTTCGCCGCCCGGCTTCAAAAAAAATCCGGCTTCCCGATCGCCTGCTTCGGCCATGCGGGGGACGGAAACATCCACACGAATATCATGGTGGCCGACCCCGAAAACCCCGGCGTTCAGAAGGCCTCCCGCGCGGTGCTGGACGAGCTCTTCGCTCAGGTGCTCGCCTGGGGCGGCGCGATCACCGGCGAGCATGGCGTCGGGCTCGCCAAAATGCCGTGGTGGAACCAGGCGTTGACCCCGGCCACCCGCTCGCTGCACACCACGATCAAGTCCGCCCTCGACCCCAAAGGCACCCTCAACCCCGGCAAGTTCGTCGCCTCCCGGCCCGGGGCGAACAACAAGCGCCCGGCACGGCCAGGCCGCACACGGGGAGCCGCCCCGCAGGCGCCCGCCATGATGCCGGGCAAGAACCAGTAAACGGAAACATGGCGCCGGAAAAAGTTGATTTTTTTCCTGAGATCCTCCATGAGAGGGGGATGCGAATTCTGTGTTTGGCAACTCTTGCGGTGATCGGGCTGGGGCTGGCGGCTTGTAACAAGAAAAATTCTGACCTGTATGCCGGGGTGGACGGAGATTTTGTGACGGGCACGCCGCTGGGCGACCGGGTGGACGGCGCGAACTTCTTTGGATCGAGCGTGGCCCGCGGGCAGTTTTCTCCGATTTATTTCGGCTACGACAGCATCGAGGTGGCCCCGGCGGAGCAGCCGAAGATTGCGCAGGTGGCGACGGCGATGAAGGGCACTCCGGGCGACCTGATCGTGGCCGGGTTCACGGATGATCGCGGCACGGAGGAATACAACCGCGGGCTCGGGGAGCGCCGCGCCCAGTCGGTCCGCCAGGCGCTGATTGATGCCGGGGTTCCCGCCGGGCGCATCCAGACCGTGAGCTTCGGCGAGGAGATGCCGGCGGATTCCAGCGGGGGAGAGTCCGCCTGGGCACTGAACCGACGCGCCGAATTCGGCGTGGTCAAGTAACGCGCTGTGCGCGTCCCTCTCCTCGACCTCACCCGCCAGCACGCCCAGGTGGCCGGCGAAGTGGCGGAGCGCGTCTCATCACTTTTTGCCTCGCAGCAATTCATCCTGGGAGCTGCGGTGGAGGATTTTGAATCGGCCTTCCGGGAGGCCACGGGCTGCGGGCACGCGGTGGGCATGTCCTCCGGCACCGATGCGCAGCTGGCCATTCTGATGGCGCTCCGAATCGGGCCGGGCGATGCGGTGCTCACGACGCCCTACACGTTTTTTGCGACGGCGGGCTGCATCCACCGCACGGGTGCGGAGCCGGTGTTTGTGGATGTCGAGGAGTCCACCCTGAACCTCGATCCGGAAAAGCTGCGGGAGTATTTGGAGGGGCACTGCCGGGTCGGGACGGATGGTGCGGTGCGCACGCCAAGGGGCCACCGGCTCCGGGCGATCATTCCGATCCACCTCTTCGGAACGTGCTGCCGGATGGATGAAATCCTGGCGCTTGCGAACCGCTTTGGGCTGGAGGTCATCGAGGATGCCGCGCAGGCCGTGGGTGCGGAGTATCGGGGGCGCAGGGGCGTGATCCAGGCCGGGGCGATCGCCCGCTCCGCCTACTTCAGCTTTTTTCCCACTAAGAACCTGGGCGGGGCCGGCGACGGGGGAATGTCGGTTTGTGCCGACGGGGAGATGGCCGACCGCCTCCGCCTGCTCCGCAACCATGGGATGGAGCAGCGATATTTTCACCGGGAGGTGGGGGGCAACTTCCGCCTCGATGCGATCCAGGCGGCCGTCCTCCACGCCAAGCTTGCGCACCTCGCGGACTGGAATGCGGCGCGCCGGCGGAACGCCGCACAATACCGCGAGGCCTTCGCGGGAAGGGGGCTGCAGGAATTCGTGCGCCCGCCTGCCGCACCCGAAGACGGGCTCCCGAACAGCCACATCTACCATCAGCATGTGATCCGGGCAAAAAACCGCGACGGCCTCATGGCCCACCTGCAGGCGGCCGGGATCGGGTGTGCGATCTACTACCCCGTGCCGCTTCACCTCCAGGAATGCTTTTCCTACCTGGGCGGAAAAGAGGGGGACTTCCCCGTCGCCGAGGCCGCCTCCCGCGATTCGCTGGCCCTCCCGATTTTTCCCGAGCTGCGCCCTGAGGAGATCGAGGCGGTGGCGGATGGCATCCGGGATTTCTACATCCGCTGAACTTGGCGGGGGGGAAGCCGGACTCAGCAGGCGAATCAGGCTGGCCGGCAGGCGGTGAGGAGGGTAGCTTCTGCGGGAACGTGAGGACGCCGATATTTCATTTTGCCTTTTACTGCCTTGTGGTCGGAAGCCTCCGTCTTCTTTTGACCTGCGGGGCTAAGGTGCGTCGCGTGGTTTTTGCCAAGCCGCCCGGCGGGGCGTTCGTGATGGCCTCCAACCATATCAGCCACTTCGACCCTCCCTTTTTGAGCGGCTGGTTTCCCCGGAAGCTCGACTGGATTGCGATGTCGGCCCTCTTCAGCACGAAGTGGTCGGACCGCGGGTTTCGATGGCTGGATGTGATTCCCGTGGATCGCGACGGGGACGACCGGAATGCGCTGCGCGAGGCGATGCGCCGTCTGGAGGGGGGGCGCGTGATCGGGGTCTTTCCGGAGGGCGGGATCCGGGACGGGGAGCGCTCGATGGTGGCCGGCGCCCCGGTTCGGGGCGGAGCCGCCCTGCTGGCGGCACGGGCCCGGTGCCCGATCGTGCCGGTCGTGATCCTGGGCAGCGAGCGGCTCTACAACGCCAGGAACTGGCTTCCCTGGCGCCGGGCCCGTGTGACCATCGGCATCGGGGCCGCCATCCAGCCCCCTCCCCCCGGCACCGCCCGCGGCGCCGCCCGCGAGCAGATGGAGCGCGAGCTGAGCTTGGCGATCGTACGCCTCAAGGACGATCTGTTCCGCCGCTGCGCCCTCAGCGAAGACGACCTCCCCCACTCCCCGCAGGAGCGGATGGCCGAGCGATGAAGCGGCTTGTTGAACGGACCACCTCGTGGGGAATGGACAGCGCCATGTGCGGGATGATGAACATCCTGCAATGGCGGCGCCGCTCGGACAGCTGCACGAAGGCGGAGCTCGACGCCTATTTGGACGCCTGCGCCCCGATGAGCCGCGAGGAGTTTTACCGCATGCCGCCGGCTGTGGCTCCGAGGCACAGCGCGGGCTGGATCGAGTGGGAGAGCCCGCTGCCGAGCGGATTTCCAGAGAACGACCGCGCGCGCGTGCGATTCTATCCGGCGGAGCGCCGTGGCGCCCCGGTGCTCCTCCTCCTACACGCCCTGATGAGCGCCAGCGATGTCGGCTACCGCCGGGTCGCGGCGACGTTCAACCGCCGGGGCTGGGCGGTCGCTTTCCCCCATCTGCCCTACCACTACTCGCGAAAACCCAGGAAGGCGCTCAATGGGGAGCTGGCCATCACCTCGGACCTCATCCGCAACGCGGAGGGGCTGCGCCAGGGGGTCGTCGAACTGCGGCAGCTCATGGCGATTTTGAGGGCGCGGGGGGCCAGGGAATTTGCTGTGATCGGCACCAGCTACGGCGGCTGGACCGGGGCGCTGCTCTCGTTTTTGGAGAGAGATTTTCGATTTCTCGGCCTTGTCCAGCCGATCGTCAACGTCGACAAGGCGATCTGGGAAAACCCCGGCGCCTCATCGATGCGGAGGTCGCTGCGCTCGCTCGGCCATGCGCGGGGCCAGATCGCCCGCCACGCCCACCTGAGCTCCCCGCTGCACGGAATCCCCCTGTGCGACCCCACCCGCATCGTCGTCACCGCCGGCATGTATGACAGAGTCTCACCACCAGCCGACCTCAAAGCGCTGACCCGGAGCTGGCCGGGATCCCGGCTCCTGCGCGTCCGCCAGGGGCACTTCGGCTACCGGGCGCTGCGCGAGACCCTCTCCGCCGTCGAACCATTCGTGGGCCCGGAAGCCTAGCCGGTTTTTACGACTCCGCGACCGTGCCGAATGCTTTCTGGGTCGATTTGAACCTGATGGATTTCCGCCCGGAGGCCGGGACGAAGCGCCTCGTGCTCACCGACGGAAAATTCTATTCTGGGGAGGCGTCGAGGCATTTTGAGCCTGCGCAGCCCTTCACTCCTCTGCCGGCGTCGAAGGGGTAGGGCGTCCGCCCGTTTCCAGCAGCTCCCGAAGGTTTCCGGTGATGGCCCCGTCGTAGAGCGCCTTCCCGATGATCGCTCCGTGAAGCTTTGGCATCGCGGCCAGGCGGATGAGGTCGGCGGGGCTTGAGACTCCTCCGCTGGCGATCAGGTGGCAGTCCAGGAGCTTGAGAAGCTTTTCGAGCTCCACGAAATTTGGCCCGGCGAGCATCCCGTCGGTCGCGATGTCCGTGTAAATGATCGTCCCGGCGCCGGCCACCTGGGCCATGAGCGCGAGGTCCGCCACCGAGGTTTCAGTCGTCTCCGTCCATCCCTTGACCGCCACCTTCCCGTTTTTCGCGTCGATGCCGACGGCGATCCTGTCGCCGCCGAACTCGAGGCACATCTCGGCGATGTATTCCGGCGACTCGCAGGCTTTGGTCCCGAGAACCACCCGGCTCACCCCCGCACTGAAGGCCGCGCTCACGTTGTCAAAGTTCCGCATCCCGCCCCCGAGCTCACACGGAATCTTGACCGCCGCGCAGATCGCCTCGATCGACTCCAGGTTGCTGGGCTCACCGCAGAACGCGGCATCCAGATCGACAAGGTGCAGCCAGTCCGCCCCGGCCGCCTCCCACTTTCTGGCGAAGGCCACGGGGTCATTCGAATAGACGGTCTTTTCTGCAGCGAGGCCGCGCTTCAGACGCACGACCTCGCCGCCCATCAGGTCAATGGCAGGGAGCAGGTTCATAGGGTCTTCAAAAAGTTTTTAAGGATCGCGAGCCCGGCCGCCTGGCTTTTTTCCGGGTGGAACTGTGTCGCATGCTGGGCACCGCGGGAGACGCTCGCGGCAAACGGAATCCCGTATTCACACGTTGCGCTGCAGAGCGAAGGATCCGCCGGCTCGGGAAAAAACGAGTGCACGAAATACACGGATGTCTCCTCGGGGATCCCGTCGTAGAGGGGGCCCCTCAATGCGGAGAGCGAGTTCCAACCCATCTGAGGAACCTTGAGTCCGCGATCGCCCGAAAACCGGATGACCCGGCCGGGCAGAGCCCCCAGGCCCTCGACCCCGGGGGACTCCTCGCTGGCATCAAAAAGCAGCTGGTAGCCCAGACAGATTCCGAGATACGGACGGCTGGCGGCGATCCACTCCTTCAGCGGGTCCCAGAGCCCGGTGGCGCGGAGGTTCGCCGCACAGTCGCCGAAGGCCCCCACCCCGGGAACGACCAAGGCATCCAGCCCGCGCAGCCCCGAGGGGCCGGAGAGCAGGCCGGGCAGCGAGCCGGAAGCCTCCAGCGCTTTGCAGACGCTTCGCAGGTTGCCGCTTCCGTAATCCACAACGCCAACTTTGGGGCCGCTCACAGCACCCCTTTGGTGCTTGGGACTCCGCGCACCCTGGAATCCAGTTGAGTCGCCTGGTCCAGCGCCCGGGCCAGCGCCTTGAAGACGCCCTCGGCCATGTGGTGCGCATCCCGCCCGGCCAGCACATCCACATGCAGGTTCATCCCCCCATGGACACTCACCGCGCGCAAAAACTCCTCCACAAGCTGGAACGAAAAATTCCCGCCGATGGGCTCGACATCGGCGGGGGCATTGTAGGAAAGAAACGGTCGGCCGCTCAGGTCCACAACAACCCGCACCAAGGCCTCATCCATCGGCACGTAGGAGGTTCCGTAGCGGCGGATCCCCGCCTTGTCGCCCAGGGCCTTCGTCAGCGCCTGCCCAAGCGTGATGCCCGTATCCTCGACGGTGTGGTGAAAATCCACATCGAGGTCCCCCCTGGCAGCCAGCTCCAAATCAAAAAGCCCGTGCCGGGCAAAGAGCGTCAGCATGTGATCGAAAAAACCGATGCCCGTGGCCACCCGCGCCTCACCGCCACCATCCACATCCAGCTCCAGGGAAATCGCCGTCTCCGATGTCGCCCTCTCCACTCTCGCCTTGCGTTCCATGCAGCCATCCTACTCATCCGCCCCGCGCTTTGAAAAGCCTGGAGAAGAGGGGATCCGCCTCATCGGATACCTTTTGATTTTCCCGCCTCCATCACGGATAGTGCCCGCGATCCTATGAAAAGATTCCTGCCCCTCGCCCTCCTTGCCATTCCGTGGGCCCAGGCTGACGACCAGCCTCCCGCGACCCTGCGGGAGACGATCAACCGCCTGGACCCCGCGCAGACGGCGAAGGCCATCGAGGCGCTTGAATCCAACTTTCTGTCCCCGCAATCCCTCGACGAGCCCGCCCGCCAGAGGGCCCTGCTGGAGGGGTTGCTGCGGCGCCTCGCCCCCGGCGCTTCCATCGAGGCCGCCGACAGGACGCCGGAATCCCCCGAGCCCATTCCGTTCCTTGCAGAGATCCTCGACGACCGCGCCGGCTACCTCCGCCCCGGTCACCTGGCCCCCGCCACCCTGGCCCAGCTCGACACCGCCCTCAAAAGTTACTCGGATAAAAACCTTGCCGCGGTGATCCTCGACCTGCGATCCGTCCCCGGCGGCAGCGAGTTCGAGGCCGCCGCAGACTTTGCGCGCCGGTTTGCTCCCAACGGGAAAATGCTCTTCACCATCCAGAAGCCCAGCGCCAAGCAGGAGCGGATCCTGACATCGAACCAGACCCCGGTCTTTTCCGGCATCCTGATCGTCCTGACGGATTCTGCGACGGCCGGAGCCGCCGAGGCACTGGCCGCCACGCTGCGCACGAACGCCGGCGCCATGATTGTCGGCAGCGACACCGCCGGCGAAGCGGTCGAGTTCTCAAGCATCCCCATCGGCGGCGGCCTCTCGCTGCGCGTGGCGGTCTCCCAGGTCATTCTCCCGGACGGCTCCAGCCTTTTCCCCGGCGGCGTCAAGCCCGACGTCGCCATCGCCCTCGCCCCCGGACAACTCGCAGAAATTGTCGCCGCCAGCCAGGACAAAGGGGTCAGCCAGTTTGTCTTTGAATCCGAGCGCCCCCGCATGAACGAGTCCGCCCTCATCGCCAACACGAACCCCGAAATCGAGGGGGACCGCGACCCGGAGCTCCCTCCCCTGCGCGACACCGTCCTGCAGCGTGCCATGGACCTGGTCACGGCCATCAACTTCTACAAAAAGCAGCGCTGAGAAAAGAACGGGCTCGGCTGGGAATGGCATCTAAACTTCAGCCCGCTTTGGGATGCTGCCCCTACAGGGCAGATGCTCGTTTTCCCCAAGACCCAGGGCGGAGCTGGCGCTTGCCCTGGGCTATTGGATGCAGCCCCCTTGGGGCTTAAGCCCATTCGGGTCGGCCGGCATGGCAGGCAGATGGCAGCCGATCGTTGCGATCAAAGGGCGTTTCGGAGCTGAACACCGGGTGCCCTGCCGGGCGCACCAAAAAAAACGCCGTCCGGAATTTCCGGACGGCGTTTGCTATGTCTTGCTTTTCGGATGAGCTAGGGCGTGGGCACCGTGGCAATCGTCTGCAGGATCCTGCTCGCGATCTTGTAGGGGTCACCCTGGGAATTCGGACGGCGATCCTCGAGATAGCCTTTGTATCCGTTGTTGACGAAGCTGTGCGGAACCCGCACCGAAGCCCCGCGGTTCGCCACCCCGTAGTTGAACTTGTCGATCGACTGCGTCTCGTGGAGCCCGGTCAGGCGCATGTGGTTGTCCGGACCATAAACCGCGATGTGCTCGTTCTTATACTTATCGAAAGCCGCCATCAGGGCCTCGAAGTAGTCCTTACCCCCCACCTCGCGCATGTATTTCGTCGAGAAGTTCGAGTGCATTCCGGAACCGTTCCAGTCCACCTCGGTGCCGAGCGGCTTGCAGTGCCAGTTCACGTCCACACCGTATTTCTCGCAGAGGCGCAGGAGAAGGTAGCGCGCCATCCAGACCTGGTCGGCCGCCGTGCGCGACCCCTTCCCAAAGATCTGGAATTCCCACTGGCCTTTCGCCACCTCGGCATTGATGCCCTCATGGTTGATGCCGGCGTCCAGGCAAAGATCCAGGTGCGTGTCCACAATTTCGCGGGCAAGATCCCCGACGTTCTTGTATCCAACGCCCGTGTAGTATTCCCCCTGCGGAGGAGGAAATCCACCGCCCGCCGGAAAGCCCAGCGGCACGCCATCCTGGTAGAGAAAATACTCCTGCTCAAAGCCGAACCACGCGTCCGAATCGTCAAGGATCGTGGCGCGGGAGTTCGAGGGATGCGGGGAACCGTCAGGCATCATGACCTCACACATCACCAGAGCCCCGTTGGTCTTCGTCGGATCGGGGTAGCACGCAACCGGCTTCAGCAGGCAGTCCGAGCTTTTTCCCTCGGCCTGGCGGGTGGAGCTGCCGTCAAAACCCCACATCGGAAGCTCCGCAAGTGTGGGAAATGTATCAAAATCCTTCACTTGGGTTTTGCCGCGCAGGTTGGGAACCGGCTCGTAGCCGTCCAGCCAGATGTATTCGAGTTTATACTTCGCCATATATTGATTTTCTGAGTGTCGTTTTTTAAGCAGCATTCGCCGGGGAAAGCTGCCGAATGTTGGTTGATGACCCTGTATTCCGGCCGGCGTGGGAATAAAAGCAACTCCTGTGCCAAGAATCAATAAATCTTCTTGAGCAGGTGCCCGGGGCGCATCCGAGCCAAAAAGGAAAGCCCCCCGCCCCTGACAACGGGCAGGTGCGGCCGCATCAACCCTTGGCCGCACTGCGGCCCGGGCGGCATTTTGGAAAGCATTCCCGAAACGGATGGGGGGGGATTCGAACCCCCGGTACCTCGCGGTACACACGCTTTCCAGGCGTGCGCAATCGACCACTCTGCCACCCATCCAATCCTGAGAACGACGTCATTACATCAAATCGCGCTGGAATGGCAACACCTCGTTGCCGGCGCCCGGCCAAAACGCCGCAGGACCTCAGCGCCCAGCCGTCAGCTCGAGGGAAAAATCCACAGCGGGGGCGGAGTGGGTGATGGCTCCGACCGAGATGAAGTTGACGCCGGTTTCGGCGATGGCGCGGATCGTCTCCAGAGTGACGCCGCCGCTGGCCTCGAGCAGGATCCCGTCGGGCCGCCGGCGGACGGCCTCGCGCAGGGACTCGAGCGGCATGTTGTCCAGGAGGACGACGTCGACCCCGCGCAGCCCGAAGAATCCGTCTGCCTGGTCCAGGGTATCCGCCTCGATTTCGATGCTCAGGCCGGGGCGCTCGGCCTTTGCCTTGTCGATGGCTTCCTGGATCTCTGCGAGGGTGGTCCCGGCGGCAAGGTGGTTGTCTTTGATCATGACCATGTCGTAAAGGCCGACGCGGTGGTTGGAGGCCCCGCCAGCAGCGACGGCAGCCTTTTCGAGGAGGCGCATTCCGGGCGTGGTTTTCCGGGTGTCAAGCAGCGTGGCCCCCGATCCGTCAATGGCCTCGACGTAGCGGCGGGTCAGCGTGGCAACGCCGGAGAGGCGCTGCACGAAATTCAGTGCGGTGCGCTCGGCGGTCAGGATCGAAGCGGCGCGACCGGCGACCTCGATCACCCGATCTCCATCGCTGAGGAGCGCCCCGTTCTTGCGGAGAACCTGAACGCTGAGCTCCGGGTCGACCCTGCGAAAAACCTCTGCGGCCACATCGATCCCCGCCAGGCAGCAGGACTGCCTGGCAAGGATCCGGGCGGAAGCCCGGCGCAGGGGGCCGGTAAACCAGCGGCAGGTCACATCCCCGTCGCCGATGTCCTCCGCCAGCGCGAGATCGATCAGATCTGCCGTCCTGTCAGGCATCGGGGGCGGGATCCAGGCCGAGGAGCAGCCTCTGCCAAGTCATGAGGGCGGGCGAAGCGGCATCCAAGGCGATGGCCTCCAGCGCCCCCCGCGGGGCAACAATCGCCGGATCGAGCCCGAGCTCGGCAGCCGCTGCATCGCGGGTTTTCTTCAGGGCCTCGAAGCGCGCCAGGTGGTCCTTCGGAGCCCGCTTCCGGCGCACCTTCTCCATCACCGGCCACTCGCACTCCGGGATCTGGAGGGCCAGCGCAAGGACGACCTCAAAGCTTTTTCTGCGGCGCCCGTTCATGCGGGGAGTCGAGTAGTCGCTCCCCTTGCTGACCTGGTCCGCGACGCGCAGCATGTCCTCGTTGCCGATGACGTGGAATGGCGGCCGGTCCCAAGCGCGCGCCTCGGCATCGCGCCAGAACCAGAGGATTCGCAGGACCGCCTGCGCGCGGGGGGAAAGCGCTGAGCTCCCGGAAATTCTCCACACCGTCGTGTCGTCGCGCTCTTTCGTGTCCCGCGTGGAGGCGATCATCCGGTCCCGGGACTCCTCAAACCACCCCCACCGGCCAAGCCGGCAAAGATCGTCCTCCAGGCGGGCCGCGATCTCAAGGAGGTAGCGCGTGTCGTTCAGGGCGTATTCCACCATCTGTTCCGAAAGCGGCCGGATCGCCCAGTTGGCCTTCTGCGAGGCCTTCGACAGCTTGATGCCGAAAAAATCTTCGACGAGGGCGGCAAGCCCGAGCCCGGCTCGCCCGCAGAGCCTCGCGGCGATCATCGTGTCAAACAGGCTTCCCGGCTCGAAAGCCCCGACGCGGCGCAGGAGGCGCAGGTCGTAGTCCGCCCCATGGAAAACCAGGCGGCGCGAGCAGACGACATCGAAGAGTGGCTGGAGTTCGAGCCCGGCGAGCGGATCGACCAGCCAGTGGCCGTCCCCGGCGCTGATCTGAATGAGGCACAGCTTCTCGAAATAGCAGTGGAGGCTGTCGGCCTCCGTGTCCAACGCAACCTGGGGCTCCGCCTCCAGCCTCCCCACCAGCTCCGCAAGGCTTGCTTGATCGGCGATCAAGGTTCCTCGATAAATTTATCCGTGACGGGGGGCGTTCCTGCATGGCGCGCGCGCGGCTCGCGCACCTGCGTGGTGCCGTCGGTCGGCACGGTGACAAACGGCCCGCCTGCCAGGGGGGCCACATCGCTGAACGCCAGCCCGGCGACCTCGCTGGGCTTGCCTTCGAGCGGAAAATCTTTGCGGAGCGGATGGTAGGGATAGCCCTCCCACATCAGGATCCGCCTCAGGTCGGGGTGATCCTTAAACCGGATTCCCATGAGGTCGAAGACCTCGCGCTCGTGCCAGTTGGCCGTCGGCCAGAGATCGCTCACGGTCGGGAGCTCGCAGGCGTCCTCGCTCACCGCCGTGCGCAGCCGCAGGTGGACCCCATCGTTCATCGAGTAAAGCTCGTAAACCACCTCAAACCTTGGCTCATCGCCAAAATGGTCGACGCTGGAAACATCGATGAGGTAGTCAAATCCGAGCTCATCCCTGGCATGCCGGCAGACCTCGCGGAGCGATTCCTGCCGGAGCGTAAGCGACAACTCCCCACGGAATTCCTTTTCCTCCAGGATCGCGGAAGCAAACCCGGCCTTCAGAGCAGCTGTGGCGTCGGCGGCGTTCATAGGGACTCCAAAAGCGCTTTCTTCTGCTCAAGGACGGAGTGCTCGCCCATGATTTTTTTCTGCAGGCTCATCAGCCCGTCGAGCAGCGCCTCGGGGCGCGGCGGGCATCCGGAAATATAGACATCCACCGGGATCAGGTGGTCGATGCCCTGCAGCACCGCATAGCTGCGATACATGCCGCCAGAGGACGCACAAGCCCCCATCGCGATGCACCACTTCGGCTCCGGCATCTGGTCCCAGATCCGCTTGACCGCAAGCGCCATCTTGTAGGTGACCGTGCCCGCAACGATCATTACATCGCTCTGCCGGGGCGAAAACCGCATCACCTCGGCCCCGAACCGCGAGATGTCAAACCGCGAGGACGAGGCGGCCATCAGCTCGATGGCGCAGCACGCCAACCCCATCGGCATTGGCCATAAGGAGTTGCTCCGCATCCAGTTCACGGCTGCGTCTAACTTCGTAATGATGATGTTGCCCTCGATCTTCGAGTCGTAGGCGATCGGACTCTGGTCGCTCATATTGGCTCCCAAGGTATTTTGACATTCCCCCGCGGCAAGCGGAAAAACCGGAATTCACGGAATTCCCTTCGAAAAAAAACGAAAAAACCCGCGTCGGGTTTGATGCCGGTCAATGAAGTTTTTAAAAGAAATCCACAATATGTCGCCCCTTCAAC
>Ga0247844_1001982_pt1 | contig 34952 bp, 22 predicted proteins | sample LaCtaG_FD_192421 | JGI IMG/M metagenome (GOLD analysis project Ga0247844, IMG submission 192421) | Freshwater microbial communities from meromictic Lake La Cruz, Castile-La Mancha, Spain - LaCruzMarch201714.5m_1 | ecosystem: Environmental > Aquatic > Freshwater > Lake | place: Spain: Castile-La... | reverse complement strand
GAACTCATCAGGCCAGGTAGAAAGTATACAAGAACCAAAACCATCCGACGATTAAAAGGAAAATATCAAACCTTCAAAAACTACCGAAGAGCCGCATGAAACCCTTAAGTCAACGACATTGCCCTTTAGGGGTAGGGGGCGGGTAGGGGGCGGGTAGGGGGCGGGTAGGGGGCGATTCTGCACATGCACAAATTTTTGGACTGCCCCTTCTGCTTTATCGCCCTACCTTCGCCCCTTCAAAAATTAAAGGTTTTTCAAGTCCAATTATTTTCAAACATGAAGTATCCCGTTTTCGCGCTTATCGCGCTTTCTGTACTTTTTTTGGCTGCCTGTCAAAACAATCCAAGTTCCTCGGACAACTCGAGCAGTTCAGATGTTCCTGCTGCCAATGATGCAAAGACCCTCAATGGACAAATCCTTACGGTGCTTGTGGAAGGAAAAGGCCATTCACGTCCGTACGATTCCCTCTTTGTCCAGCATATCAATCTGGGCAGGGCCATGGGCAGCGCTTTTAGCATCCTTGGAGAAGAGCACAAGGCCCAAGTCACTAAAATGCGCATGGGCATGAAGGAATTCACTGAGCCATACGAGTTAATCAATGCTTACGCCGTTCAACTTGACTCGCTTTCTTCCCGACTTGGCAGCGGAAGGGCGACGCTGGAGGAAGCCCAAAAAGAATTCACCACCCTTAGGAAGCAAATGCAGGAAGAGAAGGAGAAACTTTCCAAAGCCCCCAATAACCTGGAAAAATACAGAACCGAGTTCGAAGCTATTTTCACGGAGGCCAACAAAAAGGCTGCCGGGAATTAAGTTTCCACTTGCTATATATATAGGTGTAGCGGAGCGGTCTTTTTGTTATTAGGGCAAAGGCCTCAATTTCTAAGCATCTGTGCTATCCTATCTCTGCACGTTGCGCTACTTTTGCGCGATTGATTTCGGATTGGCACAAACTTCGCAGGTTTAGCCGATAATCGAAGCGTTGCTTGAATATCCATGACAATGGCAGGTTCCACGAACTTGCTAAACCTCGTAGGTTTTAAAAACCTACGAGGTTTAGATCGTAAAATTTATGAGCAAAAAAACAAAACCGTCGGAAGTCCCGGCTAATTCACCAGCTTCTGGCTCCGCTTCTGCTTCCGCCTCCGCCTCCGCCTCCGCCTCCGCCAAGGCTACGGCGGATAAAAAGGCTACGGCGGATAAAAAGGCTATGGCGGTTAAAAAGGCTACGGCAAGTAAATCTCCCAACTCGTCCAGACGGCTGCCCAAAATACTCCTGCTCCTGCTTTTACTGGCTGTTGGAGGTTTTGCCGCATGGAAATTCTGGCCCAAAAAGGCCACGGGTTATTTGCCGGATGAATTTCACTATGCTGAGCCAACCCTGACCGCCAAAAACCCCGTGCTTCAGTTGCTCAAACCGGAAGACACTGGCATTGATTTTCAAAACTCAATTCAGGAATCTGCCGAAAACAACATCACCACCAATATAAACATCTATAACGGGGGCGGCGTAACCATCGCGGATATCAACAACGACAACCTGCCTGACATTTATTTTGTTTGCACCACGGGCAAAAACAAACTCTACCTGAACCAGGGGAACCTAAAATTTAAAGACATTGCGGAATCGGCGGGCGTGGCTTCCGAAGATGGCTTTGAAACGGCTGTTACCAGTGCTGATGTGAATGGCGACGGCTTTCTTGACTTCTATGTGTGCCGCGGGGGGCCCAAATTAGAGGAACTGCGCCGCAACAAACTATTCATCAATAACGGAAACCTGACGTTCACCGAGCGCTCCAAAGAATATGGCCTCGACGACATCAGTGCCAGCTCCGGCGCAACTTTTTTTGACGGGGATGGCGATGGTGATTTGGATTGTTATGTGCTCAATTTCCTGACCGATATCACATACGCCAGTAAAATTGACGTGATTTACGACGGTGATGGTAAGCCTGTTCCCAATCTCGTACCCAAAAAAGAACACGATACGCACCGTTATTATCGAAATGATGGCCCGCCGGCCTTATTGGCTGGGGGTAAAGGTGGTTTTACCGATGTTTCAAAAGAATCAGGCATTTGGAATTTTGCCTTTGGACTGAGTGTGTCTGTGTCAGATTTCAACCGGGATGGACACCCGGATGTGTACGTAGGAAATGACTTTTTCCAACCCGATCTGCTGTATATCAATGATGGCAAGGGAAAGTTTACCAACCGCCTGGCGGAATATTTCCGGCATACTTCCCAAAGTACGATGGGAACGGATTTGAGCGATTTCGACAATGACGGTTTCGTGGACCTGTTGGCCATGGACATGCTTCCAACCAAAAACAAACGGCACAAACTGTTACAAACGACCAATACACTCGGGCGCTACCTTTCGATGGTTCAAAACAACTACTTTGAGCCCGTGACGCACAATGTGTTGCAACACAACAACGGCAACGGGACTTTTAGCGAAATCGCTTGTATGGCCGGGGTTTTCAAAACCGATTGGTCCTGGAGTCCGCTCATGGTAGACCTTGACAACGACACTCGCCGCGACATCTACATCAGCAATGGATACCGCCGTGAGGTGGGACACCGCGATTATTTCGAATTCCTCCTGCCGGATGTCAAAAACAAGGCCAATCAGATGGGTTTGGATGATTACACGAGGATCAAAATGATTCTCGACGCCATTCCCACCTACAAGCCCCGAGACTTCATTTATCAGAATAAAGGAGACCTGGAGTTCGTGGACAAAAGCGGGGACTGGGCTACCATGGAAGCCACCTGGTCTTGCGGCGCAGCTTGGAGCGACCTGGATGCAGACGGCGATATAGATTTGATTATCAGCAACTTAGAAGACCCAGCCTTCATCTATAAAAATCTCAGTCGGGAAGAAAACAAGGGCAATTATATCCAGGCCAAACTGCTTGGAAGTCCACAAAATCCATTCGCAGTGGGTGCCTCCGTCCTGATCGAATACGGTAACGGGGAGAAACAATTCCAGGAAATCAGCCCTAACCGAGGCATCTTCTCCAGTTCGGAGCACCTCATCCATTTTGGTCTGGGGCAACTTGCCCAGGTGGAAAAACTCAGCGTCCGTTGGCCCGATGGCAAAACCCAAACCCTAACCAACGTGCCCAACAACCAGCGACTCCAACTGGATTGGAAAAATGCAAGTGGCAACATCCCTACCCTAGTGCCTTCGGTGACCGGCCCCACTTTGATGACCGAAAAATCCGCCGCTTTAGGGATCAATTTTGTTCATGTCGAGAACAAATACGTTGACTTCGAGAATTTTCCCCTCGTCCCCTGGTACGAATCTGATTTAGGGCCACTCACCGCCAAAGGCGATGTAAACGGCGACGGATTGGACGATTTTTTTGTCGGAAACGGATTTACCAACCCCGCAGCGCTTTATGTGCAAACGCCCGACGGAAAGTTTAAACCCAGTAATCAGCCACTTTGGGAAACCGAAAAACAATACGAAGACCACGGGGCCGTCTTTTTTGATTTTGACATGGACGGCGACCAGGATCTTTATGTGGTCAGTGGCGGGGCAGAAGCGAAAAAAGAAGCCGCCGCTTTTGCCTGGCAAAACCGGCTATATATCAACATAGACGGGAAAGGCACTTTTGGGCGGGCCAATCCTGCCAACCTGCCTGATATTCGCACGGTGGGTTTACGTGTTACAACGTACGATTATGACAATGACGGCGACCAAGACCTTTTCATTGGTGGTCGTGTCACACCCGAACGCTGGCCGATAACACCTCCCAGTTATGTGTTGCGCAACGACCGGAATCGCCTCACAGATGTAACGGCTTTGGTCGGCGCTGATTTTTCAAAATGTGGCATGGTCACGGATCTTTCCTGGGCTGATGTAGATAAAGATGGCCAGGCCGAACTCATCGTGGTCGGAGAATTTATGCCTGTCAGCATTTTTAAACTGGTGAGCGGTGTTTTAAAAAATGTTACAGCCCAATTTGGCCTGGACAAAACCAATGGCCTGTGGCACAGCCTCGAAGTAGCCGACCTGGATAAAGACGGTGACCTCGATTTGGTAACGGGCAATTTGGGCCTCAATACCCGTTTTACCGCCAGTGCAGAGGGGCCGCTGGGGTGTTATGCCAAAGACTTCGATAACAACGGCACCCTTGACCCCATTATGACTATGTACGAGGGAAAAACCAACTACCCCTTGGCCCAGAAAGAGAATATTGTGAAACAAATACCCAGCCTAAAAAAGCGATATCTGTATGCCAAGGATTGGGCCAATGCCACGGTCGAGGATGTGTGGCCAAAGAAGGATCTCGACGAAGCCTTGCACCTTGTAGCGTATGACCTCGAAACATGCTGGTGGGAAAATCAGGGCGGCAAATTTGTCCGACACAGCCTTCCACGCCCAGTACAAGCTTCTGTAATTCAAGGAATTGTGGCAGAAGACCTCAATGGCGATGGTCAGATTGATTTACTCCTGGCTGGCAACAAATATCACATGGAAATAGAAGGCGGGCGTTGTGACGCGGGCAATGGGGTGTTCCTGGCGGGCGATGGGAAAGGAAATTTCAATTGGGTAAACAACCTCCAGAGCGGCTTTTGGGCGATGCGCGAAGCCCGCGATTTGGCCGTGGTCCGAGGCGCTGGGGGCAAGCGGTTTTTCGTGGTGCCAAATAATGGTAGCGCGTTGCAGATTTTTGAATAGACTGGTTGTTAGGGATGACTAAAGGCTTTTGGGGTGTTTCAAAACTATTGAGTCACATACTTAATTAGGAAACCTGATTTAAAATGAGCAAAAAAGGTACAAAAGGTGGGCCAATCGAAGCGCCTGGATCCGAAGATAATGCTGCGCCTAAAGGACGCAAAATCTTTAGCAAACCTGTGCTGGCACTCCTTCTTTTATTGGTTGTGGCAGTCATTGGATATTTCGCGTGGAATTACAAAACAAAGAAAAGTGAAAGCAGCGCGGATGGCCATTTTTATCATACCATCGAAGAGACGCTCCAAGCGGAAGCTCCCTTATTGCAATTGATCGAGGCCTCTGAAACCGGCATAAACTTTCAAAACCGGATCATCGAAACGATGACGAACAACCACGCCACCAACATAAACATTTACAACGGCGGAGGGGTCACGGTGGCCGATTTGAACAACGACAATCTACCTGACCTGTATTTTGTGTGCAGCAACGGCCAAAATCGCCTTTACCTGAACCAGGGGAACCTAAAATTCAAAGATGTCACAGCATCTGCGGGACTGACTTCCGAAGACGGATTTGAGACGTCCGTAGCGGCTGTAGACATTAACGCGGATGGTTATTTGGACCTCTATGTATGTCGTGCAGGCCCATTCATAGACGACACCAGGCGCAACAAACTGTATATCAACAATGGCCTCACCCCCAACCCCTCTCCAAATGGAGAGGGGGGCACCACTCAGCCCGGAGGGGCTGTCACGTTTACGGAGCGCGCCCAAGAATATGGTCTGGACGATATCAGCGCTTCTACCGGTTCTAGTTTTTTTGACGGGGACAGCGATGGCGATTTGGATCTGTATCTGCTCAATTATCCCAAAGACATGGCGTTTTCGAACAAATTCATCGCGACGCCGGGCCCAGATGGCAAGTTGTCCTTTGATGAAGGTCCCAAAGACACCTATGACTCTGACCGATATTACCGCAATGATTTCAACTCGGCCAAAGCAGGTAGCAAAAAATTTACAGATATCAGTCAGGACGTTGGCATTTGGAACCGCGCATTTGGGTTGAGTGTTTCCATTTCTGACTTCAACCGGGATGGACATCCGGATGTGTATGTGGGCAACGACTTTTTTCAACCTGACCAGCTTTTCATAAATTCCGGCAAGGGGACTTTTACCAACCGACTTTCGGAATATTTTCGGCACTGCTCCCAGGCCACGATGGGAACAGACCTGAGCGACTTTGACAACGACGGACTGGTTGATCTTTTTGCGGTAGATATGATGCCGCCCAATAATGCCCGGCACAAAACCGTCAGAACGTTCAACTCCAATAGTTTTCAAGTTCTGATTCAACAAAGCAACCTTTTTGAACCGGTAACCCGCAATGTATTGCAACGCAACAATGGCAATGGCAGCTTTTCAGACATCGCCTGCCAAGCCGGCGTTTTCAGGACGGACTGGTCCTGGAGCGGCCTCGTAGCGGATTGGGACAATGATGGACTGCGGGATATTTATGTATCCAATGGGTACCGACGAGACTTCATAAACCTGGATTACAGCGAGTTCGCAAAGCATCTGCGGGAGGGCGCAATTACCAAAGAAGTACTCTCCCAGTACAAAACCCTGGAAGAATTTCTCGACAAAGCCCCTTCCTTTAAGGCACGCGATTTTATTTACCGAAACAAGGGAGATTGGCAATTTGAAGACAAAGGAGGCGACTGGGCGACTATGAAAGGAACCTGGTCTTGCGGCGCAGCCTGGGCCGATCTGGATCTCGACGGCGACCTTGATTTGGTCGTTAACAACCTGGAGGATCCTGCTTTTGTCTTTAAAAACCTCAGTCGCGAGCAGAACAAAGGAAACTACCTTCAAGCCAAACTACAGGGCAGCCCGAAAAATCCTTTTGCTGTGGGGGCTTCTGTGCTGATCGAATACAACAACGGTCAAAAACAATATCAGGAACTCAATCCTAATCGCGGGATCTTCTCCGCATCCGAGCATTTGGTGCATTTTGGCCTTGGTAATCAGGCTACTGTGGATAGACTGACGGTGCGCTGGCCCGACGGCAAAACCCAGAGCCTGACGAACCTGAACGCCAACCAACGTCTGCAACTCAAGTGGACCGATGCATCGGGATATGTTACAACGCTGGTAAGCCCTGCCACAGCTCCAACATGGTTGAAAGAAACCACCGCTAAATCAGGCATCAGTTTTGAGCATATAGAAAACAAATACAACGATTTTGAAGCTTTCCCGCTCAATATTTGGAAGCTCAGCGAACTGGGACCACTCATTGCCAAGGGTGATGTGAATGGCGACGGTCTCGAAGACTTTTATGTTGGGAATGCCTTGAGCTCGCCTCCGGCGCTCTACATCCAATCCGCCAACGGCCAGTTCAAGCCATCAAATCAGGCACTTTGGGATAAAGAAAAGGTTTACGAGGACCATGGCGCCGTTTTCGCTGACTTGGATGGCGATAAGGATCAAGACCTAATCGTCGTCAGTGGTGGGTTTGAAGCCCCCAAAGAAGTCCGAAAAAATGCCTGGCGGCATCGCATTTACGTAAACGAGGACGGGAAGGGCAATTTCAAAAAAGTTGCTTCTAATCTGAACGCTGAAAATCCAGAATTGAGTCTGAAGGTAGTTGCCCACGACTACGATAACGATGGCGACCAGGACCTCTTTTTCGGAGGGCGTGTTGCAGCCGATAAATGGCCTTTGAGCCCGCGCAGCGTGGTATTGCGCAATGACCGGGGCAAGTTTACGGACGTCACATCCGTCGTAGCCAAAGATTTTGAGCGCTGTGGTATGGTGGCCGATATGGAATGGGCCGACCTTGACGGCGACGGCCAAAAAGAATTCATCGTGGTGGGCGAGTGGATGCCCGTGTCTGTTTTTAAGTTGTTGGGTGGGATCTTGGTGAATTCGACTGCTCAATTTGGGCTAAACAAATCCAACGGGATTTGGAACTGTGTCACCGTTGCCGACCTGGACAATGACGGGGACATGGACCTTGCAACTGGAAATTTTGGGCTAAATACAAGATATACCGCAAGCGAGTCGGCGCCCTTTGGTTGTTATGCCAAAGATTTCGACAACAACGGTACGCTGGATCCAATCGTGACTTTTTATGAAAACGGCAAAAAATACCCCCTGGTCCAAAAAGAGGTGCTGGTAAAACAAATCCCCTCGCTAAAAAAGAAGTTTCTGTACGCAACCACGTATGCTTCAGCCACCATCGAAGACATTTGGCCTAAAAAGGACCTGGATGCGGCGGTGAAATTCCTCGCTTACGATTTTGAAACCTGCTGGTGGGAGAATCAAAATGGCAAATTTGTGCGCAGACGCCTGCCCATGCAGACGCAAATATCTTCCATCCACGGCATTGTTGCCGAAGATATCAACCGTGACGGAAAGATAGACCTGCTGATGGCGGGTAACAAATACGGCCTGGAGGTTGGTTCCGGGCGTTATGATGCAGGCAACGGCGTCCTGCTTCTTGGATCAGATGGAGGCAATTTCAGTTGGGCCAATAACCTCCAGAGCGGCTTTTGGGCCATGCGGGAGGCCCGTGATTTGGTAGCGCTCAAGGGGGCAGGTGGCAAACGGTATTATGTTGTGGCCAACAATAACAGTCCCTTGCAGATTTTCGAATAATCATTTGTGACTTTCCATGAGCAAAAAAAATATACCAACAGCCCGCTCCAGCCAAAAACCTAAACCTGCAAGCCCCGGGTTTCAAAGGAAATACCTATTCTGGGGCCTGGGTTTGGTCGTGGTGGCTTGTGTTGCCTATTATTTTTTGGGTGGCAAGGTCAATAGCACCATCCCTTCATTATCCGATGATTCTGGCTCAGAACCTACCCTGACCGCCAAAAACCCTCGTTTACAATTGCTTTCCCCTTCAGAAACGGGCGTTGACTTCCAGAATAAAATCCTGGAAGACAACGAGCACAATGTTATCCTAAACATCAACCAATACAATGGCGGGGGTGTGGCGGTAGCCGATGTGAACAATGACAATCTGCCGGACCTCTACTTTATCTGTTCCAACGGCAAAAACCGCCTTTATCTAAACGAGGGCAATTTCAAATTTAAGGACATCACGGATGCCGCGGGCGTAGGTTCTGAAGACGGTTTTGAAACAGCGGTAACTGCTGCCGATGTGAATGCAGATGGATGGCTTGATCTTTTCGTGTGCCGGGCTGGGCCAGATGAAGCTGGTCGAGTGGCTAAGTTGTTCATAAACAATGGCGCGCTCCCGAATGGACAGGGCTGGAGCGGTGCCTTCACTGAAAGTGCGCTAGGGTATGGTTTAGCTGACAAAAGCCCCATTTCAGGCGCAAATTTCTTTGACGCTGACAACGATGGTGACCTTGATTGCTACGTCATAAACCACCCAACTGATTTGAGTCATGCCAATCGCCTGGTGCTTAAATACGGCCCGGACGGCAAAAGTTTGCTTCCTGACCTAGACCCAAAAGCAGCGCACGATTCGGACAATTTTTACAGAAACGAAAACGGAAAATTTGTCAACGTAAATAAACAAGCGGGTATACAGAATTTCGGGTTTGGTCTCAGTGTGTCCGTTTCCGACGTGAACGCTGATGGCTGGCCCGATGTCTATGTTGGCAACGACTTTGTGCATCCTGACAACCTTTACATAAACAATCAAAAGGGAGGGTTCACGGATCAAATGAGCAAGTATTTCCGCCATAACAGCATGAGTGCCATGGGAACGGAGTGGTGCGATTTTGACAACGACGCACTGGTAGACTTGCTGACGGTGGATATGTTTCCTACCAATAATTACCGCCAAAAAATTCTCAAAAATACCAATCCACTCAGTCGCTACCAGACCATGGTTCAGTACGGTTATCCCAAATCTGTGGCGCGCAATGTGCTGCAACGCAACAATGGGAATGGCACGTTTAGCGATATCGCTTGTTTGGCGGGCGTGTATAAGACAGACTGGTCCTGGAGTTGCCTTTTTGCCGATCTTGACAACGATGGGCTCAAAGACCTCCATATTGCCAACGGATACCGCAGGGAGGTAACCAACCGCGATTACTCTGAATTTTTGCTTCCAGAAATCAATAAAATCCTGCTGGGTAAGAACAAAGATGTGATGCCTTACTTAGAGAAGGTGGCGGAATACAAGGTGCGCAACTTCGTGTACCAAAACAAAGGCAACTGGCAATTTGAAGACAAAAGCGGCGACTGGATGACCATGCCTGGCTCCTGGTCGAGTGGTGGCGCATGGGCCGATTTTGATGCCGATGGTGATCTGGATCTGGTAGTCAACAACCTCGAAGAGCCTGCTTTTATCTATAAAAATCTTACCCGAGAGCAAAATAGTGGCAATTATCTTCAAGCGAAATTGCAGGGGAGTACCGCGAACCCTTTTGCTGTTGGAGCCTCTGTTCTAATTGAATACCAAGGTATTAAGCAATATCAAGAGCTCAATCCCAACCACGGTATTTTCTCTTCGGTAGAGCATCTCATTCATTTTGGACTGGGTCAAACGGCCCAGGTGGACAAACTGACGGTTCGTTGGCCGGATGGCAAAACCCAACAGTTGACCAATGTGCCGGCCAATCAACGCTTGCAACTCAAATGGGCGGATGCAACCGGATATGTCGCGCACCTAATGCCTCCCGCTGCAACTGCTCCGAGCTTATTTTCAGAAAAAAATGCTGCCAGCGTAGGAATTGATTTCGTGCATAAAGAGAACGTTTTCAGCGATTTTGAAACCTGGCTGCTTTACCCCTGGACAGTCACAGATCTCGGCCCAATCATTACCCAGGCAGACGTGAACGGAGACGGGCTGGAAGACTTTTTTATCGGCAATTCCTTTGACAGCCCCGGCGCCTTGTACTTCCAAACGGCTGGAGGCACTTTCCGAGCCAGTAAGGATACTATTTTTGAAAATGACAAAAGGTATGAAGACCATGGCGGGGTATTTTTCGATGCCGACGGAGATAAAGACCTTGACTTTTTTGTGCTAAGTGGTGGGGCCGATGCCAGTATGGACATCGCCTGGCAATGTCGCTTGTACCTCAATGACGGCAAGGGTAATTTTAAAAACGCCGACAACGCCTTGCCTGCTTTGAAAGATGTAGGCCTTCGCATAGTCAGCCATGACTATGACGGAGATGGCGACCTGGATCTATTCATGGGTGGACGGATTGTGCCAAAAAACTGGCCACTAACGCCCAGAAGTGTGGTTCTTCAAAATAATGGAGGCAAATTCACGGACGTTACAAGCCAGGTAGCAGGCGCCTTTGAACGCTGCGGCATGGTGACCGATTTGAGTTGGAGCGATCTGAATGGCGATGGACAAAAAGAACTTGTCGTGGTGGGAGAATGGATGCCTGTGTCTGTATTTCAAATGAAAAACGGCAAATTAGAAGATGCCACCCAAGCATTCGGCCTTGCAAAAACCAATGGCCTTTGGAATCGCCTTGCCCTCGCCGACCTCGACAAAGATGGTGATTTGGACCTCGTGACCGGGAATCTGGGACTCAATACACGTTTTGCAGCCAGTGCCGATGCACCTTTCAGATGCTACGCAAAAGACTTTGACAACAACGGCACACTTGATCCAATAGTAGCCTATACCGAAGGCGGAAAAATCTATCCACTCCTGCAAAAAGAGGTGCTGGTAAAGCAGATGCCTATTCTTAAAAAGAAGTTTCTGTATTCGAAGGACTACGCCAAAGCGACCATCAGCGATTTGTGGCCGCAAAAAGATTTAGACGCAGCACTCAATCTCCAATGCTACCAGATGGAGACCTGCTGGTGGGAAAACCAAGGGGGGAAATTTGTCCGCAAAAATTTACCCATTCAAGCACAAATAGCTCCTGTTCAAGGCATTATCTGCGAAGACTTCAATGGAGACGGCAACCTGGACCTACTCATGGCCGGTAACAAATACGGTTTTGAAGTAGAAACCAATCCCTGTGATTCAGGCAACGGTTTACTTCTACTGGGCGACGGGAAGGGCAATTTTTCGTGGCTCGACAATATGTTGAGCGGTTTTTGGGCCATGCGTGAGGCGCGGGATCTGGCGATGATTCGCGGAGCAGGAGGCAAAAAAATCATCGTGGTGGCCAACAATAATAGTAAACTACAAGTATTTAATTAAAGTGGGGCTTGGGTAGCATCGAATAAACGGCGTAGCCGTGACATTATGGTAGCCCAAAGGGCGTTATAGGGTATATGAACGGCGTAGCCGTGACATTTTCATGTCGGAATAATGCCACGGCTACGCCGTTCCTGTCCTCCGCAACGCCCTTTGGGCTACCATAATGTCACAGCTACGCCGTTTATTCGATGCTATTCAAAACTCACGTTAAATAAAGTGACAATGTGGTTAATGTGATTTTACCGCTCACATTGGCCACATTCATCACATCCCATCCAGTTCACCTAGACGGTAAACCTCCATAACTCTTTGCATGGTCTTTGCATTGCCCACCCCTTCAGAACCGAGTTTTTCGACCCATTTGCGACCATCTTTCCCAGCTGATTTTTTGAGCGAGCCAAACCACTCCTGACTGCTGAGGTAGATGCTAAAATCTCGGAAACTAGACCAGGCAGACTCGTATTTGCGCACACATTTCCCTCCGATTTGAGCGGTTTCGCCTTCCCAGCCATCGGAACAGGATAGGGCAAAAAAGTTGTTCGCTGTAGAAGCTGTTTCTCGCTGCCCGGCTTGGCTGTTTGCATAGGCACAGGCCAGGATGACGGACGCTGGTATGCCAAATTTTTTCTGCTCGCTGTGGGCCACCTGTGCAAATCGTTTGAGGAATGCCTCTGTTTTTGGGGCATCAACATCGTCCAGCTCGGGAGGGCGTTCTTTGGGCCTTTCCGGCACAAACCCTAACAGGGCCACACCCCCCTTTTTATTGCTTTTTTCTTCTGTGACTTTTTCATTTTGGTTGTTTTTGTTGCTTGGGGCAAATGGGTTAAAATGGGGGAATTTGCGTACTGCATAGAGTACCAGCAAAAGCCCCATGGCCAAATAAAACCAATTTGTTTTAATAAAATTCCAATTCATAGCCGAGGAGATTTTTGTTTTAGATTCCTGAAAATCAAGTTAATATCAAAATCCATCCGGGTATTTATGCGTTTTCTAGAGGCAAAGTTAAAACATCTTGTTGGAATATTTAAAACAAATTGAGTTATTTTTACCAAAATGTCACCGCTTCGCGGTTTATTTTGGAAGTAAAGGACAAGTCTCAGCTTAAGTAAACTATCCTGCCTTTATATAAGCCCAGTGTTTGCGCTGTTTTTTTACGATTTCGATGATACCAGCAGGTACGGTCATGGCCTCTGGCACGAGTTCTTCCCGTTTGATTTTTCGGTCGCGCATCGTATTTTCACAGGCCGCGAATACCACGCCTTTTGCCTTGAGTTCGCGTATCTTTTCACCCTGTAGCGTCTTGGAGGATACCAAAAAAGAGATGCCCTGATTGTGGCACACCACCTCAATCTGCGATTTTGGAGCAGCGGTAAGAGCGTTGTGCAGTTGCTTGGTCAGAGCACGGTGCACGGCAGTGTCACCGCTGGTGAGCTGGAAAACGATTTTGTAGGGGGTGTTGTCAGCCATTGCGTTATTTTGAGCAAAAGCGGAAGTAATGGCTAACAGGTTTATAAGCAAAGAAAGCAATAAAAATTTCATGATTGAAAAGTTGAAGCCCTGAATTAATTGCCAAGGCATTAGATTTAAATAATGACGCTAAATGATGCTCCTCCTACGCTAAAGCTTCGGCGGATAAAAATGACGATTAATGACCTAATGACGATTAATGACCTAATGACGATTAATGACCTAATGACGATCAATGACCTAATGACGATCAATGCGGTAACCGCTCTCTCACATACCCGTACACCCAAGTCCCCGCAATAGCACTCAGCAACACGACTCCAGTCGCCATCACGCCTGTGCCGATTTGGGCAAAAAGCGGCCCCGGACAAGCCCCTGTCATGGCCCAGCCTAAGCCGAACATCAGGCCGCCGTAGATCTGCCCTTTGTTGAAACTTTTGGGGTGAAAATTTACATGCTCCCCATATATCGTCTTGACATTCAATTTTTTAATCATAAAAACGGAGAGTGCGCCCACCATCACAGCCGTGCCAATAATACCGTACATGTGAAATGACTCGAGTCGGAACATTTCCTGAATGCGGTACCAGGATACGATTTCTGCCTTGATAAATACCACGCCGAACAAGATGCCGACGAGCGAATATTTCAGGTTGTACCACCAGGGGTGAACGAGCTCTGATTCGTTGATACACATAGTGTCCAGGGAGCGGACTTCAAAATCTGTATCTGCTGTGGTTTCGGTGAAATTTTGTGTATTTGTAGTTGACATGATGGATCAAAGTTGAAGGACGAAAGGAAGGATGAGCAGGGTCATCAAAAACCCGCCAATCATAAAGCAAATGGTGGCGACCAACGAGGGCCATTGCAAGTTCGACAGGCCCATGATGGCATGTCCAGAAGTGCAACCACCTGCGTAGCGGGTGCCAAAACCGACCAAAAAGCCGCCCACGACCATCAGCAGAAAGCCACGAAGCGTAAACAGGCTCTCGAAAGAGAACAAGTCAGTAGGCACAATCCCATCAATGTGGGTGACGCCATAGCCTGCCAAATCCTTGGCTAGTTCCGGGTGAATCACAATCGGATCCGGGTTTTGCAAAAAAACTGTAGCCAACACGGCTCCAACCAGAATTCCTCCAACGAAAAATAGGTTCCAGATTTCTTTTTTCCAGTCGTAGTGAAAAAACGGGATTCGAGCAGGCAAACAAGCCGCGCATACATGGCGCAGGCTGGAGGAAATGCCAAAATGTTTGTTGCCAACAATCAGGAGCGTCGGAACGATCAGGCCGATGAATACGCCGGCTACAGACCAGTGCCAGGGGTGTGATAATTTTTCGAGCATAACAGAGATGAGTTTAAGTACGAAGCGCAAATTAAGTGAATTAAGAGCAATTAGAGGTCAGGATAAGATTGCGGGATTTTGAACCTCCAGGTAGATTTGTGGTTATTCAGCGTAACTCCAAATTACTTTACATTTTACTAAAATGGAGACCTGTAAGGTTTTTAGAAACCTTATATTTCTTTGGTCAAAGCAAAAATGACCAGAAGTTCAATCCTTCACCCACTGTTTCAACCTACGCTGTGTCTAAAACATACTTATTCGCCGGAGCGTCCAGTGCCATTGCTCAAGTCTGCCGCTTGCTGCTTCAAAAGAATGGAAATCAAGTCATTGGACTTAGCACAAAGCCTTTGGAGGGCATTGGTTATGACCAACATTTTCAAGTAGCCGATTACAGCAAAATTGCTTTGCCAGAAATCCCCGAAGCGCTCGACGGCTTGGTGTATTTCCCGGGTACTATAAACCTCAAACCTTTTCACCGCACTACGGAGGAGGAGTTTTTGCAGGAGTACAAAATCAATGCGCTCGGGGCTGTGAGCGTTGTGCAGCGTTATTTGCAAAATTTGAAAAACGCACCGCCAACCCCTTCTATCGTATTTATCAGCTCTGTTGCGGCATCGCAGGGCATGAATTTTCACACCTCCATAAGTATGGCAAAATCTGCAGTGGAGGGGCTGACATTTGCTTTGGCGGCGGAGTTGGCCCCGACCATTCGTGTCAATGCCGTGGCGCCCTCTCTTACGGCCTCTCCATTGTCTGAAAAACTCACCAATTCACCCGAAAAACTGGAGGCTAGTGACAAACGGCATCCCCTGCGACGCATTGGACAGCCGGAAGATATTGCCAACGCGATCCATTTTTTACTCAGTGAGCAATCCTCCTGGGTGACCGGGCAGATTTTGCATGTGGATGGCGGGATGTCTTCGGTAAGGATGATGTAATCCGTTTCAAAAATACAACCATGACCCATATCTCATCCACCCAAATTGCCGACATGGAGCAGCGCTACCGGGCAGCATTCATCAATTCCCTGGGAGGCTTCAAAAGTGTGGTGCTGGTAGGTACGGTGGATGGGCAGGGCGCCACCAACCTCGCCATTTTCAATTCCTTGTTTCACATTGGGGCCAATCCACCGCTCTGTGGCCTGATTTTTCGGCCCGACACGGTGGAACGGCACACGCTATCCAACATCGAAAGCACAGGCGTTTATACCATCAACCACCTGAATGAAGGGATCTATAAAAAAGCCCATCAGACTTCGGCACGGTACCCTAAAGATCAATCCGAATTTGAAGCAACCGGGCTGACTCCTGAGTTTCTAGAAGGCTTCCAAGCCCCTTTCGTTTCAGAAAGCCAGCTTCGTTTTGCGGTCGGGATGCGCGAAAAAATTCCACTTGGGATCAATGGTACCATCTTGATGATTGGCCAAATAGTGGATGTCTGGCTTCAGGAGGAATTTATTCAACCCGATGGATTTGTGGACCTTGAGCAAGCCGGCACCCTGACATGCAGTGGTTTAGACAGTTATCACCGCACCCAGCGCATTGCACGCCTCAGTTATCCCAAGCCGGGTGCCTGGCCACAGGAAATCCTCATGGTTAATGATCCACAAACTTGAAACTGGACATGAAAACAGGGAACAAGACGGTTAAAAAATCCGATTTGCCGCAGAAAACCTGCCTTTGCTGTGGGCGGCCTTTTGCCTGGCGCAAAAAATGGGAAAAAGTCTGGGAGGAAGTAAAGTATTGCAGTGAGCGCTGCAAAGCAAATAAAGTAGCAATTTGAACCTTGCTAATGCACACTAATCGTCTGCACTTCCGGAATATCCTTCATAATCAACTGAATATGCTTATTGTGGGCCTTCGGTTTGTACTGCTGGAAAATTTCCAGAATATCATGGTCAATGTACACGCTGTCAGTGCCAATAATTTCTAGTACCGAGTATTCCGGAATTCTGTCCAGCAAATCGGATATGCGTTTTTTGTTTAAGAAACTCACATTGAGCGCAAGGTCAATGGTAAAATGCGGAATATGGCCTACCATTCTCTCCTTGATCGTGAACCCTGCCCGATAGGTATGTTTGATCAAAAAATAAATGCTGTACGCCACACCAATGAGCACACCAACCAGTAGATCAGTAAACAGAACCGCCCCAATAGTTACAATAAATGGCAAAAACTGCTCACGTCCTTGCCGCCAAACCGCCAGGAACATACTTGGTTTTGCAAGATTGTAGCCCGTTCGGATAAGGATGGCCGCCAATACGCAGTAAGGAATCATATTGACCAAACCCGTAGCAAGCAGCACCGCCAACAACAACCAAATCCCATGGGTAAAGCCTGACAACCAAGTCCGTGCGCCCGCTTCTGCATTGGCCGAACTTCGCACAATGACCGCTGTAATGGGCAAGCCGCCAAGTAAACCGCTGAAAAAATTGCCCGTCCCTTGTGCTACCAGTTCACGGTTTTGTGGTGAAATTCGATTTTGTTCATCGAGTTTGTCAATCGCTTCGATGCTGAGCAAAGTTTCCAGTGTGGCAACAAAACAAATAACCAGACCGTTTTTCCAAATCTCTGCGTGCGCCGTAACCAAACCAAAATCTGGCAGGCGCATGGTACTGAAAATATTATCCGGGATTTGGACAAATTGGGTGGGTTGGAGCCCTAATGAAGGAATAAATTTCCCAAAAGCCATCGCCAGCAAAATGCCAAACAGCACCGTGACAAACGAAGTCGGCAGAAACGGGACATGCTTTTGCACCTTTAGTTTCCACACCCGCAGCATCAGGAGCGACAGTGCCGCGACCAGTATAGCGCCCAATGTAATGCTTTCGTACAGGCTCTGCACATTGCTGAATACGTGCCGAAAGGTGAAAATATTGAACAGTTCGTTGGACCAAAAATCGGGCTTATCGTAGCCAATCAATGAGGGTATCTGCTTGGAAATCAGGATGATACCAATGGCTGCCAGCATTCCTTTGATGACGGTGGAAGGAATAAAATGCGTAAACCCGCCCAGTCGAAACACGCCCAGTAATACCTGCATTACACCCGCAACAGCCACGGAGATAAAAAACACGTCCAGTCCCGAAGTTGCAATCACCGCAGCGCAAATGGCCGTCAGACCCGCTGCCGGACCACTTACGCTCAACTGCGAGCCACTGAGCGGTGCAACGATCAATCCACCGATAATTCCCGCTAGCAGGCCAGAATAAACCGGAGCGCCAGATGCCAGCGAAATGCCCAGACAAAGCGGCAAGGCGACAAAAAACACGGTGCCGCTAGCCCTCAAATCGTGTTTGCGGAAAGTCAACCAGTGGTATCGGAGATTCTTCTTGGAAATGAACGGTTTCATAAAGCAAAGGTAAAAAAGGCAGCATCAGGCGCCCACTACCGGACATTATTCTCGCAGATGTTACGCAGATTTGAAACGCAGATGTCACACAGACAATTCTGCGTAGCATCTGCGTAAATTATCTGTGTAACATCTGTGTGAAATAAAAATGTCTCGTAGTGTGCATCAAGAGACCTTTTCCCAGAATTTTAGTTTCACATCAAAATCTGCTCCCTTTATTTTGTAACTGTTCGGGACTTCATCCATAAAACTGAAATAGGTGGCCAATCGAGTGCCAACGGGCATTTTATCCAGTTGCTCCCGCATGAATTGGGTGTAGAGGGTGTACAAGGTTTTGTCCAAAGTAACCGCGTGGTCTATTGCACTCATGGGGACGATATTTTCATAAAAAGCATTGAAGTAATAAATGGCGTCAAATGCCTCAAAATCAATCTCCATGATATTGGAATGAATGAATTCAACCCGTTCCGAACCTTGTAGTTTTGCCAGCTTCACCGCAAGGCGATGCAGGTTTTTGCGCTGTTCGATGCCTGTAAAATATCCCTCGGTACAAGCCGCCCCGACCATGCAAAACTTCCCCGCGCCGGAGCCGATGTCGAGCACCCGCGTGTTTGGGGTTTTTACAAGGTATCTTGCGGCGGCTTGCGCAACATGCACGGGCGTAAAGTGATACCTGGATATTTTTTTATATCGAAGTGGGTAGATCGTATCAAAGGCTTCATCCGCTATATCTGCATCTGAAGGCAAGTTTTTAGTAACCATTGGGCAAGTTCATCTTGGTAAGAAGAGGTTTTATAGCACAAAAGTAAAAAAAGGCGGGCCAGCTTACGCCAGGCTTGACTTAACAGTCGTCAGATTGTGTGAACCAGTAAAGAATACTTTAGATCTCGCCAGAAGCCAGCACAAAATCCAAATAATTATCGCGGTTGACAGTCCGAAAGTCCGCTTCAGGGTAGTTATCGGTCCAAGATTGGGGCGGTCGGACAGTTTTCAGATTAAACTTGAAATCAAATCCCTGCAATTGACCACCGCTCTCTTCCACATAGTCAATCTCTGCACCCGTATAGGTGCGCCAAAAATAACGGTTGACACCTTCACGGCGATAGGTTTGGGTCTTTATACGCTCTACAATCAGGAAGTTTTCCCAAAGTTTTCCACCGTCGTCGCGTTTGGCAATGATGCTGAAATTTTCAATCATCGCATTGCGGATGCCGAGGTCGTAGAAATAGATTTTGTCGTGCCGAACAATTTCCTTGCGCAGGTTGCGGCTGTACCCCGACAAGCGAAAAACAATAAAGGCTTTTTCTAATAAATCAATGTATGATACAACAGTTTCTCGTGAAATCTGAAGCCTGTTCGCCAATTCGTTGACTGATACTTCTGAGCCAATCTGGAAGGCCAATAGCCGCGCCAGATCCCGCATTTTTGGTGGGTATTTGACATTTCCTATTGTCAATACGTCTTTGAACAAATACGCCCTCACTATTTCTTGCAAATAGTTGGCTTTCAATTGCCTGTTCTCAATGGCAAAGAGGGCAGGATATGCGCCAAAAACCAGCCAGTCTTCCAATTGGAGGTTCATTTCAAACGGATTCATGGTTTCAGCCAGCTCACATAGCCCAATGGGCATCAGTTGGAACGTCCAAGCCCGGCCAGTAAGTGGCTCTTGAATCTTGTTTGCCAATTCAAAAGAAGAAGATCCCGTGGCTATGATTTTTAGCGACGGTAGGTGGTCGTACAGCAATTTAAGATTGATGCCAATATCAGGTACTCGTTGCGCTTCGTCCAGAAAAAGCAAATCGTAACCGCTCACCAGTTGTCCAAGTTGCTGCATCGAGCGACTCGACAGCACTTGCTCGTAGTCTGTATCGTCAGCGTTGATGGTCAGCACCTTTCCGGGAAAATTTTCGAGCAGCAGACGCACTAAGGTAGTTTTTCCAACCTGGCGTGGCCCATAGAGCACTATTACTCGGTTATCGAGCTGCATCTGTTCGAAAATCAGGCGTTCATAGTGGCGGCGAATCATGGCACAATAATTTTACTCCCGCAAAATTAGCGCGAATACTGCGACTTGAACCACATTATTCGCGCTAATTTGTATAATTCGCGAATTTTATTGAAAAACATGGTTGCCGAATGCCTGTCAGAGACTAAGGGTCAGCCAACCAACCCGTAATGTCATACTTCCTGAAAGTTTGTAACTTGCGAGCATTAGCTATGCGAAAACAAAGGGAAGCAAAGAATTCACCGCAAGGTTTTTGCCCAAAAACGCACTGGTTGCGGATGGCTTTCCGAACTTGCCCTCTTTTTTGGGACGTTTTTAGGTTTAACTATATTTTAGCCGCCTGTTTTGACGTTTTGGTAAGCAGCGGACGCTCCGAAAGTAATATCAGTCAAACCTTTCGTCTTGTTAAAATTTCCAAAAAAATTCCGCTCTCATACGAACCCCTGTCAAGCTTTTCGTTTGGGATATGCTTCTTAAGACATTAGAATCTGAACCTTACACTGGACTCGCTCCGTTAAAAAGCAATGCTTTCTACTTCCCATCAAGTCCAACATCCAATGTCCATTTATCCAACATCTGTTTTAAAACAAATCCAAAACCACACTCATACCATCATGTTCCTTCGGAAAAGCATTCCTGCGCTCCTCTTATTGCTCTCCGCTTTCGCGCTATCAGCGCAAGAAACGGCAGTGTACACGGAGGCCAATCTCGCCTACAAACGCGGTGTTGACTTTTTTAACCAAAATGTCTACGGCCTCGCTCAAAAAGAATTCCGCACCGCCATGGACCTGCTCCGACCCGCCAATGAGCCGGAGTGGAAGGCTGTAAAAACCGATGCTGAACTCTATCACGCCAAATGTGCGGTGCGCCTCGAACAGCCTGAAGCCGAAAAACTCGTGCTCGATTTTCTGCGCGAAAACTCGCCTTCGCCCGTAGCAAGCCAAGCCGCCCTCGAAATTGGCGACTACTATTTCAACCAAAAAAAGTACGATGAGGCCCTGACTTATTACGACCTGGCACCTTCTGGCTCTGGCCCGGCACGCGACGAAATTCGCTTCAAACAGGGCTACGCCTACTTCGTAACGAAAAAATTTGGACTCGCGAAAACGGCTTTTATGCCGCTTAAAGACAACGCCCGAAGCCAATGGTACGAACCCGCTAACTATTACTACGGTTGCTGCGCTTTCTTCGAGGGCAAGTACGATGAAGCGGCAAAAGCATTCACCCGTGCCGAATCCTCGCCTAAGTACAAAGCCAATGTGCCTTATTATTTGACGCAGATTTACGCTGCTCAGAAAAATTATGACAAGGTAATATCCTACGGAGCGCCCCGTGCCAAGGACGCGAATATGAAAAACCGTGCGGAAATCAACCAATTGGTCGGCCAGGCCTACTATGAAAATGGCGACTACAAAAGCGCCTTGCCCTATCTTGAGTTTGCAGCCAAAAACGGCGTGGCGCTCCGCCCTGCCGATTACTACCAACTGGGTTACGCGCAATACCAAAACGGCTTTTACAAGCCCGCCATTCAGAATTTTGAGGAGCTCTCTAAACAGGACAGTTTGCTCGGTCAAAATGGCCTTTACCACCTGGGGGACTGCTACCTGCGCGTGAAGGACAAGAACAGCAAATTCAATGCCCGCAACGCTTTTGGCCAGGCAGCCAGCATGAATTTTGATAAGTCGGTTAAAGAAGATGCGCTTATCAACTACGCCAAGTTGAGCTACGAACTCAAATATGACCGCGACGCCATTGAAGCCTTGCAACGCATCAGCCCTCAATCAAAATATTACGATGATGCACAGGCCCTGATGAGCGAGGTGTTTTTGAATACCCGTGATTATGATCGTGCCGTTTCGACGCTGGAAGGGGTAAAAAACCGCACCCCTCGTTTGAATGAAACCTATCAGCAGGTGGCTTACCTGCGCGGCCTGCAACTGTACCAGAATAATCAAAAGGACGAGGCTCGTCGCTACTTCAACAAATCGCTGGAGTACCCAATCAACAAAAAGACAGCCATTTTATGCTCGTTTTGGCTCGGCAGCATCTCACACGATGCGGGCGAATATGCGGTCAGCAAGCAGCACATGAGCGGGTTTTTCACCTCCGCCAAACCTTATGCTTCTGAACTTCCCGAGGAGAGCAACTTGAATATGTGCAACTATATTCAGGGCTACAACAATTTGAAACTCAAGGAATATAAAGCTGCCAACGTCAATTTCCGTGCGGCAGTAGATGGCTTCAAAAAAAGCGGCACTAAGAACGAGCAAACCCGAGCCGCCGTGCTGGGTGATGCCGTGCTCCGTGCAGGGGACTGCTATTTCAAGAACAACCAATATTCCGAAGCATTGGCGATGTATAACGAGGCGGTAAGGAAGAAATACGAAGGCTTTGAATACGCGCTTTTCCAAAAGGCGGTCATTAGAGGTTTGCAAGGCAATAACCAAGACAAGGTGCTGGCACTGGAGAATCTCGTGGAAGATTACCCAAACAGCCGCTACACCGACGAGGCACTTTTTCAATTGGGCGACACCTATTTTGAAATGGAACGGTACGACAGAGCCATTACGCCTTTCCGCCGCATCGTGTCCGATTTTAAGGGTAAAAGTAATCTCATAAATCCAGCCCTGCTCAAACTCGGCCTCATCTCAGTAAACCAAGGCAGCAGCCGGGTGGCCATTGATTACTACAAACAGGTTTTCGCGGGCAACCCAGAGCCAGAAGAGTGCAAACAGGCACTGGACGCGCTCCGGGAGATTTATGTGAAAGACCTGGCCGATCCGGAAGGCTACAATCGTTTTATTGAAACCGTCCCCAACTGCGGTGGTATGAAACCCGGCCAAGGCTCTAGTGGTGAAGCCACGGCATTTGAATCCGCCGAATATCAATACAACCAAGGTCGTTACGACAAGGCCGTCGAACTTTTCACCAACTACCTCGCCAAGTACCCTACCGGTAGCAATGGCCTGGCGGCTTATTACATGCGCGGAGAGAGCTACACAGGACTCAAACAGTTTGAGAAAGCACAAAAAGACTATGCCTCCGTAATCGGAAAAGGCAATAGCAAGTACTTCCCGAAGGCAGCAGAAAAGGCTTCGCTTATAGCCTTGAACACCACCAAGGACTACGGTCAAGCTTATGAGTATGCCCGCAAATGGGAAGATGCCGCTGTGACAGAAAACTCGCGCTTTGACGCGCAACTCGTGGCTTTGCAGGCCGCCTATAGGACCAACAACTCGGTGGCTGTAGCCGAATATGCGAATAAAATCAACCAATCGCGTCTTGCTAACCAGGAGCAACTCGCCATTGCCAATTTCTATTCAGGCAAGATGGCCTACGACAAGGGCGACTATACCCGAGCATACCCTGCTTTGCAATCCGTAACAGACAACAGCACGTCTGAACTGATGGCCGAGTCATTCCACTACCTTGCTCAAATTCATTACCGCCAACGCAAATACATCGAGGCTGAGGAGATGATCACCGATGCCAACAAGGCCAGCGCAGGCTATGATGATTGGATAGCCCGCAACCTGATCCTGCTGTCTGACGTGTATGCTGACCAGGGTGACAAAGTTTCGGCCCAGGCCGCACTGGAAAGCGTTTTGGAAAATTACACGGGCGATGACAGTACCATTTTGGAATCTGCCCGCCAGAAATACGCGCGATTGAGCGGCAATAAACCGATCATGAATAATTCTTCTGACAAAGGCGTCCGGTCAAAGACCTTGCTGGATTTGGACGAAGGAAACTAAAATCAATATCCAACAAGGAATGTCCAATGTCCAAATAGGCGATGGGAGAAGTAACCATCTGGATATTGGACATTCCTTGTTGGACATTCCTTGTTGGACATTCGACATTTTTTCACTCACCACTCTACGAAAAATGCTTTTCAATCCTAAATATCTGCTCGTCGCAATTGCCGTCTTGTCTCTGTCACAAGCGGCCATTGCTCAAAAAGACCTCGAAGGCGACAATGTAACTGTGGTCAAAGCTTTCGATGCACAGCTCCTGGAGGCCAACAAGATCAACGTGCCCCCTACCCTGCCGGCATTGGATACCAATACCCAAAAGCAAAACTACTCAGTGCCGCCCCACCCCTCCAACATCAAATACGACCCACCCAAACTCCGTCCGCTTGGTTTGAAAGCAGCGCCCAAAGAGGCCGCCTACAACGGTTTTGTGAAACTTGGCGGTGGAGTGCCTTCCTCGATTTATGGGGAAGGTGGGTATTTTTTTAAGGCAGGTGAAAAATTTGACGGGAAAGTGTGGCTTAAACACCACCAACTCAGTGCCGACAAATCAATCGAAAACCAAAAGTTTCAGAAAACAGAAGGTCTGGTCAGCACCAATATTTTCCTTCCAAACAACCTTGCCACACAGATTAATATTGGCTATACTTATGATCGAGTGAATTTCTATGGCTACGACCATGATTCATTGGATTTTTCACCGGAACGCACCCGACAGGACTACAAAATCCTTGATCTCGGCGCAAGGCTGTACAACAGCAAGCGCACTGATTCGGATTTGAATTTTGCGGTCGCGCCAAAGTTTTACCTGCTCAATGATTTTTATTCCAACAAGGAAAGCCATTTCGAATTAGGCCTTTCGGCTAACAAATGGTTCAACGAAAAACACGTACTCCGCGTGAACATCCGTCCTGACCTCACAACGTTCGACGACACGGTTTCACAGAAATTAAACAATATCTATTTGCAGCCTTCTTTCACGATGCACTTTGATATTTTGCAATTCAGGATCGGTGGCAATTTCGTGAACAACCGGGATGAATTCAGCATTTTCCCTGATGCAGAATTGACCCTGCGCGTGTGGGGAGATGGCATCCAAGCCTTTGCGGGCATTACGGGCGATCTGCGCAAAAACACCTATCGCAGCCTATCTGATTATAGTCCTTTTATGCAGATCCGCGAGTCAAAACTACTCAACACACGCTGGGACAACTACTATGGTGGGGTGAAAGGCAGTTTGGGCTGGCTTGAATACAATGGACAAGTTGGTTACTCCAAAACCTCCGATCTTGCCCTCTTCCAGACATTGTTTACCCCTGAAGGCATTACACGCTTTAAAGTGGTTTATGATGATGTCAATATTTTCAATTTGCAAGGCACCGTCAAGTTTTCGCCCATCAAAAACCTGACAATTACGGGTACGCTTAGCCAAAATGTCTTCGACTCTGATTCAACCGACGCCTCTCCTCAAATTCGGGTGTGGGGCTTACCCGAGATTGAGGGCAATTTTGGGGCAGTTTACAGTTTGCTGGAAGGCAAGGCAAGCCTCAAAGCCTCGGTCCATACCGCTGATAAAATCTCGTTTCTAAACGAATCTCTTGTCCCCGAAAAAAGCAAGGCATTATTTGACTTCAACTTGGGCGGATCCTACTATTTTACCAAAAACATAGGTGCCTTCCTTGACATCAACAACGTGCTGAACAACAAGCGTGAACGTTGGTACAACTACCCTACCATAGGCATGAATTTCTTAGCCGGTTTTGTGGCGAGATTTTAATTCAATCTGGATGTCGGACGTCGGACGTTAGATATTGGACATTGGACATTGGACCCTCACCAGCCCAACGCCAAAGTCCAATATCCAACGTCCAATATCCAACGTCCAATATCCAACGTCCAACGTCCAATATCCAACGTCCAATATCCAACGTCCAACGTCCAATATCTAAAATCCATTCAAACATGAAAGCAAGCAGCATACCCAATCACGAATCAACTTTCCGCCAAACTGGTATTGATTCCAGCGGCACCAAATTTATACTGACAGAGGAGACGGTCAATATTTCTGATAAAGTAGGGGGTAAAATAACCTTGGTTGATTGCCGTAGAGAAGTGGCCGACGATTCCTATTTCCTCTCCGAAGAACACGAAAAGGAGCGCATTGTGCTGCACCACACCGCAGGCTATTTGAAAGGCGACATTGCACAATTGAGCCGCCGTGGCACAGAGGTGTCTGTACCCTTTGTGATCAGTCGTTCGGGACATATTTACAATCTCTGGAAATCGAAATACTGGTCGTACCATCTTGGCCCTGGAGCTGTTGGTGGCAATACCTATGGAAGCCAGCGCAGCATTGGCATTGAGTTGTCGAACATTGGTTTTTTGCGCAAAAAAACGGGCGGCCTTCTGCATACGATGTATGGCCTGGACGATATTTACTGTACCGAAGCCGAAACCGCATACTATCAAAAACTACCTTCAGCATATCGGGGAGAGGTCTATTATGCAAAATTTACCAGCGCTCAGTACAACGCTCTCGTGATGCTTTTGCGCTACCTGACGACCCGATTCAAAATACCGCGGACCTTGGTATCGCCCGAAAAGCGCTTCAAAGTTTTCGGCACTTCGGAAGAAGCGCAAAATTTCAAAGGCATTTGTTCGCACGTAAATTTCCGGGCTTCGGGTAAATGGGACATTGGCCCGGCCTTCGAATGGGACCGGGTTGCAAAGGGCCTTAAAATGGGTCAGTAAAAAAAACTCCGCTCATGTGTTCACATATTTTCTCCCCGTGCCATAAAGCACCAAACCCACCGCTCTACTTTCGCCCCTAACAAGTATGAACGGTAAACAAAACGAACTCGACGATTTCCGCAAAAACCCCAATGGTGTTTCGGTTGGCCTTTACAACAAGTGCCGCCCGAAATTCATCGGATGGGGCAAGGAAAACACCCGAACAAGCAGTCACGATTTGGCCGATATTTTTCAAAATGCGGTCATCATCATGATGCTCAACCTTGAATCGGGACGGCTCACCGAATTGGTCGGCACTTTGTGCACCTACCTTTTTGGGATCGGCAAAAACCTTATCCAAGCCTTTCGTCGAAAGCAAGACAGGATAGGCTTGCCCGGTGACGAAGCTTTCCCTATTACCAAAGAAACGGACCTCGGTGCAGAGGCGCAAATCATTGCAGACCAAGAAGATGCGCAACTCTGGGCCAAAGTGGACGCACTCGGCGAACCCTGCCGGAGCCTGCTTGCTTTGACCTACCGCGAGGGCCTGAACAGCCAAGAAATAGCCGATGTACTCGGCTACGCCAGCCCCGAAGTAGTCCGCCAACTTCGCAAAAGATGCCTAGACCGGTTACGAAAATGAGAACAATAGCACAGACATTTGGACATTTGGACATTAGACATTTGGACATTAGACATTAGACATTAGACATTAGACACAATGGAAAACCGAGCCGAATATCTTCTCGAATCCTATTTTGCCAACACCCTGAGTACGGCGGAAGCCACAGAACTGAAAGCTCTGGCTTCTGCCAACCCGAGCGTGGCAGCCGAACTTGATTTCCAAAAGCGCGTAGCTGCTTCCGTCCAGTCGCACTCGCTGGCCGCTGGCATACAAAACCCGGCTTGGAGGGCAGTCGCTCAAAAGCCCGCCTCGGCTGCTATTAAAGTCTCGATGCTTCCCCGTTACGCTTACGCGGCTGCGGCAGCCTTCGCACTCTTGGTGGTTGCGTACCTCTTCATCATGCCGCCCAGTTTGCAATCTATTGTGGCAGACAATGCAAAAGAGTATCCCAATAAAATGAAATTCAAGAGTTTGGGGGAAGAATCAATGACGGTTCCTGAAAATGTGATTAGCGCTTTTGGCTTGTATGACAACCAAAATTACAGCGAAGCTGCTAAGGCACTTCAGCCCATCGTAGCGACCAACTCGGATCGGATAGATTATCGTTTTTACTGGGGTGTTTCGCTGGTGAAAAGCAAGCAGTACGCCGCCGCAGTGGCTGCGCTGATGCCCGTGATACAAAGCCCGGATGAAATGAAAATACCGGCACATTATTACCTCGGCCTAGCTTGTGCAGGCACTGGAGATAAAAATTGTGCCCGCCAAAACTTACAGGCTTATCTTGATTCACCAGAAGGCATAACCTTTCGCAAACAAGCAGAAGCGGTGTTAAAGGCGCTCTAATTCAAGATCACAATTTTCGTGACAATGGCATCGGGTTGGTCAAAATTGGTTTCGCTGGTGGCGAAAATTAAGTAGACCCCTGAAGCTGCTCTTCTGCCAAGATAATCACGTCCATCCCAAACAGCTTGACCGCCCAGCGCTTTCCCTTCAAAAACAAGGTGGCCTGCAGCATCGGTTATTTTCACGTTCGCATCGCGGGCAAGTCCATAAACTGCAATAGGGCCGTCGTAGCCGGGTTGCACGGGGTTTGGGTAGGCGTAAGCGCTGGGAAGATTGACACGCCCGCCTTCGGTGGCACCTGCTCGAAGTGAAATGAGCCCTTTTTCCGTCCCGATCCAAGCTTCTCCGGTGACTGGGTTAACAGCGATGTCTGTAATGGCGTTATCAAACAAGGGGCTGTTCGTATTGGTAAAACGTGCCACTTGGGTAAGCGCATCCGGCGATTGCACAAAAACGCCATTGGAAGTACCAAACCATTTTTGGTTTGCGCCATCTACTGCAATGGCCTTTACATCTTCTGTTTCAAGCAAATAGCCGTTGAACCCATCCACGCTCACAATTCGGCGGCGGCCTTTGCATTCTTCGTCAAATACATTGGCCCCGCACTCAAAACTCACAGTTCCTTGCTGAGTGCCCACCCACACATCCCCATCGAGGTCTACGGTGATACAATTGATATAATTGGTTGGCAGCACGCTGTTGGTTGTAGTGATGACGCGGTACCGGTCGTCCGAAGGGCTGTCAATATCTGCCCCAGAATCATAGACCAAAATGCCTGAACTGAAAGCGATTACAAACCATTTGTAACCATTTTGATCAATAGCAACCTGTAGAAGGTTGCTGGCTGGCGAGCCTGTGAAGTTACTTATGGTGCCGTCTGGCTTGAGCACTGCGATGGAAGCATTCGCACTGTAGTTGCTTATCCAGAGATTTTGGTCTTCGTCGTAGGCAAGGCCGCCGATAATGGTACGTTTCTCGTTCGGATCCCCACTCGGGCCTTGAAGTTTAGAATTATATTGGGTGTATTTTTTCTCATACTCCCCGTCGGTGAACTGAAGCATTCCGCCAACCCAACTTCCTACATGAACTTTATTCTCTAAGGGGTGAGGGGCTATTTTCCACATATCCTTGAAACTTTCTGCTGAATCAACAATAGCCGGAGTGGTTTTTTCAGACCAACGATCCCAATGACCGTTTTTGTAGGAAAAAACCCCGTCCCGATAACCTATTACACTCAGGTCTGTCTTGGGGCCTGGCGTAGCCACGTAAGTTGTGCCCTCACTACCAAAGGCGATTTCTGAGCTGCGATGGGTATAAGGGGAGTTGAACGAGAATTTGTCACATTGGTTGGTGTTGGCATCGTAATATCGAAATTGATCGGCCAGATCAGCAAACCAGAATTTTTTGGCCCCGTCTTCGATTCCGTAAAGTGGGAAGGCCGCGTCGCAAGTCCAGTGTATTTCATTGCGCTGACCGTTGGTCTCCGCATATTCGACCGTGCCGAAGCCGAAGTTACTGTCATCGCCCCAACCAATCATCATCCCCAGGCCTTCTGACGTAAGGTATTTGACCGAACGGTCCGGGTGGCTGGCAATTTCGGTGACAGTCGTGCCATCAAAACGCAGGAGTCTTTTGGCTGCGCCCAACCAGAGTTTACCGTCCCAAACGCATAAGGCGTTGTAAGAAAGACTGGAAGGAAATCCACTGGTTTCGCTCACTTCTTCCCAGCGACTGAAATCAGCGGGATTTTCATCGTTTTCAGGGAGGCGATAAAGTCCATCCTCCGTGCCCGCCCAAAGGTAGCCGTTGTAAATACTAAACGACCGGACTGGTATGCTGGTAAACACGGTGTACTCGGCCTCAGCATCTTCGAGATTGAACTTCAGGATACCAAAGCCACATGCGAAATAAGCAATTTTGCCGTCAAAAAAGACATTGTAAATCTGTCTGTCACCTACGATGTTGGGGTTCTTTTGGATAATGGGCAAATTGACCACCGAACGATCTGCCGGATAAAAAAGGTCGAGGTTGCTGTTGGTATAGGCAAGCAGCAGCACTTTGGCAGCGGCATTGTAACGGAGAAGGTTCATGCCCACATCGCTTAAACCTTCCACCTTGGTGATAAAACGTGAAGAACGCTCGGCCTTGTCTACCTCGACTACGGCCCACTCGGTGGCGTAATAGACTTTTTCGCTGCTCTGAGTGACATATCTCGAACGTTGCCAGGGCAGATGCTCCGCCCATTCACCGATCGTGAGTGGTGGAAAAATGGTGTCGGCTTGAGCAATGTTGGTTCCCAGAAAAGAGAAAAAAACCGCCGTTGTTAAAACCAAGGCAGGCAAGGAAAAAGATGGAAGAAAAAGTAGACGCATCATGGCTCTGCTTGTGTTTGAAGGGTTGGGGTGTAAGAAGTTCAAGGAAGTGCGGGAATGGCGCAGGGCTAGGGGAAAGGGTTGCTTTTTAACACTTGTAAATTGGACATTCCTTGCTGGACATTTGAATATCCAATGTCCAACAAGGAATGTCCAAATCTGTCAGCGATACAAACTTCCCGACTCCAAATACTCCCACACCGCCTCAGGCACAAGGTAGCGCACGGATTTTCCGGCTTTAATGCAATCACGGATATAAGTGGCGGAGATGTCGAGCGGAGGAACCTCGCAGATGCGAACACGGGGATGAGCGGCGAGTTCGCCTAATTCGTAGGTTGGGCGTTTGTAGACATAGATATCGTACTCCGCAAGGATTTGTTCGTAGTTTTTCCAAAGATGGAGTGAACCAAGGTTATCGGCCCCCATAAGGAGTACGAATTGATGTTCGGGGTGTTTTTCTTTCAGAAACACGAGCGTGTCAATGGTATAAGACGGTACGGGCAAATGAAATTCCACATCGGAGGCTCGCAACAAGGTATTGTCCCCGATGCCGAGACGGACCAGATGCAAGCGGTCATGGTCACGCGCAAGGGTTTTCTTGGGCTTGAGCGGGTTTTGCGGGCTTACCACGAGCCATACGCGCTCCAGATCGGTCTGCGTGGCCATAAAGTTGGCGATGATGAGGTGCCCGATGTGGACGGGATTGAAGGAGCCGAAGAAGAGGCCGATTTTCATACTTTCTGATTTCGATGGGGCAAAATTAGGCTAAGAATTGAGTTGTTTTTCAAAACATTTTATTTAAAAATATCCCCTCCCACCCGAACTTTCTACCTTTGCCGAGTTGACTGTCAACAGTCAACGGTCAACAGTCAACGGTCCAATGTCTTATCTCGACGAACTCAATCCCATTCAACGCGCAGCCGTTACCAATATCGAAGGTCCCGTGCTGGTGATCGCTGGTCCTGGTTCCGGCAAGACGCGTGTGCTCACCTATCGCATCGCGCACCTCTTGGAGAGCCATGTGCCGCCCCGTGAAATATTGGCGCTCACGTTTACTAACAAGAGCGCCCGCGAGATGAAAGACCGCATTGAGCGGGTGGTGGGCACGTCGGCGCAGCAGGTCTGGGCGGGTACTTTCCACTCCATTTTTGCCCGCATTTTGCGGTATGAGGCCGATAAAATAGGCTACCCCTCTTCGTTCACGATTTACGATACGGATGATACCACGAGTGTGATCAAGGCCATAATCAAGGAAATGAACCTCGACCCCACGGCCTACAACCCTTCCGCCGTACGGTCACGTATTTCGTTGTGCAAGAGCAATTTAATCACGCCCCCGCTCTATCGGCAAAATGTCGAAATGATGACGCAGGATCGCGCCGCTCGCAAGCCCTATATCGTGGATATTTATGAAAAATATGTGGCACGCTGCTTCCGCTCTGGCGCGATGGACTTCGACGATTTGTTGTACCAGCTTTACCGCTTGTTTCAGCAGAATCCCGACAATGTGGTGGACAAATACCGCCGCCGTTTTCGGTATGTCCATGTGGACGAGTTTCAGGATACCAACTTTTTGCAATACGCCATCCTGCGGCAATTGGTGAAGTACGAAGGTAGCCCGGAAAACATCTTCATCGTGGGCGATGACGCACAGAGCATTTATGCGTTTCGCGGCGCAACGATTGACAATATCCTTGATTTTGAAAAGGACTACCCCGCACTGAAAACCTTCAAACTCGAACAAAACTACCGAAGCACCCACCACATCGTGGCAGCCGCCAATGAGGTGATTTCCTACAACCGTCGGCAATTGCAAAAAACCATCTGGACCGACCGGGAAGAACGCCAGAAAATAAAACTCCTCAAGTGCATCACAGACGATGAAGAGGCCCGCCGAGTGGCCGATCTGATTTTGGAGCAAAAACACCGCTACCACTTGCCCAATTCCGACATTGCCGTGCTGTACCGCACCAATGCCCAGAGCCGAAAATTTGAGGAACACCTGCGGAAACTCAATCTGAGCTACCGCGTATTTGGCGGCATGTCGTTCTACCAGCGAAAAGAGGTAAAAGATCTCGTTGCCTATCTCCGGCTGGCTGTCAACCCGCGGGACGAGGAGGCACTGCGCCGGGCCATCAACTTCCCAACCCGAGGCATCAGTGACACAACCGTTGAAAAACTCAGCGCTGTGGCCAGTGCCGCCAACATCACCATGTGGGAAGCCATGCTCAGCCCCGCACTCGAGGTCACCGACCGCGCCCGCAAGTCCATGGCAGGCTTCCGCAATCTGGTGGAAGACTGGCAACGCCGCGCCGCCACGGAATCGGCCTACAAACTTGCCGCCGAAATCCTCCGAAAATCTGGCCTCCACGAACTGCTCAAAAGCGACAACAGCCCGGAGGGAATTGGTCGCTTCGAAAACGTGAACGCCGTTTTGGATGCCATTTCTGAATTCGTGGACAGTCAGAATAATATCGCAATGACGAATGCCCCCTCCTTCGCCCCTGCCCGCCGAGGCTCGGCAGGCGGGGAGGCTACGGAGGGTAAAAATGACGAAATGACGAGCAATGACCCAATGACGAATAATGACGCTTCTTTAGCCGCTTACCTCCAGACCATCACGCTCCTCACAGACGCCGACGAAAAAGCAGAGGGTACGGACTTTATCACATTGATGAGCGTTCACGCGGCCAAAGGTTTGGAGTATAAAAGCGTGTTTGTCACCGGCATGGAGGAACAACTTTTCCCTTCATTCATGTCCTTAGAAGACCCCAAAGGCCTGGATGAGGAGCGCCGACTTTTCTATGTCGCCATCACGCGGGCCAAGGAGTTTTTGACCATCAGTTTTGCCCAAAATCGTTATCGATACGGGCAGATACGGGCCAATGAGCCTTCGCGTTTTTTGGAAGAAATAGACATGAAGAACTTTGATATGGTAGGTGGCATGGGAGCGGCGCGTATTGGAACGCCTGCCTTTAATTCTGCTCAGGAAGGCAGACCCTCGCGTGGTGCGAGTGTGAGCGGCAATTTTGCCAACCCGCGCATATTGAAGATGAATCCGCCTGCCACCGCAGCCCTTGCTAATTTTAAAGCCTCTCCCATTGAGGACCTCGTGACCGACGCTTCTGTAGTGCATCAGAAATTTGGAGAAGGAAAAATCATCAGCGTGGAAGGTCCGAAGGAAAATCGCGTGGCGACCATCCAGTTCAAAAACGATGAGATGTCAGAACGGAGAATTGTTTTGAAATTTGCGAAGTTGCAGGTGATTTGAAAGTGGTTGTGAGTAGGTTGAGGGGTGAGAATGTTGAGGGTTAGAGCATTGGACCTCCTAACAATTCAAGCCCCCACACACCGAAATCACCTGTCCCGTGATGTAAGCACCCATATCCGAAGCCAGAAAAACACAGGTATTCGCCACATCGTCGCCTGCGCCCAGGCGCTTGAGGGGGATAGCAGAAAGATAACCCTCCTTCGTTTTTTCGTCGAGTGCGTCGGTCATTTCCGTGGCGATAAAACCCGGGGCTACCGCGTTGCAGCGAATGCCGCGCGAACCATATTCCTTGGCGATGGATTTGGAAAAACCAATGATACCCGCTTTGGAAGCCGCATAATTCGCCTGCCCTTGTTGGCCAAAAACGCCTACTACTGAACTCATGTTGATGATGCTGCCGCCCGTGCGAATCATGGGCTTAAGCGCGTGTTTGGTCATATTGAACACTGATTTGAGGTTAGTTTGGATGACCTCGTCCCACTGCTGCTCCGTCATGCGGAGCATGAGCGTGTCGCGGGTAATGCCAGCGTTGTTGACCACAATGTCGAGTTTGCCAAAATCTGCTAATACTTGGGCAATGAGGGCTTCGGCTTGAGCGAAATCGCCGGCATCGCTTTGGTAGGCTTTGGCGGAAGCCCCCCCTACTTCGCCTGCGGCTATGGCGGGTAAAAATTCTGCTGCCAGTTTTTCAGCGCGGGCTTGTGAAGATGGCGAAACATACGTAAATGCGACTTTTGCACCTTGTTCAACAAATTTTCGGACGATTGATTCACCGATGCCGCGCGAGCCGCCGGTGATGAGGGCTATTTTTCCGTCGAGGAGATTCATGATGCTGAAGGGATAAATTGTTGTGACTAATCAGGGGTTTTAAAGAGGCAAAGTTGGAAAATCTTGTGGAAAGTTAAGGATGCGTAATTTTTCTACACCTCGAGTTTTTAAAGAAATATCCCTATATTAATCCCAATGCCGGGTGAGGGAGTCCAGCCAGCCCGATCAATTATCCTACCATAAGTACCAGCCCTGTTTTCATACCCGTAGGAAAACAGGATTTTACCCAGAAGATCAACAAAAATTTTGGATTTTTTGGATTTCAATCGAGCCACTAAATGAATGGTTGGAAAAATGGCTGGTTTAAAATAGGTATCCTCTTCATGAAAGATAAATCCACCACCCACCACAACACCCGCTCGGGCAAGGTTTGTGGCATAGTTTATTTCTAATGGAACAGTAAAATAACCTCTAAAAGTCTGTAGACCAGAACTTAAATAACAGTGTCTATTCACAATCCAATCGTACTTAAGCCCAAACTGTCCACCATCCTCAACATAAGGGTCTCCAGTCCAAATATAACCATTTGCGAC
>Ga0247844_1001976_pt1 | contig 35036 bp, 4 predicted proteins | sample LaCtaG_FD_192421 | JGI IMG/M metagenome (GOLD analysis project Ga0247844, IMG submission 192421) | Freshwater microbial communities from meromictic Lake La Cruz, Castile-La Mancha, Spain - LaCruzMarch201714.5m_1 | ecosystem: Environmental > Aquatic > Freshwater > Lake | place: Spain: Castile-La... | reverse complement strand
ACCGCCCATGAGCTGGAAGACGACATCGGCGAGCGGGCCTTTGAAGGGGACGCGGGCTTCGACACCTTCGGGGACGAGTTTGCCGGAACTGTTCTGTCCGTAGCGATCGCCAGCGCCTTTGCGCATAGCTTTGAGGCTGCCCATGCCGCGATACTCTTTGAAGGTGCGGCCCTGCCACTTGACCATGTTGCCGGGACTTTCAGCAGTGCCAGCGAGGAGGGAGCCGAGCATGACGCAATCCGCACCGGCGGCGAGGGCTTTCACGATGTCCCCGGAGTAACGGATGCCGCCATCTGCAATGACGGTGACGCCATGCTCGCGGCAGACGGGCGCGACCTCCTGCACGGCGGAGAACTGGGCCATACCGACGCCTGAGATGATGCGCGTGGTGCAAATGGAGCCGGGGCCAACACCAACCTTGATGGCGGAGGCTCCGCCCTGTATCAAATGCAGCGCCCCATCGGCAGTGACGACATTGCCCGCGACAATGGGTATGCCTGCCCCTAGGCGGGCACGGAGCCTAGCGATAACCTCGGCGACTCGGGTGGTGTGGCCGGTCGCGGCATCAATAAAGAGGGCGTCTGCCCCAGCGGCAACGAGGGTAGCGGCGCGGTCGGCGCAGTCGTCACCGACACCGACGGCGGCACCGATCCGGAGTTGGCCGTTGGCATCTTTGGCAGCGCTGGTGAACATCTGGCGCTTCACCACGTCCTGCTTGGTGATGAGGCCGACGAGTTTGTCAGTGGCGTCCACAAGCGGGAGCTTTTCGATGCGGTGGGTGTAGAGGATTTTCAGAGCCTCATCAAAGCTGGTGTCCGGCTTGCCCGTAGCGAGTCGCTCACGCGGGGTCATGATGATGGAGACGGGGGTGCTTTCATCCTCCATGTACCACATGTCGCGGCTGGTAACCATGCCGACAAGTTTGTCCGTTAAATCCACCACAGGGAAGCCACTGACGCCTTTTTCATGCATGAGCCGCTGGAGCTCACCGAGAGTGGTCTCTGGGTGGACGGTATGGGGGTTCTGGATGACGGTGTTTTCGGAACGCTTCACTTTTGCCACCTGCTCGGCCTGAAAGTCAATGGGGCAATTCCGGTGAATAACGCCGAGGCCGCCCTCACGAGCCAGGGCGATGGCCAACTCCGCCTCGGTGACGGTGTCCATGGCAGAAGACAGGACTGGAATGTTTAGCCGGATGGTTTTCCCAAAACCAGTGCCGATGTCCACCTCGCCAGGAAGAACCTGGCTCAGTCCCGGCAGGACCAAAACGTCATCGAAACTCAGCGCAAGGGAAGGAATATCGCCCATGTGCCATCTAAGCGGCCCTCAAGCGACTGTCACGCGGAAAAATACCCGCAGGTCGAATCAAGGACGATAGACGCGTGTCTTGCCAGTGTAGGAGTCAATTTGGACACAGAAAAAGTTATTTGGCGCGAGGGTAGATTCCGCTTGCCGCGATTCTACGACGGTGAAAAAGCTCTCATTGAGGGGAGGAATGGTGTAAGCAGTGGCCGATTGGGCAGCGGTGACGCCGGGGGCATCAGCGGTGAGCAAACGGCAGCCGCCGTCGGCATAGAATCGGATCGCTGCGTAGCTGACATCCGCAGGATCTAAGCCACTGACCGCCGGCCTGAAAAGATAGACGCCCGGCGAGACTTCTGTCTGCGCGACGGTTGATTGTAGCAAGGGGGACAGCTCGATTTGGGAGGAGAGGATGACTCCAGACTCAATATAGTAAACCTCTGACAAGGCACGCGGAGTGCCACCGCTGGGGGTCTGTACGACCTGGTAAGCATAGAACTGGCTGGTGCCTGGGGTGTCAGAATCTGGATCAGTATACTTATAGAAGCGCACCTCTACCTCTGAGCTTGTAGAAACAGAGCTTTGCTGGGCGAGGCTGATGCGGTTGACAAGGCTGTCCCCAGCCGAACTCAGGCGTGTGGAGCGGATCACGTCAACGAGGGCAGGTGTGACCAAGGCGACCAAAAGAGCGATGATGCCCACGACGGTGAGCATTTCCACCATAGTGAAACCAAAGCTGCGGGCGGATGGACGATGCGGGCGCGGAATTTTCATGGGGCGTGACCTGAATTGGGGCGGCTTTCTGTCTGGTCAGATACTCCACTTGGCACCACGGAGCTGAATGGTGGCAGAGAAGATACGGAAGTTCACACGTTTCTCAGAGAGTGTTTTTTTGATGTCTTCCAGGTTATCGTCTAGCTCGGCGGCATTCTGGAAGATGTTTAACTCACTGCCAAAGGGGGGCTGATCTGACTCTTCCCCTGCGGCCTCTGACAAGCGCTGTGCAGAGCGCTCGTCAATAGCAACGAGCACGACACGGACCAAGGGCGGCAACAGGTGCTGGGTGCCCTGGACACCGAGTCCAGGAATAGAAGTGGAGATGACGCTGGAGTCGTAGGCAAATTTTGAGGCGATGCGGGTAGGCTCCGCCCCGCCTATTGCAATTGCGCGCTCCAACTGGGGAGAAATGATGAGGGTGAGGATGTTGTCCGCGACTGGACGTGTGAGCGAGAGATTTTCAGGGTTCTCATCAGTGGCCATCTCAGCACCAGCGTTGCCATACCAACTGGTACCAGTCGTCGCAGTACCAGTGGTGTAGATCAGGTTTTTTTCCGCAGGTGGGGAATACTCCATGAGCCGGTAGCGATAGCGCAATCCGCCTGAGGGGAGAAAGGGCGGTCGGAAGAAGGCATCTGAGGAGAATTTAACAAAGTAGCCGCGTGCGCACAGCAACCGGTCCAACCCCACAAGGGCAGGGGTGTGGGAAACACCTAGAGGAGCCTGGAAAAAGACTGCGTGACCTGGGAGCACTGAATCGTCTGCGGTTCCCGCGCCGTTCACGAGGCCACCACCACCACCGGCAGGCCCACAGATAAACTGGAGATCAGACTTGCGCTCATATTTTTCCGGCGCGGCGGTCAGTATCGAGGCAGTGTCAGACAGGTAGCTGGTGCTGTAGTCCACATAAGTGTTCAAGGTGGCCTGGCTGAGATTACGGGTAATGATGTCAAAAGCGGTACGGGCCTCACGGAACTGACTGACGCGGGCGTTGGATGCGGTCCAGGTACTCTGCACCTGACCGATGACCTGAGCACTGATGAGCAGCAGGATGGTCAAAACGGCGAGGGAGACGAGAATCTCTACCAGCGTAAAGGCACCAGACAGGGCACAGCGGAGGCGCGCGAAGCCAGGTGGTGACATGGAAGAATCGGAAAAAGGTCTCATAGAGAGGGGTTGGGGGGATCAGGGGGCAAAGCGCTTCGACTCAGTGACACGGAAGCGGTAGTAACTGTCCAGCGGCGCTAACGAGAGCGGAGCGGATGCCTTGGCATAATCCACCGCCGCTCCTGCTGCGATTAGGTCAGCATTGTCAATGTAGCGCTCCAGGAGAAACGAGCCGCGGAACTCCGAGGAGATGATGTCCTTGCTAGGGTCAAACTGGTCGGGATCCACGGAGCGGAGCGCTTTACGGATAGTCTGGGAACGAACATGGACACGGAAGGTGTTCGAACGCGTGGTGAGTTTGGCGTAAAGGTTTGCATAGGGGCGCTCGCGGGTATTGTCTCCGGTGGAGCAATGAGCAGCCCAAAAGGCACCCATTTTTTCGCTGCGCTCCCTAGAGCTATCCATATCGGATGCCGTGATTCTGAAGTTTGGATTACCTGGATTGGAACCGGATTCCAGATTCGAGGGGATGAGATGTATCTCACAAATCTGGCTGGGAGAGCGGAAAAGGCCTGCACGCATGCCGCTAGGCAGACCGCCGCGCGTTTTGTTTCCAATGCCACTGGGGCCGTTACCACTGGCGGTATCGGAGAAGTTGAACCTCTCCTCAAACTGGCGCAAAGTGCCCTGTACACGGTTCTGGGCAAGGATAGTCCACCAGGGCAGTTCATTGCCATCGCTAGCGGTAGGGTTAAAGCGGTCAATGACGATGCTGCGGTGCCAGAAGCGCTTGTCCGTAACCTCGTTACGAAATTCAGGTCGGGTAGCTCCTTTATTGGCAAAGTCAGAGCGAACGCTCTTCGAGAGTTCGTAGTCGCTGTTAGGCATAGCAGAAAAAAGCTCGCCCTTCATCGCCGCGTGCAGGGCGGTGGCACGGCGGATGTGGGTGAAGGGGAGCATCTGGTAGTTCATGTTGATCTTCCCAGCGGTGGAGAGTGACTCGCTGATGGCATACGGTTCCACCACGGGCATCCAGAAGAGGTCCAAGAGGTAATGGTCAGGTGGGCTGCCCTGACCAGGGTGAGATAGTTTGGTGCCCGTGGCACCTTGAACGTGCGGGCGGAACAACAAATTCGTCCATGCACCCGGCGAGGTTCCGTCGGCGGCAAGGGGATCAAGCGCACGCGAAGGGAGGGAACCCATCATGACGGGGGAGGAGATCATACGGTTCGGGGTGAAAAAGCTGCGAGTCCCGGGAGCCTCACGGGAGCCGAAGCTACTCGCGCCGAAGTAAGTGGCACGCCATTTATAGGCTCGCGACCAGTCGCTTCCTTTGAAATCACCAACCGCGAAGTTGCCCTCATCGGGCTTGTTGATGAAGGGACCGACACGTCCACCGGGATCGGTGTCATCAAAGTCATAGTAGCGCTGGGCGGACGCGCTAGCCACGAGATTGAAAGGGGCATCGGGGGTAAGGTTTGTATTCAACACACCACTCCCGTTTTTCACTTCAACCGGCAGGACGCGGCGGTCAAGCTGGTCCGTATTGACGCCCTCTCTTCCTCTTCTGTCAAACCCCGGCTCGCCGGAGGCGCGGTAAGATGAGAAATTGTGGGCTACGAAGGTGGTCAGGCTGCTATATAAGGGGTGCGGACTCCATTCAGTGGGTTTCGCCGCATCGTTTTTGTCGCCACCCTTCACTGTGATCAGGCGGGGGTCACCGTGAGCGGGGAGGATGGTGCGGACCGTATCCATGCCATAAAAATTGGGGATATTGGAGCTATTTCCGCCATAAGCGATCCGCGCGTCTAGGTTAGACATGATTGTCTCTGCATCAACTAAGGGAACTTGACTGAAATTTGAGGATGAGTCACCCGCATAAATTAAAGTGGTACCTCCAGGCACCGCCTGATTTCCGTTACGATCATCCCTAGCGGACACATCATTCGTCCTCAATGGCACCCCGGCGATGCGACCGCGCAAAGACACTTCCTGCTGTTGCGATTCATCGTTATTATGGATGTAGTTGCCATCGGCATCGCGCCTACCAAGCGCTCCGCCGGCATTGAACGTCCACCAATGCGGTGCCTGGATGGCAGAGTGGACATAGCGGGTACCGTCTGGGCGAATATAATCCACTAACAGTGAAGGGAAAACCACCAGACTAGGTGGTGGCATTTTACCATCAATCAGTTTGAAATCTATGGTCTGCATGGGATCACGACCCTGATAATCATGACTGTCGTAAATTTTGATCCTGATGGTGCCAGATGAGAAATCAAAGGATTTATTACTGTTCACCGTGAAGAAGGAGGACACTAGATCCATGCGCGTGAGCCCCGAGTGGGTATTACCTGTAGAGTCATCAGAGTAGCCTTTATCATCTGGCATGGGTGGTCGTGGGCCAATAAGCCTACCGGTGGAAATTTTTCTGAAACTGGCAAAGCCACCTACCTCTGGCGAGCCATCCGGATCGAAAAGAGGGCCGCCACTTTTGATAATGACATCCGAGCCAGTGGGGAAGATACTTTTTCCATTCACCTCGATATTGCTTAACTCGCTGCCTGACAGGACGATAGTGAACTCTGGGTTGATCACTGGATATCCCACAGCAGGGCAAAAGAACTCCAGATGGAGCATGGCCTGGACGCGCTTTTCATCAACCTTAAGTGGCGTATCAAAGTCGAGTGTCCAGTTCCAGTTGCGCCAGTTGTAACCCGGATGGCGCCTCGGTGATTTGCCATAATTTTGAAATCCAGGCTGTAAAGTGGTGCCATAAAGGCCAGGCGCTGCAGCTGTAGCAGGGTTGAGAGGAGGGTAATTGGAGTAGTAGCGCTCCTTGATCTTATTCTCTTCAGTCGTATTCCAGTTCACCGCAGCAAGATTGGAGAGCTTGGCACTTCCGGCGTTTCCGTCAAAGCCTGGCACTTCGTAGCCCACAATGACACGACCACGCTCTTGTATCTCGGCACTCCGGTCAATCCGGAGAGCCGTGCGCCCGCCAGAGACAATGCCATCTTTATTGTTATCTATGTCAAAAGCCTCAGCGTTCAGAGCGGCAGCGCCATTGATTACAGGTATCTCGAAATTTTCCGCATCATCGGGGTCTGGAGTTTGCTCGTCCGAATGTTTGGGTAGGCGCCAACTGTACATGTCTGGCTGCCCATCTGCCGTGCAGATGAAGTGCATGCCGATCTCGCTAATCGAGATGGAGCGCCCAAGACCGCGAAAGTTTTTGCCGCCAATGCGCCAGAGGGAAGGGGTGACCTGGCCGTGACCGGGCAGGGCTTTGTCGGCAAAGGGGTTGCGGGAATCTCCTGAATTGCGCACCACCCCAGGAGTGTAGGTCTTGAAAATGTCACTGGAACCCTCCGTGCCGTCGCGCATTTGGTAGAGTGCTGTCCAATCAATTGCGGCACTGGGCCAGTTGTCACGGTCTTTGACGAGGAAGCTGTCAAAAAGGTTGGTGACGCGGATGTAGTCGAACATCTCCACGAGTAACTGGCGCGCATTGTCGCGACCTAGCTTGGAGACGAAACTGGAGCCAGTGCCGCCCACCTCGGTAGCGGCGGGGAAGGTCTGGGTGAGGATGTTGTCCAGCATGTTCATGAGGTCCACATTGCGTTGCAGACTGATATCGTAGTTGGCGTTGCGGGGCTTGGCACGGCGGAAGATGTAGTCGTTCCCGGGGCTACCGACGCGGCTGCAAAATTGAATGAGGTTATCAAAGCCGGTGCGGCGAGCAGCTTCTTCAGCGAGTGGCCACATGGCAATCCTGGGCAGGCCGAACATACTGATCTCACTGCTGCGGCTGCTGGCCGTGAGAAAGGCTGAGGCGCGCTCGAGGGTTTGCTTATTGAAGAGGAGGCCACTGTTCACGGTGGCGTTGTTCAGCACGCGCTGGCCACCGCTCTCCTGTTCTGAGAAGATCAATTCATCCACGCTGGCGTAGAGGCGTTCCCCCATCGCTTCTTGGATGCGGACGGCATCGGCAGTGGCGGCTCCTGTGCTATAATCATCTGTTTCAAAGAGCTGCGTACCGGCAACGCTACCACCGTAGTGAATGCGGGGCATAAGATCATAGATTTTTTGCTTCACGCTGAGGATGCGCTTTTCACTGTTGCCGGAGAAGTAGGTGTAGTTGTCGAGGCTGCGGTCCGCAGTCTGGTAAGGGTTGGGATAAAGCACACTGCTGAGCGCGACGGTGGCGGGGTGACCGGGGAAGCGCTGGTACTCGCTACGTGCGGCGGGGTAGTCAGCCCAGCGGTGGTCACGCTCATGGTAATAGATGGGCTGACCGAGGAAGGTAGGCTCGGAGGCGGTGTTGATGTTGACTTTACAGGACTCGTCATCAGCCCAAAAGGCAAAACGGCCGACGATGGGATTGGACTCTGAGGGATCATTCCCCGCACCTGCGGGGGCCACGAAGTTCAGATCTTCATCCAGATGACCGACGGTCCCGTCCTTGAGGACGTAAAGCCACTGCACAGGCATGGCTAGCCGAAGATTGTCGAGGGGGGCGGTTCCAGGCTTTTGGACTGGGGGCAACTGGCCGAGGGTGCTGGCATTGTCAGGGCTGGAACTGAGATCGTTGCCATTCAGAGCGGTAGTGGTCTCGTAGCTGAAGCCCTCCACAGGGATCGGCGTGCCGCCAGCAGGGTCCATATCCATCGCCGCACGGGGATCAAGGATGGGGAAGAAGGTCTGCACCAAGCCGGGATTGCCAGTGTTGTCCGCTACGCCTTTGATGACAGGCTCATTGAGATCTGTGTACCGGGAGGTGTTGTCACCTGAATTCCATCCGGCAGGGGGCTCAGATTGCAGAACGAATTTGTGCTCGTTGTCAATTGAGGAAATGCTCGGAGCGCCGGAGCCGGGGGGGCGGAAGATCATATCCTTGTCGGAGAAGAGCTTATAGCCAGCGAGGAAGGCACCGTGCTGGGAGTATTTGCGGACTGCCCCGGGCTGGGTGGCGTGAAACTCCCTGCCGGCAAAGTTAGGACGCCCATTCTGGCCGTCATCCTGCTCAGTGCCGGAGCGTATCTGGGAGATGACGATATTGACCGCTGTGTCGGCGAGGCGACGCGAGTTTTGCGAGGAGGAGAAGGTGGTTGTGGCCTTGTACTCGGTATCCGCGACGCTAAGGAAGGCGAGGATGACAATGGTGGCTAGAGCCAGCATCGAGAGAACAATGATGAGGGCCAAACCTTTGTGGCGGCGCGCATCAGAGAGGAGGTGACGCATTTGTTTCATGGCATGGTGTGGGCTGAATTATTTTCCTTTTTTGAGATTTAACCGGAATTGCTGCTGGAATTCAAGTCATCAAGTCAATGCAGGGTATTTACTTGGTTATTACAGGTGCCTGATTGGCATGGTTTTAAGTCGGAATATTCACGGGCGCGCGCCTTCTAAGGTGATTTAGAGTTTCGTGAAGTCCACCATCCCCGAACGCATTTCTGTGGTGGTGGGGGTGGTGGCGGGCGGGCCGTTGCCGGGGAGTTGGGCGTTGAGGAAGTAGCCGTAGCCGACGTATTCTGCGCCGTCCCGAACGATGAGTCCCTGGTAGGTCACTGCGCGCTTCACTGCGGCTGGTGTCACTGGCGGTGTGGTGCGCGGATTGGGGTCATCGAGGCTAAAGCTGCCGCTGAAGATGCCCGTGGTTGGCGTCACCGTCAGCTTTGTCAGCGCTGGGTTTGCCGCGCCGGTGGGCAGCGTGATCTTGCTCAAGGCTCCGACGCTCAATATCACGTCGGGGTTGTCATTGGTGCCCACATCGGTGGCGTCATCCGCATCGCCCGTGTCGCCGTCTTCGGCGAATTCGAGCTTGGCGTTGTTTACGCCGGGGCCGGGGATGCCTAGCACGACTGCGGGGGCCACGGGGGCCACATAGCGCCCGCCGACGGCGGCGATGGTCACGGGCGTGGTGACTCCTGAGGTGGCTGTACTGGTGCCAAAGCCGGCTTTGTAGGTGCGCGCGGCGGCGGTGGTGTTCGGCGGACGCACCCAGGTAACGTTGCCGCCGAGGGTGTTGTCCGTGTCCGTTGCTGTGCCCTGGTCATTGATCGCTAAGGTGCCGTGGATGGAGCCTTTCGGCGTCGTGGTGTAAAGCGTCTGGAAGATGAGCATCTCGCCGTTGGGGCCGAGCACGAGCGCGCCAGTGATGCCTTCGCCATCAGCAGTCCTACCCACCAGGCTAAGTTTGCCGTCTCTTGCCACGGTGAAGGAGGCGTAGCTGTAGCCCTGCGGCACGGCACTGCTGCCGATGAGCGGGTCACCATCTGCCAAGGCCATGGCAAAGGTGTAGAGGCCGAGGTACTTCGTGGCCTGCACGGTGGTGGCGTTCCAGACATTCTTCCAACCGCTGAAGGCTGCCGTATCCGTGCCATCAGTCACGGTAGCGTCAGTGATCAGGCCGGTGATTTTGTCTATCTTGAAGGAGACGGTCAGCGGCGCGGGGGTGGGTGTGCCGGTGCGGCGGATGACAATGGTAGCACTGGGGGAAAGCGCGCCATTCACATCAATATCCAGCGTGCCCGCCGGGAAGGTATGCCTCACCGCGCCGAGGGTGATGGAGCCGGTGTAACTGGCCGTGGTGGTGACGGTGAGATCAAAGCGACCGCCCAGACCCGCACCAAGGTCAGCATCCAGATGCCGCACCACCGGACCGACATAGACGCCGGGGATGCTGGTAGGCAGGGTGAGGACGTTGAGATTGAGCGTGACCTCGGACTTGCCCCTGGTGTTCGTGGCAGTGAGCTTGACGGCGTAACCGCCGACCTTAGTGACCGTTGGCTTACCGGAGATGACGCCAGTCTTGGTATCAATCCTCAACCCAGTCGGCAGCCCCGTGGCAGCGTAACTGACAGGCGTGCGGGTATGATCAGGGTCCACCTCAATCTGATAGTTGTAAGTGCCACCGATGATCCCCTGCGGCAGCGCGGCAGAGGTGACAATGGGGGCTTTGTCAAAGATGCGCAAGTCGTGGGTGCAGCCTTCTACCATGCCGCCGGGTGCGGTGACCTGGCAGGTGTAGATGGCGTCGTCATTCAGCGTAGTGGCAGTGATTTTGAGGGTCTTTGTGTTGAAGCCGGTGAAGCGGGCACCGTCGGCAGCGGTGATCTTGACGCCGTCCTTGAACCAGGCGTACCCCAGAACGGTAGTGGTGCCAGCGCCGACGCTGGCATTGAGTGTGGCGGTGGCGCCCAGGAGCAATGGCATGAGCGTGGTGCCACCATCTACGACGACGATGTGGACGGCTGTGCTGGTGTCTTTCCCGGAGGTGTTGGAGACCTCGCAGGTGTAGATACCGCCATTGGCGACGGCTGCGGCAGCGAGTGCATAGACGGCACTGGTGGCTCCGGTCACGGCGGCGTTGTTGCGCTTCCACAGGTACTTGAGGGTGGGCTTGCCATTGGCCTCAATGACGAGGTTCAGAGGCTCGCCGGAGAGCAGTGTCTGGGAGACGGGCTCTGCGGTGATCTCAGGCAGGGACTGTAGGACTCTCAGAGGCACGGAGTCGCTAGTGACCGGGGTGCCGATGACGTTGTTGACGATCACGCGGTATTCACTGTCGCCGAGGGCGGTGTTGGTGACGAGGAGGGTTGCGTTGGTGCCGTTGGGGGCGTTTTCAAAAGAGCCCGCGCCGATCTTGCGCTGCCACTGGTAGCTCAAGGGCGCGGTGCCTTGGGCGGTGACGCTGAAAGTGATGACATCTCCCAGGTAGGTATTGGTGGCGGAAGGGCTACGCGTAGCGACCACATTGGCAACGGGGTCTCTGACCGTGAGGGTGGCACCGAGGCTGGTGATACTGCCGCCAGCATTGGTAACGACGACGGAATAGGTGCCTTCATCCTCCTGCGCCGCAACCGGGATAGTGTAGGAAGCAGCGGTAGCCAGCGGGATGTCCACATTGTTCTTCCGCCACTGGTAGCTGAAGGGGGCGGGGCCAGAGGCGGTGACAGTGAAGGTGGTGGACTGGCTGGGATTCACCGTGCGCGAGGTCGGCTGACCGGCGGCGGTGATGAAGGGCTGGTCATTCACATCAATGAGGACACCGCCACTGAGGACAGAACCGCCCGCATTGCTGGCACCGATCTTGTAGGTGCCCTTGGTCTCGCTAGTGGCCTGGAAGGTGTAGTTGAGGTTGGTGGCGCCAGGAACGGCGACTTCGTTGCGATACCACTGTAGGGTGATGGGGCCAGTGCCGGTGACTGTGGCACTGACAGTGACGGAGGTGCCTGGTTCGAGGATGCCGGTGGCAGGGACGCGGTTCGGGCCAGAACTGATGGTCGGTGGTGGGGGCGGGATAAAGGCTGCGTCTTCGGAAGATACGACGATGACAATGCCATCGGAGTTCAGCTTGCTGACATCCCAGCGGAAGTTACCGCCGAGCTGGAAGAGAGTGAGGTCGGTGCCGATTTCATTGCCGATGCGGATGTCTGCACCCCGGTTGATGCCGCCATTGTAGGTGTCTGCTTTGACGATGTGGAAGATGTCCCCCGCTTTGGGTGTGTAGCCGTCATTAATCAGGGTGACTTTGGTACCGGGTGTCCAGTTGATGGTACCGAGGACATTGACCATGTCATGCTGCGCGGGTGTGACGAGGTCATCCAGGGCGTTAGAGAAGCTGTCACTAGAGACGCCGTTCTTCCAGGTGGCGTAGAGCGGGTCGGCGATGTCTAGCGCGCCGGGGTTATTGTAGGTGGGTGTGCGCACTTGGAGGAGGGCGGTGGAGCCTGCGGCGAATATGGCAGCGCCATTGACCGTGAGGGTACCCATAGCGGCACCACCGGAATCACCAGGAGCCGTAAAGCCGCCAGAGAGGACCGTGAGACCGCCGTTGATGATGCCAGTGCCAGCGATGGTGGCAGCGCTATTCACCGTGGCTCCGAGCGCGGTTGCCGAGCCGGTATCGCCAAAGCCATTGCGTCCGACCTGGAGGGTGCCTGCGGCGACTGTGGTGGTGCCGCTGTAGTCGTTGTCCAGCGTCAGGGTGGCCCAGCCGGAACCGGCCTTCACGAGGCTGAGCGCGGCGCTGGGTGACTGCACATTGGTGCCGGGGGCAAAGAACTGGCTGTTGAGCGTGCCATCGCGGAACTTCGCATCCCAGAGCGCTTCATAAGCGAGCGGTGTGGACTGGGCGATGGTGAGCGCAGCGGCGGTGGCGGCGGCGTTTTCGATGATTTCAGAGCCGCCATTCGTGGTGCCAGAGGCGGTGCCTGCATCGCCAAAGAAGGCCCCAGTGCCGCCCTGGGTGATGAGAGAACCGATGGTGACATCTTGGCCACCAGCTTGCAGGATGGTGTTGAAGTTCATCGTCACGTCGTTGGCAGCGGTGAGCGCCTGCGCATGGCCAAGACGGAGGATCGTGGTGTTGTCGGAGTTGAAGCTGGTGTTCGTGCCCAGGATCACATCACCAGTCCAGGCACTGTTATTGCCGTTGAGCACCGCATAGCTGTAGAGGCGACTGCCGTTGATGTTGTTGGCGGTGCCGTCGCTATCCTCGGACTGGAAGGTGATGTTGCCGCTAGTGGTGGCGCCATCAAGGATACTGCCGTTGAAGTTAAGGTAGGACTGCTCTCCGGCAGCAGATGCCGATACATCACGCAGGGTGACGATCAGGTTATCGTTGAGAGTGATGTCGCCGTTGTAGGAGATGCGGTTGCCGTTGGCGACGTTGTCAATGCCGAGGCGCTTGGTCTGCGCGGGGTTGTAAATGACGTCAATGTCATGCTCGACCTCGAATATCCAGTTCTGCAGGCTGTCGGGGTTCTGGATGAGGAGTTGCGCTGTGCCCTGGCGCTGGGCATCGCCGAGGGTAATCCTTTTGCCAGTGGCATAGCCGGTGCCGAGCATATCCGCCTGGCTGATGGCATAAACTGTGCCCTGCTTGATGACGAGGCCACCGGTCCAGTCGGGGACGTTGGCGCGGAATTCGAGCTGGCCCTGACCGTCCTTGATGATGTCACCAGAACCAGTGAGGTAGCCGACGCCGTTGTTCAAACGGACGTTACTGGCAGGGCCGATATTGAGCGTGGTAGCCCCGGCGACGTTGATGACGCCATTGAAATTGAGTGTGCGACGGTTACCGAGATTGATGATGCCGTCGAGAGTTCCTCCCGCAGCCAGGTTGGCGTTCACGTCGAGGATGCCGCTGTAGGTGAAGGTGTTGTTGCCTTCAAAGGTGATGAATTCGTCAATGTTCCAGTCACCGTTGTTGTTACCGTTGCCGAGGAAGGCGTGGAAGTTCGTGCCAGTGCGGAAAATGGTACCGTCTGCCCAGGTGCGGTTGCTGCCGAGGATGCTGGTGGTGCCGACAGCGGCGTCACCCACGTCCACCATGACGCTGAGGGTGCCCTGGCGGATGTCCAGCAGGCCTTGGAAGCCGCTGTTGTGGCCGGTGCCGCTGCCCTGGAAGGTGAGGGTGCCTGCGCCAGTCTTGATGAGATCGCCACGGAATAGCTCCTGAGAAACCAGCGCCGCCTGGGCACCGCTAACTCCTGTGCCGAGCATGAGATTGGCATCAGGATTGACCACCTCGATCACACCGCCATTGCCCTCGAGAGTGATGCCGCGGTTGCCCAGTGTGGTAGTGCCTGTACCAGTGAAGCGGAGGGTGCCGCCATTCATGATGATCTGGTTGTTTGCGACGGCGGCGGGGTCCGTGCCGAGGGCGGCAGGGTCGGCGATCTCCAGAACACTGCCGTTGAGGAAGGTGCGACCGCTGTATGTATTCGTGCCGGTGAAGCGCACAGTGCCTGTAGTGCCGAACTCGTTGGGATTCGTCGTGGACGGACCGGCGACGATCACGCCGTTATTTCCATTCAGCGTCGAGGCGACAGTCAGGGTGCCTCTGCCATACTGATGGAAGGTGAGGTCCGGTGTCTCAGTGAGCAGTGCAACCCCGGTGGCAGAGGTAGCGGTGGCATTGGCTGAAAGGGTGAGGGTGCCGCTAGCAATGGCAGCAATGGTGGCCCCGGCTGGGATGCCAGCGCCAGAAATGGGCATACCCACGCTGAGGCCCACCGTGCTGGGCACGCCGGTAATGGTACTGCTGCCGTTGGTGGTGGTGCCAATGAAAGTGTAAACATTTAGCGCCAGGCCGACCGTGGCGGAGGAGGCTGCGATAGACAGCGTGATGGTATTAGCGGTCAGGGCTACGATGGTGGCCCCAGCAGGGATGCCCGTGCCGCTGATGACCATGCCTGGGGCAAGCCCGGCAGTGGAAGATACGTTGGTGATCTGGTTGGAAGCTGCGGTGGTGGTGCCGGTGCGAGTGGTGTTGTAAACAGGATCAAGGTTGGTGCTGTAGGCGCTGAGGGAGCCACCGGTAATGGTTTTGTTGGCGGAGCCGGTATTCGTGCTGACGAGGACACCGCCCGTGGTTCCATCACCTGCCACCATGACCTGCTGGCTATTCAGATTCACCGAGCTGTCAGCCAGTGCATCAAAGCGCAGGGTGTTGAGGGTCAGAGGGACTACTACTGAGCCGAAGAAACCTGCGCCACCGCTTTCAGAGACATCCATGCCGCGCGTCCAGAGGGCGGCGTTGTTCTGAAATTCCTCTGAGGCACGCACGAAGGCTCCCAGACGGTTACCGTTACCATTGTCCGACATGGCAAAGTCGAGCGCCGTGCGTGGAGCAGTGCCAAAGGTGGCCCAGGAAATGGCGCGGTTCTTCATGGCAGCCGTGTTGACGGCCGAGAAATTGAGGTTGATGCGCGCCGCACCGCCAGCCGCAGCGTTCTCCACAAAATTGGCCGTCGCACCGGTGGAGCGCAGAACCGGGGAGTTGTTCGAGGAGTTGCCTAATTGGAGGGTCATGTCGCGTGCCGTGCCGGTGTTGACAGTCTCAGCGATGATCTCGGTGCCGCCCGCAGTAAACTGCACCGTGCGGGTTCCACCTGTGTCAGTTGAGTAGCTCGCTGTGGTGGCGATTGCGTTGTTGCTCCTCACCACAAAGCTACCACCCCGGAAGGTGGAAGTGCCCGATGGACCAATTCGTGCAACGACGGCAGCCTGGCCGCTGTGATCCACGATGAGCGTGCCGCCGCCGAGTTCAAAGGAGTTGGTGTCGCTAGCGGTGGTGCCGGCGTTTGTGTTCAGCAGCGTTAGTGCTCCGCGGCCTACCTTGGTCAGGGTGTTGCCGTTGCTCACGCGCATGTTCAAATTCGCGGAACCGCCGCTCATTTGATAAAAGCGAAGGGTCTTCTCGAGGGTCAGGTTGCCGCCGTCTGCGCCATAGGTGACGACGCCGGTGTCGTTGAGGCCGCCGATCCAGGCGGTAGCGGAATTGTTGTTACTGACGCGCCAGCTTGAGAGGTTAAAGGTCTGGCCGGGCTTGGAGAGGAACATGGCGGTGGTGCCGCCGGCACCGAGCAGGAAGCCGTGCAGGGCGCTGTTATTGTTCGTGGCGGAGGTGCTGGCGTTGGTGCTGAAGACGGAGTTGGCATTACCGCCAGGTATCTTAGAAAGGGCGGTGTCCGTCCAGAAGCCGCTGCCGTCGCTACCTGCGGCACCGGGGGTGTAGTTCAACACGAGGACACCGCGCTCAAACATGAGCCTACCTGCAGCGTCATACTGCTGGTCCATAGCGACATTTAGATCATCAGAACTGCCGGTGATCTGGAAGCGGAAGACTTCATTCTCATTCGTGCGCGTGCCGGAGAGGGAGGCATAGGCAGAGACGGGATCCTGGATCGGTGCAGCGGAACCAGCGATGCCACGATCTCCGACCTGACCACGCAGGATAAGATAGCCTGCGCCGGAGCCATTGGTGGTGAGGAAGCGCGAGTCATTCTGGGCGGTGTCTTGGCTGATCGGGGTGCTGCCGCCGTAAATATCACCATTGAGGATGAGTGAGGCATTGCCATCTACAATGAGGGCTGGGGTGAAAAGGGGCATCCCAGCAGCGTCCACATTGTCCACGATGATGTCACCATAGTAATTGGTTAGATCATTCGTTACCTGGAGAATGGTGCGATTCCCCTGTAGCACACCGACATAGATGTCTTCCGGTCCTGCAGCCGACCCTACTTGGATGCCATTGCCTGTAACTAAGGCACCATTACCCGTGACAACAATGCCACCACCGCCAGCGCCTGCGGAGAAGCGCCCGTTGCGCAACAGGAGAGTCCCCTCTGAAACAGTGAGCGGGCCGGTGAAGGTATTCATACCATCCAGAATGACCTGGCCAATGCCGGTCTTGTGGATGCCTGCGGTACCCTGGAGATTGCTGCGGATGCCCATGTCACCAGTAGTGGTCACACCGTCACTTAAGCCGACGAGGCCGTTCTGGTTGTTGATGATGCCCTCACGGTTGCCGAAGTTGACCGTGCCACCGATGATGAAGGTGCCGAGGCTGCTGGTGTTCCCCACCGTGTAATAAGCACTGCTCAACATGCCAGAGGTCACAGAGAGTGTGCCGTCCACATGAAGCTGAATGTTGTGCCCACCGGTGTAGCTGGTTAGGGTAGTGCCGTTATTGATGGTGCCGCCGCTGCCGTTGTAGTCTGCGACCGGGCCGAAGCGCAGGGAATTGATGCTGACATTTTCACGGACGATGGTGAAGGCGTCTGTGACAGCCACATTCTGTCCAGCAGCCCCGCCGGTAGTATCAATGAGTCCGGTGCCGGGGATGAAGTACTCGGAGTCGTCCAGCGGACGCAGGAAGCCGCCGTCATAGGTCACGAAGTGACTTCCAGTGATGAACTGAAGGTTACGGCCTTGGTTGTAGAGATCAGAAACGCCGCCGGAGAGCACGCGCTGGGCGTCCAGGTAAATGTCTGGGATGGTGCCACCGAGGATGCCGAGGACGATCTTCCGGCTGGTGCTGGTGGTGGCGGCACCGCTCTCCTGCAAGGTGCCGAGGCTGTTCAAGCGCACGCGCACGCTGTCCACGCCTGCACCCGCCGTGGTATTGAAAGTGGAGGTGGCGTCCAGGTTTGTGATGCGCAGGACTGCCCCAGGAGACTGGGTGATTTCACCAATGGTCAGCGTCAGGTTCTGGTTCGCACCATCTTCAGGCCAGAGATCGAGAATGTTGGTGCCACTGAGCACCTGCACCTTTGCCCCACCGCTGGTGGCTAGACTTTCGGTGACTGGCCCGCTGCCGCCGTGAATGCGCAGCCAACCGTGGCGGAAAAGGATGTTAGAACTGTCGCTAATGCGATCTCCCTGGATGCCGCCTGCGATGCCGGTGCTGGGATCCAGTCGGCTCGTATTGTCCAGCGTGATCATGCCGCGGCGCTGTAGGTTGATGTTGGCCGCACCAGAGATGCGTCCATTGGGGCCGAGGAGAGTTAGACCCCATTCACCCCAGCTTTCACCTTCGCCATAGGTGGGGATGTTGACGCCGTTCACTGCGACTGGGCTGCTTTGGGAAACAGCCGACTGGCTGCCGAAACGCAGCACGTTGAGATCGCCAGTGAAGTTGTTGTTGTTCGTCAGGCGCAACTCGCGGTAGCCGATCTTGCTGAAGCCGCCAGTGCCGGTGATCTGGCCGTTGATGATGAGCTTTCCCTGCACCTGACCGGTAGTATTGCCCTGCTCAATGACGGTGTTGGTGCCGCCATTGGCCTCGACGAGGATGAGGTTGCGGTTCGCAGTGCCGGACAGTGTGAGCGCACCGTTGAGGTAGGTGCGGATGGGCAAGGTGTCACCATTGACCTCCAGGTAGTTGTATCCGTTGCTGGTACCGGCGAGGACACCGTTCATCGTGATGGGTGTAGTGTGGTGCGTGTCCACATTGCGGAAAAGATCGAGGCGCGCGCCAGTGCTGGCGCTGAGGCCGAGGCCCGTATTGGTCAGATCTCCCAAAGTAGCACCGCCGTAGCCAATCTCGATGGAGCCGACATCCCCAGCCGTCAGGGCACCGGTGCCGATGTTCGGCGGCGTATTGCGCAGCCAGCGGAAGCGGCCCTCACGAATGAGGATGCTATTGATGTTTGTCAGTGTAGCGTCGCGCAGGTCGAAGTCGCCCACGCCAACCTTGGTGAGGTTAAAGTTACCGCCGGAGGAAGTGATGGTAGGTGAGACGAGGGTGGCGTTGCCGTTTAGGCCAGAGCCGGTGTTCTGATTGATGTCAAAGGGGTCCATGCGTAGCGTAGCACCGTTGTTTGTGCCGCCGCTGCCCACCGTGGCATCCGCTGTCAAAACCAAGTGGGTGGCGATGGCGGTGCCGGTGGAGTTGCGCAAAGCGCCCGTGCCGCTGAGTCCGGTGCCCGCGATGTGGATGATCTCGCGCAAGGGATTCGGATCGTCGCCGAAGTTCAGCGACTGACCGTTCAGATCGAAAGTGGCACCACTAGCGATGATGGTCTCGTGCCCTATGCCAGTAGCACCAAGTGCGCGCGGGTTGTTGCCGATGCGTAGCTCCCCCTGGTTCACTAAAATCTGGCCGGAGAGCGAGGGAGCGCCGCTGATAGCCGTCTGGCCCACAAGCACGCCAGTGTAGTTGCTGCCGCTGAGCGTGAGAATGCCGTTGCCGGTCTTGGTGAATCCACTGGAGCCTTCGACAAGTCCGGACAAGGTCACCGACTGGCTTGGGGCCAAATTCACGACAAAACCGCCGGGGCTGGTGTTGTTCAACGCCATGTTCCCACTCATGGTCACGAGCGTGTTGGTGGTGCCGTTGGCAATGGCGGCCAGGGTGGATCCTTGGTTGAAGACGACCCATTCCTGCATGGGGGTGATGGTGCCGGTGGTGGCCGTGAGGGCACCGAAGAGCTGCAAAGTACCGCCGTTGTTGACGGTCGTGGTGCCGCGCAGGTTGCCCATGACACTGGCGGCATTGCTGCCGGCCACGCGCAGCGTGCCGCCATCAATGATGGTGTCGCCTATCCAGTTCCCCATGTCGTCATTCAGCAGCAGCGTGGAGGTGTTTGTGGAGGCCAGACGCAGGGTGCCACCGCCTGTGATCACCCCGGTGTCATAGACTGCGGCGGCATTGGCGACATTGATTCGCAACTCGGCTCCGTGGCTGATGCTGAATGCCAGGTTGGTGGCACCGACAACCGCCGCAGTGGTGTCCGGCGTGCCATCGCCCACCTGGAGGACGCCCTGCTGGACGCTCACGCGTCCTGTCTGGGTGTTTGCCGCAGCGAGGATGAGCGTGCCGCTCCCGGTCTTGGTGAGGCCGAGGGCGCCGGAGTTGTTCTGAATGACGGACGCGACCGTCAGGGGACTGGCGCTGTGGGTGTGGAAGGCAAGGTCCAGATTGGCCGTCGTCGCAGAACGGCGGAGACCGCCGCCCGTGATGATGACCGGACCGGAGTTCGGAGTCATGAGAATGCCCTCCGTCTCAAGACTGAGCAGTCCCGTGAGAGTGAGCGTGATGTCCGCCGCCTGATTGAAGCGCAGCGACTGGGTGTTGACCGCCCCCTGCTCAAGCGACACAAGAACGTCCGTGTTGAAACCCGCGCCGAACAAGGTGGCCGACGTGTTGTTGTTGTAGGCCGAGGCGGCGACGGCGCTGACGGTGTTCGGCTGCACCGCAGTGGCGGTCGTTCCGCTGTTGGTGAGAGGGAGGACATTGCCGCCGGAGGTGGTGGAAACCTGGAAATCCGTGGCGGTGGCGTTGACGATGAAATAGTTCGTGCCTGCGGTAAGCCCGGCAGGCGCAGTGCCGGTGAAGCGTATCTGGCTGCCATTGGTAAGACCGGCGAGGGTGATCCTGTCCGTGGCATCGGTCCAGACGACGTTAGCGGTGGTGATCGTGGTGGCGACCGCCCAATCCGTCTTGTCCAGAGTGGCAAAGCCGCCCAGGATGTTGTTCAGAGCTGCCCCGACGCCTGCATTGCTGCTGAAAGCGACACCTGGCGCGAAATCCAGGGTGCCATAGTCACTGACACCACCACCGACAGGCCGGGTGATGGCACCCAACTGGATCGTCGCGGTGCTGCCAACCGCGCGCTGGATGCGGCTGGCACCGTTGTTCAAGGTCAGCCCGCTGACAATCTCTGAATGACTGCCTCCGGCCAGTTCCAGGATTGTACCCCCAAAGGCGGCCTGATAGAGCTGGCTATGCACATCGGCGTCCGCGCCCAGCAGGGTGATGATCCCGGCCCCGCCCAGCTCCAGAGCCGAGCCGTCGTGCAGCTTGGAGGTGTTGCTGGTGCTGTAGTCCAGCCTCACCGTGCCGCCAGAGAGTGTGGTGATGCCGGTATAGGTATTGGCACCTGAAAGGACACGTGTGCCATTGTCCACAATTTGAAGCCGTCCGGTGCCAAGTGCGCCGGCAATGACCCCAGAGATGTTGAGCGTGGCCCCAGGGCTGGCCGCCAGCCGGAAATTGACATTGGTGACGTTCATGCTGACGCCCCCAGTCCAGAGATTGACCCCCGAATCCGCCGTGAGGGAGGCATCCGCAATGTTGGCGGCCAGCGCCTCCCCGGTGATCGTCACGCCTCCGCGTAGCATGAGACCGGTCCCGGCACCGCCGCCTGTGTTGGCAGAGTTGGGGAACAGACCAATGTTTACCCCACCTGCGGCAGTACCAAGTGCGGTATCATGTGCTGCAATCAAAGTGCCTCCTGTGACGGCATTATTACTGTCACTACCGACACCGGCCAGGATGTTCACTGCGCCGGAAAAGCTGTTCGCCCCGCCCAGCACCCATACGCTGCGCTCAATCTTCGTCACATTCACCACGCCCGTGCCGTTGTCGGTGAGCTGGGGGTTAAAGGTGTTATTTCCCAGGTTTTGCCCGCGCAGCATGAGCGTGGATGCCAGATTCGGGGTGGTGAAGGCGACCGGCCCGGTGTTGCTGAAAGTGATCGAAGGCACAACCGCCGCCCCGGTCACTGTCGTGCCGTCAGCCCAGATCGCCGCTGGTGCTGATGTGGTAGTAGTAGCAGCATTTGCGCCCAAGGTCATCAGTCGGTCGGTGGTTTGGCTGGTGTAACCGAGGAAACGCAGGCCGCCATTGGCGGTGATTGTGTCTATGACGAGATTCGCTGCGGCATTGCTGGAGGCACCGATGGAACTGTTGACGCCGCCATTGGCTAGGTAATAGGCATCAATACGGTTCCCTGCTGCGCCGCTGCCCGTGATGATGGAGGTGCCGCCGGTGTAGGTGTTGATGTTCGTCAGTGTCTGGATTCGGGCCGTGCCATCATTGCTGCTGCGGGTGAAGCCGCCCGCACCGCTGATGACACCGCTGAAGGTCTGCGTAGCACCTGTGAGAGTGAGTGTGCCATCCAGAATTAGACTGGTACCGATTGCCCCGCTGAGACCGCCGACGGCTTCTGCACTCAGCAGGCGGAGCGTGGCTGCCTCAGCAGCGGAGCCGTCAGACCCAGCATTGGCTAGGTTCACTAAAGCTCCGTTGTTGATTGAATTTCCACCTGCCATTTCGAGGGTGCCGCGGTTGACCGTCACAGTTCCGGAAAAGGTGTTGACCGTGTTCATCACCCGCCAAATGCCAGAGCCGTTCTTGGTCAAAGAGACGGTGCCGCCCGCATCGCTATCAGTGATCGTGCCATTAATCGTATTCGCACCCGTGTTGGTGCCGTCAAGGAACCAGGTGGAGTTACTGTTCCCCGTGGTCTTTGTCAGTGCGCCGTTGATGACCACGACTTTGGTGCCGTTGTTAACGATAGCGCCGTTGCCAGGGTTGGTATTGCTCGTGTTGCCGAGGTTGAAACTGATGTGGCTGCCAAATGTGGCAGTGCCCACGTTGGGATCATTGAAGATGAGAGAACCCGTGGTGGTTGCGCCACCAAAGTTGTCACCCGCGCCAAAGATGTCTCCACGGAAGCCGTCAAAGCCGCTTTGGCCGAGATTGAAGAAGCGAGGAACATTCAGATTGCCGAGAATGCTGGTGACACCCGTGCCGTCACCGAGATTGCCCGCGACTTCCAGCGTGCCGATGCCCACGGTCAGACTGCCGGTGAAGTTACTGCTGGTGTTTGTAAGTTTCCATTTGCCGGTGCCAAGGGTCTGGCTGCTACTACCCACCTCCGCCACGATGAGGTCAATTTCTGGCCCTAATGCCGTCTGTAGAATCGCCCCGTTGAGGGTATTCCCCATCGTACTGTAGCCACTGAGGCTGAGCCTGCGGGGGCCAGTGATTTGGGCGGTCGCTGCGGCCGAGCTGTCCGTGGTGATGTTGCCATTGAGCACCAGCGGCCCTGCTCCATTGGCTGAAATACGCCCGCCGCCCGCCGTGAATGTCGCGACTCCGCCGCCGAAGACGGAGAGCACTATGTCACGGTCAGTGCTGTGGCCGGTGCCGATGTACTCGATGACGCCTGTGCCCGCATCTTTACCTAGCTCAATCTTATTCCCAGAACCGAGGGAACTAGCGAGGCCGTTGTTGGCAACACTGCGAAGCTGGAGGGTGCCCTGCGCGACACGCGTCACACCAGTGTAGGTGCTGGCATCACCGGTGAGAAAGGTGGCGGTGGCGAGTCCGTTGTTACCAAACTGGATGGTACCATCTCCAGTGATGTTGCCATTGAAGTACTGGGCACCTCCATCGTCCGTGATGACGGTGCCGCCGGTGGGCAGGACGAGGGTGGAGTTTTTCTGCGTGTAAATCTGGCCGATAGTCTCAGTGAAATTGAACTGGAGGGTGGCCCCCCTCAGCAGGTACTGGTCGTTGTCGTTTTGCAAACCGTCGGAGGGCGTTGCCGGGATAGGAGTAGGCTGGGCGAGTGGGTCACCAGGCAACCCAGGTTCATTGATGACCAAGGTGCCGCGCTGGATATAAAAGTTACCCGTATTGACGGTGTTGATGCTGTTAAGCGTGGTGGTGCCGGTGTTGTTGAAAACCCACACACCGTTGTTGGAGAGCACACCTTCATAGGTATTGCTCACTGAGCCAGCGATCTCGAAGATGCCGTTATTGATGATGTTCAGCCGACTGTCAGGCGAGTTTGTGAGAGTGCCTGCGAAGATGGTCTTACCACCGCCCTCCGTCTGCAAGACGGCACGTTGGGTGTTGGGTGCGCCAATAGGCGATCCGCCAGTCGGCCCATCCACATGGCTGCCGGCAATGATCTCGCCAGTGAGGGTGAGATTGCCGAGACTCTGACGCACGAGAATCGCATTGCGCGCAGTACGTGAGGTAGCGGCAGCATCCGTCCAAGGATTGAGTGTGATGGTATTGGGCACCACCACATCCCCCAAGTGCATGTAACGCAGGGTGCTGTTCCCACCCGTGGAAGACTGCACCGTCACATCTCCTGTGCCGAGAGAGCCAGTGTACGTGTCATTGCCGATGCGCAACTCCGCATTCTGATCGGCGAGTCCGATGTTCCCACCGCTACCTGCACCAATGTTACCACCCACCGTAGTGCCGCCAGTGAAGCTGTTATTGGCCGTGAGAGAGACGGTATTGCGCAACTGGGTATAACTGCCGTCTCCAGAAATGATGGCACCGAGAGTGTACTGCCCGTCATTGAGACTGGTGATCAGCCTGCCGGTATCCTGGAGGAGGATGGATCCGCGTCCGATGAAACCGGCGCTATTGTTGCCGAGTTGGAGTGTGCCACCAGAGGCGACGATGGTGCTACTGACTTGGGTGTTCGTGGTGTTCAGCAACAGGGTATTTGGTCCAGTCACGGTCAGCGCGGCACCTGGATGAGCCACCAGGGAACCTGTGATGCTAAAAAGGCTAATTGCATTGAGTGTGCTATTCTCTGTCAGCACCAGCGGACCAGCCACACCGGGATTGCTGCCCCTACCACCCAAGGTGCCACCTTTGAGCACGATAGGCTCGCTGCTGTTGACGCTGGAAAGGTTCAACCGCGCGCCTGAGGAAACCGTGGTCAGACCATTCACCGACCCGAGTCCACCACCGATGGCGCTGCTGCCACTGGCGGTCAGTATGCCGCCAAGGACATAGGTGGTGCCGGTGTAGGTGCTGTTGCTACCAGCGAGCTGCACGCCGCCGTTTTCCAGGCGGATGGAGCCTGTACCGATGATGTCAAGCCCGATGTCCAAGGTATCATCTGCACGGTTCACACTGAGGTAGCCGAAGTTCGTCACTGGGTCAGTGATGTTCCTGCCTAAATTGCCAAAAAAGCCGCCATCGCCGAGCTGCAAGACACCCCCAAGGATACGGGTGCGCCCACTGTAGTTGTTGTTACGCGCCAGGACCACCCTGCCGGGGCCGACTTTCGTCAGGTTCCCAACGCTGTTCGGGCCGTTACCGATGCCAGAGAGATCACGCGCCTGCTCAGAGATGTTGGCATTGATGTACAAGGTGCCTAGCGGGTTGTTTTGATGAATCACGATTTCATCGTCCATGCCAAAGGTGGTGCCATCGAGACCGCCCTTCAGGACCGCGCCGCCTCCTTCACTAATGTAGATGTCCGTGCTGCCGACATTCCGCGTGACCAAGATGCCGCCGGACTCGATGATGGTCTCCACATCGCCCGTCACACCGCCGAGGACGAGTTCGATGAGCCCAGATGATGGGTCTGCGGTGTTGAAGCGGAGAGAACCGGTGTTTCCCTCCACAGGCTGCGCGGGGGAGGTGGTGATGTCTGTGTTCAGACCGGCGCCCCAAAGGGCGCTGTAGCTGGCATCCGGCAGACCAGTGATGACGCTGCCACCGAGAGAAGAGGACTGCACCGCCCAGGTGGTGAGATAGCCGCCATTCCCCCAGGTGGCATAACCGCCAAGGATGCCAAGCGCCATGTCGGCCCCAGTGCTAGTGGTGTGGGCTGAGGTACCCTTCACCTGAAGCACGCCCCCCTCCGCACGGGTGATGGAGGCGAGATTGATCCGTGAGGTGTCCCCAGACTGCGCGGAGATGTAAGCTGCACCACCATTGAGCTGGGTAAAAGTGACGGTCTCTGCCGTGGAGTTACCGCGCAGTAGGATGCTACCGCCATTGAGCACGAGGGAACTGGTGATGATATTGTTCACCCCTGCCCCGCTGTAATCCAGAAACAGCACCGAGCTGTCATTGAGCGTTGTCGAGCCGCTGTAGCCCTGGTTTGCCGTGATGCGCACACTGCCGCCACTCAGCAAGGTGAGACCGCCGCCGCCGCTGGAGGTGCCCGACCAAGGGTTTGTCATCACAGACCCCTGCGGGCCGGAGCCTAATTGCAGTCCCTGGCTAAGCACCAAGGCACCTGAACCTGACAACGATCCCACCCTGTCCGTAGTGGCGACGGCAAGTGTACCAGCACCATTCACTGTAACATGAACGCTATCACCCAAGACCCCTGAACTGACAAGGTTTCTCAAGGTCAAACGCCCGCCTGTGACGTTGACGTTGCCCGTTTGGGTGTTGTTGTTATTGCTCTGAATTTCCCAGCCGGAGACACCGGTTGTAGCCGTCACATTGATCGTGCCACGACCGTTGATGGAACCATCATAGGAGCCGCTGGAGGCACCGCTGATCGTGTTGATGGTGAGCGTGCCACCATTGAGATTCATCGTCTTGATGCCGACAGCGTTGGCGGAGGTCAGCGTATTGACCGTCTGGGTTGAACCATTGAGGTCAAACAGCACATTGCGCGCTGTGCCGCCTGTCCCAGCATTGATTTGGAGTGTGGAATTCGGCGAGAGCAGGCCAAACCCTGCCGTGCCGGTACCCACGCCTGCACTGGAGCCAAAAACCCCGATGCGCAGTGTGTTCGTGGTGCTGTCAGTAGTGCCCTCAATGAGTGTATTTCCCGAATAAGTGTTCACTCCGCGCAACTCCAGGATCGAGCCGCCCTGCTTTGTCAGTCCCCCAGCGCCGCTCATCGCACCAGCAAAAGTAAACACAGCGTTGGTCGTGTTGTTCGTCAGGGTCAGCCCCGTGTTGTTCACGACTTGACCGCCCGTTCCGCCCAGGTAATTCCCCAGCAGTGCTCCTTGGACACCGTTCGGGAAAGTGCGAGTGCTGCCACGGCCACCGCCTGTGAGGAAGCTGATGCTATCGCCGCCGGAGGTATCCACCGTCAATGTGGCTCCCGCCAAGTTACTGACCACCGCATTGCTGTCCTGGTCCAGACCCGCAGCACCTGCGATGGTAAAGCCACCTTGGTTGATGCGCAAAACGCCATTAAGGGTGTCAGTTGCCGTATTGCTCCAGGTCATGGTACCGGTGCCCTCCTTGATCAACCAAGCCCCTGCGGCACCTCTGATCTCGCCAGTAAATGTCGTCGTGGAATTGTTGCCGCCGACTGCCAACACTGTGTTACTCGCGCCTCCGCTCAGATTGACGACCGCAGCAGCACCCGCGCCGCCGGAGATAGCGCCCACTCGCTCAAAGGGCAGCAAATTCACCACATTGTCCGCGAAGTTCAGCGCCAGCGCCCCACTGCTGCCAAAGGCGATGGTGGAGCCGTCACCCAGCACGTCCTGAAAAATGTTCCGCCCGCCGTGGCTGACACCGCCGACCTGGACTGCGCCCTGATTGATCCCAATAGTGCCCGCCAGAGTGCTGGCACCACTCAGCACAACTGTGCCCGCGCCCGTCTTTGTCCACTGGCCCGCTCCTGCGAGGCTGGCGGCCATCTGCGTGGCAGGGATGAAGGTGTAGTTCTCATCGGATGCTGTCACGGTCACCGCCCGATTCACCAGCACCTGGTTTTGGTTGAGCACCTGCACGACATAGGTGCCCGCTGCCACCCCCGTCCCGCTCACAGCCGATCCAGGAACCAGTCCAGCGGTCGAGGACACACGCATTATGCGCGTGTCCGTGTCCACATTGCCCACACGCACTATCCCCGCTGCTGTTGCGTGGTTGGAGGTCAGGACCGTGCCTGCGCCCAGGTTAATCGTTGAGTTCCGGGTGCTAGAAAGGTGCCCGATAGTTTCGGAATTCGTCAACGCGAGAGTGCCTCCGGCAATCTGGACACTCACCCCATTCGCCAGCGCATTGCCGCCGGGGTTTGCCAGATTCAGCACGCCACCATTGAGGCTCACCGCTCCGGTAAAAGTGTTCACCCCCGTGAGCGTCAGCACGCCACTACCCGTCTTGATTAAACCGCCACTGCCACTGATGACAGCGCCAAAACTGCTATCCGCGCCATTACGACCCACAGTTAAAGTGCCGCTGCCCAGAATCACATTTCCACCCAAGGTCCCACCGCCCCCCAGCGAGCCGATGGTTTCATCACGACCGTTCAAATCCAGAGCCACACCAGCCGTGTTTGCCAGAGTAACTGCTGTGAAGTCCGGCAACACCTGGACTACAGCCCCCCCGTCAACCCGCACAATGCCGCCATTGATGGTCGTGTTACCGTTGTAGCCGTTCCCACCTCCCAGAACCCAGGTGGCATTGCCGTTTTTCACAACACTACCCTGCCCTGCACTGGTGGCCGCACTCATGGTGATGACGCCGCCTAGCGTCCTTTGCAGTCCACTGTTGTCATTGACCGTCAATGTCGTGGACCCTGCCCCGGCACCCAGAGTGAGGCGGCTGTTCTGCACGCTGGTCAGGGAGGCAATGGTGTCGCCAGTGCCATTGGCCATCTGCCAAGTCGCGCCTATCCCTCCGAGGCTGACCGCAGCCGTGTCCAAAAGCAGGTTGGGCTGGTTCGCCAGGAAAGAGCCGCCCGCATTCACCGTCAGCGAGGTGACCGCAGGAAGCGGCGCGGTTGCATTCGCAGTAAAAGTGGAGCCTCCGTTCAGGGTCAGAGTGGTCACATTGGTCAAAACAGCCCCTGTATCCGCTATGAAAGTGCCGCCATTCATGTTCAGGGCATTCGTGGCAATGGCCTTCGAGACCTGCAGCGTGCCTGCATTGACCGTCGTGGAGCCGGTGAAAGAGAGCGCCCCAGAACCATTCAGTTGCTGAACATAGTCACCACTTTTCACCAGGCCGCCACTGCCGCTGATGATGCCCTGGTAAACCTGTGTGGATCTGGAAAGAAGCACATCATTCGTCCCGGAACGAGCGTCGTCACTGCCGCTGAGCGTCAGAGTACCAGCTCCAAGTGCCACATTTGCGCTGGCCTGATCGCCACGCAGCGCGGCAACAGAACCGCTAAAGCCGTTCATATCGAGGATGACACTGGCAGCGTTGAGCACCATGCGGCTTGAAGCCGAAAGAGCCCCTGCAGATCCCACCCTGAAAGTGGCTGCACCAGATGTGTCTAGCAGGTTGGTGTCCCCCGAATAGGTGTTAGTGCCAGAAAAAGTCAGCACACCGCGGTTCAAGTTCAACGTTCCGGGTCCAGAAATGCTATTGGCAATCGTAGCGTTGACGCCGGCGACGGTGGCCCTTTTGTTGATCGTCAGCGTGCCGAAGTTGCTCACCGCTCCGGTGCCCAGCGTCGCCACATCACCGTCCTGCCCTCCCGTGCTGGAATTGTTTCCCAATGTCAGCGTGCCCGCCGCGATGGTCGTGCCGCCCGTGTAGGTGTTCAACGCCGTCAGCACGACCGTGCCCGCACCTCCTGAAAACAGGTGCAGTGATCCTGCACCATTGTTGGCGATCAAATTGTTCACCGTCATGGTGCTCTGGCTGTTCCACAAACGCAGCGTGTCAGCAGTCGCGTCTGCGGCACCGGCCGTAATGGTGCCCTGGCCGACATTGGCATTGCCAATCGTTGTGGCAGCGGGCTGGTTGCGAATAATCCCGCCACCGTTCTGGCCATCATTGATCGTCAGAGTGAAGGTGTTGCCAATATCCAACGTCACCGGCGTGTTCGCGGTGCCGTGTGCGATCTTCAGGGAATTGATGGTCTTGCTGGCCCCAGCCACGGCACTCCCAGATGCGGTCATGAGGATGTTCTGAGTGGCCGTGTTCCAAGTGGCAGGGGCATTGTTGGTGGTGTAATCCGCGCCACTGGCGGCGATCACGGCACCATCCGCCGCATTGGTGGCGTTCTTCACCCAGTCCGTGCCGGTCGTGCCATTGATCGCGACGGCCCAGGTGCCCATGATGCCGTTCGTGTTCAACTGGTCTGTGAGCAGGTGGCTGTTGCCTGCCGTTGTGCCGATGTTCCCCACATTGAGAGCCGCCCCTGTGCCGAGCGTGATGGCCCCGTTCACATTCAGTTTCACTGCATTGTTGGTGCTGGTTCGCAAGACCTGGCTCAATCCCTGCCCCAGGGTCAACCCGCCAACAGTCTCAACCTGGTTGGAAGCGTTGTTTGTCAGGGTAAGGGTGCTGCGGTTGAGCGTCAGTATCTGCGCGTCTGCCAGCCTCGATTGCGATCCAGTCGTGCCTGTGTCCACGTTCAGCGTCGCCCCCCCGGACACTGTGACAGCACCTGTCCATGCGCTGTTGTTGGCGCTGAGATTGACCGTGCCACCGGTGCCTCCGATCATGCCGGAAATGCTCATGCTGCCTGCCCCTGAAAGAGAACCGCTCAACGTCACTATGCCCGCCGTGCCACCAGTGTTGCCGCCGACAAAGCGCATATCCACCTGATTGCCCAGGATGATGGGCCCGGACGCCGTAAGTGTGCGGCCGTTGGCAATCGTCCATGCCTGGCTGGCACTGGTGGCCAAGGTCGCTGTGCCGCCAGTAGCATTGCTGATCGTCAGATTCTGCGTCGCCAGGGACATATCTATGCCACCGGCTCCGAGAGTGAGAGTCTGCGACTGGTTATCGGAGTTTTGCAGGGTGATCGCGCCTCCAGGATTAGCAAGGCGGATGCCATTGAGGGCCAAGTTCGAGTTGGCAATATTGGAGAGACGATAGGTGGACGCACCTGTAATCAGGTTGTTGAACAGCATAGTGTCCGCAGCAGTTGGCACCGCGTTCTGTGCATTCGTAGTGTTACCGGCAGCGGTCGGGATCGCCAGAAGCGTGGTGGAACCAGAATTTGTCTTGATGAGAACCAGGGCATGGCTCTGAACCGACCACGTCAACGTGGACACGAGCATCAGCAATGTGACCGGCAGGCGAAGGCGCGTGCGCATCGTGGTCATCACCTGCTGCGAAAACTGGCGCGGTTGGACTTGGTGTTTCATGGCTTTGATTGGGTAAAGGATGGGCTGATTAGCAAATCTGACAAAACATCGGTGATAGCCCGTCAACATCGGCAGGCGAATTCTCCAAATCGTTGATATTGAGCAAATTAAATCCCTCTAATGGCAAGATAGAGAAAATCACAGTGCCATAGCGCAGGGATTCTGACGGAACGGACACCATCGGAAAAAGGGTTGGAGGCGGGTATTTCACCAATTTTGATTTCATGACAATGTAATCACAAAGTCATGTCAGACTCCAAGCACAAACTTTTGATCGAAGATAGTTTTTCGGCGTGCGCCATGCCCCGCCAAGAAACAGCGACGCTAGGATGACTGTGGAGCTAGCCCCTTCGTCTGCTCGCGCGTTCGTTGGACTTGCGCCCACCCAATCTCAGGTCACTTGTGCTTCTCCACGCGCTCCAAGAACGCCTAAAGTCGGGACTGCACAGCGGGTTTATCGTGCCACCCAGCTACGAATACACTCCAATCTTCTCTGGCTTAACTCAGAAAAGGTGTTGTGAGTAGTCCGTTGAAGTCAAATGCATGACTGAAAGGCAAAAAAAATGAGGGTGTGGAGAAGACTCCAGCACCCTCATTCCATAATTGAGCGAAACTACAGGCGGCGGCGGCGCAGGAACACTAGAGCCAGACCCACCATCAAGAGGAGGATTCGGGATGGCTCAGGAATAACGACCAGGATGCCGTGGCTGGAGAAAGCACTGAAGTCGAAGGTGTAATCCGCACCCAGAGATGGGAAGTCGAAGTCCGCAGCGGTCAGTGACGTGTTTGTGCCCGTAAAAGTCATTCCCAGTCCTGTCCAGTCGAGCAAATTGAAGACATCGCCCATCTGCGCCGTGTAGGGTGTGCTGCTGTTCGCAAGCCTGAAGAGCGGAGTTGCGTGGTCGGAATTCACGCTCAGCGCGCCGGTCAACTGCACATAATCATGCTTGTTATCAACCACCGGCACGTTGTTGTAACCGTTGAGCGCTGGGGTTCCGAGCAGGCTCAAAATACCGGTGTAGGTTCCTGCGGTGAGAGCATTCTGGACGGCATTTAGGTCCGCTAGACTGAGAATGGTCGTCGCTTGTGAGAGATTAAATTCGATTTGCGATCCCTGATTCACAGTGAGCGATGCAGCTTTGAGGAGGCCGATATCGTCCACCGCAGTGCCGGGCATCAGCGCACCCAAGCTGAGACCATCTACAGAACCCAAGGTCACTGCCCCACCCATGACTCCTGTTGTGGAGAGGTTGCCTTGGCCTGCAAGAACCGCAGCCTGGGTGATGTCTCCAGTCACTTTGGCCACAGTCACGGCACCTGTGCTCAGGCTGCCCGTAAGGGTGAGAGTGCCGTCATTGACCGCCGTGGTGCCTGTATAGGTGTGGCTCTGCGTTAAGGTCTGGTTGCCCGTGCCGGTCTTGGCCAGATTCAGAGCGTTGGTGCCGTTGGTGATCACGCCGCCGAAGGTGCCGCTTCCATCACCCGAACCGACGGTCAGAGTGGCTGCCGCTCCAGAGTTCGTCACGAGGCCGCCTTGCGTGGCAGAGTCACTGGTGAGCGCCCCCACGGTTTCAGCGAAGCCGTTGATGTTGAAGGTGCCGCCGCCGAAGACCTGAAGTTCGGACGCATTCGGGATGACGCCAGCCGCTCCAAGCTGGAGCAGACCGCCATTGACCTTCGTGGCACCGGTGTAGTCGTTCGCGATCTGCGAGAGGACGAGGATGCCGTTGCCAGCCTTCGTGAGGCCGGAACCTGCGCCGCTGGTGATCTGACCACCGATGGTGGCGGTGACCTGCGGGCTGGTGACGGTGATGGTGCGGGTCGCGGTGCCGAAGTCCACGACGCCGTTCAGCGTCAGGTTATGACCGGTGCCCGTGCCGCCGATGGTGAAGCCGGAGGCGGTGCCGGAAACTGCGAAGTTGATCGCGTTGGAAACCGTGCGTGCCGTGTTGTCAGTCTGGACGGTCGTGCCGTCCGCCATGGTGAGCGTGCCGAGGCCGAGCGGACCGAAGTTGATCGCGACCGGGGCGGCAACCGTGCTGGCCGTGGCCGGCCCGCTGCTCGCACCGAGGATCAGCGTGCCACCATTGAGCGCCAAGCCGGTCGTCCACCGGCTGCTGCCGCTGGACAGGACCAACGAGCCGCTGCCGGTCTTGCTGATCGGGTTGGTGTTGCCGACGTTCTGGGAGATGGCGGCGGTGATGCTCAGACCGATCGGGGACGAGCCGCTCACATTGATCACCGGGCTGGCGTTGCTGAACTCGAGCGTGGCTGCTTGCGTGGTGCTCGTGAAGGTGCCGCTGATGGTCGGGGTGGAGGCGTAGTTGTCGTTCACCACCGTGATCGCGTTGGCGTCGGTAAGGATCAGCCTGCTGAGCTGGTTTGCGGCCGGCGCGCCTAGCGCGAGGGTCGGAGTGCCAGTGCCACCATTGTTGTTGAAGGTGACGCTCGCCAAGGTGTTGTTGATGGGCTGGGCAGGAGTGACCGCCGTGTAGTTCGGGAGGGTCAACGAACCACCCCCATTGATGGTGACGGCGTTGGTCGAGGCGATGAGGCCGAAGTTCGAAGTGCCACCGAAGTTCACCGCGGCGTTGTTGATGATGAGACCGCCCGCAGGGATAACCACCTGTCCCGTGCCAGCCGGTGTCAGCGTGACCGTGCCGCCATCGATTGTGGTGCCGCCCGAGTAACTATTGCCTGCTGTGCCAGGGGTGATGTTGGCGGCAGCGCCAGCGGCAGTCGTTGTTCCCGCCAGGGTGAAGGTCGTCGAGCCGGTGATGGCGCTGACCGTCGCACCGGATGGAATACCAGCGCCGAAGACCGGCTGGCCGACATACATACCCGCAGTCGTTCCTGCATTCAGAGTAAAGGTCGGGTTGGCTGCGGCAGCCCATGTGGCAGTGATGCCTGTAAGAGCGCCAGTGCTGCCATAGTTAAGGAAGGCAGTGCCCGAAGCCGGAGCGGAACTGAGAGTGACGAGGGACGCGCTGTCCACCGAGACGATGGTGCCGGAGTATGCGACACCTCCGATGGTGCCGCTGACGTTCTGGCCGACGGCCAATCCAGTGGTGCTCGCCAAGGTGACTTGGGCGACGCCGGTGCTGGTGGTGCCGAGAAGATTCGCCGAGGTTCCATTCGTCAGGACCGTCGTGCCACCGTTAGCGCTGCCAAGGACCAATCGGTTGGTGCCGGTGATGCGGCTGTTCACCGTCATGGTGTTCTGGTTGTTGTAGAGGAACAACTCGGAAGCGCTGCTCGTAATGCGTCCGAAGTCGAGCCCCTGACCGACGGTGAACGCTTGGTTACCCGTGCGGAGGAGACCGCCCGTGGTTAGCGTCAGTGTGTCGCCAAAGGCAGCAGTGACGAGGCGGTTACCCGTGGTCTGGATGCTCAGCGTCAGCGTGTTGGCGGTGTAATTGCCGCTCATCGTGAAGTCAAAGTTGTTGTTGGTGCCGGTCTGGTAGCGAATGTTGTTCGCCGCGCCGCTGCTGGCCAATGTCGTCGCTGCGGTGACGGTGCTGTTCACCGTGTAGGCGGTCGCCGCCGCGCCGATGGAGGTATCCCCAAGGACCGCGACACCCTGATCCCCATTCACCGTCGGCGTGCTGATGTAGGTCAGGTATTGGTCCCCGTTGTGGATGGCCCAGCCGCCGATGGCACCGTTGGTCAACGCCGGAGCAACGGAGAAGGTCAACTGCGGGCTCTGGCCGCCGTTCGCGGAGGTGCCACGACCGATTTGGCCGGTGCCGGAGGTAAAGTTCAGGTAAGTGCCAGAACCTGCGGTGCGGGTCAGAGTGCCCGCAGTGACGTTCACGCTGCCGCCGACGCCGGCTTGGGCGTTGAAGTTGATCTGGCTCAGGCCTTGGGCCAGCGTGATGTTCCCAAGCGTTACCGATGTTTCACCTTCCAGCCTTGGCGTGATCTGGATCTGGCCACCGTTCAAGGTGAATGCTGAGGAACCCGTGCGGTTGGAGACGTGATTGAGGCCGCCGTTGTTGAGGAGCAAGGCACCGTAGTTCAGGCTGATGGCCCCGGATCCGGCGGTGGCGCTGTCACGGAGTTCCAGGATGCCGCCGCGGACCGTGGTGGTGCCGGCGTAGGTGTTCGTGCTGTAGAGCGTCTGGGTGTTTGTCCCGACCTTCTCGAAGTTCAGGTTCCCCGCGAGGACGCCCGCGAAGCTGTTGCTGCCGACGGTGGAGTTGGCGGTGAGGGTGGCGAAGGTGCCGTTGGTGTTGGTCACGGTGCCTGCGCCGTTGGCGTAGGTGGTCGTGGAGGTGTGGGTGAGGCGGGCGACGGCCTGGCTGTTGCCATTGAGGTCGAGGGTGCCGCCGTTGACCACGAGGTCGGCCACCGAGGCGGTGGTGGCGGTGGGGATGACGAGGAGGGTGTTGGCGCCGCCATTAAGAACGACGGTTCCTTCAAGAATGTCCAGGGGTTGCGTGTTCAGGCTGCGCTGATTGAGCGTGAGGGTGCCTGCACCGTCCTTCACCATCCGGCCCGTGCCCAAGATGTAGGCGCTGCTGGTGAGATTGGCGAGCGTGTGGAAGTAGAGGTTGGTGGCACCGGCCGTGATGGCACCGCCGCTGATGCCGGTGTTGCCAGTCTCGGCGAGGATGCCGCCGCTGGTGATGGTGAGCGTGTTCTGAGCACCGGCGGCATTGAAGAGGCTGCCGCCCGCGTTGATGGCCGCCGTCACGCCGCCGCCGAAGGAGGAGACGCCACCGGTTCCGGTGAGGTTGAGGCTGTTGATGGTCGTGGACGCATACAGACCGGTGCCGCTGGTGACTTCCAGGTTGGCCGTAGCCGTGGTGTTGTCCACCGTGCCTCCGGTAGCGGTGACGATGGCAGGAGTGGCCGTGCCCAGATAAATTCCCGTCAGCGTGTCGTAGCCGAGAGCCGTATCCGCCGAGGTGAGGAGACGGAACCCGTTCGCGTCATGGGTGACGAAACCGGTGCCGCTGCTGTCGGTGCCGACCATG
>Ga0247844_1001972_pt1 | contig 35110 bp, 36 predicted proteins | sample LaCtaG_FD_192421 | JGI IMG/M metagenome (GOLD analysis project Ga0247844, IMG submission 192421) | Freshwater microbial communities from meromictic Lake La Cruz, Castile-La Mancha, Spain - LaCruzMarch201714.5m_1 | ecosystem: Environmental > Aquatic > Freshwater > Lake | place: Spain: Castile-La... | reverse complement strand
AGAATATTTGAACGGGCGATTTTCACAATACTTTTATCAATGATTGAAAAAAAACATTTTTGAAAATCAACCAGAAGAAATTGGGCCTTTCCTATTTCTAAATTTTTAAGAGGATCATTCATAAAACTACCTACTCCCATTTAAGAAAAATGAATAATTTTTGCAGGAAGGATGAGCTTCGCTTCAGTGCATCTGACAACCTCATCAACAGTCGTACTTTCATGAATCTCGCGAAGAACAAGTCCTTCGGGTGTCACTTCAATAAAAGCTAAATCAGTCACAATAAGTGAAAGTTTTTTATAGGCCGTCAAAGGAAGTGTGCAACGTTTTAAAATTTTCGATTTTCCTTCTTTATCAGTGTGTTTCATCGCGGCCACAATTTTTTTTGCGCCAGTAAGAAGGTCCATAGCGCCGCCCATCCCTGGAACCATTTTTCCGGGAATGATCCAATTAGCGATACTTCCCTCTTCATCAACTTGCAAAGCTCCAAGGACAGTCATATCTAAATGTCCGCCACGAACAATGGCGAAACTTGCGGCAGAATCCATATAACTTGTAACAGCGATGGGAGAAATAAATCCTCCACCGGCATTAACAATATCTTTATCTTCACTTCCTTTCGCAGGACTTGGGCCCACTCCAATCATTCCATTTTCACTATGAAGATAAACATTCACTCCCTTGGGAATATGATTGACGACTTCAGTAGGAATTCCAATTCCTAAATTAACAACATCACCATCTCTAAGTTCTTTTGCAATACGTTTTGCTATAATTGCTGTTTCATCCATGGCCCTACTCCTTGTGCTGAACTAAGTAATCGACAAAAATCCCAGAAGTCACAATGGCCTCAGGATCAAGCTCACCATTTTCTACTATCTCATCAACTTCAACTATTGTGATTTTCGCAGAAGGGGCCATCACAGGATTTGCGTTACGAGCTGTTTTAGAATAAACGAGGTTGCCAAATCGATCGGCCTTCTTGGCACGAATAATGGCGATATCGGCCTTAATAGGACGTTCAAGAAAAAATTTCTGGCCATCAACTTCGACCACTTCTTTTTCCTGTTCTAAAATTGTCCCAAGTCCAACGGGAGAAAGAAATCCCCCAATCCCAGCTCCTCCAATGCGAATGCGCTCTGATAAAGTACCTTGGGGATTAAATTCAATTTTAAGTGAACCTTCTGTGAACTGCGCCTGAGTATTTTTATTTGTCCCAATATGACTCACTTGCAATGACTTTACCTGACGGGCCGTAATAAGTTTTCCATTGCCACGATCAATATAATCTGTGCAAATACAAATCATATGCAAATTTTTTGTTCCCTTCTCGACGAGAGCATCAATCAAATTTTCCGGGGCACCCACAGCTAGAAAACCTCCCACCATAAGGCGGTCATTTTCTTTCACCATGGATGCCGCTGTTTTGGCATCAATAATTTCTGGCATATTTAAAACTCCTTTTTATTTTCTTCATTAAAACGGTTTATTTGTCAGTTTTTTGTTAGGGCAAAATGCTAGCATTGATACTTTTGAGAGGCAAATGAACATTAATATTGACATTGCAATGCAGCGGATGTACACCCGCCAAAAATTTGAACAAGGTTTCAACAGTGAATCTATTTTTTTCTCTTCTCATTTTATCGCTTCTTTTCATAAATTCACCCTCTTTTGCAAAAGATGGCCAACACTTTTTTTTTAAGCACGTAGACGATGCTTACAAAATCAACACCGAGCGGCTCCCTCTTTACGAAAAACTTTCAGACGGACGTTCCGTGAAAATAAGTAAAAAACTTCTTTTCATGGAAGCTGTTTTAATTCCCATTGCAAAAATATTAGACAAGAAGGCCATTTATTTTCAAGAAAAAGGTATCCCTCTTTTTGAAAAAGAACTCGTTGCGATGAATCTTCCTCCCTTTCAAGGGCGTGTGGAAAATGCTTTACAATTTATTCCTCTAGATATTTCACGACTCAAAAAAGAACTCAAAAGCTCTCTTGAAAATGGCGACTATAAAAGTCTTTCAGAAAAAGCAAATGAATACCTCAACATTTTAGAAAATGAAAAAGCTGCTCATTGCCTTGTCAGACATTTTCTCGAATCCATACGTCGAAGTGCTAATTATGCCCCCACACATTTAGAAAATGCCATGGCCAGAGAGTTAAAATCTCCTGAAAAACTCATCAATTTTTTTATCAAGCTTCATATATTAGGTATGAATAACGCTGAAAAAATAGACCAATTAGCATTTGAACTTCAGGCAGAAGGCCTTCCCATCATTTGTCAAGATGTTCCCAATATACCTGCATGGTAATTATTCACTGGAATTTCTATGACTCTTCCTTTATTTTAAGCCAATTCATTTTTAACTAAAAACTCAAGCGCCGCTACACTAAGAAGGTTCATTCGTATGCCAATCAAGAAAGCTTTTGAGAAAATGAAAAATATCTTTTTAGGAACTCCTCTTGAAACACATCAAATGGCCCACGAACGCATTCCCAAGTGGAAAGCGCTGGCCATTCTTTCTTCTGACGCTCTTTCTTCTGTTGCGTACGCCACCGAAGAAATTCTCATTCCTCTTTCCCTTTTCGCCACTGCTGCAATGGCCTGGTCTATGCCGATTGCTCTCGCTGTAGGCGTCCTTCTTTTTATCCTTACACTCTCCTACAGACAAACGATTGACGCTTATCCAGGAGGCGGAGGGGCCTATACTGTTGCGAAAGAAAACATTGGGACGAGTGCTGGGCTTGTTGCCGGCGGGGCCCTCCTTATCGATTATCTTCTCACTGTTGCCGTGTCTGTTTCTTCAGGGATCGCCAACGTCATTGCTGCTTTTCCAGGCCTTGAACATTTACGTATTCCTCTATGTATTGCAATGATTATACTTCTCACTTGGGGTAACTTAAGGGGTATTCGTGAGTCTTCTAATATTTTTGCTTACCCTACCTACTTTTTTATTTTTTCAATACTGCTCATGCTAAGCGTTGGTGTTTTTAAAATGCTTATGGGTTATGACATCCCTCAAGCTCCCATTGTTCATGAAACTTACACAATGGTTCCCCTCTTTCTCATTTTGAAAGCATTCTCATCAGGCTGTTCTGCTCTCACAGGGGTAGAAGCTATTTCAAATGGCATTCCTATCTTTAAAAAACCAGCGCAAGAAAATGCGAAAATCACCATGGTGTGGATGTCCGCTATTTTAGGTTTCTTTTTTCTTGGAATTACTCTTCTCGCTCACCTTTATGGTATCAAACCAAGCGAGACTCAAACCGTTATCTCCTCTCTCGCAAGCTCTGTTTTTGGAAAAAATTTCATTTACTATACTCTCCAAGTTTCCGTGGCCCTTATTCTTCTTCTTGCGGCCAACACGAGTTATGCTGGTTTTCCTTGGCTTGCCTCAATGCTAGCTAAAGATGGTTTTCTTCCAAGGCAGCTAGCAAGTTTAGGCGACCGCCTCGTTTTCTCAAACGGGATCATTGGACTTTCAGGTGCGGCCTGCTTACTTGTTGTCCTTTTTAAAGGTGACACTCACCTTCTTATTCCCCTCTACGCTATTGGTGTTTTTCTTTCCTTCACTCTCTCACAGACAGGAATGATCATTTATCATATCAAAAAACGTCTTCCCCACTGGCCTAAAAAAGTCTTTATTAATTTATTGGGCGCGATCACAACAGGAACTGCACTCGTCGTTATTGCGATGACTAAATTTGCTTCAGGAGCATGGATTGTTATTTTTCTCATACCCATTCTCATCTTCTGTTTTACGCGAATTTTTAATCACTATCAGTGGGTCAAGAAAAAACTTTCAGATTATGGTGGTTATTATCCTGCAGAAAAAATTGAGGCCATTAACAATGTGGCCATTGTGCCTCTAAGTGGCATTCATCCTGGCGTCGTTCACGCTTTAAAGTACGCTTGCTCCATCTCAAAAGATGTGAGAGCTGTTTACGTTGACCTCGATGAAAAACTCACAGAAAAAATTAAAGAAAATTGGAGACGTTGGGCACCCGGTGTTGAACTCGTCGTTTTAGAATCCCCTTATCGATCTCTCCTTAATCCTCTCATTAAATATATCGATGAAGCTCATGAAAAAAGCCACTGCGAACTGATCTCTATCGTTATTCCAGAATTTGTTACACCTCACTGGTATCAACAATTCATGCACAACCAAATGACACTCATTCTTCGGACTATCCTCTATACGAAGCGAGGTAAGGTTGTAAGCCTTGTGAGATACCATCTCTAATCAGATACGCGGCAAAGGCTCAGTTGGATCTAGATGCACGGTAACTTGAATGTTTTCAAAAGCTAATTTCAATTTATCTTCAACATCATGAGAGATTTTATCAGCGACTCGTAGATTCGTATTTGAATCAAGTTCCATATGAAATTCTACAAACTGATAATGGCCTGCCCGGCGAGTGCGAAACTCATGAATCCCTTTAACTTCTTTTTGTGAAAAAATAATTTCTTTAATTTTTATAATTTCTTCTTCGGACAAACTTACATCAAAAAGATCTTGAGAGGCCTTCATTGTTAATTCATAGGCCGCATGAAGAATCAAACAAGCGACACCAATCGCCGCAACAGGGTCAATCCAATTGACATTAATCGAAGGATTTATTTTCCCTGTAATCCAAATGACAAGAAGTCCTCCCATGACACCTAATGATGTATAAACATCCGTTCGCAAATGCCAAGCATCAGCTTCAAGGGCCACTGAATTCGTTTTTTTAGCAACTTTAAAAAGTTTATTAGAAATAATAATATTTAAAATGGCGGAGATAAGCATGACTCCAATCCCCCAAGAAGTTTCACCCACTTCATGAGGATGCATGAGCTTTTTAATGGCCTCAAAAATAATCCAAATCGCCGCTACAAAAATAAGAAGAGCTTCAATCGTTCCCGAAACATTTTCAAATTTTCCATGTCCGTAAGGGTGATCTTTGTCTGCAGGTTTACTTGAGTGAGCAACAGCAAAAAGAGCAACAAGTGAGGCCAAGAGATCAATTCCTGAATGGATGGCCTCTGAAACAACAGAAACAGAGCTAATTAAAATTCCAATAACAAGCTTGGCCAATACAAGAATTGTATTAGAAGCAACAGAAAGCCAAGCGACAAACATTTTATCTTTTTGATGTTCAGTAATCATAAATTTATTTTCCAATTCCTAACCAAAGAGTATCGATAATCCCTTTCAATCCCCCTTTACTAAGTGTCCCTAGAAGTTGAAGAAAAAAAGGTAAAGCTAAAACGAGAACAATTATAACAGTAATGAGAAGAAAAAAAGCAGCAATTACAACTAACATTAATAATTTTTTATCATTCATTAATGTCCCTAAAATCTTCTGAAATTGATCAGACGACTTGACCCTATATTCGTAAGCATGGTCATCTTTTGTTTCATAGCGATATCCATGCTGGTTATCGTGTTTACGATAGTGTTTATTTTTTTTAAATAAGTCGTCCAAATCAAAACTCATCATTTTCTCGAGAAAGAGTGCCGTTTGGTTCAATAAAACTAAAGTTACACTACGCCAAACACAAATAAAAGTGATTTTAAAAAGCAATGCTTCTTTTTAGTGGTTCGCTTTAGATGAAATGTCTTACTACTTCTTTTTCAGATAGAAAAAATTGACAGAAAAAGTCAGAACTAACGCCAAGATGACAACAAAAGCAAAGGCCAACGAATTATCGGCCAGAGGTACTTTCACATTCATTCCCCATAAACTGGCCACAACGGTAGGAATTGCTAGCGTAATGGTCACCGCTGTTAATGATTTCATAACCATGTTCATATTATTTGAAACAACAGAAGTATAAGTATCAAGTGAAGAAGTAATAATATCACTATAGATGGCCACAATTTCTTTAATTTGATCATTATCAACAATGATATCTTCGAGAATTTCTTTATCTTCGTCAAAAAGAGGAAGAAAATGTCCCCCTGTTACTCGTCGAAGGACTTTTCCATTGGCAATAACAGAAGTATTAAAATAAATCAGCGATTTTTTGATATTGAAGATACGTCCAATTTCTTTATTGTCTGTATATTTAAGAAGATTTTTTTCAAATTGCTCAAGTGTCTGATCAATTGTCCTCATTGTACGATCAAAATAGTAATTAATACGTTTAAGAAGTAAGAGTACAAAGCGAGTTTTCATTGTCGTGTTAAATGATAAAAATGTTCCCTGAATAAAATCTGAAACAATTTGAGTTTCATGACGACAAATCGTAATAATACTTTCCGTTGTAATCACGATAACTAAAGGAGTCGTTTCTAAAAAATTATCCACAAGCAAAGGAATGTGAAAAACAATAATAATATTGTCTTCATTTTTTTCAATACGAGGACGCTCGAACTCATCAAAAAGAGCGTAAATTTCCTCATTGTTAAGATGTGTCTGACTGCGAATAAGATCAAGATCTGTATCATCAGGTGCGGTGATATTAACCCATGCACCCGAATGATCTTTTTCGAGTTGCTTAAGTTCTTCAATAACATTTGCCTTGAGACTTTTTTTATAGATCTTATGCATAAAAAAGTTTCATTCTCCTTAATTACTAAAGCAAATAAATCATGATGAAAATACCTGCTAAAATTCGATAGACCCCAAAACCAATAAAACCAAAGCGATTAACAACAGTAATGAGAAGTTGTATACTCAAGGCGGCAACAAGACAAGAAACACTCATACCAATCAGAACATTTAACATACCAAAATCATTTAAAATGACTTCATGAGACTCCAAAAAACCAATTAGACAGGCCCCGCTCAAAACGGGTAAGGCCAAAAGAAAAGAATACTCTGCCGCTTTTTTGCGTGAAAATCCGCAGAGAATGGCCCCGAAAATGGTTACCATTGAACGAGAGGTGCCAGGAATAAGGGCGAGACATTGGACCAAACCAATAAGTAAAGCCGCTCGATAAGTCATGAGCTCAAGGGCATTTTGGGTTTTCTTTAATAAAGTTTCAATCGCAATCATGACCACTCCTCCTAAGAGAAGGGCCCAAGCAACAGTCTTCACTGAAAAAAGAGATTCTTCAATTTTAGATTTAAGCGGAAGTCCAATAAGCATAATTGGCAAACAAGAAATCACAAGGCAAATAAAAAGATGAAGGCCGTCTTTATCTTTTCCAAAAAGGCCTTTAAACATTTTTAAAACTTGTTCCCGATAAAGACCCACGACGGCCAAAATCGCTCCAAACTGGATCACGATATCATACGACTTTAAGGCCTCGCTCTCAGGCAAATTTAAAAATCGTCCCGCGATAATAAGGTGCCCGGTTGAAGAAACAGGAAGATATTCCGTAATACCTTCAACAATTCCTAATATGGCAGCATCAAAATGTGTCATCATAATTTTTTCATCATAGAATTATTAAAAACCACTTTATCATTAAAAAGTAAATCAAGTTTAATGAAGATATTTACTTAACGCCAACAAAAAAAAAGGAAAAAATAAATTGATGAAAGAAAGAATTTATACTGCTTATATAATTTCATGCTTAGCGAGGCAACATCCTTGGCAGGATTTTTTCATCACCTTCTCATCATAAAAAGTTTTTAAAAAAAGTCCATAGCGCTTATCCGAAAAAAAAGCGTTTAAATCATAATTTAATTCACTTATATTTCCTATTTTCAAAGAGAGATCACAAGGACTCACATCTCCATTACCATATAAAGTCAAACTATTATAAGGGAGTGAGCAATTTAAAGGCCCCGCTTTTATTGAATCCGTAATATATTCCTTTAAAAAAGAGCGTGTCTTTTTTTCGTCAAAAAAGGGTCTCCAAAAGTATCTTTTATTTCGTCGTTTTAAGAAAGCATCGAGCTCCATCGCTTGCTCAAAAAACTCTGAAGAAAAACTATACATCTTTTGATTCCCGCTCTTAAAACGATTGTCAATTAAAGAGGAAGCAAGTGATCTTCCCCCTCGCGCTTCATTTGAAAAAAGTAAATTCAAACCAAAATGAACACTTTTATAACGATCTTCTAAAAAGTAAATAAGATCTTTAATTGTCGAAATATTTTCTTCTAAAACATTAATTTTCAGAGTCAATCTTGGCCAACTTGAATTTAATTTTTTCTGTATCATTTCTAAATGATCTAAATTTTTTATCACCTTTTCAAAGGTCCCTTCCCCACGTAAACAGTTATGAATTTTTTGAGGGCCATCTAAAGAGACAAGAAGGGCATAAAGTTTTTTTGTAACAAACTTTAAAAGTAAATCTTCAGTCAATAAAGTGCCATTCGTCATCAAACTTACTTTGATTTTTCTCTCTCTTAATTTCAAAAAAAGAAACTCAAAATCTCGAAAAAGTAATGGTTCGCCTCCTGTTATATCAACAACAGTTTTTTTCGGAAGATTTTTAATAATATTGTCCCAATTTGAACGTGACAACAACGGGCCTTCAAAAAAATCTTTTTTAACATAACAAAAGGGACAATTTAAATTACAAAGGGAAACTGGTCTCAAGCGCAAAAGAAAAAGTTCACCTCCCCATAATGAACTTAATTTTCCATGAAATTGAAACAGACGATGAATCCACTTGGGACTAATAAACATGGGTCTCGCTATCTAAAAGTCTGGCCGCATCTTTGGCAAAATAAGTTAAAATCATATCTGCGCCGGCCCTTTTAAATGAAGTCAGCATCTCGAGCATAATTTTATTTTCATCAAGCCAACCACGCATGTGTGCCGCTTTCACCATGGCATATTCACCACTGACATTATACGCGGCTATTGGTAAATCACTATGGCGACGAAGTTCTGCTATGACATCAAGATAGGGAAGGCCTGGTTTTACCATCAAAATATCGGCCCCTTCTTCTTCATCAAGCTTGGCCTCTTTAATGGCCTCGCGAACATTGGCAGGGTCCATTTGATAGGATTTTTTATCACCTTTTTTGGGAGCACTTTGAAGGGCATCACGAAAAGGCCCATAAAAGGCCGAAGCATATTTCGCAGTATAGGCCATAATAAGTGTATTTTTTAATCCTTCTTTTTCTAAAGCTTCACGAATAAAACGCACACGTCCATCCATCATATCGGAAGGGCCAATAATATTACTGCCGGCCTTTGCCTGAACAACGGCCATTTCTGCTAAAATTTCTAAGGTTTGATCATTTAAAATTTCGCCCGTACGTGGATCAACGAGGCCATCGTGCCCATCGCTTGAATAAGGATCAAGGGCCACATCAGTCATAATTAACATTTCAGGTATAGTCGCTTTTACTTCTAAAATGGCCAATTGATTGAGTCCATTTGGGTTAAGCGCTTCTGTTGCCCCCGCATTTTTTTTAAATTCATCAATCGCAGGAAAAAGAGAAACTGTTCTCACTCCTAAACTCCAAAGTTCCTTAACTTCTTTAGAAAGCTCATCAAGACTTAAACGATACTGATCAGGCATCGAAGGAATTTCTTCACGCTTTGCTTTGCCCTCAATCACAAATAAAGGAGCTATTAAATTTTCTGGCCTCAAGTGATTTTCTCTCACAAGAGAACGAAGAGTGGCGCTTTGACGTAAACGACGAGGACGCTTTAAAAAATCCATACTTTCTACCTTCTGTTATTTATTGGCCATTGCATATTTTGCTTTAAAGGCCATTGCATAAATAGTGATCTGTTTAAGCATCGAATTAAGACCGTTAGCACGACTCATTGAAAGATGCTCACGTATCCCAAGTTCCGTTAAAAAATCTGGCTTTGTTAAAAGAATTTCATCTGGCGTGCTACCGCTATACACGTTTACAAGAAGGGCCACAATTCCCTTGGTAATAGAGGCATCACTATCTGCTTCGAAATGCACCAAAGTTCCATCAAAGGTCGCCCAAAGCCAAACTTGCGATTGACAGCCACGTACTTTATTGGCCTCAATTTTATTTTGCTCATCCATCGAAGAAAGTTCTTTACCTAGTTCTATAATCTTTTTATAGCGCATTTCCCAATCTGGAATTTTAGAAAATTCTTGGAGTATCTTTTGAATTCGTTCTTGCATCATAAAACCTTCATCTTTTAATTTTTTTCTGAGCTTCTTCAGCTTTTTTAAATTGATCCATTTTTTGCTTATTTTCAATTGTATTCTTAAAAATTCGAATGTTTTCATTCAAACGTTCATTTTTAGGATCTAATTCAAAAGCTTCAATAAGATATTTCTGTGCGCTTTGAAAGTCATTATTAAAAGCAGCATAATGCCCTAGTGTTTCAAAAGCATCTCTTTGCATTTCTTTTTTTCTATTCCAAACGCTGGCAAAATGAGTCAGTAATTCTTTATCCTCTTTGTAAAAAGTAAGTCCTACGAGAAGAATCTTTTCTGCTAATAAAATATCGTCACTGGAAATGGAGGCCTCGGCCATATTACGAAAAATCCCGACATTCAAGGGCCGCGATGATTTTAGCTGTTCAAAAAAAAGAAATTCCGCTCGATCATAAATTTGATTTTCATTATAATAATTAATAAGTTTTTCAATCGGAAAATCTTTTTCGGGAAATCTTAAATGTGCTTCTTCAAAAAAGACGTTCGCATAAAACCTTTCTTCAGAAGAATCAAAAGTATCGCCAAGACGTATAAGGGACTCGTAAGGAAGATAGCTTAAATTAAACGAACGTTTTATTAAAGTGATATTGCTTTGCCATGATTCTCTCTGTTCGTTTTGATGAAAAAAACTCAATAATAAAAGTACGCCAACGCTTGGAAGAAAGAAAAACAAAAAACGATTTTGCTTAAATCCCTTTAGAACAAGGGGGAACAAGAAAGCAAAGAAGAGGGCAAGTGGAAGATAGAGGTAACGATCGGCCACAAAAGAGCGAATAATGATCGATCCAAAAGAATTTGGATACCCCTCATAGCGTAGCATGAGAAATCTTAAATCAAAAAGGATCGCAAAGAGAAAGGCGACTAAAAAATAAAGAAAAAAACGGGACTTCTTTATAAAAATAAAAACAAAAAAACTCAAAAACAAAAGACCTGCAAAAACCATTGAAGAAAAATCTCCCTCCCTATGGCCTAAGTTTGAAAGATCCCAGTTATAATCAAGATGACGCTCCCCAGGGATAAAAAGACTTTTGAAATAAAATCCTATGACCAAAAAACGAAGAAGGATGGCCTGAGTAAATTTTAAATCATATTTTTTAAGTTCAGAAAACCAAGACGAAAAATCTGTGTTCAAATTATAATAAATAAGTGGGATTAAAAGAATAGATAAAGCTAAAAGAAGTATATGACTACGTGACTTATTAAATCCACAAAGACTTATCCCAAGCATTAAAAAAGGCAGAGCTAAACAGTATGGCCCAATAAAAACTAAAAGAATTTGCAAAAAGACAATTCCCCCATAAAAGATAAAGCGCTCAAGATGTAAAAACTTCAAATAAAAATAAAGGGCAAGCAAAATAATCGTCACGGACAAAGTCTCGTGTATGGTAGAAATCCAGACAATGTTTTGAACGGCAAGAGGTGAAAATACAAAAAAAAGAAACGCGCAATAGGCCGGAAAAAAAGTTGTCCCACCTTTTAATTTAGCAAATTGCTGGGCCAACAAAAAAACAAGAACACCATTGAATAGGTGAAAAGAAAGAATTAATGCACGTGCATAAAATGGGGAATCAGATAATGGAGGTAAAAAAAACTTAAGAACACTTCTTACAAGTGAAGTACTAAAAAAATGAGAGCTATTTTCTGTTAAAAAACTATCTCCAAAAAGAGTAAAGGGGTAATTTATAACAGGTGACAGCAATAAATAGGCCACGAAAAAAGTAAAAAAAAGGGTGAACACAGGCCAAAAAGAAAAAATCACTTTTACTTTGGAGTGCTGCCTCGCTGCTATCAAAAAATGACGAAACTCAGTAATCGCTTGAAGCATAAAAAACGCCTCTCAAGTTCTAGACATAAGAGTAGATTATGTTAAAGTAGCACGCTAAACGGACATAGGCAAAATGACAAACTTAAAAAATACCAAAAAAATTTCGGCCTTTATTTTTGAAAGGCCAAAAAAAACTTTACTCTTAGGTTTCATTCTTAGTCTTCTCGCTTTTCCCTTCGCCATAAAACTCTATGCAAACCTCCATTCAGGAATTGAAGAACTTCTCCCCAAGAAGGCACCGAGCATTAAAGCTCTTGAGACACTGCGAATCCGCCTAGGTGATAATCTTCAACTTACGATGCTTCTCACTGGCGCAAGTTCAAAAGAACTTCACCTTTTTGCGGACGCACTAGCTACAGATATTACAAAAAAAGAGAATCAAAACGCGCCAAGATTTGTCGACTATCGACCCTCGACACTTCAAAATTATTTTGAATATAGAAAACTTCTTTTTATTGAATTACCAGAGCTACTTAAAGCAAAAAAGGCCTTAGAAAAAAAAATTAAAAAGGCCAATCCTTTTACTTTAGGTCTTGATGATGAAGAAGATGATGCTGAAGATTTAAAAAATCCCCCTCTCGATCTTGAATTCCTCATGGAAAAATATAATAAGGAAGCAGAAAGACTCCCTAATTTTCCTACGGGCTATTATGAAAATGAGGCCAAAGATTCCCTAGTGATGATTTTTTATCCCGCCCAAGGAGTAAGTGGCTACGAAGGAAGTCTTCACTTTAGAGATTCTGTCAAAGAAAAAGCTCTGGCAGTGGCCAACAAACTCAAACTTTCTAAACTAAAAATCGAATTTAGTGGAGACGTCGAATCAATTATTCAAGAGCAAAAATCACTTGAAAGCGATTTACTTTATTCCACCACTGTCGTCATTATTCTTGAGGCCTGCCTCATCTTTGCTTTCTTTCGTTGGGTTCCTAGCATTTTTGCTCTTGGCCTTCCTCTTCTTTGCGGAACACTCATTACCTTTGCTATTTCTTTTTTTGCTATCGGATCAGTCAATCTGACAACAGCTTTTTTAGGTTCAATTATTATTGGCAATGGTGTCAATGCCGGAATTATTTTATTAGCGCGTTTTATTGAAGAGCGACGTGCAAATCAACCAGGCCTTTCAGCAATGCGAATTGCGTGTGAACAGACGTGGCGCTCAACCCTCGCCGCCTCGGCCGCCGCTGCACTGGCCTACGGCTCTCTCATGGTCACAACGTTTCGCGGTTACAGCCAATTCGGTTTTATTGGCGGCATTGGGATGATTCTTTGTTGGGTAACAACTTATTTATTCGTTCCCTCCTTGGCCGTTTTGCTCGATAGAAAATGGCCTGTTAAACCTCACCTTGAAAGTTCTAAGGCCTTTGATCATTTATTTGGGCACTTCGGACAATTCGCCACAAAATATTGGAAAATAATTTCTTTTGCGTGTGTCCTTTTTTCACTCCTTTCTCTCGGGATTGTTTACAACTACTCTAAAGATCCGTTTGAATATGACACCACAAAATTACGTTCTGATGCTGCAAAACTCGAGGGTGGCTACCTTCAAATTGATAACAAAGCAGAGAGTATTTTACGCCATAACATTCTTCCTATGGTTATTCTCTTAAAGGACACTGAATCAGTGGCCTCTCTTACAGAATCCTATAAAAAAATTGTAACTCCCCAATCTATTTTAGGTGATGTTCTCACTGTGCAATCTTTAATTCCCCCCAATCAGGATAAAAAAATAGAAATATTTAAATCTATTCGAAATGACATCCCAGAAAAAAAACGACGACACATCAAAGGGCAAATGAGAAAACATCTCGATGAAGTTATCGCAGCTTCTATGCTTAAACCTTTTAGCGTCGCCGATCTCCCCGAAGTCCTTCGAAGACAATTTCGAGAAATTGACGGATCAGAGGGAAAACTTATTCTTCTTTTCCCCAAATTTGGAACTGACACTAAAGATGGGCGTGTAGTTTTACAATTTGCTCAAGAAGTGCGCTCCATTAAACTTCCAGAAGGGGCGGTTGTTGCCGGATCTCATCTTGTTTTTGCTGATATGCTCGCTGCTATTTCTAAGGATGGACCTATTGCAACAGGTCTTTCTTTTCTCGCCGTGATTCTTCTTTCGATTTGGCTTTCACGTGGTGCAATGAGTGGCTCCTTTGTTGTGACTCTCTCACTTTTAATAGGTGTGCTTTGGACTGTTGCTTTGGCGGCCATTTTTCATATGAAAATTAATTTTTTAAATTTCATCGCACTTCCTATCACTTTCGGTGTGGGATTAGACTATGCGATCAATGTTTATGGCCGATACCGCGACTCGACTCATTCTCTAGAAGATTTGCGACTTGCTATAAAACGCTCAGGAAGTGCTGTTACGGTGTGTTCTGGGACCACCATTATTGGTTACACCTCACTTCTTTTTTCAAACAATGGGGCCCTTTTTTCATTTGGAATGTTGGCCATTTTAGGTGAGATTGCTTGTTTAATTGCGGCCCTCATTATTTTGCCGGCCATCCTCACTCCTAAGACTCGCTAGATACTTAGCATTTTCTAAAGGAACATTTCCTAATATTACGAAGTAGCATTCGGCCTTTTTAAGCAAATGAAAGGCCGCTTTACTTCGTCCCCATCCTGTTTTAATTAAAGTCAAAAAATCTTTTAAAGTTCCCTCTAGATAAAATTCGCGGGCATAAGGTAAACCAAGACCTAAAATCATATTGATAAAAATAAGGGGAATAAGTCTTAAACGAGAAATTTTGTGAAGAGAACATCCTGGCCTAGTGACACGTTTACATAACCAAAAAGTTAAAGTTCCCTCTGACGAGGAAGCAATGGAATTTTTAATCGATCTGACATCAACTAAGTACTTAAGGCCAAAACGTCGTCGCTTTAAAACATAAATATCCTCTTGAGAAAAACAAGTATAAGTTTCTTTTTTTTCCATCCCGATTCGAATAGGGAAGGGTAGCACCCGCCCTCTTTTATCAACTAAAGGAGCGTCATCAGAAAAAATTTGGAAATTTTTTTGGCAAAGTAATCCTAAAAAAAGAGTCGTCTTTCCCCCTTTCATAAGCATTGGACAAAGGATAACTCCTAATTCATCACGAAGAGCACTCGCATGAATTTTATAAAATCCTTTTTTTTCAAGTCGTTTCCCTACACGAGTGAGAATAAATAAATACGCTATCTCATGAAGTAAATGCAAATCTTCACTATAAAAGTCCCCCTCCTCTTTTGAAAAATCAATCCAAGCTAAAAGTTTATTGTCATAATTTAAAAAGCGAAGCTTTGACTTAGAAAAATCATCCTTAGGCAAGGTCCCTAAAGTTAAATTAACTTTCAAAAAAGGTAATTGATTAATTTTATCGGACTCACTAATCTGATCAATTTTAAAATAAGAAAAATCCCTTCCTAATCGTTCAATCAATTGAAGGTCATTACATAAAACGGTCACTAGCAAATCATAAAATCTAAAAAACATGAAACAATTCTATGAGAGATCTGTTAATATTTCTAGTGCCTAATACAACGGAGACACGATGAGATACAAGCTATTTTTAATGTCGCTTACTTTTTCTGCGCAAAGCTCTTTTGCTGCTCCTATCGATTGTGCGCAAGATCTCAATTGCTTTATTAAAGCAGCAGAAAGTTGTGTTCAAGCAAACCTCCTTATTGAAGAATCAGGCGATAAAAAAGAGTTTTATTACAAAGTACAACGGCAAATGATCATTCAAGGACTAATAAATCAAAAATGTGTTTACCAAGATCTCATTAAAAATGCGCAAATAACTCTCCCTCAAATGGCCCTTGAAGAATTTAAAAAAAAGGGCTGGACTGAAGATCTTATTAATGGACAAGTCAATTATCTTGCACGCTCTTATGATCTGATTCTTGGACTCTCACGCGAATGTGCATTTTCTACCGATGAATTAGTCACTCACCTTCAAGATAATTTTGTTCAAAAAAAACAAACGATGGAAAAATGGAAAAACTGTAAAAAAGAAATCATAGCTCGTGATAAGCAAAATGAAATAACAAATCCGACAGAAAAAACAAATGAAGATAAAGAACTTGCATTAGAAGTAAATCAAAATCCTCATTTTAATATTATGATTCCCAAGTATCTTGAGTATCCCTTTGAGTTTGTCCTTCCAATCTATATCGACGAAATGATCAGCACTATTTTTAACATAGAAGAAAAAGATATCCTGGAGTTCATTACAGACTCAGACGATTCCTCGGCCTGTCGCCTCAAGAAGATTCAGAAGAGATTTCATCAAATTCAATTCCCTCTCTTAGTTTCATTAATTCTACAGATTCAGATCAAATTACCCCGAAGCCGCAGGGCACTCCCTCGTCTTTTTTTTCTCAATCGAAAAATAAAATTCCCTTTGCCCAAATGAACCAGGCCGAACGTTTACAACTGATCACCAAAGGGCCACCTCCGCCAACGAGAAAAATCCGACTTTCTGCACTCATGACTCACCAAGAATTAGTCGATAATGGTCTGACTAACGATCAAATTGGAGAATATGCTTTTAATCAAATTAAGCAAAATAAAGACTCTTACAATAAGGCAAAAACTTGTGTATCTGACGCCGGATGTGAAGGTAAAACTCGTTGCGATCCATATTTGAAACGTTGTCTTGAATGTCATTCTCCTGGTGACTGTCCAGATGATCAAATTTGTCACCACTATAAATGCGTCCCAGGGAATACTCTTATTCGCCCTGAGTTTGGAGCACCCACTAATTAAAAATGCGAGGTTCTATGAAAAAACTTCTTCTCATCTTCTGCCTTACTTTAACGGCGAACGCTTTTACTCAAACCGCAAATTCTTTTGCGCCTAAAGAATGGACCTTTATGGTCTATTTAAATGGAGACAATGATCTTGATAGCGCCGCGGGTACTGATTTAAATGAAATGAAAGCGGTCGGCTCCTCTCTTGACGTGAACATTCTTGTTCTTCGGGATTTTGGTGCAAAAGAGTCCTCAAAAATTTTCTATATTGAAAAAGGAAAATCCACAACAGTTTTTGATTACAAAAAAAATATAGATACAGGTGACTTTAACTCACTGATTGAATTTTTTAGATTTGCTAAAACAAATTATCCTGCCGAAAGATATCTTATCGACATTTGGAATCATGGAAATGGATGGATGAATTTTGCCCCAGAAATTTTCAAGAGAGGAATTTCCTACGATGATACAACTGGCAATCATATTTCAACGGCCCAATTGGGATTGGCCATGCAAAAGATCAAAGAGATTAATAGTGGAAAAAATATTGATATTTTAGGAACGGACGCATGTCTTATGGCCATGGGTGAAGTCATTCACGAAATTTCAGGGAGCGTAGATTATCTTATTGCCTCACAAGAAACAGAACCAGATGCCGGCTGGGATTACAAATCCACTCTTAAAATACTTGTGAATTCTCCAATGCAAACAACAGAAGATTTCATAAGGGCCCATGTAAAAGCCTATGTTGATTCTTACTATAATTACGGTTCTAGCGTCACTCAAAGTGCGATCAATGTTTCCAAGTTTGATGAAGTCCTTCCCCTCGTTACTGAATATGCTAACTACGCTCTCTCCCTTGTGCCCACTAAAAAATTGGCCTTCCAATCAGCACGCGCTCAAACTCAAGGTTACGCCGTATCATCCTACAAAGACTTCATTGATTTTTTAACAAAAGCTAACGCTAAAGTCGCTGATTCAAAACTCACAGCTCTCGGCAATCAACTGATAAAGGCCATCAACGATTCAGTTGTGGCCAATGAAGAAAATGCTTACCCAAACTCTCATGGAATTTCTATTTGGATTCCAACCGACACAAGTAAATTTGAAGAGTACTTAGGTTTGAAATGGTCTAAAGATACGGCCTGGCCTAATTTCATTAAAGCAATTATAAAATAATTGTAACTAAATTGAGTGCTGCTCACATTCCTAACTTAAAGGACGTGGGCAGTTATCATTTTCATTTATCCAACAAAGAATTTCATTCACATCGGAAATAGGATTTCCATTCACAAAAAGACAGGGGATTTTCCTACTCCCTGTTATCAATTGCAATTTTTGAAGATGAATGAGATTTGTGATGTCTTTGCGAACAAATTTTAAATTTTTCTCACTTAGAACTTTAATCATTTTCAGACAGCTTTCATCTGATTCCAAGTAATAAAGTTCAAGCAAAGGATTGTCAGAAGAAAAATTCGTCATAAAATCAACTCGGACTCGCCCAACGCTCTCTTTCGACAAGAGAGAAAACTTCTTCGAGAATGCCGCAAACATTGTCGACCGTTGCTTCATCAATTGTCATGGCCGGCTGAATACGAAAACAGTGAGTATAGGCCATGGTGAGTAATCCACGCTTAAGGCACTCATCAAAAACTTTCTGACAAATATTTTTAGAAAGTGGTTCATGATCTTTTTTATTTTTAACCATTTCAATAGCAAGAAAAAGCCCCTGTCCGCGAACATTTCCAATGAAGGAATATTTTTCTTCAAAGACTTTTAATTTTTTAAGAAAATACTCTCCGACAACACGAGCGTTTTCAACAAGGCCCTCTTCTTCAATGATCTTTACCGCTGCTGCCGCAGAGGCACAGGCCAGAGGATTACCGCCATAACTAGATGACGATCCCGAAGGATTGGCCCAAGGTTTAGCACTTGTAATTTGAGTCGTTGAAATTAAGGCACTGATTGGAAACCCACCCCCGAACTGTTTGCCGACTGTCATAATATCAGGAATAACATTAGAGTGTTCAGAGCCCCACCATTTTCCCGTTCGTCCAAAGCCAGTAATCATTTCATCCACAATTAAAAGAGCACCAAGATCGCGCGCTATTTGTTTTACAGCAGGGAGAAAATCGTTTGGGGGAATAATATTTCCGGCCGTGCCCTGCATTGGTTCAAGGATGATCGCAGCAGGCCCTTTTGAACAAGACATCTTGATTTGGTTTTTTGCAAACTCAGCACAAAAAAGGCCACAGGATTCATATTTCATTTTAAACGGACAACGATAACAATTGGCATAAGGAACAATGTGACTTCCAGTCGAATGAGGGCCATAAGGATTTTTAAAATCTGATCCCATGAGTGAAAGAACGCCTTGGGTTTTCCCATGAAAGGCCCCCCAAAAACTGACAAATTCCCACTTGCCTGTATAATCTTTCGCAAGTCGAAGAGCACTTTCAACGGCCTCCGCTCCTGAAGAATAAAGTTGAACGCGATGAAGATCCTCGCTTCGCGCATGGGCCTTGATTCGCTCTAAAAGTTCAAGACGAGCTTTAGAGCTAAAACTTCCCACAGAGGCTTTTTTAACTTGATTATTTATTGCTTCAACAAAAACGGGATGAGAATGTCCTAATCCGTTAACACCAATTCCTCCAATCACATCAAGAAAAGTGTTTCCATCTACATCGGTAACAGTAGAACCACGGGCCACATCCACGACTATTCCAGAATTTAACGCAAATCCTTGAAGGCCAGGGGCAATGAGTTCATCTTCACGAAGACGCAACTCTTTACTTTTTGGCCCTGGAACAGAGGTCACAAGTTGAACTTTTTGATTGGTTGGCTGAGAAATTTTTCGCATAACGGTCCTTAATTTTTTAAAACTTTAATCTGATAAATCATTCTCGCGAATTGGTAACTTCCATTTTCCTTAAGCTGCTCTTTAACAAAATGAGTTTCAATAGGCATTAAAGAATACTGTTTATACTCTAAGAAATAAAAAGCTGAGGCAGGCAAAGAGAGGAAAAAAAGTGCTGGCAAAATACGAAAGCGAAAATTTGAATAAACCATCATTTGTTTTTTTAAATAATGGTTAAAAAAAGTTGAGGTTATAAACCAAAGGACACAAATAAAAAAAAGAGACAGTGGAATTAATAAAAAAAGATTTTCGCCTTTTAGGGCCGTTTCAATAAATCGTTTGTCTGCTAAAATTTCTTTAACAAGGACATCGTTAAAGCGACTATGATGCGTTTGCCAAAATCCAAATTCAAAAATCGCAAAAACAGTAAGACAAGTGGCGCTTAAGGCATTTAAAAATTGCAAAGTCCCCTTATTACTTATGTGAATAAAAACTTTACCTGGTGTAAACCAAAGATAAATCACTAACGGAATAGCAAAATACGAAAAAAAAAGGGTATCGTGAACTGTGCCCCAAAAAAGTATACTCCAAAACTCATCTCCGGCCGTTAACTCCTGCCACGCGAGGAGAAGACGTAAGCAGCAATTAACTAAAAGAACCTGCAAGTAAAAAGGCCAAAGAAAAATAAACCGTGCTTTACTAAGTGTCATATTCATATCCAAAATTTTATCGATTAATCAGTCAAATTATACCACTGTAAAATCTATATGTTTATCAAAATTTTATCTTCTGATGGCGTTGACTTTCTTACCTTCGTTTGTCACTATGCGTTCTTATTACACTGATCGCATACAGGTAACGAATATGACCCCTCTCATCTTGGCATTATCTCTTTTTACTTCACTTTCTTTCGCTTCCACTTCAAGAGAAATCGTTGAAGAAATTTTTTCAAAAGCGGCCAAACCAGAAATAAAAAAAGATGCACGTTTGCAAACAGAACTTAATAATCTTGTCGACTACGCTCATATGGCGAAGGAAGTTTTAGGGGCAGAATTTAAAAAGCAAAAGCCACAAGACATTCAGTGGTTTGAAAAGATGTTAAAAGATATTATTTCTCTCTCTGTCTATCCCGCCGCACCCGACTTTTTAGGAAAAGTAAATATAGTCTACAAAGAAAGCCCTAAAGAAAACTCAAAAGGAAACCCAAAAGAAAACAAAGAAGAAAAAGATCAAAGCGCAATTAGCTCCATCGTCAAGCATAAAGGTGAAGAAACCGAAGTCAATTACCGCCTTCACAAGCAAGGTGAAAACTGGAAAGTCTACGATGTCGCCCTAGATGGAGAATCATGGACAGAAAACATTCGAACAGAAGTGCAAAAAATTTTAAAAAAAGAAGGCTGGGGTGGACTCAAAAAACGCCTCATCAAACGTCTTGATGTCCTTACCCAAAAAAATAAAAGTTAATGAATCAAAAAATTTTTAGCACCCTTTTTTTTATTTTATCTCTTCTAAGTCTCCCTACTCAGGCCGGAACTTATACTCTTAAAGAGGCCCTTGAACGTATTCAAGATCGCAATCTTGAACTTCCCATCGAAGACTATAAAATTGAGCAATCAGAAACTGATATTTCTCGTATTAAGGCTGAATTTAATCCCAAACTAGAAGCTTCGCTCGGGGCAGGCCCAATTAATAAGGCCACTGGCGACTCTCTTAATTCTTCTGAAGATAAAAACCAGTGGGGTGCTTTGTACATAGGAAGCATAGAATTCACTTGGCCACTTTATTGTTGGGGAAGAAAAGAAGACTACCTAAAAGCTGCTAACAAAGGCATTAGTGTCAAGCAAGAAGACAAATTCCTTAAGGAACTTGAAATCGCCTACAACATTAAAAAAACATATTTTGGAGCTTTGTATGCGACAACCCTCCTTGATTTTATCAAAGGGGCACGAGACGACATTGAAAAAGTTTTAGAAAATAAAAAAATGGCCGAAAAAGATCGCTTTCGTTTAGAAATTCTTAAGGAACAAATTAATGCAAGAGAGGCCGAAATTAAAAAAAATCTTGACCTTGCCTTGCACGCCTTTCGCCTTTATACAGGCAGTGTCGATGAAACACTCAAACCGAAAGATGAATGGCTTGAAATCACCGAAAGAGAACTCAAAGATTTTTCTTACTACTTAAAAATAGCGCAAGAGAACAAACCAGAATTTCAAAAATTAAAACTTGGAATAGATGCTAAACACTTGCTCGCGAAGGCCGAATATAAGGCCAACTACCCTGTCATTGCTTTTCTTACAAAATATGATTTTGCCTACACCAATATGCGAAACGCTCAAAAAAGTACTTTTGCCTACGATCCCTACAATGGAACGAACGCCGTTGTCGGCTTTGGATTCAAATGGAGCTTTGATTTTGGTGTCACAAATGCGAAGGCCGCCAAAATTAATGCGGAGGCCTTAGAGCTCGAGGCGCAGCGCCGTTATGCGGATGAAGGAATTCCTACCCTCATCAAAAAAGCGTGGCTTGAAATTGAAGAGGCCGACAAGAATTTAAATGCCCAGAAAAAAGCATCTAAACTTGGAAAGCAGTGGCTCACAAAACTGATGAGTAGTGCAAGCTTAGGCATTATTGAAAGCAAAGAATTAGTCGATGCCTATCAAGCTCGCCTGCTCACTCTCAAGGATTATTATGAGGCCATCTATAAACATCATATGGCATGGGCCGAACTGACTTTGGCCGTTGGAAAAGAAATTGATCCTACGCTCTAATTAAAACGATTTTCAAGAGGTATTATGAGTCAAATAAAAAAGGCCGCCATTTTGGCCGCTGGCGAAGGAAGCCGCTTAAAAACCCTGTGCGAATTTAAACCGATGATTCCCATTTGCGGAATTCCTCTCGTTGAAAGGGTCATGGAACGCCTTCTCTCTCTTGGTGTTGAAGAAATTGTAGTGGCCTTTAATTCTTCTGAAAAGAAAATGGATTGGAATCTTCTCCCTTCATTTAAGCGCCCTGAGATTAAAGTTATTTTTGTCGATACGCCAAGTTCGATGCATACCCTTTATGAAGTACTCAAAGTTTTAAAACCCAATCCTGACGAACATATTTTAGCTTCGATGGTTGATACCATTGTTAAAGAAGACGATTTTAATAATTACTTTAAAACTCTTAAATCGCTTCAAAAAAATGAATCCTGCCTTCTTCTCACTTCGTTCATTGATGATGAAAAACCTCTCACCGCAAAACTTACTTCACAAAACATCATCGAAAGTTTTAATTGCCCCATCACTCATGGAACTGTAGTCACCTCAGGAATGTATGGCCTAAGCGGCGCCATTTTTTTGCATCTTGAAAATGAACTGGCAAAAGGCACACATAAAATGAGAAATTTTCTTTCATCTCTACTTTCAACTGAACAGACGCTCAAAGGTTTTGTTGTTGAAAAAACTCTTGATATCGATCGTCCCGAAGATGTTTTAACTGCGGAGGATTTTTTATGTCGCAACTAAAGGCCATACTCTTTGATTTTGGAGGCTGCCTTGATTCAGATGGTATGCACTCGCGCACTCTTTTTTTGCAAGTCTTCAATCGCTTTGGAATCATGAAAGATATTTCTAAAGAATCTTTTCAAGAGGCCTACTCCTACGCTGATAAAAAAATGATTGCCGAAAAATTAGTGATCGAGGCCAATCTTAGAGAAAGTAATCTCATCATGGTGGAACTTATTTTGTGTGCTCTTGAATATCATGATCAAAATGAGGCCAAACCTCTCGCCGATGAAATAAGCAAAATTCAAGAAAGTTTTTTTTCAAAAAATGCTCCGACTCTCGAAAAACTTTCCAAAAATTTTCGCTTAGGGATTATTTCTAATTTCACAGGAAATCTTGAGCTCATCCTCAAAGAATATAAACTCCATCACTACTTCGAACATATTCTCGATTCCTACCATGTCGGCTTCAGTAAACCTGATATTAAAATTTTTGAAGAGGCCCTGAATCGTTTTAAAATCGCTCCAGAAAATTGTCTCTTTGTAGGAGATAATATAGAACGCGATATTCTTCCCGCTAAATCACTTGGGATGAAGACAGTTCTTATTCATGAACCAATTCATAGTAGGACATTTAATCCTGGGCCAGATGCTTACATTTTAGAAATTGCAGAGCTTCTTGAGTATACAAAAATCAACATTAATTCAAATCAAGCGACATAAGAATGTTGTCATCATAATGGCCATCTCTAATTTTCACTTCCCTAATTTTTCTTCCTTCTTCAACAAATCCAAATTTTTTATAAAATGAAATTGCTCTATCATTTGAAGCTAAAACTAGTAGATTTAATTTCTCTAAAAGAGGCACTGAGTCCATTTTTTAAATTAAATGATTTCGCGGGTATTTTTGCCATCGGGTATATCCTTTTTTTATAAATACTAAGAAGCTAAACGAACAAGTTCGTACTCCCGAAAGATACGATTCGCTGGTTCATATGAACAACCAGTAACTTTTGCAATCTGATAAGGATTACTAATTCCAAGTTCGATGGCCGTCATAATATCAGCTCTCCATGATGCTCCATAAAGATAACGATTTTTATATTGAAGATTAACCCTTGCAAGTTCCTGAGGACTAAGAGCATCGTTTTCTCTGATTCTTAAAGAAGATTCAGGAATGAAGATGTTATATTTTTTAAAAAGCTCATGAGCGCCTTTTAATTCAATGAGCGACTTTGTGCTCTCCTTCTCTCCTAAATAAATTTTCTCCTCTTCTTTTTTTATCCAACGTGAAAACTTATGAGAACATTCCTTCGATGCAAAAATTAAAAGAGCATTGAACCATGGACACTCGCCTTCTTTTTTTGAAATATCTTTGTAAAACTTAATAAGTTTTTCAGTAATGAGTATATTTCCATGAACCTTGAGCCAACTTAAAAGAAGAGAAAGCATCCTTCCATCATTAGGGACTTCGTAACAAGCTTCAATAAGAGTACGCTCTATATCAATCCATTCATCTTGTTTTTGAAAATGTCCAGCAAGACGAATTCCTATAGCACGAAGTTTTTCGTCTAAATTACTCATGCTTTAATGCCTCACTAATTTTTTTAAAAACAAGATCAACACGCTTTTCCCATAAAGGATTAGCATCTTGATTTTTTACCCAAGGAGTTGCTTCTAAAAGCTCCTCTTTACTTGGATTTAGTTTTACACAATCAGAAAAATCCAAATCTCTATCTGCACAAGCAAAAAGCTTACTTTTTAAAAGATCAATACGTCCTAGTGTTTGAAAATGAATCGCCTTCCCCTTAAAAATATCTTGAAGACGTAATTTCCAACCATCAGGAAGATCTCTCTTTAAATCAATAGGGCCATTATTAAGCCAGTTTTTAACAAGAAACAAATGAGGATTGGCCTTTGCAAAATCTTGAGATGCTCTAATAATTTCCTCGGGAATGTCAGGATCAAGGCAGTCAACATCTTGAGTAACACGTGTCACAATGTTCATCACAATAAGAGCAGCACCACCTATAATTGTCGCTTCAAAACGTAGGCCCTTATTAAAAAGGAATTCATCAAATTGGATAATAACTTCTTTCATAATCAATGACCTTTAGACGCCCTGACAGGATTATTAATAAAACCTTGCTTGTAACGTTTTACTAAAAGCTTGGTATATTGTACCATACAATGCAAGCTTTGGTCAACAACCATCACTTTTTTTGGCAGTATTGCGACGTTTTGTACTGACGTTTCGAATCATTGACCTAAGTTGGTTCTAGTTTTATACCAGTGCAATAACCAATCAGAATCATTCGAACTTTTTGCATCAGGATCGATACTGCGCCCCCAGCTTAATCGCTTAGAAAGTTGTTGAATATTTTTTTCCCCAACATCCTGTCTCTTGCTTATAGAGAATCGAATTTAAAATCATTAAACAAACCTTTTCATAAAATGAATGAGCGCTAAATCTGGGCGTATAAAAATAAGTTTAGGCCCAATTTCTCGCATCACCTTTTTTATTTGTTCTCTTTTTAAATTTTCATAGCAATGAATTTTGCAATTTGAGCAGGTCGGTTTTTTTTCTTTAAAAGGGCAGGCCTTTAAACGGGCCTTACTATAAGTTAAAAGATCAGAGCAATTTTCGCAGAGTGATTTTCCATGATGGCGTTTGCAATAGAGTTTAATCATTAAGATCAGTGTTTTTTCTTCGGATTTCTTAAACACGATCCACTCTAAAAGGAATTTGAAACCGTTTATAAAATATTACCATGGGATCATTTCACCCATTGATACATCAAGACGATATCATCATAGTTGTTCTCACTAAATTTTAGTGCTTTAATTTTTCTACCTTCTTCAATAAAACCTAATTTTTTATACAGAGCAATTGCACCATGATTTTTAGCATGAACTTCTAATGAAATCTTTTCAAGAGTAGGATGAACTTTTCCCCATTCGAATAGTTTTTGTAAGAGTATTTTTCCAAGGCCAACGTTTTGATATTCTTTTTCGACCGACATTCCAAATGAACCACAATGGGCAATTTTGCGGCGGTTGCTCGTCATATGAAAATCGAGAAATCCAACGACTTTTTGATCATGCAAAAGGATAAGCGCAAGTTCATCTTGAGAATTCATGATTCCTTCAAGCCATTTTTTTTCTTTTTCTTCGGTCATGAGAAATTCATCAATGCTTAGTAACATAAACGGAGTGTCCGAAAGAACTTGGCGAGCAAATTCTAAGACAAGCGGCGCATCCTCAGGCAAAGCATTACGACAAATTATTTTTTTTCCATTTTTCGAGAATTTAATTTGATTTTCAATTATGGCCATTTTTAGTCTCCTGTTAACTTTAAATATTGCATCACCAAGATAATTATGCAACGGCCCATCGCGCAATTGATGAGTCTAAACATGATTCTGCATAAGTTCATCTTGAGATTTCATCATTCCCTCTTCGCCGCCTCATCAGTTATGGCATTTATAACGACACTTAGTACGAGTATTGGTTTCTTGGTAAAGTTCCGCCTCAATTTCCTCAACTGTCGGCAAAATATTCGTCAACGTTTTGGGAAGTGAACGAGTCATTTTAGTTTTCCATTCTGCAATTCCAATCGGTTTTGAAAATCCCCTTAGCGCGTACTCGGCAAGCAATTTATTTTTTTCTTTAACAAGCAATAGTCCAATCGTCGGCTTGTCATCCGGATGTTTTAATATTTCATCAACAATATTGAGATACATATTCAATTGACCAGCATCTCCTGCTTGAAATTTTCCGGCCTTCAATTCAATCACAACATAACAGCGAAGTCTTAAATGATAAAAAAGCAAATCAATATAAAAATCATCACCACCTACTTCTAAATGAACTTGCCTCCCTACGAAGGCAAAACCAGAACCAAGTTCTAAAAGAAATTTTTGTATATGGACAACTAAACCATGTTCTAATTCTGACTCTCTCCTTACAACATCAGTGCCCAAAAAATCAAAAAGATAGGGATCTTTAAAAATCTGTGAGGCCATGTCTGATTCAGGAGGAGGCAAAGTTTTTGTAAAATTATTCGCGGCCTTCCCTTTTCGCTTAAAAAGTTTTGTCTCAATTTGTATTTGTAAAATAGGTTGTGACCAGCCATGTTCGATGGCCTGATTTGCATACCACAATCGCTCTTCATGATTTTCAATCTTTTCAAGAAGAGTGATATTACTTCGCCAAGGCAATTGTGCAACGGTCCGTTGCACAATTGCGAGGTCCTTCCATACTTCACAAAAAGCTCTCATATATTTTAAGTTTCGTGGAGAAAAGCCCTTCATCTCAGGAAAACTTTTACTCAGATCATATGACAGTCTATCAATAACTTTGGCCCCCCATCCTTCACTATTTTGTTTTTTTAATATCGAATTTCCTATCTCCCAATAGAGTAAAATCATTTCACGATTGGCACCAATAACTACTTTTAAGCGTGTCTTACCAATTCGAGTTTTAAGATCATTTAAAAGCTCTGCATAGTTTGCCGGCAATTCCAGTTTTCTGGCAGGCAAAGGAGCAATCACATCTGCAAGATATTTACCTTTAATTTTTCGTTCGTCATTTTTCTTTTTTTTCATATAAAACCATTTGTATTTTTATTATCAATTATTGTTTTTAGATTTAAATCTCCAAAGAAAACTACAACCTGACGATGACTACTTTAGGAAGTCTTCCTCTCTAAAACTTTTTTCAACAAAGTATCAGAAAAATAAAGATCGCGTTCGATTTGTAGGCCAAAAGGAAGACGAAGATTCATGAGTTCATTCAAAGAAAAATGGCCGAACTCCCTCTCATGGAGATCAACTAATCCCCAAAAAATGAAATCATCTTCGTCCTTTTCACCTTCAATCACGTACCAAGTACCAGCTCCACAAGGATTAAAAAATTTGCAAAGAACGATTTTTTCGTTCAGTGGGATATTTTCAGTCGCACAAATGGCCGGCAATTTTGCTTTGATTTTTTTGGTCAACAATTTCATTTCAGTCTCCTTTTAAAATTTGTTTTATTTTGCATGCAAACAAGCGGAGTGGATGCCAATGGGCACATGATTGAAATTATAGACTTTGAAAAATGGGGGGTTCAAAAATTGACTGCCCCAAGAGGAAAATAAAGAGAAAAATAAAGAAGACAAAAAATCACTTGATCATTTCAGTATGAGAGTAATTCTGATTGTGAAATCAATAAAGCGAGTTATACAATAGATAAGCCTTTTAAATTTTAAGAAGGAAAAATTTTAATGCTAGAAAAGATGGAACTTCCACAGCAATATAAAATAGGCCATGACGGTATTGATGAACAGCATGCTTATCTTTTTGCGATTCTTATAGAGATAGTGACTATTTGTAAAAACGTAACTCCCATTCTTTCTAAAAAAACAGATGCAGAAATTCATGATGTTTTAAAAAATCTTCAAAAATATACGCAAAACCATTTTCAATATGAAGAAAGACTGATGGAGAAAATGAAGTATCCTGATCTTGAAAATCACCGTGCGATTCATGGTGAATTTATTAAGCGTATGCTTAACATTCAAAAAGAGGCCATTCGAAAAAAAGAAACTAAGTTTTTAATGATTCACGAAATGGCCGTTTTGGTCAAAGAATGGCTCATTAACCATATTCAAATTGAAGATAAAAAATTAAATACTTTTTTAAAAGATTTTGAAGACAAAAAAAAATATTGCGGTTGAGTACAGCTTTCTCCCATTATTTAGAAGCTGCAAGTTTAAAATCTCTCGCATTCGTCGCATAAACTTTTATGTCAACACCCTTTTTGTCAGGAAAAAACTCTAAACGTTTCCCCTCGAAGCGCAAACCAATATTAATCGCCACTTTTTCAGAGGCCTTGTTTTTTATTTCCATAGAGGCTTCAATTCGATGAAAACCTAAAAATTTAAAAGCAGCTTTCAAACCAAGTCGAGCAGCTTCTGAAGCAAGACCTTGCCCAAAAAATTGATTTTGAATATGATAACCAAGATTTCCCCAACGAAGTTCTTTATTGAAAGTAAAAAAATCAATCTGCCCTATATAAAACCCAGTTTTCCTTTCGAAAATACCAAAAACAAAATGCTCTTCATTTTTTCCGCGAAGGCGATGACGCTCAATTCTTTTTTTAAACTTTTCATAGTCAGTTTCAGCAGCAATTGCAATCGCTTCATCAAACGAATTAATTCGGAGGAGACGATCTAAATGAGATTTTTGAAGAGTTTTAAAATCTGATAATTTGTAAGGACGAAGCTCAATTCTTTTACTAACAAGTCGGACTCTTTTATAAGAACGCTGGGCCATCTTTTTCAAAGCTATACTCACTTATCCGCTTTAGAAAGCGGCGTACTTCTCGATTTAACCCAAAGAAGATAACCGATTAACACCCAAGCAATCTCCACAAAACGGTACATAAAAACGGCCGTAAGAAAGCCGTGTGAACCATGATGAAAAACGTCCTTCAAAAGAAAGCCTACACCCTGCTCGCGGCTTCCCACTTGATAAGGAACGAAAAAGAAAATAGTGTCGGCCAAACTTCTTCCAACTTCCAAAAAGCAAGAAGTCAAAAAAGAAATAGGATTTTTAAGAAGAATGAAGGCCAAGTAAAAAGTTAATCCTTCAACAAAACGCGCGAATACTTCTAAGAAAAAAGCAATCACAACTCTTTCACGGTGACGAATAAAAAACTGACTCGTTTTGCGTGTCACCCATCGAAAACGAATCACGCTTTTTTCCAAATTCATTTTTACAAAAAACGCATACAATTTGTGCGACAAAACTTTTCGCCAAAGAATAGGAAAAAAAACGATGGCCAAAAAGATAAGCAAACCAAGCGATCCAATCCCCAGACAAAGCCATCGTCCCACCTGATTGATCGGATAAAAAAGCGGCAAAATAAAAGCAACGGAAATAAAAGAAAATAAAGTCGCAAGAAGGTGAACTAAATTATAAATGAGCGTACTCATGAGGGCCTTGCGTCTGCCTATATAAGCGCCCAACATAAAGACTTTCGCAGGCTCTCCTCCGACTTTTAAAAAAGGAGTTAAGTTATTCCAAGCAATACTCGCCCCCATCATTCGAATCATGCGCCACAAGTTTTTAGGCGAAAAAGGGTTTTCCCATTCCGTAAGAAGTGACCACGCTAAAGCGTAACAAACAAGCGTAGGAATGAATGTTAAGACAAGAAGTACTGACCACCAACCTGCGGTTTGAAGATCTTTTAAAAGTTGAGTAAGGCCATAATCCCAAACTAAATAAGCAAGGGCCAAGGCCCCTAAAAAAACAAAAAATGGGCGTAAGTTTTTCATGACGACTTATTTAATCCCAAATTCATTAAAAAGTTTTTCATCTTGATGACGCTGAAGTTTGCGAATAAAAATCATCGCAATATTAAGTACAAAAATATCAACAATGATTAAATATAAATCAAAGCGTCTCATAAAAGTAAAAAAGATAATGCAAATCGTATGAAAATTAGTTCCATTAAGACGCCACCACGAAAGCATTTTTAAATTATGTTTTCTATAAGCTTCACAAAAACGATCACGTAAAACAGGATTATTTCCTGTCACAATCGCTTTCATCTGCAAACGTTCTTTGTCAGAGCGTGAGCTTAAGAGATGCTGTTGGCGTATCCAATTAAGTCTAAGTTTGGCCATCAAGCGCTCTGAACGAGTTGCCCCATGGATTGTTTCAAATCTTGCCTCTTCAACGCTTGGATTGTAATAGTCTCCGTCTGTTTTCCCGTAGCCAAAATAAAGATATTCACGGTGATAAAAATCAAGCACGGCCGATTGAAACGAATGTCCCACTCCTGCGACCACAGCAATAATAAAAATAGAATGGCCATAAATAGGAATAAGAGCGGCCGAAGAGGCCAAATAAGCTGCTCCAAAAACCACGTTATCGCAAATGCCATCTAAAACTAAACCTATCTTTGAGGATTTTTTAGTCATGCGGGCAAGTTGTCCATCAGAAGAATCAAACACTCCCGACAAGACAAAAAGCACGCAAGCAAAAATTAAATGTAAGGTATTGTCCCGATCATAAAATAAAAGTCCACCATAAACACCCAAAAACATCCCAATAAGAGTGAGTTGTGTTGGAGTCATATGAAGAAACTTAGCAACTTTTGCTATCGCAAAACCGAAAGGGCGATAGAAAACAAGATCGAGCTTTTCTTCTGTATCTGGACTTTTAATACTTTGTTTAAATTCTTCTATAAGCGACATTCAATGTCATCCTGACTCTTCATCGGCATCACGAATTCTTTTGAATACGTGGCCATCGCTCGCCCAGCTTCTTCGCGGCAGGTTCTAAAAGATGGCCAGTCGTTCATATCAATAAAATAAATTCCACCATCATCATCAATGATGCAATCTCCACCATAAATTTCAAGATCAAGTTTCTCGGCGGCCTTATCAGCAAGTTTACGAATCATCTCTAAATCAACTTGATGACTATGCTGAGTTGCTGTTGAAAGTTGTTCCTTTTCTTTCAGCGCAATTCCCATATAGCGAGGTTTAAAAAAAAGTCCTCGCACACCATAGAATTTATAAATGGGCCCTTGAATGTGCGCTTGTAAAACAACATTTTCAATTCCACGTTTATTAAACTTTGAAAGAGTCTTATTGAGGTGATCAAGATCAGCAACATAAACGACATCATCATCACTGAGAGCATGAAAATCGCCACGCTTAACCCAGGCCCCTTTTTTAAATTCAAAAGGAAGCTTGGAAAGAGTTTTATTCGTCGAAAGCATTTCAGTCTGAGGGTAAAGAACTCCCTCAGTATTTTCACCTAAAATAGTATTAAGAGCTAAGCGATAACAGTTACGAATAGCGCGAACAGAGTTAATCACTCGCACACCTTCTGCTGTCGCTTGCTCTAATAAATTTAAAATATCAAATCCCTGGGCCATTGAAAGAACAAGATCGTGATCAATCTTCATTTCAACGGCCTCAGAAGGTTCTACTCTGATAATCAAAACTTGACGGCCAAGAGAGTCTTGCAAATGATTGAGGGCCTCATCAAGAATCATGCGGTCTGCTTCTATCGCATGATTCGAGTAGATTTTTTCTCTATAGATCCCAAGGATTCTCTTTTGCACAACAACCTCTTACTTCTTATTTTCTTCTTCTTCATCAATTCCGTAGTAAGTTAAACCTAGGTGATTGATGATTTCTTCATGCGTGAAGAAACGAAGAGTATTTTCAAGTTTAAGAAGTTGAATTGAAAGATCGTTTTCAGGAGAAAGTCCGGGAGCTGCCAAAGGAGCTTTCAAATAAAAAGACAACCATTCTTGAATCCCTCTCATCCCAGCACGTCCGGCGAGGTCCATGAAAAGAGCGAGGTCAAGGGCCACAGGCGCAGCTAAAATAGAGTCACGGCAAAGAAAGTTGACCTTAATTTGCATTTTTTCTCCCAACCAACCGAAGATATCAATGTTGTCCCAACCCTCTTTGTTATCGCCGCGAGGTGGGTAATAATTAATACGAATGAGGTGGCTGATGTTGCTATAGAGATCTGGATAAAGTTCTTTAGAAAAAATATCTTCAAGAACGCCGCCTTTAGAAACTTCTTTAGAACGAAATGAGCCTGGATCATCAAGAACTTCACCATCACGATTTCCAAGAATGTTTGTTGAATACCAACCATCAACTCCAAGAAGTCTATGCTTAAGGCCTGGCGCAATAATCGTCTTTAAAAGAGTCTGGCCTGTTTTAAAATCAGATCCACAAATAGGAGTTCCTGTTTCCATCGCTAACTGTTGTAAAGCAGAGCACTCAACAGAAACGTTTGGTGAACCGTTTGCATAAGGAACATGCTCTTTTAAAGCAGCGTAAGTGTAAATTTGCGAAGGAGAAATACGAGGATCATTGTCGATCATCGCTTGTTCAAATTTCTTAAGGTCGGTATGAATATCGGCCACTGGATTGTAAACTTCAGTCGAAGCACACCAAACCATCACAGCGCGATCACAACCATTATCTTTAATGAAATTTCTGATATCTTGACGAAGAAGCTCAGCAGCTTCCATTTTGTTTTTATATTTTTTAACATTTGGGCCTGTGATATTTTTGATATATGTTGGATCAAAAACAGCAGACATAGGTTTAATTTTTTGGAGACACTCTTTTGTAGCTTCTAAAACATCACGATCAACAACTTTTGCGTGAGTCGCTGCTTCATAAGCATTTTCTGGAAACACATCCCAACCACCAAAGACAACTTGATCTAAAGGAGCAAGTGGCACAAGATCTTTAACGAGTTTATAGCGATTTTCACTGCGCTTTCCTAGGCGAAGTTTTCCCATTTGAGTATAAGAACCAATCGGCTTAGCAACACCTTTTCTAATCGCTTCCACACCAGCATAAATCGTCGTCGCAACGGCACCCATGCCTGGAGTCAAGATTGCTAATTTACCTTTAGCAGGGGCAATCTCTTCAACTTTTTTTAGATTTTTATTCATAGAAAATTCTCCTGAAATATCAGACTTTGAAATTCAAAGGCTTAACGAAAATAAAACATCAAAACTTCATACTCCTTTTTAAAAGGGGTGAAAAGAGTTTTGAAATTAATTAATGGGCCTAATAACTTAAAATCTCATTGGAAAGAGCAAGCTCCAAAGAATTTTTTGCCGAAGACTCATAGGCTTTAGTAATAGCTTGAATGCAAAGATACGACTCTTTAAGTTCCTGACTCACATAGTCACTATTCTCTATAGATTTTTTAAAAAGATCAAAGAGAGAATTAAACCAACTCACATGACTCGAATCCATCCAATCAGATGAAATCATTTTTTTCTCAAAATCCCAAGTGACGTCGTTATATCCTTCGGCCCCTTTGGCGGCCGTTTTCATAATGGCAATTTCCATTTGATCATCTTCTACCGTAATGGCACCACGCTCACATTGAAGAGTATAAATGACTTTACGAACTCCGGCCGTCCAAGAAAGATTTAAATGAGCAAGGCCAGTTGGAAAAGTAAGGACCGCAGAAAAATTATCTTCGGTATCAAATTTTTCAGGTTCTAAATTATAAAGCTTCGAAGTAATTGAAGTCGGATACGAGCCGAGCCAATCGAAAGTCAGATAGAAGCTATGACTTCCATGATCCATCGCAATTCCGCCACCGCTATATTTATGAAAACGACGCCAATCAGTGTTCCACTCTTTAACACCCTTTGCGTGTGTATTTCGAAAAGTAGAAAGAGTAATTGAGCGAACTTTACCAATGCGTCCACTATCAAGCTCATGACGAATAGCTTTTACCACAGGGGCATGTTTATAATTGTGACAAGGAAAAACGACTCGCTTTGCCCTTTTCGCGTGCTCCAAAACTTTTTTTGCGTCTTCCAAAGTTGTTGTCAAAGGCTTTTCACAAAGAACATGTAGGCCCGCCTCTAAAGCAGCGTGAGTTATTTCGGCATGCATGGCCGCGGGCGCCGCAATATCTACAAAATCTAAATTTCCTTTTTCTTTTTCAAACATGATTCTATAATCATCGTAGCAGCGAAGATTTTTTATTTTTTCCTTCGCGACATCTTGACGAGCTTTCACAACATCACAGATAGCAACGATCTCTACATCCTGTCTTTCAACATAAGCTGGTAAATGTCCTTTGTTAGCAATAAAACCATTGCCAATGATGGCCCCGCGAAGCTTTTGCATAAATACCTCGATATTTCCTTAGAAAAAAGAGGTACTCCATATCATGGCCAAAACGTTATTAAAAGATTTTGAAGCAAATCATTTTTTATCTATCGTTTTTTTCTCACTCTCTTTTTTTAATTTTTTTGACGATTCAATTCCTAAGCGCTTAAAACCCGACTTCAAGTAACGAACGCTAATCACTTGAAAAAGAGAGGACTCGGGCCTATCAATAATATCTGTTCCTGAAGGCATTGTGTCTTTATCTAATTTTCTTTCATTTTCCATCAACTTCATGTCGAGAACTTCTGAAAGTGAAGATGATTGAGAATCAAAATTAAGTTTTGGTGAAGAGGCCTTTGTTCCAAACTCATCCCACTTAAATGACGGAACTGTCGCTGTAGCATTTCCTGAAGCATCATTTGCTTTTTGGCCAGCGCCACCAGCAATCCCCAAGGCACCGAGCGATGTTCCAAATTGAGCAGAGGCCTGCTGTAATGTCATCTTT